>Ga0181520_10001708_pt1 | contig 43691 bp, 32 predicted proteins | sample PEATcosm2014_Bin_29_FD_132451 | JGI IMG/M metagenome (GOLD analysis project Ga0181520, IMG submission 132451) | Peatland microbial communities from MTU Mesocosm Facility, Houghton, MI, USA - PEATcosm2014_Bin02_30_metaG | ecosystem: Environmental > Terrestrial > Soil > Wetlands > Peat | place... | reverse complement strand
CTTATTAAATCCTGATTAATTTACATTTGAAAGCGGTTAAAAAAATCAGGCTTATCCTAAGTCCCAGTGGGACGAAATGTTTATAGCAAAGAGCAATCCACAAACAACACTTCTCCAAGCCCCGTTAGGGGCGACATGCCTGTAGAAAAAACAATCCCCAAACAACCATTTTCCTAAGTCCCAGCGGGACGAAATGTTTATAGCAAAGAGCAATCTGCAATCAATCCTTTTCCTTTGTCCCGGCGGCCGCGCCACCATGTGGGACGAAATGTTTGTAGCAAAGAGCGATCCACAAACAAACCTTCTCCAAGCCACGTTAGGGTCGACATGCTTGTAGAAAAAAAATCCCCAAACAACCATTTTCCTAAGCTCCGTTAGGAGCGAAATGCTTGTAGAAAAAACAAATCCTCCCTAAAACCCTTCCTAAGTCCCGGATGGGACGTAATATTTATAGCAAAACAATCCATCCAATAAACCTTTTCCTGAATCCCGGCGTATTACACAAAATTTCTAATTTTATTAAGAATTCATCCAGACAAATATCCGATTTTTATTTTGTCGGACCGGACAACGTTAATGTCCATTACAGATTTAAATGGAAAATCGGCATTCCGGATTCTTTGATGGGGCATGGCAGCGTAATAATCTACCGCTCATTCAGCGGCGGCTTTATGACTAAAATTTCAGCCGGCGTTTATTATTTTCTTGACAATTTTTTGTGGAGTGATAGCGTTTGAGTGGCGGTAAAAACTTTATAACAACTTCATTATTAGCAATATATATGTTCAATATAAAATATAATTTTTTCAGAAGGAAAGATCCCCTATGGATGAGTACGACCTGTCCTTACAAATCGCATACTAACAATAAAAATAATTCAATAAAACTATGCATAGAAGAGAATATGTGGTACATAACTGGCTTTCATCCGGAACCGTTAGTCAATTGATTAAATTTTTCTCTGGTAAAAAAATCAGTGTTTTTAAATATTTAATTTTTTTATTTTTGCGCACTATAAAAAGCGGGATTGTTTGGTATAACTTAGTTAATGAATGGGAATGTCCTCTGCAGTGCTGCTTAATAATATAAAAAAATCGTTTTATTGACATTTTGTTTGACGTGTTGAAATATACACGGGATAGCGAATGAAGTTAATTTGGAAGCGGGAAGGTTTTTTCTTTTCCGCTTCTGGTTTTTTATGTAATTAATAATTTGATTGGTATGCTGTTTCTCTCCTCCCACATCCGGAATTTTTATTGCTATTACTAATTTTTCTGTTAACCGGGAAAATTACCGGGGAGGGTATATTCAGAGTTAAGTGCTTTATTTACAATAGGTTACTTGATTTTTTCTTGTAATTTTATGCCCTTTTATGATATCATTTTATGTAAATTATGACGTTTTATGCCGTTTTCTTATAAATTATAAAATTCTTAAGTACATATTTTATATGGGTTTAACGGTAGTAACAGTTAACGGCCCATCATTACTGGTTAACTTTTCACGTTTGGTTTATTTTATACACGAGAGGTTGACTTGAAGTACGCTTTTATGTATTTTATTAAACCAAATAATCAATTAGTTTATATATTACTTTAAAAGTAGACTATGAGTACTCCCAGAATGGGAAAAATAAACCAACTTATAATTGAATGGCCTAGAGGCACGGGGAAGCTGTCATCCTCCCTTAACAAGATGGGTTATTCCAAGGATTTATTGAAAAAATATATAGGCAGCGGATGGCTGGATACACTTGGATATGGCGCATTTAAAATAAAAAATGATTCTGTCGGCTGGGAAGGGTCTCTGTATGCCTTGCAAACTCAGAAAGATTCCCGGATACATGCAGGCGGTAAAACAGCATTAGAACTAAAGGGATACGCACATTACATCAGCACAACTGCAGCCCGCGTATTTCTCTTTGGCGCGCAGCGTTATTTTTTACCTAAATGGTTCAGAGAACAAAGCTGGTACGATAGTATATATTATTCAATGACTAATCTTTTTGACTATTCAAAAGTAAACGGCTTTAGCAAATTCAAATCCGGGAATTTTGAAATCAATATCTCTTCGCCGGAATTAGCCGCAATGGAAATGTTATACCTTGTACCTGCAATACAGACATTTGAGGAAGCTATGCAATTAATGGAAGGATTAACAACATTAAGGCCTGCGCTTGTGCAGGTGTTATTAGAAAAATGCAACTCGTTAAAAGTAAAAAGATTATTCTTATATATGTCTGAGAAAAATAACCATGACTGGTTAAAAAATCTAAATATAAAAAAAATAGACTTTGGAAGCGGCAAGCGGGTTATAGTAAAAAATGGTTTATTTAATAATAAGTATAATATAACAGTGCCGAAAGAATATGAAAAATAGCCCATATTATAAACAGGCGGAATTAATACTTAGAATACTTCCCATTATAAACAATGAAAAAGTATTTGCTCTGAAAGGCGGAACAGCTATTAACTTTTTCTTTACGAATTCGCCCGGATTGAATGGAATTGAAAAACTTCCTGCTGTTCAATGGAAGCTGGAAAATATCAGTAAGATAAAATCGGATAAACATGAACTTGCCTACAAAAAACTTGAAACTTACCTTTTGAAGTAAAGGAAAAGCATATCCATTCGTTTTAACCGGGGGAATTAAAAAAATAAAATATTATTCCGTTAAAACAGGTCTAGATATGGACAGGTCGCGAAATGCAGTGACAGGTCGCGACCTGTCACGACGAAATAAAAAAACAACCAATAAAATAATTTATGCTTTCTTCTTAGGTATACCGGTTGTGTGGCAATCCGTACAGTGGACTGAATGAATATTATGCGGACTGTTCTTATCAAAAAATGTTGTGTTCATTTTTGTTACGTCAAGGCCGCAGTTTGAAATTGCCGGATGGCAGTTGCCGCAGCTCTGCCGCGGATCGTTGCTGTGGTTGGCGTGGCATGAAAGGCAGCTTAATCCTTCATGAACCCCGCGTGGAGTCCTGTCGTCGCTGGTACCGGCCTGGTGAAATGCATTTGGCGCGTGGCATTGAACGCATATCTTTTGCTCGGGCTCGTTTGAAACATTAACCTTCCTGTTCCCTTCCCAAAGAATTAACCCGGGAAGATCAGCCGGCTCCCGGTGTATCTTTTCATACCTGTTATAAAAAAGCGCAATCGGAAACTGTGTGAAACTTCTGTAAAAAATATCTCTTGGTGAAGAATAATCTGCCCTTACTGAGACGGATCCCTTCCTGTGGATTTCATGACATGTAAGGCATGGAATAACCGGCATGGATCCCTGTTCGGGGTTTACCATATTCCACGGGCCTTTGATGCTGACGGGTGTAACAAGATCCCATATAGAACCTTCATAAAACATCCCATGACAGCGCAAACAATCCGCGTTCGGCTGTATTACGCTGTTGTGCCTTTTGTTAAGGAAAATGGCGGAGTATGTTGCGGAATGCCCGCCGGACATCCACTTGGCATACTCTATACCGTGACAGCGTTTGCAGTTTTCAAGCATCTCTACAATCTGGGCTTCGTTCAGATGAACGTCTTTGTTGCCGTAGCCGGAAAAATGATTTACTATCATCATTGCTTTTTCAGCCATGCTGTGGAACCCGTTGCTGAATGCAGTACCGTGGCATTCTTTACAGTTCAAATCGCGGTGACCGCTTTGGGTAAGCATAGCCGCAGTGCTCTCTATTTCATGGCATGATGAGCACGTGGACTGAGGAGGCGCCGCTTCCCAGTAAATTATAAATCCTGCAAATGCAACGATAAAAACTGCTGCGAATATCAGGACTACTCTTGTTAATATCCGGATTTTGTTCATATTCTTAAATTGAAAAATTTTTAATTTTCTAGTTAGATTCCATATACTCCCGAATTACTCAACTTTCCTTTTTTGATCCTGAACAGAAATAAATTCATACTAAGTGCTATTTAATGATTTTAGTTACTCTGTGGTAAAATTGTTCTTAACTTAAGAAAATTCAAAACATCACCACTAAGACACTAAGATACACTAAGAATTTTTTAGAAACTAAATTAAATACCCGGTTGTACCCGGATTATTTCATTTACTTATCCAAACCTGTTTCCTTTTTGCCATTCGGATGCAATGTGACCGCCTACCCAATACCCCATCGCCATAATTGTAAGCGCGGGATTGAATCCGCCGTTGTTCACATGCAGGCTGGCATCCGAGACAAACACATTCGGGGTATCATGCACACGCCCGAATTTATCCACAACAGAAGTTTGCGGGTCATTGCCCATCCGGCAGGTTCCGGCCTGGTGCTGGCCGCCGCTCAAGCCTTTACCTCCGACACCCTGCCAGGTAAATGACGCCCCGGCTTCTTTAAGAATCATTTCTGCTTTGCCGGAAAGGAATTCACAACCTTCAACGTCTTTGGGATGCCTGTGCCCGGAGAGCCGTACAACCGGAATACCCCAGAAATCTTTTACCGCCGGATCAACCTGCACACGGGAATCAAAGAAAGGCATCTCTTGGATGGGGCCTACAACCTGTACGTTTCTTTTAAAATACTTCCGCTGGAATTCTTTATGTTCCTTACCCCACTTCGCAGCTCCGGGAGGCCTAACCCCGGTGAAGAAATACGGAAGCCTGTTAAACTCGTTAGCCAGGATACCGCCTCCTATAATGCCGCGGTTATGATGGCTGAAGTCGCTGATCGCTATTGATGCGCCCGGGCCGACGTCGTCAAAAATATCTTCCTCAAATAATCCAAAAGCGCCTGTGTATGCATGTCCCTGCAAATTTCTGCCGACCCAATCATACTTGTTGCCAACACCGTTGGGAAAATATTTTGATTTTGAATTTAAAAGCAGCCGGGGAGTTTCGGTTGCCGACGCGGAAATAACAATTACATCTGCCGTTTGTGATTGTAATTGATTGTCTTTATCAAAATAATTAACGCCTGTAATTTTTCCATTATCGCCGGTTATCAGCTCACTCACTACACAGTTTGTTCGTAGTTCACAATTACCGGTGGATATGGCAGTTGGTATAACGGTATTTTGCGTACCGTTTTTAGCATTTATCGGGCATGCAAAGCCGCAGCACGATCTTCTCCTGACGCATGGCGCCCGTCCCTCCCGTGCAATTGAATTCCTCAGCATCGGAATTGGGAAAGGATGGAGGCCCATCTTTTTCATTGTGGACTCCAGCAGCTTTGCTTCCCTGTTGTAAGCAAATGGCGGCATAGGGTATGGTTTTTTACGGGGCGCTGCAAAAGGATTTTGCGATGCATCGCCGGAAACTCCTATTTCCCATTCGGCTTTTTCATAGCAGGGTTCAATATCTTCATAAGTAATGGGCCAGTCGTCCAGTGTAGAACCTTCAACATGACCGTATGTAGTTTTCATGTGAAAATCTTCGCGCATAAACCGCCACGCCATAGCTCCGTAACTTACTGTACCCGAACCAACGCAAGCCGCTACGTTATTATAGGCATCTTCGCTGGCGACGACAATTCTTGTAGAACCGTCATCGTCTACAATAACCCTGCGGTACCTTTCATCATCCGGGCCGTATGCATTGCCGAGTGAAGTAGTACGCTGAGAGATAAGTTCATCAATATTATGAACGTCAAAATTTGCCCAGCCTCCGCGTTCAAGAAGTACCACGGACATTCCGGCTTCGCTTAATTCTTTTGCAACCACTCCGCCGCCTGCACCGGCGCCGACTACTACTGCGTTTACATGTTTGTTACTCATAGTTTAAATTCCATCCCGATTTTCGCCGACGATCTGGGGTTCATCAAGGCCGATCATTTTGTAGCTTATAAAATTTTTATTGCCGCCATGCCTGGGGCTGCCGTAATATCCCTGCAGGGAATGAGAGCGGAGGAGTTCAAAGAAGTGAGCGGAAAAATCTTTTCTCCAAACATATCCTTCCAGCCTGCCGGCTTCCATATCCTGTAGTAAGGAAGTCTGGGAGTCCCATGAAATATTTTCAAACCTGGAATGAAATTTATTCCGGCAGGTGTTTTCAAGAGCTGCCAGCCCTTTACGGTAGTCTTCCTGAAACCGGCGGTACGGCCCGGTAAGCTGCAGGTCTATAAAATTTGCAACGCCGGCATCTTTGCCCCCGGGCCAGTTATCGGCCGGGATAATTTGTTCGGCTATTGCTTCAACCAATTTAAATTCATTCTCTGTGAAAAATAATGTACCCGGCCGGTGAGCAGTTGAAAAGCTTTCAATAAGCCTTACTCCCCCTGCGGCAACTGCAAGTGCGCCTGCACTAAGAGTGGAAATTTTTATGAAATCCCTGCGTGAGAGTTTGTTACCATCAGCCATATATTCAACTCATTTTTTTAATAAATGCAAAAAACTTCTGACATTACACCGAGTTACGTATTATCAAAACACAAATGTGAGGCTCACCTTGTAGGTGAACTTCACGTAATTTTTTGTGTAGGTTTTCTAAATATAATCGCTCCGACCCACCCCTACACCCCTCCTAAGAGAGGACTATTTTAGTTTTGGTGAATCGATAATTAGAGCAAACGATCTTACTAAGTTAATCCAGATTTATTAATTAATTTTAGATATTCAAACTGATCCGGAAAATACATCATTTAAATAAGTCAATTTTGCTCCGTGATCCCTTTTAGAATTAATAAAATCTACCCAGGCATTCCGTTCATGCCACACCACACCAAGTTCCCAAACGCAGTAAGTGCCTTTGTGATTATTATTAAAAATTAACGGGGTGTAATTTTCCGGCAAATCTGCTTTTTTTAAATAAATGGATTGCCACATCTCATTTATGTTGCGCCAGGTTGTCAACAGTAAAAGCAGATAATCTCCGGCCATGTGAAGTATCACAAAGCCGAGTTCGCTTTCAATTTTTAACCTTCCCGCTATTGCTTCCGACTTAATAAATTCCCTGGATTCCTCAACATGTTCTTGTGTAATCTCAGTACCTGGTGGAAAAAGATTATACCATTTAAAACATGCGCCGGGTACGCTAAGAAGTAATCCCGGAGCAATATTTTTTTTACTATAACTATAATTTTCAGGAACAACATTTCCCAAATCATTAAGATTTTGGATTATTTCCGCCGAAATTTTATCCTGCATGTTAATATTGTTTCGATTCAATAATTATATAAGTGAATAACAGTAACCGGCTATAAGAATAAAATACATTTCTTTATATAATGACTAACAAGAATTTTAACGGGTACCTAAGTCCCAAAAATCTCATTAAGCCGGCCTGATTCAAACCAGGGTAAACTTAGCACTTGAGGGAATTAATGTCAATAGTTTTTAAAGTGAAGTACAATCAAATATCCAATGAATAAATTTTAATTATGTTTTTATTATAAAATTAATGGATCGTGCAAATTGGAATTGCGGTGATACATGCAGCGTAGCAGTGACTGGTCGCGACCTTGCCTGCCCCGCCAAGGCGGTGGTTACTACCGAAAATTGTTATTTTTTTAAATTTATAGTTTTTCCTTGAAGTATAATATCAAAAGAACTAACTTTGTTACAACGGTTCCGTTACGGGTCAGAATGAAGCGAAAGAAATCATACTAATTAAAATTGCGGGAAGAAATATTTTACAATAATATTAACCAACCGCAAATGTGTTCAATGATTCTTTTAAAGGGAGGGACGTATGGGAAAGAAACTTTTACTCTTTGTAATACTTATCTGGTCACAAGCGTTACTTTGGTGCAATCCTATTGATAACACGCCAATTACCAAATTTTCAGAACTGTTTTTTGATAATAACAATAACTGGGCTATGCAAATTTATTTTCCATTTGGATATCAAACCATAAGTTCAGGAATGGTTGGCTTTGATAGTGTAATTTTTATAGTTTCTAATACCAGTTCTAAATTAAATATTTCATATCCTAATGGTACCAGAGTTGGTGTGATCACTTCAGACAGCCTTACAACTCCATTAGTTATTAACCGTGAAGGCGATAAAGTTGTAATTTGTACATATTCGCATTATAATTCATCGACATTAATCAGACAAGATGCAATTATGTTTGGGAATTATCCGGGTGCCACAGTCGGGGCGCCTGATTCGGGATATTCTATATTCAGATATAGCGAACTGCTTCTATCAAATAATTATTGTACTGTTGACTTCCTTACTAAAAAAACTTTCCCTGGAATTGTATATGATACATCAGGCTCAGCCGGAACCCTGGAAGGGCACTTCTATGATAAAGAGAACAGACTGATTAACGGTTATAATTTTCCCGACGGCACTAATTATATTTTGCTGGAAGCAGAGGTTAGTTGGCATTCCGACGGGTCATATAACACACCAATCTTTAACACAATTTATCAACCGGGTTTTATAAGCGTGCGTTTAGAAGATTTTGAGGCATTTAACACTACGGTGCGAATTGATACATTTGAGTTGAAAAATATACATCCGGATACGATCGTCTACCAGGATATTCATTTAACAGATACATGTTTATACTGTACGCTTGTTGATGCAGTTAGGAATAAAGTACTGCCGCAAAACAACGAACTGACATTAATAAATTATCCTAACCCGTTCAATCCGTCAACTAATTTCTACATTAAAATTCCGGATGCGATGAGCGGTAAAAAGGAAAACATTACCATCTATAATGTAAAAGGCCAATTGATAAGGATACTGCCTGTTAACGGAAGTTCAACAATTCAATGGGACAGCAGGGATATGAAAGGAAGAATAATGTCATCCGGCGTGTACTACTACCGGCTTGTTATAGACAACAAGGTAATGAAAAACGGCTCAATGATTCTACTGAAGTAATTTGGGAAAAATTTTATTTATAGTTTTAGCTATTTGTTTAACTGCGTCCGGGCAGAGAGCGGATTTCTTAAAAGAAGATATTACATTCCGCCTGGATAAAGTTTATTTTGATGTTGAAGGTTATTACTGGTTTGCAAACAATTCGAGCAAGCCGGTTAATTCGGAAATATACTATCCCTTCCCGGAATATAAAGGCGGAGTTGTTGATTCCATCCGGCTGTATAATATTTCCGCAGGACAAAAAACCCGTTACAAATTAGAGGGCGCCAACGGAATTTCATTTCATTTATTCATCCCGCCGCATGATACCGTTTTATTCCAGACAGGTTACAGGCAGAAAATATCCGGCGACAGTGCGGTTTATATATTAAGAACTACCAAAGGCTGGGGCAAGCCTTTGGTATATGCGGAATATAAGCTGATAGTGCCTGATACTCTGAATATAAAAAAATTTACTTACCCGCCTGATAAATTATATAACATTGAAAAAGAAAAAATATACTACTGGAAGATGGAAAATTTTATGCCCGCCAATGATATGATTTTTTATTTTTAATAATGGAGAATATTTTCGTAGTATTATATTTGCACCGTGAGGACAGGTCCCCATAGGGGCAAGCTAGTTTATCCCCACGGGAACCTGTACCTACGGTAATCATACATTTATGTTGTAACCTATTCCCAAGCTTCTTAGTCTAAAATTTAAGAGCAAAAACAGGCCTGTTGTTCGGATATAAGCGAATTTATTATATAAAAATGTTGGTAATATTTAACGAATTTATTTTGAAAGGAAACATAAAATGGGACCTGCAATAGTCGGAGTTTTTGTACCTATAGTACTTTTCATAGTAATTGGAATAGTACTTGTATCATCAAGCTTTTTTAATTTTAACACAAGGAAGCTGCTTGTTGAAAAGGGCCTTGATGTTCAGTCAATCAAAGAGTTTCTTGAGAATAGGAAAGATCCTTATATACTAATGAAAATTGGAATTATATCCGTTGCATTTGGTATCGGTTTAGGATTAGGAATGATGCTGCAGGATTATACCGATAAAGATTACTGGGTGCCTTTTGCATTATTCACAGTTACAGGTATTGGATTTGTAGCAGCAAATATAGCCGGCCGGATAATGTTATCTAAAAACAATAAAAAATCTTAAAAGGGAAATAGTATTTATGAAAACCATTTACACAATTGCACTGTTATTATTCTTTTTACATTCTCCGGGTATACCACAATCGAAGGAAGGAAAGGATAATATTGCAGACTCTTTAAAACTCAGTGATAAAAACACTTGCTCCCACGGAAATTTTAATCTGGGATACGACGGTTCGGGAATTTGTTTCGGCAATTCCGAATATCATAGCGGTATAAGATTTAACGTTGTTGAATGCGGCGTACGGGAAGTGAATGGTATAAATATAACCTTCTGGAAAGGAATCGATTCAACTTTAGATAATTTTAGAATGTCCGGATTTTCATTTGGACTAATGCCTAGTGTGGGTAGTTCTGAAGGAATAGCCTTGGGCATCGGTGCCGTTGAATCAAGACATGATTTGACAGGAATAAATTTGGGCGGCGGTGCAGTGGTTTCAGGCAAATTAATGGAGGGCATAAATATTGCCGGCCTGGCTTGTGTTGCGGGTTCGGATATGACCGGGATAAATTTAGGAGGCCTTGCCACTGTGGCCGGGAAAGATATGACGGGAATAAGCATAGGCGGCCTGGCCTGCGTTGCTGGGAAAAATATGACAGGAATTAATGCAGGGGGACTTGCGTGTGTTTCACATGGTTCTGCAACAGGTTTTAACATAGGCGGACTTGCCGTAGTCGGTAAAGATATAACAGGCGTTAACTTCGGATCTCTAGCATTAGTCGGACAGGGTTCGTTAACCGGGATAAATTTAAGCGGGCTTGCAACTGTAGGCCAGGCAAATATTACGGGAGTTAACGCCGGAGGAGCTGCATTAGTTGCTCAAAAAGATATTACGGGCATAAATTTAGGCGGTCTTGCAATGGTTGCCCAGGGGAAAATTACCGGCATTAATATCGGGGGCCTTGCCGTAGTCGGCCAAAAGGAAATAACCGGATTTAATTTAGGGGGATTAGCTTTGGTAGCCGGCGACGGGAATATTACGGGATTTAACTTTACAATAGGAAAACTGCAGGCGGGTGATGAGATTACCGGGTTGAATTTTGCGGGTTATAAAATTGAAGCCGCTGAACTTACCGGGTTGAATATTTGCTGTGCATGGATTGAGTCTGATTACGTAACCGGTTTTTCCATCACTCCTTATTGCAGGACTAAAAAAAGAATGACGGGATTATCTATTGCAGTACTTAACTATGCCGAAGAATTGAACGGAGTGCAGATAGGTGTGCTGAATATAGCGGAAAATAATGTGTCGGGATTGGTCGTTCTGCCGGTGTTAAATGCGCATATAGAGCTGTAGTGTGAATTAAAGCAGCCCATAGCTTTAGCTATGGGTATAAGATGATAAACACTCTCCCCGCCTGCCTTTAAGCGGGGAGAGGATGCAAGAGTGAGGTCGTATATGTTATTTACGAAATTTTCACTCCTGGTATTATAACATTATATTAAATTTATTATTTGTGAATTTCGTATGTGTAAACCTGATCCCCATTGCTGTTTACAAAACTGAACTTCATTGTGTTTTGTGTAAGGGAAACAACGCCAAACCCCAGGGAGGCACTGCTGAATTTAGTAAAATCCGCATGGCCTACCGGTCTTGTTTCGGAACCTCCGCCAACGCCAAAGTATTCTACTGTTGAACCATCCGGGCGCGAGTGCTGCAGGTCGTGATCATGCCCTTCAAAGCAGGCATCTACTTTATATTTTTCAAACATGGGAACAAAATATTGCTGAATTTCCTTAGTACTGCCGTGTGTAAATGAAGCGGAGTAAGCCGGGTGATGAAAGAATACAAATTTCCACCTTGCATTTGATGAGCTCAGTACGCTGTCGCACCAGTGTAATTGTATAGAATTATTAATTCCTTTTATATGATGATTATCCGACTTTTCATTGATATATTCCTGGATGAAAGGTGAAGAATCAACAATTACAAACAGCGCTTCCGCAGAGTCAGGCAGTTTTTTAATGAAGGAAAAATACCTTGAAGGCTGTATCCATCTGTTACTTGTTTTAGCGTATTCAAGTTCCGCATCAACGTTGCCTTCACAGTCATGATTGCCAAGAGTTATATACCAGGGAATCATTAATGATTTTGCGGTATATACATTTTCATAGTTAACTCCCCAATAAGGATCGGTGGAACTCGGCACACCCTTACCGTGGAAATTATCGCCGCATGTTACAACAAAAGATGCGTTGATATCGGCTGCAGTTATCCCGAACTGCTTTGCAACTTTAATCTGCCCCGGTGCTTTTTTTGCCGTATCGTTTATTCCTTCCCTGCCCCAGTCGCTGATAACAAGAAAATTAAGTGATTTGCCGCTAAGAGTTAATTGCTTTGAATTATTATTATCTGATTGCGAATATAGATTTGTAAACACTACACCGGCCAGTATAATTATGATTGAAATAAAACCCGGAATCAGCTTGGTTTTTGATTTCATTAAGACCTCCTTTTTTGTAAAACAATACCGGCGCATCATTTTAATTAATACACCGGCATGTGAAATAACTAAATTTAAGAAATGTACATGGACTATAATCACTTTTCCGCCGGAGGCGGAAAAGTGATTATACTTTCTAGTTTAGCCATCCCCGGCATAAACCTGCCTGCCGGTAGGCAGGTGCCGGGGTTTATCATTTGCGCAACTTAAGTTACTTCAGATAAATCATCTTTTTAACAGAATTAAAATTGCCGGCATTTATGGAATAGAAGTATATGCCGCTGGTTAAATTATTTGCATTAAACGACACCTGGTAAGAACCTGCGTTCTGCTGTTTGTTAACAAGTGTTGTTACAAGCTGGCCAAGCAGATTATAAACCTTCAAAATAACAAGCTGGGATTTAGGAATGCTGTAGCTTATAATAGTTGACGGGTTAAAAGGATTCGGATAATTTTGATTTAAAGAAAAACTTACCGGTATTGTTGAATTTTGTTTTTGAACTGCAGCAACAACTCCGGCACCCAAAGCGCCTATGTTTGCATCTCCGGGCAGAGTTGAGTTACCATTTCCGAAAAACGCATTACTCCAATGATTAGCTGCAGTAGGAGCAGGAGGTGTAATACCGCGGCCCAGTGCAACTGCTTTGGCAAGTAAATGGTAATCATTTTTTCCGTCAAGAGCAATCCAGTCGTTATAAAAATCAGGCTGATAACTTACAAACAGAGAATCTGCCTGTACATCTAATATATCGGTAGAAGCAGGTTTACCTACTCCGTCTGAAGGATAATAACGCGAAACACCTTTTAAACTATCTACAGAATAAAAGAAAAGATTATTATTATAAACAGTACGTACAGTATCGGCTGCAGTGGTAATCTCTATCCCGGAATACATATCGCCGATAATATTATTATATATTTGTGCACGGGCGCTGGCGTCTACGAGTATTCCATAACCAAGTTCGGTTACACGGCGCCATCCTCCGGCAACTATAGTGTTATTGTGTACGCACATACTTGTTAAGCGTGGCAGAGATGTATTTGCATTTATTTTAACACCGTTACCGCCGGGCGCCCAAATAACATTGTATGCAACTTCTCCTATAGTTCCAGCTTTAATATTAATATTATCTCCATCCGGGGCGCCGCACCATTTAAGAGTATTGTGAAGAACACTGGCGCTTCCGCCGTGAAGCCCTATACAGTCATCAACTACCCCTGTTACATTATTGTAAGAAAAAACCGTGGTAGTAGTGTTGGCATAGTCGGAGTAGATATCGAATGTACGGTAGGCGTGGCCTGTTGCATCATTGCCGCCTGCCCAGGAAACGTTGGTATATGTAACGCTTACATATTTGCATGAATCTCCGACTATTCCGCCCCATAATCCCGGAAGTGTAGAATCTTTAATAGCAGTAGTTATCACATTACGGTTTGAAGCAGTACCGTTACAAATAAATGTGCCTAATATATGAATCCACCCGGCAGCTCCGGCAATAGGATCATTCATCATTAAAAGTGTATCTCCGGCGCTAATAGTAAGAGTATCACCAACCGGAATTGTCGCACTGTCTTTTACAACATAAGTATGATTTGGTAAAGTTGTCCCGCTTACATAACCGGTAAGAGTATCAGGCAACTGCCCGGAAAAGGCAACGGCCGGCATAGCGAACAGAAAAAGAACCGTCAAGAACTTATACATATAACCTCCTTAGTTTATTAAATAGTATATCAGAATTTATAACTTACCCCTATTGAAGCTCTCAGTTTATTAAAATCACGGATAATAACGATCGGGTTATGTTGTACATATTCTCCCGAAGGTATATCGGTGATAATAGGCGAATTAAAAAGATTAACTAATTTCAGATTTAGCAATAGATTAGAGAATAAAAGCTGTTCAGCGGCAAAATCATATTCACCAACTCCCTCCTGGTAGGTATCATAACCGTCTAACGCAGCTACCGCAATTAACCGCCGGCCTGTATAGTTATAGGAAAGATTTGCGCTTGTACCCCAATTCTTATTTTCATAAGAAAGAATAACATTTGCAATTTGAGGCGATTGTGATTCAAGAGGGCGTTTCTGCTGATAATAAGATTGTATAAGGTCTCCGGCAAGGTCCTCGGCAGTAACCTGCTTAGTGCTTGTAATCTGGGAGAACACATAACTATAATTAGCTGTAATTCCCAGGCCGCCAAAATGTTTTGATAGTACGGCTTCTGTGCCGTAAACAGTTGCCGGGTCACCGTTAACTTTTGAAGTAACTAATACTACTCCTACCGATTGGAATTCATCTTCAATAGGATCCTGTATTTTCTTAGAATAAACACCAAGCGAATAAACATCCAATGGATTAGGGTAATATTCATATCGAAGATCAATATTGAAGGAAGTAGCGGGACGAAGATTTGGATTACCCTGTGATTGACTTTCATCTGAACGGTCAACTGCGGGAACAAGATCAAAATAACTTGGGCGGCTCATAGTTTCGGTAATTGAAAGCCTGCCGATTTGCTGCTCCGTAAAATTATACCTGAAATGTATTCCCGGAAGAAAATTTACCATAGTAACATTTGCCTGGTGATCGGCAATATCCGCGGACGCCAATGTATAATACCAATCTTTTGCCTGCTCCCACCTTAAGCCGCCGAGAATCTGAAGCTGCCCGAACACAGCGGTATATTGAAAATAAGATGAGATAAGGGATTCACTTGCTTTATAGTTTTGATAACCATACACTGAAGAACCTGATGTTGTACCTGATCCGAAGACGGATAGCTTTGCGCTGTCAATTGAAGTAAACTCCTGTGTGTGGCCGTTTATTAAAGCAGGGTTTAATTGATAATCATCCTCATAATTAGCTCGTGTAAGTTTCTGAGAGAGCACGCCGGCTTGCAGAGTTTGTGTATTATCACTGGTTATATGAAAAATGGCATCTAATTTTCCTAAAAATTGATTGTCATCGTTTTTTCTCCACGAATGTGTGATATTATCAAGGCCCTGAAAAGGCTGGAGTTGTCCATTAGGGCCATAGTTCTGAAACAGAGTGTATTCTGCTTCATCAGGCCTGTCCTGTATTGCATCGGTATAGTTAAGCGTCCAGTGCAACTGAACTACCGACTTAGTAAAATCCTGGCCGTTTAAAGAAATACTTGAAATAGTCTGGGTTCTGATTGCCGACCTGTTTGTATAAGTTAAATCGGCAGCGCCGCGTTCGCCATCGGTTTGAACCTGCAGGCCGTGAAGAACCTGGTCCTCTTCCTGTCGCACGTCCATATAGGTAGCTGTGAATTCATTGCCTTCATCCGCAATATAGTCGGCTTTGACAACAGCTCCATCCCTGATTTTATTTGTAAAATAAACCTGGTCATCATAGGTAGCAGTATAAGGAATTAAGTGCCCTTCTGCATCAACCCGGTTAATATTCGAACCGACGGTATAAAAATCTGTAGGAGTTTTATCATAAGTATTTTGATAACTTCCGGCGGCAAATAAGCCAAGCCTTCCGTCAAAAAAACGGTCGCCGACAATACCCGAAAAGATACCGTCAGGAGGGGCTGTTTTATTTGTGAAGATCAGATTATTGGTTGTAAAATCAGAGCTTACCGGGTTATAGCGCGGTTTAATTTGAGTTGTCGGGTCTAAGTCGCTTACAGTTCCATGCATTCTCTGCGGATCAAGATCATTAACACTGTTCTTATCAAAAGTGTTGAAAGGAGTATTTATAAGACTTGCACTGTATCCTGTTGCGGCGCTTAAAGAAAAAATAAAATTTTCCGGAGCTTCTCTTAACAACAGATCGGTTGATCCGCCGATAGCGTCGCCTGCAGTCTCGGGAGTTAACGACTTGGTAACCTCAATACTCTCAAATAATGCAGACGGAAAAATATCCATCGGGACAAAACGGTCCTTCGATTCCGGGCTTGGAATTTTAATACCATCTACAAGTGTATTATTATATTGCTGAGCAAGGCCGCGCATAACAACATACTGTCCTTCACCCGTATTATCCTTCATGATAGACATTCCCGAAACTCTTTGCAGAACATCTGCGGCGGTTTTATCCGTGGACTGTTCTATTGCCTCTGCGGATATTACATTAACTTCATTACCGGCATCCTTCTCGGTTTCCCTGGCAGAGGATTCAAGTTCTTTATTTGCCCTCGCCTCTACGACAACCTCGCTTAAATTGATGGCTATTTCTTTTAAGTAAAAATCTTTTGTTGCAACACCTTCATCATTAGTAATAGTTACTTTGTCATCAACAGGGCCAAAACCAACGGCTGTTGCTTCAAGAGTGTATGTTCCCGGAGAGACTGAATTAATTATGTAAAACCCATGTGAATCTGCGCTGGCGCCAAGTGTAGTCCCTTTGATGACAACATTTGCGCCCGGCAGCACCGTATGATCGGATGTATTTCTGACAATTCCCTTTATGGTTCCGGGAAATAATTTGGGAGAAAACAAAATGATTTGAATCAATAATGGAATTATTAATAGATTAATTGTTAAGTGTTTTACTGAAAGGCGCCGGCAAATTTGTATGTATGAAATTGTAATTTTTTTTCTCAATTAAACTCTCACTCTTTCTAATAATACTTATTAGTAATTAAGGCGTTGAGCACTTAAACATTCGTAATTGTAAAATAGGAATCGCGCATTTTACCTATACTAAGTAAAGGGTTTTTGTAAGGCTCCAATAAAAGATGAACTTTTATACAAAAGTGATCTTGTGAGCCTCTGCAGGCTGCTGCATAACGAAAATATTATTTTAATTGCCTGCTATGGCTCAAAACATTACAACTTTGTATATCTGGCTTCTACCTCGGTTTATGTTCTGTAATATTATTTCAACATCTTGAATTAACGATATCAAAACCCCGGTAGGGGTGAAATGATTATAGCAAAACAATCCACCCAACAAACTTTCTCCTGAACCCCAGAGTGGTGGCACAGGACTTCGGTATTGATTTTATCATGCCAAACTTTAGTGTAATGTTGGAAGATGTAAACCGCTACTCAATCAAATAACAAAAATTCCCCATAATGCCTGCCGGATGCGTGTAAAAATCTAATAGTTGAACAAGTCATTTTTTTATATGACTCAATTTTTTAATGATTTATTAAAGAATAAATAATTAAAAATTCCGAGGTCAATTTAATCCGGCAATATTTTCTTAGTGTTACCTAAATGTTATGTTACTGTTAAGTTGTTGGGATATGAATACTGCGAATAAACCTGCCTGAAGGCAAACAGGTTTATGGCTGTTTTGATATTACACAATAAACTTACTAACGAAGATTAAAACAGCCCATAGCTTCAGCTATGGGTATTATGAAACAAACAATATATTAGGAATCGTTTTAACGATTTACAAATTTTCTGTTATCATTTCATCGGGATGTAAGTCGTTAAAACGACTGTTATTGCATTTTTAATTATGCCTACCCACGAATGAATTCGTGGGCTGTTATTGTGTTACATGATCGGTTTATTCATTTTTAGGTTTAATGTATGCCACGAATGAAAAAACCTGCCGTCAGGCAGGTCTATTCCCGTCAAAGATTTCGTCGTCGTTTAATGATTAATAATTAATTCTTTTACGTGCACTTAATAAAAACACGGTATGCAATTCTGCACTCTTATAATTCCATCTAAGCCAATTTCATCCCCGGACTTGATCTGATGATCTTTATCTACATAAGCTTTAATTACCTTACTTATGAACCAATGCGTGATTAATGTAATATTCAACTATCTACAGTTCGTTAAAAAAGAAACAATATAGAGACATTTTAATTTTGTAGTATTTTCATCTACGTAAAAACACTTAGATCTTTCTACGTAAAAACCCTTAGACGCTTCTACGTGTTTTTACTGATTCTTCTCAGTAAAATAGTATTTATATTTTAATCAAAGTTTTTAGCGGTGGGGAATCTGGGATTTAGAGTAATACTCTAACATTCCGAAAGGGATCGGGGCTGAGAACATGCTTGGTTAGTTGTTCGATTTAATTGATATTTTCTTCAATAACTAAATTAAGGGTGAAAGCATGAAGACTTTTTATTGTTACTTCGCTGTGTTTTTTCTTTTCTTTTTTTATTCAGTTTTATTTATCGGTTGCAGTCAGGAAAACGGTATTACAGGACCTAATTTAAATCAGGGTGAAGCAATGGCTAAGGTTGCTGTGGTTCCTAGGGTAAAAATCGACCATACTACTGATACAGTTTTAACTTTACCAAATAGTAAAGTTACAATCACAATAAATAAAAATATTTCAATGAAGAGAATTGCAGCCATAGATGACTATTTAGTAGCAGAGAAAACATCCCCAAAATCAAAATCCTCAACCTCAACAATACAAAGTCTAAAACCAAACTTGAGGTTCTGCCAGTATGAGTATGGTGCTGCTACTATATGGACTTCACAAAATCAATATGCTCCTATATCAGGTAAATATTTGGGTATATATACCGATCAAATAACTTTTTCGCAAGCATGCAATCAATATGGATTTTCTAAAATTTATGTTACAAGTACGTCAGATATGGATAATGCGTACAGAGCTGGTTTTAGTTATAGTAATATGATGTTTGGATTGGCTCAAAGTAGTTATATATCACAAATAGCGGCATCAAATTCTGGAGGAAGATCGGTCGGTTCTTATGAAATTGATGAACCATTCGAAAACGGGGTTTGGCAAGCTTCTGATATTGATTATGTCATGGCTGTTGTAAATCCCCCAACACGAGTAATGTTAACCAGTTATAAATGGCCCTCTTTGCCATATAATGCATTCGTTACATATGGTGCTGAATATGGTAGTGTTACTAACCCATTCAGTAATGCATATATAATGTGTGATGAGTACCATGGTAATTGTTTTGGGCGTACATATGATTACTGGCATGAATTTCAAGGTTATTATGGAGCCAATAGAAATATCACGAATTGGATGCATGTTGTTATTAATAATGGATCCGGTGTTTCAACATCATGCAGTTATTTGGCAAGTAGTTGGGATGCTTTATTAGCGACGGCAGATGTTGAAGGTATTAATGAAGTATGGTTATTTGCCGATGGAACAGGTAATGAAGCCGCCATAGCAAATTGTTGTACAACGTGTTGGCAAGATCAATGGTTGTTACAATATCAAGTGGGAGAAACTTATATTTCTATAAATGAAAGTACCGATTGTGACCCCAATGGCCCCTGGAGCATAGTGGAATCGTATTCTGCAGGATCCAGATATGCACAATATTAAAAATGAGTAAAAAAATGAGAATATTAAATTTAATACCCATATTCATGATATTTTTAATAGGTTGTTCATCAACCTATACAATTAGTGATTTTTCGTCAAAAGATAAATTCTATGATGACTTTAATAATTTTGCGGATAATAAAACACTAAAGATTACTCTGAATAATGATAGTTCCTTTATTTCGAATGAAGGGACAAAAATAACGAATGACAGCCTTATTCTTTTATATCAATATCAAAGTAATACAATTGATACAGTTCATCAACAAGATATAAAGAAGATAATAGATTATTATGACGAATATTCAAATCATAGCATTAAGATATTATTAGCAGATGGTAAAGAAATTAAGGAAAAAAATATTGAATATCTGCCTGATTCATCAATAAAAATTGCTGTAACTAAAATACTAAATGATAATAAGTCGATCCCTCTTATCAATGTAAAAAAAATATCTTATAACAGGCATTGGATAGGATTAATATCAGGATTTTTTGCGGGTATTCCACTAGGCGTTGTAGTGGAAGTTAGTCACGTTTTACCAGTGCATGTTGATGAAGGTAATCCTCCTAAATCAACGTATGACGATATTAATGGAACTCTTATAGCAATTCCATTGGGCATTTTAATCGGCAGTGTGGTTGGTTGGATTGTTGGTTATAATTACACCTATCAATTCAACCCATAACTGAGGAAAATTATCTGTGCTGTCGACATCTGTCATTCTAAAACCGGTTCACGGCACAGATATATATTTCTATTTTAATAATTCGCGCGCATAACTATCAATACATTTATGTCCCGTATGATAGTATCCCAGGGCCGCAGCCCAATTATTATATTCATTATATTTTTGCCTTAAGTATTTCATTGAGGCATCTGTATTTATCTTTATGTTGTACAAAACATCATCAACACTGGAGTCGGCATAGTGGAATCGTATTCTGCAGGATCCAGATATGCACAATATTAAAAATGAGTAAAAAAATGAGAATATTAAATTTAATACCCATATTCATGATATTTTTAATAGGCTGCTCATCCACATATAAAATTAGCGATTTTTCCTCTTCTGAGAAATTCTATAAAGATTTTAATAAATCAGCCGATGGCAAAATACTTAAAATTACTCTCCATGATGATAGTTCATTTATAGCTACTCAAGGTGCGAATGTATCAAATGATTCTCTAACATATCATACAATGGTACAGAAAGAAGAAGCAATAAATAAAGCCGATATTAAAGATATTAAATATTACGGTACTGATATGACGAATCTTTCCGCGACTATTTTATTAAATAATGGCGAATCTGCAACAGCAAAAAATATTACTTTGAGCCCAGATTCTTCAATCAATGCAGTTTTATTTGAAAGTAGGACTGAACGTTTACCTATTTTGAAAATAAAAGAAGTAAGCTACGTAAATCATTCCACGGGTACTTTAATGGGGGTTTTACTAGGAATACCGGTGGGATTATTAACTGAATTAATTATAAGACCAGCTTTTTTTGAAAATTCAAAAGGTAATTCTGTTAGTAATTCTTCAAACACAATTCTGAATGTAATAAGCATATTGTGCCCCGTGGTGGGTGGAATTATATGGGGTGAAAAAGGTTATAAATATACCTATCAATTCAACCCATAACTGAGGAAAATTATCTGTGCTGTGGACATCTGCCCCGCTAAATACCGGTTCACAACACAGATATTTATTGCTATTTTCATATTTCGCGCGCATAACTATCAATACATTTATGTCCCGTATGATAGTATCCCAGGGCCTTAGCCCAATTCCCGTATGTATCGTATTTTTGCCTCAAATATTTAATTGAGGCATCTGCATTTATCTTTATGTTGTACAAAACATCATCAACACTGGAGTCGGCCGGTGTGGATACTTATTTATGTATATATCTCACTAAAACAAAAAATTCCAAACCCCTCCCGAAGAGACTCTTCCGGTGGCAGGAAAGTAATACCTGACTGCTGCCGGGCAGTTTTGCGGCTAGCTATTTTATAGAATAATAATTTTCTATAATAAAAGATTAAAGCAGCCCATAGCTTCAGCTATGGGTTTAATGAAATAAACAATAGAAAGGGAATCGTTTTAACGATTTACAAATTTTGTGTTATCATTTCATCGGGATGTAAGTCGTTCCGCCAGAGAAAGGACACGTGAAACGACTATGAAAATTTGCGGAACAATATCTACTCACGAATGAATTCGTGGGTTGCTTTTGTATTACATGATAAATGAACTATATATGTGTTAAATACGGAAAGTGGATTTTTCGGGAAATGTTTTCCCTCGAACACACCTGCCTGACGGCAGTCGGGTTCGCAGGCTGATGTTAATAAATCATAAATTTATAGCGGGGATGTGGTTAATGTATAATATTTTTAATATGTTATAACTATAAATCTTGATTAAATAAACAAATAACCTGAATTTAAAAAACCCGGATAAATTTTTGTAATGTTTTATAAAGTTCTTACATTCATATTCGGTTTATGCAGTTTAACATATTGCCAGTATAACCTTGATTATTTTGTTAATAAGGCGCAAAATAATTCACCAACAATAAAAGATTACACCAACCAGTATTTAATAAATAATCTTCAAAAAAAACTGGATGATGCCCAGAATTCCGCATACCAGGTATATTTAACGGGCGGCTATCTTTTTGCTCCGTATTTTAATAATAACGGCGTTCTGCTTACATCAAATCCAGGCCCTGATGCAGTCGGATATGATGCAGGAATAACTAACGGCGGATTATATGCAGCCCAGATAAATGTTCAAAAAAATATTTTTAACGGGGCTATAAATTATGCGTTGAATGATCAACGGGCTATCCGCGGCCAAAGCTTTGAGAACAAATCAAATCAGGAAAAGCATAATGTTCAGAAACAAGTTACAGACCTGTATTTAAACACTCTTCAATATTTATTATTGTACCATGCGTCTGAAGAAACCGGGAGTATTCTTAACGATCAGTTTAAAATATCTGGGGACCTGATGTCCAAAGGTTTTATTAAAGCCCAGGATTACCTTCTATTAAAGATAGAAATAAAATCACGGCAGATAGAATTGGAACAGACATGGCAAAATTATAAAAGCAGCCTGATGCAGTTATACTCTGTTTGCGGAATCCGGGATACGCAGACAGTATTAATAGATACGGTAAAATTAATTTTGCCCGGTTCGGTCTCCGGTTCGGGTTTTTTAGCGCAATATTATTTAGACAGCCTCGACCTGGAAAATCAGCAGAAAATATTTGAGGTAAAATATTACCCGCAGGTAAGTGTATTTTTAAATGCCGGGCTTAACGCAGTGGACATTTCCGATATACAAAGAAAATTCGGGATGAGCGCCGGGATTAATTTTTCCCTACCCCTGCTGGACGGAAACCAAAAAGATATAACCAGGCAGCAATCTTATCTGTCCGAACAAACTCTTTCGCAGTATAAAGATTACCTGGCGGGAAATATAAATGTAAGGAGAACGGATTCCGGGAACAGGATAAAATCATTATCAAAGAATTTAGACGATCTGCACAGCCAGATAACCGATTATAAAAAACTGATCGATATTTCCGGGAAGCAGTTACAGCAGGGAAATTTATCCATGATTGAATATCTGAATATATTAAAAGATTATATAGAGCTTAGAAAAAACAATATTACTGCTGAAATAAATTACCAGCTTGAGATTAGCAATTACATATACTGGAATTGGTAGAATGAATTATAAAAATATTTTACACAATATATTGCTTGTGCCGGCAATAATTATAGTTACTCTGATCCTAAATTCATGCAAGGGGCAGAGCGAGAGTACAAACGATGAAAATACCGGCACTCCCGTTCAGGCTGTTCATCCCGTAATAACGGCTATGAGTGATTACTTAGAATTAAACGGCAACACTGCATTCCTGAACAAAGAAATTGTAAGGTCTACTTTCCAGGGATTTATTGAAAAAACTTATAAGAGTATCGGTGATATAATAAAACCCGGGGATATTTTATTACGCATCAGGACAAAAGAATTAGCCGCTGCAGATACTGCCGGGCTGGATCTTGATAACGGAAATTTTCAGGGCTTAATCACTGTTAAAGCAAAATCCACGGGAGTATTAACTGAACTGGATTACCACTCAGGTGATTTCGTTTCCGACGGCGAGCAGATCGCCGTAGTTGCAAATCCTACTTCGTTAATTGTAAAATTAAGCGTACCATTCGAAAATGCTGCGGAAATAAAATTAAACGGAAATTGCGAAATCAATTTTCCGGGCGGAGACAAAATTCCGGGAGTGATAGAGAAAAAAATACCTTCGGTTGATTCCAGTACCCAGACACAGACATACTTAATAAAGCTTTCTGCTAATAAAGAACTTCCCGAAAATTTAAATGTTATAGTTAAAATACCGGTAAAAGTTTATAAAGATGCCGTGGTACTGCCCAAATCATCGCTTATGACGGATGTTACGGAAAATAATTTCTGGGTAATGAAATTAATTAACGATACAACTGCCGTACGTATAAATATCACGAAGGGAATTGAAACCGACAGCCTTATCCAGATCCTCAGCCCAAATTTAAGCACATCGGATAATATTATATCAAATGGATCTTACGGCCTTCCCGATACTGCAAAAGTTGAGCTTGTTAAATGAGGAATTTTTATGTTAAATACAAAGTACCTGTAGCGGTAATTATAGTAATTCTTTTATTAGGCGGAATTTATTCACTCCTGAGCATTCAGACCGGGCTATTCCCGAATATAACATTTCCCAAAATAAAAATAATTGCCGATAACGGTGAACAGCCTATTGATAAAATGATGATTACCGTTACAACCCCTCTTGAAAATGCCATCAAAAAAGTTCCTGAACTAAATCTCATAAAAAGCGCAACAAGCAGGGGAAGCTGTGAGATCTCCGCGTTTTTCAATTGGAATTCAAATGTAGACTTAGACAAACAGAATATTGAGGGCCGGATAAACTCGATAAAACAAAACCTGCCGGCGGGGATAAGCATTACTATAGAGAAAATGAATCCGTCAATCTTCCCGGTAATGGGTTTTTCTCTTGAAGGCAGAGGGCTGAACCAGATTGAGTTAAGGCAAATCGCAGAATATACAATCAAACCTTTCCTTTCAAGGATCCGGGGGATATCAGAAATAGTTGTTGCGGGCGGACAGGTTGAAGAATTTCATGTTAACCTTAACCTTGTAAAAATGAGCAACCTGAGGATTACTCCCCAGCAGGTATCAAACAAGATTGGCGTATCTAATTTTATTTCTTCAACCGGATACCTGAATGATTATAACCGGCTTTATCTTACTATAACAGATGCAACTCAAAGCAGCAAAGAAGAACTGGAGAACCTGGTTATTTCCGACAATCAAAGAAGAGTAGTAAAATTAAAAGATATTGCCGGTATAGAAATAGGCGCTGAAAAGAATTACACTAAAATAGAGGCCAACGGCAGGGTTGCGCCTTTAGTCCAGGTTTTAAAACAGCCCGATGCAAATTTAATTGAAGTGGTAAATTCCGTAAAGAATGAACTGCCCAGGCTGCAGGAAATTCTGCCCAGGGGAGTTAAACTTATTCCATATTACGACCAGGCGGATTTTGTTTCTGAAGCAACCCGCAGTTTAAAAGATGTTCTATGGATCGGCCTTCTGCTTGCAATTATCGTTACAATTCTATTCCTTAAATCCTTTAAAGCAAGCTCCGTTATATTGATTACCATACCGGTTACTCTCGGCTTAACGTTAATAGTGCTTTATGCAATCGGGTACACATTTAATATAATGACAATAGGCGCAATTGCGGCTTCTATCGGCCTTATAATAGACGATGCAATAGTTGTGGTTGAACAGATCCACCGGACGCATGAGGAAAACCCGGCGGAAACAAGTACAACACTTGTTATAAAAGCAGTAAAGTATTTACTCCCTGCAATGATTGGTTCATCATTAAGTACAATAGTAATATTTCTGCCGTTTTTTTTGATGCGGGGGGTTGCGGGCGCTTATTTCCAGGTTATGACAAACACCATGATTATCACGTTAGTCTGCTCTTTCTTTGTCACATGGATATGCCTGCCGGTTATGTATTTAATTTTTTCCGGGGAAGATTCATCTATTGACAACCATAAAGAAGTAAAGAGAAGGAACTGGGTTTACTTCTTTATACAAAGGCCGGTAATATCTCTTGCTTTTGTTATAATATTAATAGCTTCATCGGTTTTTATAGTCCCAAGGTTACCATCCGGGTTTTTACCTGACATGGACGAAGGCTCAATAGTACTTGATTTCGTAAGCCCTCCGGGCACCTCTCTTGAAGAAACGGACAGGATGTTAAACGTAGTTGATGATATTTTAAAGCATACGCCGGAGGTTGAGAGTTTTGCAAGGGAGATAGGCGCACAAAACGGATTTTATATTACGGAACCCAACACAGGCGACTATACTATAAAGCTGAAGGGAAAGAGGGATTTAACAACCGATGAAGTTTCCGATGTAATCCGCAAAAAAATTGAAGCTAAACTGCCTTCGCTCAGGGTTGATTTCGGGCAGCTCATCGGCGATATGCTTGGTGATTTGATAAGTTCCGCCGAACCCGTTGAAGTAAAAATCTTCGGCAACGACCAGGAAAAATTAAAAGAGCTTGCCGCTAAAGCTGCAAGTATTGTGGACACTACAAGAGGAACCGCCGATGTTTTTAACGGTATTACTATTGCCGGCCCGGAAATAATTTTCAAGCCGAAAAGCGACCAGTTAGCACAGCTCGGGTTTACACCCAGCGATTTACAGTTCCAAATAGATTCCAGAATAGAAGGAACAGTTGTAGGAAGCGTACTGGGCAAAAACCAGCTTATGAATATCCGGATGTTTGAAGGTGAAAAGAATTATTCAGTTAACGATTTAAAAAAGAGCCCGATATTCCTGAACGACGGGACAATACAGCCTTTAAGCGAATTTACGGATATAAATGTTGTAAACGGTGTTGCCGAGATTGACAGGGAAAATCTTCAGCAGATGTTTGATGTTACCGCCAGGCTTGAAGACCGCGATTTGGGAAGTACATTAAAAGATATTCAAAAAAATATTACGCATGGAATAAAACTTCCCGCCGGGTACGAGATAGTATACGGAGGCGCGTATGCGGAACAGCAGCAGGCTTTTACCGACCTGCTTATAATTCTTCTGTTGGCGATACTGCTTGTATTCACCGTTATCCTGTTTTTATTCAGAAATATTAAAGTGGCAATTGCAATAATTTTTATAGCTGTACTCGGAATTACCGGCAGTTTTTTGGCGTTGTTCATAACCGGGACACCCCTTAATGTAGGCAGTTATACCGGGATTATAATGATAGTAGGAATAATAGGAGAAAATTCCATATTTACATTCCTGCAGTATAAAGAAGCAATAAAAGGAAATATGAAAAAAGAAGAGTCGATTGTTTTTTCTATATCCACAAGACTGCGTCCGAAGCTTATGACTGCTTTCGGGGCTATTATTGCATTACTGCCTCTTGCAATCGGAGCAGGTACAGGAGCTCAAATGCATCAGCCCCTGGCAATTTCAATAATAGGCGGATTTATTATTGCATTACCGCTTTTGCTTATTGTACTTCCTACCATTCTAAGGAGAATTGAATTATAAGTATATAATATTAGTAACTTATAATAAGTATTCACGGCTCCCGGTGTACTGAAAAAATTAATCCCATGGATTGCGTTTATATAATCCTTTAAGCGGGTGGAATTCTTTGCGGCCGTCAACAAATACGGCAACCCATTCGGCCAGCCGTTTACCAAGCAGCATGCAGGCTTTAACTTCTTTTTCCTGCCTCGGTTCCCCTGCCTGAGTTGCTCCGTAGTGCAAAGTAAATTGATGGGCTGCGTAATCGGTAACGCCGAATACGAGGAAACCAAAGTTCATCATAATTGTCATTAATGCCTGGCAGGTAAGTTCAGCGCCGCCTCCCCAACCGCCTTGCGAGCTGAATGCGCAGCCGATTTTGCCGTCCAGTTTCTGCCAGTCGGGCAGAAGATCCTCCCAGAATTTTTTCATATCAGCCGCAACGGTACCTAATTGAGTCGGCGAGCCAAGCGCCAGCCCGTCGCACCAATAAATATCATCGCGGTTTGCGTCAGTTATAGATTTTACACGTATGCCGGTTAAAGGAATTTCAGCCGCGCCTTTTGCAATATACTCTGCCATTTTTTTTGTGCTGTTATCTTTGCTGTAGTAAAGAACCAGAACTTTACCCATATATTTATACCCTATTAAGATTAAAAGCCAAATTAAATAATTACTACATAAGCATCAAGAAAAAATTTCAAAGTGTTTCTTTAATCTATTATTATTACTATTTTTGTTTAATAACTGGTCTATATATAAAATGGGAAATAGCAAAGTTCTTATTGTTGAAGACGAAGCAATTATAGCGCTTGAGATTGAAGATCGATTACTCACTATGGGGTATGAAGTTTGCGGGAGCGCTTCTTCCGGCGAGAAGGCAATTTTATTAGCTGAGAAAAATAATCCTGATATTATTTTAATGGACATAAAGTTAAGAGGTGATCTCAGCGGAATAGATACGGCAAATATTATTTTTGAAAGATTTAAAATCCCTTCAATTTATTTAACCGCATTCATGGATGACAGATCTAAGGTGAAAAATAATGAATCAGCTAACCGACCGTATTTGATAAAGCCTATTGTTGAAGATGAACTAAGAAAAGCAATAGAAAATACGCTGGATAATATACACCTGAACCACTGATTTTCCTGCCTTGCGGCAAGAACCACCGCCTTGGCGGGGCAGGAAAGGTCGCAACATTTCCATACGATTAAATGTATGATTTTATATTCTGTTTATGTGAGGCTCACCTTGAGATGAGCCTCACATAAATCATTATTTCAGAAGTGTCATTTTTTTAGTATTTATATACTCACTCTTTCCATCAAGACTTTTTGCTTCAATCATGTAAAGATATACCCCGCTGGATAATCCAATTGTATTGAAGTTTACTTCATAATAACCGGCAGGCTTTAATTCGTTTAACAACTCCTTTACTTTTTCACCGAGTATATTATAGACTTCAATCTTTACATTGCTGCTGAAAGGCAAGTCAAATTTTATCAAAGTTGCGGGATTAAAAGGATTCGGGTAATTCTGATATAAATTATAAACGACAGGTACACTTGTTTTAATATTGTTTATCCGTGTAATTAAAGAAACTTTCATAACTGCAGACCACAAGCCCGTACCGGCAGTATTGTTTCCCCGTACCCTCCAATAAAATGTTGAAGATAATTTATTTGAATGATAAGTAAAAGCCGTATCGATTATGCCGGATGTATCCATAATGATTGTATTAAAATTTAAATCGTTTGCAATTTGCAGTTCGTACGCGTTTGCATAAGATGCGCTTTTCCAAATAAATATTATTGATGAAACAGTATCCGGAATAACAGAACTGCCGTTCGGGGAAACCAGCAGAGTTACTCCGGGCGTATCAATATTATTTCCTGCATTAAATTTAAAAGCGCCTGCATCCCAGGGGGTTACTCTTATGTTACCAGATATATCGCTGCTGAAGGGATCATTCGGATCCAGGGATAAGTTAATACCCTGACCTATTGCCAGAGCCGCGGTATTAATTAAATGAAAATCATTATTAGAAATATCTTTGAAATACGCGTTATTATTCAGGACTGCATTATCAGAACCGGGATACAGGAAAAAATCATCAAAATAATATGCTCCCCCGCCGGCGCCTCCGTTTATATGGATAATTACAGAATTATTATTTCCGGAATTAAATATGATGGTATGATTTGTCATAATACTATCAGAAGCGGAAGTTACATAAGAACCTAAAGTGCTGCTGCTATCAGAAGCCGATTTAACAGAAACTGTAAAACCATTCCCCCAGCCATGCTCATCATAAAAAGACAGGCTGTAAACGGTATTTGTCTGTAACCCGGTTATAGGCGTTGTATAAATATTTATTGAATCCCAGCCTGCGAATACTTCTAAACTATGCAGCCCGGTATGAACAGGAGATCCCGGATAAGATTCGCTTGCAACATCGCCGTTTACAAACGGTTCAATGGATGATGTGTCTTCAAAACCGTTATTGATAATTGGGATAACGTTTAACGGTGTACAATAAGGTAAGATTACATTATTAGAAGAGGCGCTTGTATATTGAATTCCCATAATACTTTGTGAATGCCAGTCAGCCGCAGTATCCTGAAAAATATTATTTCTCAGAGTAACTCTGCAGGAATCGTAACCGCTCATACCGCCGCGGTTCCAGACCCCATATTCACAATCAAAAATAGTATTATTATCTATCCAGGCTGCTGCAGAATCAGTAGTTGGATAAGTTAATATTCCGCAATTAGGCGGTGCCGCCGGGTTAACATCCCGGAAACCAATAATAATATTATTATGGATATAGTATTTTGAATATTTTGTTGCGGCGTCAATTCTTATTCCGTGCCCGTGTTCATCGGATTTTTCGACCCCTACAATGGAAGTTTTATTATCCAGCAAGATACAGTTTGTTACATATCCTCCCTGATCGCAATCAGCCAGTTGAATACAATTGCCGCTGTATGAGCTATCCGGAAGTATAACCTCGATACAAAGACCGTCAATAATTACTTTTGAAGTGGTAATCCCGAGTACCGGGATAACTTTTGATAAACATTCCAGCCTGTAAATATTGCTTCCTTCTGCAGGATAAACTCCCTGGTGCCTGTAATTAACACCGTTGTAATTTGTGTCCGCATAAATTTTTATATAATGAGCTGTATCCGTAGTAAAAGCAATAATAGTTCCATTGCCGCTGATTGGTTTTGTATCTGCCAGTCCATTGGTACAAATACATCTGGCGATTTCGGTTACATTGGCTGCAACAAGATTGCCGGAAGTTTGAGTATTCACCCATGAAGCCCATGCCTGTAAAGAAGTAAAATCCCCCTTACCGCCGGGATCGACAACTTTTGTAACGGTATTTTGAGAGAATATTACAGAAACGATTAAAAGGGAAAATATTACGATCTTTTTCATTTTTAGATACTTGAAAATAATTAATACATGCGGGGAACTAATGCCACTAATTTATAAAAGTTATAGCAAAAACAAATGCCGCCTAAACGGTATATTAATTATCGACAAAATAGGATATTTCTTAACTTCATTTGATTTTTCTATAAAAATGAAAGCGGATAAATCGTCTGAACCGCTGATTTATCTGACTGAAATAGAGCCGGAGGCTCATCAGCCTTTGGCTGAGATTTCCCTGATTGTTTATCCAAGAACAGGTCCCCATAGAGGCAAGCGCGTTTATCCCTACGAATAAATGTATAATTTTAGATATTGTTAATGTGAGGCTCACCTTTAAGGTGAACCTCACCTAACGTGTTTTGGAAACTACTGTAGAATATTTTCTATCTCTTTAAGTTCATCATCTGAAAACGCAGGATTATTCAACGCTGTTAAACTATTCAAAAGCTGTTCCGGACTGCTGGCGCCGACCAAAACCGAAGTAACTCTTTTATCTTTCAGCAGCCATGCAAGGGCTAACTGAGCTAACGACTGATTTCTCTTCGAAGCCAGTTGGTTAAGCTTCCGTACTTTATTAACTTTTTCTTCAGTTATATCTTTAACCTGCAGGGCCCCGGTTTCCTTAGCTGCACGCGATTGCGCCGGTATTCCATTTAAATATTTATCTGTTAATAATCCCTGTGCTAAAGGCGAAAAAGCTATCAAACCTGTGCCGGTGCTTTCCAGAACATCGAGCAAACCGTCTTCAACCCATCGTTCGAACATGGAATATTTAGCCTGGTGAATTAAGCAATGTATACCGGAATTCTTTAATATATTGATAGCGGAACTAGTTGCTTCCTTCCTGTAATTAGAGATTCCAACGTACAACGCTTTACCCTGCTCATGAACGGAACTAAGAGCGCCCATAGTTTCCTCAAGCGGAGTTTCGGGGTCAGGCCGGTGCGAATAAAATATATCAACGTATTCCAGGTTCATTCTTTTAAGGCTTTGATTTAGGCTAGCTATAAGATACTTTCTTGAGCCGAAATCTCCATAAGGGCCCGGCCACATATCATAGCCGGCTTTAGTTGAAATAATTAGCTCATCCCGGTACGCTTTAAAATCCTGATTAAATATTCTCCCAAAATTTTCTTCTGCGGATCCGTAAGGCGGACCGTAATTATTTGCCAGATCAAAGTGTGTTATACCGTTGTCAAATGCAGTCCATAGAATTTTCCTCATATTCTCATACTGATCATATCCGCCGAAATTATGCCATAAGCCGATAGAAACAGCAGGCAGGTTTATTCCGCTTTTACCGCACCGCCTGAACTGCATCCGGGAATAGCGTTCCGGAGAAAATTGTTTATCATTTATACTCATTCCTATTCCTTTTTGATAAAGTTACTGATTTATTATTATTTAAATTTTAAAACCGTATCCTATAGTCAGGTACAAAGCCCCGGTATTATTAGAACCGTTTGAATTATCCGTCTCAACAGTAATAAAACCGTATTCCCCGCGTATATTAAGGTCTAATTGTCCTGCACCAATATCATATTTTAATCCTATTCCACCGGTAAGGCCTGCGTTAAACTTTTTTACAGATGAAGTAGTATTTTGTGTTTGGCCAAAATCATTTGACACTCCCAGGGGCATAGTTCCTGCCTGGTCAAAATACAAGCCGCTGATTCCGCTTGTTTTTGTTTCCGAATTAATTAAATAGTCAAAGTAAGGCCCTGCCTCAACATATCCTGTAAACCCGCTGTTTCCGAATTTAAAGTTGTAGCCAGCCAGTATAGGAATTTCGAGATAATTTATTATAGTTTCATTATCATAATTTGCATATAGATTAGTTGTAGTAGAGGGAAGCATTGAAGCAAAAGCCGCAGGGACAGGAAATGCCTGCATGCCGTTTCGCTGGCCGCCCTGGCCGGCGAATGAAATTTCCGCCTGTAAAAACCAATCCTGGTTGAGTGTGTAATTAATGTAAGCACCGTAAGTAGGTGCCAGTCTTGAAGTATAGCCCTCACTTACCGGTGTATTGCCCCCGCTTAAATCGGGAACACTTAATCCGCCTTTAACACCTACTACAATGACCTGGGAATATAAGACTGATTGAAATAAACAAAAAAAAGTTATAAACGACAGCAAAACAAGAATTTCCGATTTGCACCTTTTCATAAATGACCTTTAAAATTTGTTTTTCAAAATACGTATTTTATAAATACTTTTAATTAAGGATAAAATCCCGCAAATATTACAAATTGAAAAATTTAATGTCAAGTAAAAATAAAGCTAAGGACTGTAATATTTTAATAATTCATAGTGAGGATGATAATAAAGAATTTGAGAAACTTTGTTAACCGGCGAATAAACCTGCCTGGCGGCAAGAATGTTCGCGAGCTGATATTATATCAGGTGGTAAAGGAAATAACAGAGACGGGGCTACCGCCACAGTGGGGCAGATATACTGTCTACAACTACATTTTGTAGTGTGGTAAATGTGTATCACAGATTGATAATCTGTGATACGAAATTTCGTCCACCCGGGACAAGCCTTGTATCGTAATGAAATTGGTTGAAGTTATAAAAAAGTATTAATTTATTAATGGTATTAGATATAATTCTGAACCTGCAATTGTTCCCGGCAGAATCGGCAATAGCCAGTAAATAAATATAATTATTTTAAGAATAAATTTATGCGAAGAAAAGAACAAGAAGTTACTGATAAAAGTATAATTGAAAAAATACTCACCGGGTCTGAAATTTGCCGGGTTGCAATCAACGATGAAGAATATCCGTATATAGTACCTATGAATTACGGTTATTCGGATAATGCGCTTTATTTTCATTCTGCAGCAGCCGGGGAAAAAATAGATTTAATTAAAAAAAACAACAAGGTTTGTTTTGAAATTGAGTATGCAGGCGAAGTAATCCGGAATGAGGACCCATGTAAATGGTCAACAAGATATCTTTCAATAATTGGTTCGGGTGAAATAGAAATTATTAATGACACCAGCGATAAGAAAAGAGGATTGGATATTATAATGAAGCATTATGGCAATACTGCGCAAAATGAATATAATGTCAGCCAGGTTAATAATTTAGTGATTCTTAAATTAACAATTAATAAATTAACCGCTAAACGATCCGGAAATTGGGTTGATTTATAGAAGCAGGAGCCGGAGTTTACAGTGTTAGTTATAAGTATGAAATTAACATACGACTGACTTAAAAATTTTTTTATTATTAGGCGATAAACAAACACCATTATCTTATTCTTCCAACATTACATGACCTAAACCTCCAAGGATGAGGCCTCAGCCAAAGCAGGGTGTTGCATAACGAAAATATTATTTTTAGTAGCCCCGACTTTTAGAGGCCGGGGCTATTTACAACAGCCTGCAAAGGCTGATCAGCCTTTGGCTGAAAGCCCCGGAAGTTGTAATTGGAGCCTTAGCCGGATTCATATTAAACACTTATTATTTATTCCGGTGAACAATCAAACAAAAAAATTTGTTAATTTAAAATTTAAGCTGTTTTTGCAGATTTTATTTTTTTAGCCTGATTTTTGATGTTTCTTGCTATTTATCAAATTATTTATAAGATTATAACGGTCTATTTTATTCTTTAGAATGCTTAATAAGGGTTATGGGAAAAAGCTTTTTAAGTGGAGATATTAAAGCATCGTAAAATATTAGGCAATTCAGTCTTCACACATACAAGTTCAAAATTTAGATTTACTTTAATATTAAATATTAAGTATGCAATTCATGAACTCATAAATAGGGGCCATGTTATGAAACTAAAACTGCATTTTTTATTCCTTTCTTTTATAATCGGCGCGACGGGTAATGTATTTGCCCAGGAAAATTATTTTACTGTCTTGGCAGCACAAGGCAACATCCTGTTACAGAAAACCGGCGAAACTAAAATGGTTGATATTAAAACGGGGAATAACATAAATCCCGGGGAACAGATTAATGTCGGCAAGAATGCATATATCAGCCTGGTATACTCAAACGGGATGTCAATTGAGATAAAAAAAGACGGGGTGTATGATTTCGACCGGCTTAAAAACTCAATTAATAATAGTTATAAATCCCCGGATAAAAAGTTTACCGGTTATGTGATAAGTGAATTAACAAAAAAAGCCACGGAATCGCGGGAAATGAAATCAATGGGAGCAGTAGTAAGAGAAAGAGCAAATTACATAGAAACCGGTATACCTTCCTCTTCATTAGTAATTGATTCAAATTTAGTATTCAAATGGTATTCACACGGAAACACCACTCATTATATCTTTAAGCTGATAAACAGCAGCGGAGTAACGCTGTTTATGAAAGAAATAACAGACACTACTATTAACTGCCCCATATATTTATTCCATTTAAATAAAAATGAAAATTATAAATGGATAGTCTTTGATTACAGCAATCCCGGAATTTCTACCGATACAAATTTTATAATGATACCGGCTCCCTACAAGCTTGAAGCAATAAGAGATTCAATTCATGAATTAAATGCTAATTTCGGGAACGATAGTACTGCAGTTTCTCAAATTATTTACGCCTCATTTTACCAGGACAATGAGCTGAATTTTGAAGCGCTCAAAGCATATGCCAGGACACTACGGTCAGCCCCGGAGGTGGACATTTACAGAAAGATGTTTACAGCTTTTCTTTTAAAGATGAAATTATACAGGATGATTGATTACAGTAGTTCAGGCGAAAAATGAGAAAGCAATATATCCTAGGACTATTAATTTTTAATATTGTTATCATTCAGGCAATAGTATATCCGCAGGAATATGGACGGGGTGTTTTATTAAATGATTCGCTTTACGCAAACAGCCCTGTTGCAGCGCCATTAATGCGCGGAGACTACAACGATGTACCTTCAAAATATTCATTAAAAGAGTACACCCCCACCCCGGGATACCAGGGTTCATACGGCACCTGTGCGGGCTGGAGTACCGCGTATGCAGCACGAACTATGTTGGAAGCAATGAAATTCGGGTGGAATCATTCAACTATTGACAGCAACACCTTCTCCCCTTCTTTTGTTTATAACCAGATCAGGTACGGGAAAGGATGCAATTCAGGTACTTCAATAATGGATGCACTTGATGTTTTAAAGAATAAAGGCAGTGAGAAATTAACTGACTTTAGCTATGACTGCGACCGTGAGGTAACGGATAAAGATAAACTGCTTGCAGAGGAATATAAAATAATTGAATACAGAGAAGTAGCTAATTCCGGCACCGAGAACAAAAAGATGTTCGTAAAAAAAAGTATTGCAAATAACAGGCCCGTAGTAATTGCCATGAACTGCCCAAATTCATTTGACAATGCTAAAGAAGTTTGGAATCCGGACAGCAGTGATTATCATTCCGACTGGATGGCGGGTCATGGAATAACCGTTATAGGCTATGACGACAATAAATTCGGCGGAGCATTTGAACTTATAAACAGTTGGGGTACAAACTGGGGTAATAAAGGATTTACCTGGATGCGCTACCCGGACTTTCAGAAATTCTGCGTTTATGCCTTTGAAGTTCTTGATAAAACAAAGGATTCTTCCAATACACCCGATTTGAACGGTTCCTTAAAGTTTACAGAAAGCAGCGGTAAAGAAATGAAAGCCGCATTTAACGGTGATTATTTTGTTATGCAAAATTCATATCCTCCGGAATCGTTATTTGAACTCAGGATTTCAAATAATGAGCCTGCCTATGTATATGCCTTTGGATCCGATACTACATACAAGGTAACCAAAATATTTCCCTTCAACGAAAAAATGACCGCCTACCTGCCTTACAAGAAAAATGATGTGGCTATTCCCGATGAAGATCATTATAACATGATTGATACCGCAGCTGGTTCAACATTTTATTGTTTCTTGTATTCAAAAAATAATTTGGATATAAACGGCATAATTGCAAAGATCGAAGGGGGTACCGGCGATTTTAATCAGCGACTGAAAGATGCCGTTAAAAATATAAATGTAGATAATGAAAATATCAAATATTCTTACGATAATGAGATTAAGTTTAATGCAAAAAGCCGGGGAAAAAGTGTAGTAGCAATTTTAGTTGAAATACCAAAGCCATATAATAAATGAAATTTATAAGAGATTTTTTTATGAAGCCAATAAAATTTGAGATAATGACGGTATTGCTGCTTATTATACTGCCGCTGAACAACAGCTCAGGGCAAAATAAAATAAATACTTCGTTTGAATATACAGATCATCAAATAAATATCGCCTATGAATTCCAGGGGGATTCAACTGAAAAATATGACGTATCGGTAGTTCTTAAAAGAACTTCAAATTCATATTTTAGCCTGAAGCCGGGACTGCTTACAGGCGATTTGGGAGAAGGAAATTATGCAGACGGTAAAAGAACTATAATATGGCACCTGACACCGCAGGAAGAAGAAAGCCTGACGGGAGATGATTATTATTTTGAGATCACGGCAAATGAAATTAAAAGAGGCGGAGGAATTGCATGGTACGTTTATGTAGGCGGGATAGTTTTAGGCGGAGGAGCCGCTGCCGTACTTTTAACAAATAAAAAGAATTCAACATCCGGATCCAGTTCAAACTCTGCACTCGCCAGCCCTCCGGGTAGGCCAAGTAATTAATGAGGAGAATCTAAAATGAAATTTTTAATTACAATTTCAACATCACTATTAATTTGTTTCAGTACCTATGCTCAATTAACAGGTACTACCCAGGTAGGCAGGTTAATACCATCCAAAAAACCACCTGTTATTACCCTGCTTGAGCCGCAAATAAAGGAAGGAAACACATTATCTGTTGAAGAGAAAATGCTGACTGTAAGAGGTACAGTACAAACCGATAACGGCGTAGAAAATATTTTAGTTAATAATAATAAAGCTTCTCTGCTGGATAACGGTGAATTCTATCTGAATTGTGAACTGGCAGATGGAACAAATACAATCACGATAAAAGCAATTGATAAGCTGGGTAATTCATCCGAAAAAGAAATAATTGTCAATTCAATTCGAAGCAGTACAGGGCCTGTAGTTAAAATAATTGACCCGCCTGTTTCAAGGGGAATTAAAATAGTAAGTAAAAACGATGTAGTATTGCTTAAAGGACAGGCAACCGATGAAAGCGGAATGTTTGAAGTAACTGTAAATAACCGTGAAGCCAGCCTGCAGCCCGACGGCAATTTCAGTATAAACTTATACCTGCAGGCTGGTGATAACCCGGTAATCGTAAAAGCAGTAGATAAAAAATATAATGTAACAATAGATACTTTTTTTATTGCAAGAAATATAGAATCAATGCTGACAACGGGCAGGTACATAGCTCTGATAATCGGCATTAATTCATATGAAGGTTACTGGCCTCCCCTGTTAAATGCAGTTAACGACGCCGAAGAATTGGCGAAAGTATTAAAAAATGATTACCTCTTTGACTCTGTAATAACTATTACGGAAAAACAAGCGACAAGAAGCAATATAATACATGAACTGGAATTGCTTACAACAAGCATAAGGTTTGACGACAACCTGCTTATTTATTATTCAGGGCACGGGCAGTTCAAGAAGGAGCTGAACAAAGGATACTGGGTTCCGGCGGATGCTAAATCAAATTCTATTGCAGACTTTATATCAAACAATGAAGTTAAAACATTTATAGGCGGCATACCTTCAAAGCACACCTTATTAATAAGCGACGCTTGTTTTGCAGGCGATATATTCAGAGGTAAGCCTACGGAGAGTATTCCTTTTGATCCGAATAATATGGAGAAATACTACAGAGAAGTTTACGGCAAGACTTCAAGGATAGCAATAACATCGGGCGGACTGGAAGAAGTTGAAGATTCGGGAAAGGAAGGGCATTCAATATTTACTTATTACCTGCTTAAATCTTTGAAAGAGAATAAAAGCAGGTATCTGGATGCGACACAGCTTTTTAATGATTTCAGGATAGCAGTAACTAATAACTCCGACCAAATTCCCCTGCTGCAGGTCGTAAGGGAAACAGGTGACGAGGGCGGGCAGTTCATATTTGTGAAAAAAAATTGATTACGCATGGTAAAGAAAAATACTAATTCGTTTCATCTGATTTCAGGAGAAGTGAATGGCCGGACAGCAAGCAGAATGTATTGATGTACTCAAGTATATAATAACTATATATTTTTCAATTATCACCTTTCGGGCGGGCAGGTAATAATAAATGCATATTTATACCGGGCCGGGACATAATAAATTATACTTAGCATGTCTTATTAAATTAATTAAAAGGTGCTTTTTCATGAAAGCATTAAGCAGAACGGCTTTTCTGCTTGAAATTATATTGTTTATATTAATATCCAGACAATCTATTGCACAAAGCGGTACACTCGTTGTATATGCCAACGGGTTAACCATTGATAAAATTATCTCCGCTGATGCCAGTAACGGTATTCAAAAACATAGCACCTATCAACTAGTCTCCCGTGATACAACTTATTTACTAGACGCGACTATTACTATGCAATCGAGTGTATCGATTACCGGAGTGCCTGATCCTGTAACAGGCAAACTTCCATGTATTGAGACTAACATTCTTCAGAACGGGTCAATTACGGGAATCTTTTTCACATTAACCGGGAAAGGAACCAGAGTCACTCTAAAGAATTTATATTTATTGGGCATTGCACCAAATAGTGTCAGTAACACCGGAACCGGTCAGGGTGTGCAGATATCTGCAGACAGCATAAGTCTTACTATTGACAATTGTGTTTTCGATGAGATGTCCCAATACGAAATCGCGTATAGCTCTAACTGGGATAAATTTTATATCACGAACACCAAATTCAGAAATGGTATTTTTGCGGCGACATCTTATTACTGGCCGGAACTTCTTCGCAGTGAAAACTATGAAGGAAACTGGAGCACCGATACAATCTATATCAAATACAATACATTGCTTTGTGTAGGGATGGGTCCTGTTAACACAACCGGGATTACACACAGTTTCGAATTCTCTCATAATGATGTGATTTTAACTTCCAAAGGCCCATTTTGGTCTGAGCAAGTGGTAAACGCGAAAATGGACAATAATATTTTTTATAACGTCTATGCAGTCGGTGAATCACATTTCGAGTATGCCGATGGGTGGGATGATTTTATCCCGTCGCGTGTACCATCAATATTCTATTTCTCTCCGCTTGATTCAATTAATGCTGCCCTTTTTCTTGGCCATTCAAGAATTGGGACCCAGGATTCTCTTGCAGCGGAGAAAATGCGAATTGTCGAAGTGAAGAACAACGTTTACTACTGGTCATCCGGACTAACTTCATTCTGGACTTCCTGGAATGATACGGCTAAAATAGCATTTGATACATTGTATACACCTGTATTCATGAATGTTCAATCTGCAGCGATGTTTGGCAATTCCGTATGGCCGGGTTTTGTTCAAAGCGGCAATCAGAATGTTGATCCGGATTTCGGGTCGACAATAAATAAAGTTTTAAACCCGGGATCCGATACCACATATGGTGTCGGTCTGTTGGCCTGGATTGCATCTGTTAGAAACGGAACGGGAACCACCCAGAGTTTTTCTTATCAGAAAACTCAAGTTAAAAATTCAGCAAACTGGACTCCTTTGTGGCCGCTTCCCGAAAGTGCTGATTTAAAATATTCCAATACATTCGTTAAAGACAACAGCACCGATGCTTTGCCGTTAGGCGACCCTTACTGGTTTAACGGTGCCCCATATGAACCATCGTCAATAATACCCGGAGATGTTGACGAAAATGCAAACGGCGGGCCGGATGCTTACAGCGCTTCTTTAATCCTTAAATACCTTGCTGGTTTAGACACCTTAAATACACAGCAATTAGCTGCTGCAGAAGTCGACGGAAATTCCGGGATAACAGCTAATGATGCTTATTTGATTCTTTATGCATCAACTTATGGAACTTTTCCTGCTGGTGTTTTGTCAAAGCCCGGCGGAGTTCAGACCGGTGATGTTGGCATCGGCCAAATAAACTCACAGGAAAATTCTAATTTAGTTACAATACCAATCATTCTTCAGAAGTCCCATGGTATTCATGCCTGCTACATTGAATTAAATATTAACAGCAGTTTTGCAGATGTTGAAAATGTTGCCGCAAACATACCCAGGGATTGGTTAATGGTTCATAATTATGTTAACGGAATCCTGAAGATTGCTATGGCAGGAATAACTCCATTAACAGACGAAAACATGGCTGCAATCAGTTTAAATCTTAAATATAAAAACGCCAGGTTTAACATTAGCGGTTCTGCTTTATTAAATGCAAATATTAATTCACAGATAAACAGCTTTACGGTTCAAACAGTCCCACTTCAGTTCGGGTTAAGCCAGAATTACCCTAATCCTTTCAACCCGACAACCACAATTAAATACCAGCTTGCCAGGGATTCACATGTAAGCTTAACCGTATATGATATACTCGGACAAAAAGTAAGAACTTTAGTTAACGGGTTGCAACAAGCCGGGTATTACAATATTACATGGAACGGTAATAATGACACCGGCAATAAAGCCGCTTCGGGTATCTATATATATAGATTGCAATCGGGTAACTTTATTAAAACTTTAAAAATGAATTTGCTTAAATAAATCATTTTAACAGTATGAATTTTGAATTGAAAAAACCTAAAATACATATTGCAAAACTTCTTTTAAGGGGAATTGCAATGTTAATGATATGCAATGTTATAGTGCCGGCACAGGTAAGTGTTAGTCTCCCAACTTTAACCAGAGTGCAAGATTCTGCGCCTGAGTGGATAAATGTTACCGTCGGTAATTTAACCGGGCAGAATGTTTCTGCTTTTCAGTTTACTCTTTCTTATAATAAAAGTGTGATATTTATAGACAGTGCAATAAGCGGGACTTTAATTTCCGGGGGATCATTTGATTTTTATGCCGATACAGCTTATCAACAAATCAGGGTTTCTTTTGCGTCTTCAAATACTCTATCCGGTTCAGGGACAATTGTACAGTTAAAGGTACATTATATAAATTCAGGTACATCTCAATTAGCTTTTAATGGAACATTTGAATTTAACAACGGCATTCCTGCTGCTAGTATTACCGAAGGCAGCATTACACTTAATAATCCGATAGTATTACCACAAGCTCCAACCTTAGTATCACCTGCCTATGGTTCAACAGTTGATGGAATAGATGTAAGTTATTATTGGAATGCTTCAAGCGGGGCTACTGAATATTGGATTCAGATTGCAATGGATACAAGTTTTACAAATTTAATAATTGACCAAGCTCTTGAATATTCAAATGTTACAGTCAGCTCATCGAATAACGGGTCAAAATATTATTGGAGAGTAAAGGCGGGTAATTCAGCCGGATGGGGAGGTTATTCAGGTACCTGGTCATTTATAAATGGTCAACTTCCAATAGCATTAACTCTTGCTGCAACAAATATTACTTCAACTTCATCAATATTAAATGGCAGTGTAAATTCGAATAATTCAATCTTAATTGTACAATTTGATTATGGTACAACTACAAGCTATGGAACCACAGTAACAGCATCACAAAGCCCGGTAACAAGCAGCACGACTGTAACTGTTAGTGCAAATTTATCCGGCTTAACTTCAAATACGTTATATCACTTTAGAGTTAAAGCGACAAATACAACAGGAACAACTTATGGAGCTGATTCAACATTTACAACACTTTCATCTATATATAAGTGGCAGGCAATAAGTCCCAGTGGGCAATCTGTTAGTTCTTTAGTTCTAAGTCCTAATGGAGGTGGGGAAACAAATATATATGCCGGTACAGATAACGGTAACTTTTTATTTTCCACAAATTACGGAACTAGTTGGACTGTTATTGACTCAGCGTTGAAGAACTATTGGGTAACCTCTGTTGTTGTCTGTACCGCCGGCACAAGCAGTATTGCGAATGCTACGAATCTCTTTGCCGGAACATTTACTAACGGTATATTCAGTTCGACTAATAATGGATTAGATTGGACTGAAATTAATTCAGGATTGCCGACGTATAGTGAAGTTCATTCTCTTGCCGTCATCCCAACCGGAGGGAATGGGACAAATCTTTTTGCCGGCACATGGAATGGAGGTGTCTTTCTTTCCACTAACAACGGCGCTAGTTGGTCGACGGTCAATACTGGATTGACTTACACTTATATTATCTCGCTTTTTGTAAATGGCTCTAATCTCTATGCGGGCACCTGGAAAGGTGGCGTTTATCTTTCTAAAAACAATGGTGCTAATTGGGTTCCCGCGGGATTGACGAATACTACTTTTGTCGAATCATTTACTTCAATCGGGACTAATCTTTTTGCCGGAACTCTAAACAAGGGAATCTTTGTTTCCAATAACAACGGAATGAGTTGGACACCGGTCAATAATGGGTTGACAGACACAGCAGTCACTTCGTTAGCTGTCTCCTATAATGTTTCAGGAGCCGGCGGAGCTATTCTTTTTGCCGGAACCGAGAATCGCGGCGTTTTTCTATCAACAGACAATGGATTAAATTGGACAACTTTTAATACCGGACTTTCGAATTATACTATTACCTCACTTGTAGTCAGCCCTGATAGTTCGAATTTATTTGCAGTAGCGGGAACAGGCCGAATTTATATGATCTCAATTTCAAATCTTAGAAATACAACAGCCGTAACTTCCAATTCTGCAACTAATATAACATCAACCACTGCAACATTAAATGGAATAGTTTATCCAAACGGCCTAAGTACAATTGTGCAATTTGATTATGGGACAAATACCGGCTATGGTAATACTGTAACAGCTTCGCAAAGCCCGGTAACCGGAAGTTCAAATGTAAGTGTAAGCGCAAATTTAACCGGGTTAGCAGCTAATACATTATATCATTTTAGGGTTAAAGCAACAAACAGTAACGGCATAACCTATGGG
>Ga0181520_10001706_pt1 | contig 43728 bp, 36 predicted proteins | sample PEATcosm2014_Bin_29_FD_132451 | JGI IMG/M metagenome (GOLD analysis project Ga0181520, IMG submission 132451) | Peatland microbial communities from MTU Mesocosm Facility, Houghton, MI, USA - PEATcosm2014_Bin02_30_metaG | ecosystem: Environmental > Terrestrial > Soil > Wetlands > Peat | place... | reverse complement strand
TCGTGAATCAGTTCAAGGATTTTGCCTGACAATCGCCTATAGGGCCAAGCAAGCGTTCGAGTGATGTGTCGATTTAGCGCAGCCGCTGGGGCGGTGGGGCCGTATTTAAAGGTATAGATTTTGAAACGGCTCTTCTTATGCAAATTTACCTTTTATTTTCAGCGAAATAGCAAGCGCGATTCGCGAGGGCTTTCCGAACAGCAATTGCGGAGATTCAAGGGGTTTCGCCATTTCACAAGGCTGTCGCCGCAGATCGATGTTCAAAACCCCTTTTGAAACGTAATCTGTGAGGATACTGCCGGAGTGTGGATTCCCGGAGTGTCCCCGATAATCCGCTGGCATCTGCGAGCATTTGCACCTATCAAGGGTCCACCCGTTCTCGCTGGCTGCGTATTCGTCGTCACTTTCCGGTTCAAACCGGAGTCGATAAAGTCGAATGCCGAGGGCCGATAAAATCTGGCTAGACCTTTATTGAGCGTCTCGAATGGACTCGTGCATGATCCTTTAGGGATTTCGCACAAGGAGCCAAATGGATAATCGTCTAGAAAAGCTACGGAAACTCCCTCCTATTCCTCTCGTGGAATTCCGCGGCAGTGAAAAGGGTCAGTCACGCTCGCCAAAAGCAGCTCCCGCTTTACAGCCCACTCTCGAAGCCCAGACTTCGCAGCCTGCTATAGAATCCCAGGATTCCCAGCCCGCTAAACTTCGCGCCGCGCTGCGGACAGAGGTTTCTGCGACATACTTGATTGTTGAACACAAGCCTATATCGGCTTATGACGACAACCCTGTGACCGATGAACGCGGAGCAGCTATTATCGTCGGCGTCTCTGCCGAGCAGCTGAAAAAGTGGAGGCAGCGCGGGCGGGGTCCGGACTATATCCAATATGGGCCGGGTGGCACAGTCCGATACGAGTTGAGAGCTTTAATGGATTTTCGGGCTGCCTACAGAGTCCGGCTCTCCCCCGATAAATGACCGAAGCCAATTGCGTTCCGCTGATGCATGTTCAGTTGGCCGTTGAGGAATCCTCGACGACCGTGAAATGCTGAATTGAGTCAACGCAGGCCGTTCGGAAGTCCGCGACTTCGGTTGTCTGTTTAGTGCACGGCAAGGGGCTGCGCTTTGAAAAGCCTCTGGGTGCGTGACAAAAGGCTGTAAAAGGGAATTGAGCCATCGGATTGAATGGTCAATCAGACTTCTCTTGAGCTGAGCGCTAAAGCCATGAAGACTCGATTAGCGTCAAACCGAGAAACATTCTTTCTCATCCAGCCTGTTTGCTCGAGTTCGGAACCAACCGCTATCACGATCCGCAACACGGCATCCGCAGCTCCGAGGAAAACTTCAGAAAAATCGTGTTATGGTAATTTCCGCATGTTATGGTTTTTGAGCGGATTTGAGGGTATTAGACGGAATTAAGGTGACAGATGTTACTAGGGTTACAGTAGTTAAGTTTATTATTATCTTATATTTGAGTTTAGATTGAGAGGGTTAGAGGAAAGTCTGGCGGAGAGAGGGGGATTCGAACCCCCGGTACAGCTTTTGACCGTACAACGGTTTAGCAAACCGCCGCCTTCAGCCACTCGGCCATCTCTCCGTCCCTTTGTGAGCGATTATACCGGAATGCACGCTCAGCCGCTGACTCATCGTGGCGAATCACCCTTCTCCTTTCTCCTTCCGCTGACTCGGGCAGAGCACCCTCCAACAGCCTGGCGCAAAGACTAGTGACGTGTTTTCCACCGAGCCGCTGCCCCAATCGGCTCTTCAATTCATGTCGGTCCGCCAACTCCCAGGCGCCGAGGGACACGTGGTTGTGCGCGCTGAGCACCGCGGCTCACGTTACTGGATTTTTGCCGTCGTTAGCACTCCAGTGCAGGGGCCAATTTCTTTTGCCGCTAACCTCTACCGCTCACGGTCGTAACGCGATAAACTCACCCTCAATGCAATTTCGCTCCAAGCCGTCACGGCGCGCCATAAGAATGCTGCCGCTCATCGCAGCCACCTACTTCATGGTGTCGGGCGGGCCTTACGGTATCGAAGACATTTTAGGCGGCGCGGGATTCGGCAGAGCCATCCTGATCCTGCTGCTGCTGCCGCTGGTGTGGAGCCTTCCCACCGCGTTGATGATCGGCGAACTGGCCGCAGCGATTCCAGCCGAGGGCGGATTCTACGTTTGGGTGCGGCGTGCGCTGGGGCCCTTCTGGGGCTACCAGGAAAGCTGGCTTTCACTTACCGCCAGCATCTTCGACATGGCGCTCTATCCTTCAATCTTTGCGCTCTACCTGGGCGCGCTGGCGCCCGCGCTCACGGCAGATTGGCGCGCCTACGCATGGAAGCTTGCGGTGGTTGCGCTGTGCTGCGCGTGGAACCTGCGAGGCGCGCCGGAGGTTGGTGAAGACTCAGTGAAGCTGGGCGCGCTGCTGCTGGCTCCGTTCGCCGTGTTTTTCGTCCTCGGAATCTGGCATGGCGTTGCGGTGCATCCCGCTATTGCGTGGGGACGGCCGGCAGCGGGCGCGGGCATTTCCACGGCGCTGCTGGTGGCCATGTGGAACTACATGGGCTGGGACAACGCTTCAACGGTGGCGCGAGAGGTCGAGAATCCGCAGCGCAACTATCCGCGCGCCATGATCGCCGCGGCAATCCTTACGGCATTTACGTACGTACTCCCGCTTGCGGCAATGGCGTATGGCGGGTTGTCTCCCGACGGGTTCACTACCGGCTCATGGGCCAATGCAGCCCGTTCGCTTGGCGGACAGGCTCTGGTGCTGGCGATTGTGGCTGGCGGAATTATTTGCGGCGTGGGCATGTTCAACGCGCTCATGATGAGTTACACGCGCCTGCCCATTGCCATGGCCCAGGACGGCATGCTGCCCCACGTACTGGCCAGGCGAAACCGCCGCGGCGTGCCGTGGGTAAGCGTGCTGGTGTGCGGCGTGGCCTGGGCGGCAGCGCTGCAATTGCCGTTCGAGCGCCTTATTTCAATAGATCTCATTCTGTATGGAACCAGCCTGCTGCTTGAATTTGTGGCGCTGGTAGTTCTCCGCGTTCGCGAGCCCCTGCTCAAGCGGCCGTTCAGCGCCGGCAATTTTGTATCGGCCTGCATGCTGGGCGTGGGGCCGGCTTCGCTGATCGGCTACGCGTTGTGGGCTTCGCGCAGCGAGAAGCTCGGCGACCCGAACACCGCATTCGGCAATGTTTCGGCGCTGCTGTTCGCGACGGTCATCGGGCTGCTCGGCCCGGTGTTTTACTGGGTCACAACGGGAGCGTGGCGCGCAGCGCGTGAGCCGGCGCGGCCGCCGCAGCCTGCGCCTGAGGCCGAGGGTTAGCGGATCAGGAAATCGAATTTAATGAGCAAGGGCCCGAATTCAATGCGGAGCGGGTTTTGTGCCCCGAAGGATGCCGCGTAAATACTCTTATGTCGGCTTAAGTGGCCTTTAAGTTGGTTTAAGTGGGGCTTATTGCGCGTATTCCGCGGCCTTTCTTAGTAACTGACTGGTAACAGGCCACTTTGGCATGTAGCTTGTTTTCATTAGATTAGGCGATTTGGCTCCTTTGAATTGGTACCCCCGGGGGGTTAGGGGGGTGGGGTATTTAGTGTCTGAAGTCGTGATTCGTGGATCGTGATTCGTGGATCCGGCGATTCGGGTAAGGATCGTGCATAAGAACAGTATGCGCGCGGAAGGGGAAATTATCGGCAAAGGGCGGGGATGCAGAGAACGAGAGAACGAGGGAACGAGGGAACAAGGGAACGAGGGAACGAAGGAACGAGGGAACAAGGGAACGAGGGAACAAGGGAACGAGGGAACGAAGGAACAAGGGAACGAGGGAACAAGGGAACAAGAGCTGGAGCGTAGGCCGCCGGGTTGGCGGACGCTGGCCGATCTTTGGGGAGTAACCAGCGTCAGTGAGTGATTCGGCGATAATGCGCTGATCAAGCTCTCCCATGACCGAGACTTCTGGATTCCATAGGGTGGTAGCTCGGGTGGCCGTCGCCTGCGGCGCAAGGTGTTTCGATCGAAGCCCCTCCGGGGTTACAGAGAGCCCATGAACGCAACCAGGTCCGACTCCTGCTGAGATGTCAACGTGAACCCAAACCGCGTTTCATAAAAGCGGACGACGTCTAGTAATGTTTGTGCGGAGCCATTATGGAAATATGGGGCACGTGCCGAGAGCCCGCGCAGGATCGGCCCTTTGATCTTTCCGACGTGATCGAAGTTGCCATCGATCAAAGCCTGGCCGAGGTCCGTCGTGGTTTTGCAGGTGCTGGTTGCCAGTCCTGTGTCCGGATCTGTTTTGCATACCGTGATAGTCGGCAAATAGGTGACGTCCAATCCTCCCAGATTCGTGGATGAGTTCGATGGATTTGGATCGCCGGTGCCAATGTCGAGCGGAGTCGGGAAGGAGTGGTCGCCAACATTTGGAGTGTCGTGACAGGTACCACAGGTGCCAGTGAGCGAGGGAATGCCGCCGGCTACCAGGCCGCCCTCTCAAACATCGTCGTTGATTCCGGCTACGCCTGTGATATTGATGGGCAGCGAATTAAAGAGCGCCTCGCCACGCGCGATCGCGGCCCTCGGATCCTTAGCAGGGAGATTCGCCCAGGAATCGAAGGGATTGAAAATCGCAGGTGTGAACCGCCCGTCTCCGGGCGAAACGATGCCTCCCGGCTGTTCCAGTTGGCGACAGACAAAATCAATAAGCAGGTCCTTCGACTCCGGTCGCCGCGACCTACGCTCAGGAGCGGCACCCGGCAAGGGCTGAAGCCCGCACATACTTTGTGGGCTTTATCGGCACGAGTAAACTCGTGCCCTGATACAAAACAAGCTTATCGGCAGTCAGGGCTGAAGCCCTGACCTACGAGTCGTGCCCTGATAGAAGGCCGTGTCCCGAAAAAATTTTTCCGCAGCTTGTGATGTTACGTGCCTTTTAAAACGGACGTGGCTGAAGTGTGTGCGTGAGAACTCGGCCCCAGGGTCAAAAAGGCTGTCCGGAAGGACCCGCGGCTGAAGCCGTCTCTACACTTTGCGCCCTCCGGATATCAGGCTTTCGACTTCTCTCCGGATTCCTGCGGCTTGGCGGCTTTGCCGTCTGTGAACAGCTTTACCGCGCGGGTTACGCGGTCGCGCGCGTAGGCCGCATCGCGCCAGCCCTTCACTTCAACGCGCTTGCCTTCGAGGTCCTTGTAAATAGCGAAGAAGTGGGTGATCTCCTTGAGCAGGTGGGGATAGATGTCGGTGTAATTCCACACGTTGGTGTAGCGGGGATTGTTCTTGCCCACGGCCAGCACCTTTTCGTCGAGCACGCCCTGGTCGAGCATCTCGAGCAGGCCGATGGGGCGCACCTCCTGCACGCAGCCGGGGAAGCTGGGGCTGGGCACGAGCACCAGCACGTCGAGGGGGTCCCCGTCGTCGCTCAGGCTTGAGGGGATGAAGCCGTAGTCGCCGGGGTAGTGGACGGGGGAGTGCAGGTTGCGGTCGAGCTTGAAGACATGGAGCTGCTTGTCGTACTCAAACTTCTGCACCCCCTCTTTGGGAATTTCGACGACGCAGCGGAAGATCTCAGGGCAGCGATCGCCGACGGGCAGTTCAAGGTAGTTGACCATTTTTCCTCTTCTTCATTTGGGGAGTGAACTCCGATTCAGACGGAACAATTCAGTAACAGGGCGAGGGACGATCCGGGAAACAATCTGAAAGAAGCCCGGAACTATATAATCACGGATGATGAAGGCGCATGTCTATGTCACGCTGAAGACATCGGTCCTGGACCCGCAGGGCCAAACCATCCAGAACGCCTTGCGCAAGATAGGGTTCGCCGGAGTGACGGCGGTGAGGCAGGGCAAATATTTTCAGCTAACACTGTCCGGGGATCTGACGCCGGAGGCCGCAAAGGCACAGGTGGAGCAGATTGCGCGCGAAGTGCTCACCAACCCGGTGATTGAAGAATTCAGCTATGAAATAGAGGAATGAGGCTTTCGGGAGCGCCTCGCCAGTGGCACTGGAGAGTGGCGCCTCGCATGGTTTCGTCCGCACGTGTGGCCGGCCGGGCGCGGGCAATGATTTTGCGTCCCTCACCTGCATTTCTCACAACAACTGCGAGAACCCAGCATCAGTAGGTTGGGAGCTTCGCCGGAGGGTCTGGAGACCCTCGGTACAGCCGGTCGGGAGACCGGCGGTACAAACCTTGATGGCTGGTGAGAAATGCGGGCTAAAACTCTATGATCTCGGTTGGGACCTGGATGGGGATTTCGTAGGTCAGCCCACGTCGGCTGCGGCGAAAGAGATCGATTCCCACGCTGCTGGGCGTGATATCGAAGTTTTCATTCTCCACATACGACGTAAAGTCATACAACCGGTCGAGGACGCTGAGGTTGTAAAGATAGGCAACATCCGTGGCAATGCGGGTGAGGTCGTACATCTGGGTCAGTTCGCTGATTTCGCGGGGCAGCAAAACGATTCGATGGGGCGGCACAGTGTCGGTGTCCCGCATCGACGCAAGCGCTCGGTTGCAGCCTTCGATAAAGATGGTGGCCTGGGCCGGCGTAATGTTCACCAGCATGTCGGCGAAGGGAATATTGGAGTCGTCCCATCCCTCGACGGCGCATGAATTCGCGAAGAGGCCTATCCAGAGTTGTTTCTGCTGGACGGTATGGGCCCACGAGCCCTCGCGCAGAATATGAGCGACCAGCCTGGGATCGGCGCGCATCTTGTCGGCATTCAACTCCGTCGAGAGCAGGTTTTCCGCGCCGAATGCGATTTCAAAGATGCATTCCGTTCGGGCTGAATCGAGATGGCCCCCGAGCAGCAGGATCGATTCCTCGGCTCCCGACTGGCACAGGCGGCAAAGAAAGAGAATCATGCGGAGTGTCCGGAACATTTGGGCGATCTCGCTTGCCCGGGTGAGGAACACGGTATTCTTTACCAGCACTCCCCAGAGGTTGGTGTCGAGGCCGGCCGGCAAAACGAAGGAGAGACCTATGCCGTCTTGCCCCTGGCGGGCCACTCGAGCCTCTACCGCAATCTCCAGTTCCGAATGATCCTCGCCGGATCCCTGCGCACGCAGGGTGAGATGAACCACCTCGCCTGTAGTGAAGCGTTTCTCGGTGACCAGATACAGGCCGGTCGAACTGATGTCTTTGACTCCGGCATCAATGTGGTTGAGTTCGGTATCGCAATGGGCGGCGAGGGTGGTGGCAGGCAGCCGCTCAGCACGCGGATGCTCAGGGTAGCCCAGCTTGTGGAGCTTGTGCTTGAGATTGCCGATTCCAAACATGGCCCTATATCTCCCGTGCCGGTTCATGATGCCGGCATAATGCTATTCACTCGAAATATACGACCAAAGCAAAGTTGCCGTTCTCAATAGAGCGAGGCCGGTTGTTTTTCAAACCAACTGGAGTTGCGCAAACCAGTTTTTGCCGAAAGCCGATCACACCTAAAACTTACTCTTATTCGATTCACCTGCTGCCGAACGCCGACAGTCGCGCGAGAGCCGTGTTTCGCTGCGCTGTGGGTTGGCTGTCATTTTAGCCAAATCGCAGCCGAAACGGGAGTGAAAAGGATGACAACGCCCGGCGAAAGCTGCTGCTGGAAGCTCGCAGTTGCCATAAATCCAGCATCGGAGCGTGTTCAGAGGGGGTAATCACAACGATTCAGGGTATTTATTTCTGCGATGCTTCTCTCAAAGAATCTGCGGCTACACGATTGACACGGTCGCATAGAATCGATTCATGTGCGGCATTGTGGGTTACGTGGGACCGAAGAAGGTTGTGCCCGTCATCATTGAAGGGCTGAGGCGGCTGGAATACCGTGGCTACGATTCGGCGGGAATTGCCGTGGGGTCGCCGTCATCCGATACGCTTGAAATCTGGCGGGCGCCCGGCAAGCTTGCCAACCTTGAAGATGTGTTGCGCGATCACCCGCTTGAGGGGACGTTCGGCATCGGGCACACGCGCTGGGCCACACATGGCCGACCGACTGAAGAGAATGCCCATCCGCACCGCGACTGCACGGGCCGCATCGTGGTGGTACACAACGGCATTGTTGAGAACTACCTGGAGCTGAAGCATGAGCTCACAGCGCTGGGACATAAGTTTGTTACCGAGACCGACACCGAGATTATTGCCCACCTGATTGAGCAGATCCAGCGGCAGGCGAAATCGGAAGGCAGGCCGATTGTTCTGGAAGAGGCATTGCGTCGCGCGGTGCGGCGGCTTACGGGCGCGTTTGCCCTGGGAGTGCTGTCGGCGGCTGAGCCGGACAAAATTGTGGCGGCGCGACTGGGTCCACCGGTGATTATCGGCGTGGGCGAGGGAGAATACTTTGTCGCCTCCGACGTACCCGGAATCCTGCACCACACGCGGAATATTTACTTTCTAGCCGACGGCGACATGGCCATCATCACGCGCGAGGGAGTTGAACTGACTGACTTCGACGGCCACCCCATCGAGCGGGAGCTGACGCATATCCAGTGGGATCCGATCCAGGCGGAAAAGGGCGGCTACAAGCACTTCATGCTGAAGGAAATCTGGGAGCAGCCGCGGGCCATGACCGATACCACTCTGGGCCGCGTGTCGCTCGACTCAGGCAAGGTTTTCCTGGGCGAAATGGAACTTGGCGACGACGAGCTGGCGCGCGCATCGAGCATCAATATCGCCGCCTGCGGCACCAGTTGGCATTCCGCGCTCGCCGGCAAATACATGATCGAGCGGCTGGCGCGATTACCGGTGGATGTGGACTACGCCAGCGAATACCGCTACCGGGACCCGATCGCCGACCCCAATGCGCTGGGCCTGCTGATTACGCAGTCGGGCGAAACGGCCGATACGCTTGCCGCGCAGCGTGAAATGAAGGCACTGGGCTCAAAGACGGTTGCCATCTGCAACGTGGTGGGCGCCATGGTGGCGCGCGAGGCGCATGGAGCCATTTACACCCACGCCGGCCCCGAAATCGGAGTCGCATCCACGAAAGCATTTACTTCGCAGCTCACCGCACTTTTCCTGCTCGCGCTCAAGCTCGGCCAGTTGCGCGGCCATCTCAACAAAGATCAATCGATAGAGCTGATCACCGAGTTAAGCCGCATTCCCGCCAAGATTGAAGAGATTCTGCGCGCCCGTACGGGGCAGTGCGAGGCGCTGGCGAAGGATTTTGCCACGGCCCGGGATTTTCTCTACCTGGGCCGCGGCATCCATTTCCCGATCGCTCTTGAAGGCGCGCTCAAGCTGAAGGAAATCTCCTACATTCACGCCGAGGGTTACCCTGCCGGAGAGATGAAGCACGGACCCAATGCGCTGATCGACGAAACGCTGCCGGTGGTGGTGATTGCCACGCGCGATCCCGCCGACGCGGCCTCAAAGCTTCGCTACGAAAAGACGCTGTCGAATATTCAGGAAGTGACCGCGCGCTCGGGCCGGGTGATTGCCGTGGCCACCGAGGGCGATGCGTCAATCGGCGGCCTGGTGGAGCATGTGATTCACATTCCGCCCGCGCCTGAATTGCTGTCGCCACTGCTTGAGATTGTGCCGCTGCAGTTGCTCGCCTATTACATCGCCGTGCGGCGCGGTTGCGACGTGGATCAGCCGCGCAACCTGGCCAAGTCAGTCACGGTGGAGTGATGTTTCTGAAGCCTGTCATTGCTGTGCTGCGGTATTCCACTGCATCCGGGAGCCGCATCAACTTACTTTCACATAAGTCGTATAAGGCCGCGAACCCATCCATGTAAAGGGCAGCATGGTGACCGGCCCGTTTGCCGCGGACACCAGCCACTGCCGTTCGCTTATGCGCTTCGCCGCCAATAACTGCTCCCGCGTCACTTTTGGTAGCGGAGCCTGCTGATCCTCTTTCACCGCCATCAGCACCAACGGGCCTCTCAGCAGAGCTACTGTGTCTGCGTGCTGTGCATCGATTGACTCAAGCCGCATTTTCAGCGGCAGCTCAAGTTCCACCCGATCTCCGGATTTCCATTCGCGGCTTATCGCGGCAAACTGTCCCGGCACTGCCAATCCCTTCTGCCGCATCCCGTTCACAAAAACCTGCGCTCCCTGCGCCCATGCGGGAATGCGGAAATGGATGGTCAACTCCGCAGGTCGAGAGCTCAACACCGTAAAGGTCAATTGATCTTCATAAGGGTACTCGCCCTCCTGCGTCAGCGAAAGCGCAGCCCCGCCTTCATTCCATCGCAGCGTCGAGGGCACATAGAGATTGACATACACGGCTTGCGGTCCGCGAAGATATGCGTTGATTCGATAATCCGCTGCCACCTGCGGCAATGTGCCGGAGCAACACGGCCAGCGAGCTTCTTTGTACACGCGCTTCCCGTCAAAGTTGTAATCGGCGTAATAGAAGGTCTCGCCGTTTTCCTGGAGCGGCATCGCGCCCAGAACCGTGTTATACATCATGCGCTCCATGCTGTCTCCATAGCGGCTATCGCGGGTTACGCGCAGCAGATATCGTGTCAGTTTGAAGTGCGCATACGATCCGCACGGAGTTTCAAAGCTGTGGTGGGTATTAGTCAGGCTGTTGTAGACGTCGCTGCTGCCCGGCGCGCGCAGCGTTTCATCCGGGCCCCACCCTCCCGTCGCAAAGCTTTGCTCTTCCAGCATTGAAAAGGCATTCCGGGCTGCGCGCAGATGTTTCTCGCTTCCCGCTACCATGTACGCCATCATTGCCGAGCTCAGGGAGTTGACATAGCTGTACGCGTGCCTGCCGTTGAGCACGTTCTCATTGCGCGAAAGCGGATCGAACCAGGTCTTGTCGTCGAGGTACTGAAGTCCGAGATCGTAATACTTGCGGCCGGCGCCGCGCTGGTATGCCAGAAACAGATTTTCCGGCATGGTGTAAGACTCATCCCAGGTCCATGACGCGTCATCGGGATCCTTATCCGTCCGCCACGGATGGTCGTGTTCCACCGCATGCCCCGGCAAGTGCGGGAGCGCTGTATTGGTTGTCTGCTCGAGGATCGAGAGCGCCTGCGGGTCCTTTACGTAAGTATGCGAATCGAGCAGTCCCAGCAGCAACTTGTCGTAGGTGTATGCAGGAAAGCGATTTTTCGTATAGAAATCTGCCGTAATAGTCTTGGCATAAAGGCGATTGAGCCGCAGCACTTTTTCACGCGTCGCCTCTTCTCCGGTAATAGCGTAGGCGCGGGCCAGCGCGGACACCCACTGGCCGAAGGTGCAAGCGGGGGCGAAACCCGCATCAAAGGCCTTGCGATAGTCGTAATCAGGGTTGTATTGGTACCACCCACCCAAATCTTCGCCGGGCGCGGGCATCCCGGACATCTGCCGGAACGGCTTCAACAGGCTATCCTCACTCAGCGCCATCAGTACCGATTGGGTGTTGATGAGTTGTGATTCGTGCGGATCGCTGGCCATCGATACATCGCCATAGCTGAACTCTGCGAGCGGGGCTCCGGAAAGGGGTTCGGCACCCCATGCCGTCAAGCTTCGGGTCCCAATGCCTGCGGCCGCCGCAGCCGCAAGCGAACCCGACTGAAGAAATCGCCTACGTGAAATCGCCGCTATTCTCTTCTGCCTTGTGCTCATGGTTATCAAACCTCTCAAAGCTAATGGCAACATGATGCAATGGACGCGCCCAGGCTGTCATCTCGGTTCGCTGACGACCATGCGCCACTCTTTCAGGATACCGACGCCCGATGCAGGGACTGGCCAGTTCATGAGAAGAAGGCACAAAATGCCGTCTGGGCTGATGTCAGTCTCAATTGGCTCCTCAAGTTGGCGCCGGCTTGCAGCCTATTTCGCGAACAGTTTCAAGTCGATGCCGTCGGCCATGGCTTTGTAGCCCGCATCGTTGGGGTGCAGGTGATCGCCGGAGTCGTAGGCCGGGTTAAACCTGGTTGGATTCGCGGGGTCTTGTATGATCTTGTCGAAATCGACTACGCCGTCGAACACGCCGCTGTTTCTGATCCAGTCGTTCACAGCTTCGCGAATCTGCTGGCCTTTGTCAGAGGAGTATCCGGCGCCGCCGTACGGCGTCAGCGTCGCGCCGTAGATTTTGATACCGTGCTCGTGCGCGGCGTCGGCAAGCTGTCGCAATCCAAATTCAAGGTCTGCCGCAGTGATCTCGTCCTCGGGCGTGATGACCCTCGATGCCAGGCGGCCGATGTCGTTAATGCTGTCGAGCACAATCACATACTTCACGCCGTTTTGGGCGAGGATATCGCGATCGATGCGGGCAACGGCGCTGGGACCTGCGCCCTCGTTCAGAACACGATTTCCGCTGATGCCCTGGTTGAGCACCGCGACGTTTTCAAGTCCGTGCTGCTGTTTGAGGCGCGCAGCCAGCAGATCGGGCCAGCGCTGATTGGTATCGGGGGTGGAAAGAGCGCCGTCGGTGATTGAATCTCCGACGGTAACAATGGCGCGCGAACCCTCAACCGCAGGCACGTCGACGCCATCAAGGAAATACCAGGAATTGATCTTGACGGCATCGCTCAGAGTTGGAGCGGCGGCCTGATCGCCGTTCACCTGATAGTTGGTCTGGAGTCCGAGCTGATGATAGGTTTCAGCCCGCATTACCTGGTTCGGAAAGAAGAAGCTGATGGCAAGGTCGGAGAGGGGAGCGACGGCGAGCGGCACCGGGTCAGAATAAACCTCAGCTCCGGGCGCGAGGCGAATGCCGGCAGCGCCGCCGAAAGTGACTGCGTGGTCGGTGCCGTCCTTGATGGATGAGCCGCCTGCGCTCACTGCCACATGCACGTCGGCGATGGCCAGTGAATCGGTGCCGTAGGCATTGGTGAGCCGGATGCGCACCTGGTTGCCGCCGTTGGAGATGTGCACGATCTGGCGCAGGGTGGTGAGGGTGAAAGGCCGCATGGCGAAGCCCTGCGCCACCATGGGCGATGCAGCCCAGGTTCCCACCCAGGCAGTTTTCATTCCGTCCTGAGCGGTACAAACCATTCCCACGGCCACAACCGCGAACCCAGCAATCACACTCGACCAGCGTTTCATCATCATCTTCGTTTCCTTCCAGTAATTGATCGACATCCAGCGCAACCGGAGTCTATCACGCAGGCGCAGCGATGGGTTCAAGATGAGGTGCGGCGGATTGACTCGCCACTGCCAGCTTTGCGAGACTCAGCCCATGGGATATAGCGGCAAGATCGAATACGCCGAACAACGCAAGATCCGCGAACGTAACACGACTCTTTACCGCATGTGCCACCTGCCCATCTGGATTTGGGTCTTTTTTCTGGCTCCAGGGCCGCTCACGTTCAGCCTGTTTGCGCATGGATTCAGCATGGGCAACACCATCTGGCTTTCGATCGTGATGATCGGCGTTGCCATTGCGGGTTACTACGCGCAGTTGCCGGGCGTGGAGCACCGGCCATACATTCTGCGCTTTGACGAAGACAAGCCAAACCCGCTCTATCGGCGCATCTGCTATACCTTTGCGTGGAATGCGGTGCTCAACTTCGCGCTGCTCAACATGGCCGGACTGGTGATTGCCGTAGTGAGCGGCACGTGGATATTGAAGCAGATTTACCTCTACGCCTACTCGCCGCTCTGCGCCGCGATTCTGTTTCTGGGAATCATTGGCAAGCTGCCGCGCGTGGGGACTTCAACCAAGCGCGAGGGAATTGAGCGGCGTTACTTCTACGGCTCGGTTTGGGCGGTGACCATTGCGCAAACTGTTCTGCTGATTCTGTGGAAGGCGCTGCCCGAGACGCGCACCGGTTCGCTGGTAAAGCTGGCGGTGTTTGTAGGAGTGCTGGCGATTGTGGGCGCAATGGCTGCCCGCGGCATTCTGCCGCGCACGCGGCCGATTTTGCCGGGCGAGACGATGGTGTCGGATTAGCAATAAATCGGTCGCGCGATAGAGATCGATCGCCTGGAACAGCAACGGCTCCCGAAAGGGAGCCGCAGTTTGACCAGTCTGAAATTCTGCTTATTCGCCGGTGCCGATCTTCTCAGCGCCCGAGTCGGCAAGCTGCTCAAATGTCATGCGCAGGTATTTGTGTGGATTCACGGGCACGTTGTGCACGCGCACCTCGTAATGCAGGTGCGGTCCGGTAGCGCGGCCCGATTGACCAACGTAGCCGATGACTTGTCCGCGGGTGACGTGCTGGCCGGGCAGAACGGCGATGGCCGATAGATGCCCGTAAACCGTGAGCAGATCGTGACCGTGATTGAGCACTACTTCGCGGCCGTAGCCTGCGCCCATTGAGGCATCGGAAACGTCACCGTCGCCGGCGGCATGAACCGGGGTGCCGTAGGGCGCGTCGATATCGATGCCGGTGTGGAACTTGCCTTCGCCGTTAATCGGGTCTTCACGCTCGCCGAAGCTCGATGCAATGGGTCCTTGAATCGGCCAGAGCGAGGGCGCGTCGGCAAAGACGGTCCAGTCGCCGGTAAAGCTTGGACTGAGGCCGCCCTCAAGCGCGCGGGTTATGCGGCCTGAGAGGGCATCGCTGCGCAACATATCAAATTGATCGATGGTCTTTGCGAATTGCTGCTGGCTGAGTTCGTCGTTTTGCGCCTGGCCGGCTGGTGTGGGTGCGGCAGTCTTGGCCACGGGTGCCACAATGCGCGGAGTAGCGGCGGTGCGATTTGGCCTTAACCCGTAAAGCGTTGTAACTTCGTTGGCCAGCGCGCCCAGCGATGCAACTTGCACGCTGCGGTCGTGGGCAATCTGCGCCATCTGGCTATAGTCCTTGCGCAGCGCCTCGCGCTCTTTCACCATCTGGTTGTAGCTCTCGGTCTTCATCAACATGCGGGTATAGCTACCCGCCAGGCCCACAATGGTGAACGCGCCCACCACCGCTGCCACGACGAAGCCGTAAGCGTAGCGCAACGGGAGCGGAATCTTGCGTATTCTTCCGTCTTCATCCCGGGCCACAAACAGAATGTAATAGCGCTTGCGTAGCATGATTCTGCCCTTCACCCCGCAAACTGCGGGTCCGCAATTCGCCAATAACTAAAAATGGCGCAATTACTCTGGGCGTATAGCCCAACCGTAGCAACAAGTGCGCAGTAATGCGCAGACATGAGAACTGTGCTAAAGGCTAACAAACAAGCGTTCGCCGGGTCAATCAAATTCCAATAGGAGAAAAGCTGCTAAGTAACTAATTTGTTGTAGTTTTGCGACATTTCTCCTTCAGTTTGGCCGCGCCTCGCGCCGCCAGACCCTATCGTCGACCTCTAAACTAAGACGCTTCCGCCGCTCAATACGCTTACCGTGGCGAGGACGGACTTTGAGGGCCAACAGAATCAATACCTTACTTGCGCCCGGTTGCCTCCCTAGGTGTGCATCGGCACAACTGCACCGAAACTTGAGGCTGCGGACCCGGTTCGGCACCCTTATCCAGAGTTGTATCCTCAACCCATGGAGCACATCCGGTGATAATTGGAGGGCGAACGGCGGGCTCACGATCGAAACAAGGTCGGCCGGTTGAGGGCGGCGAGCTGGCGATGCTGGCCCGAATACGCGCGCGGGTGGCGGCTGCGGGTCCACCACGGGATAGGAGCCGGGATGTGCGACTGGGGATTGGCGACGATTGCGCCCTGGTGAGTGTGAAGCCGGGGGAGGTGGTCGCCGTAACTACCGATTTATCAATCGCCGGCCGGCATTTTGAGCTTGCCTGGCACCCACCTGAAGCGATCGGGCACCGGGTTTTGGCGCGCGGTTTAAGCGACCTCGCGGCCATGGGCGCGCGCCCGGTAGCAGCGTTCCTGTCCCTTGGTATTCCGAAGGAGCTGGCCGCAAGATCGAAGTCTCGCGGCGCGAAACCGGGGGCTGCCGGAGGTTCTACCTGGATCGACCGGTTCTACGACGGATTTCTCGGGCTTGCCCGCGAGTTTGACACCCCGCTTGCCGGGGGTGACCTGGCCGAGTCACCGGTTGCCGCTGCCGACATTGTTTTGCTTGGCGCGGTGCGCAAGGGCAAGGCAATGCTGCGGTCGGGTGCGCGGCCTGGCGACGCGATTTATGTAACCGGCAGCCTGGGCGGGGCGGCGGCTGGATTGGAAATGTTGAAGGAATTGGCGGCGAGGCAAAAGTCCAAACCTGTTCTTGGGCTGAGAATTCCCGCGAGAATCGAAGCGGCGCTGGCGAAGCACCTCCATCCCCTGCCGCGGGTCAGGCAGGGAATGTGGCTGGCAAAGCGCGGAATTGCGACGGCGGCGATCGACATAAGTGACGGTCTTTCGACCGATCTGCATCATCTATGTGACGAGTCGGGCGTGGCCGCGGAAGTGGACGCAGGCGCGTTACCCATTTCGCATGGTGCTACGCTGGCCCAGGCGCTCAACGGCGGCGAAGACTACGAGCTGCTGTTTACCGCGCGGCCCGGCGTGCGCATTCCGCCCAAAATAGCCGGGGTTCCGGTTACGCGGATAGGGCGAGTGGTGAAGCGCTCGCCAAAGCGGCCGATCGTCGTGCTGGTAACGCCCGAAGGACGTGAAACGCTTGAGGCCAAGGGGTGGGAGCATTTCGCGTAGGCAGGGCGAGAATGTAATTGGCAACTTCGAGGGGTTTAGATGTTCGGCTCAAATGTTTTTTGGATCGAGGGCGAACCCAGCACCAGGCTGGCGGTTGTGCTGAGGCCGCGCCCTGAGGACTGGCTCGAGGACGACTTGCGACTCTACGCAAATAGCGGCATCGAGACCCTCGTCTCTTTGCTTGAGCCGCGCGAGGCCGAATTGCTCGGCCTCAGCCTCGAAGAGACGCTGGCCTACCAGGTGGGCATGGAGTTTCTCAATTACCCCATCCCCGATGTGCATGTTCCAGGTGACACGGCCAGTTTTCGCGGGTTTGTGTCGGGTCTGGCTGACTGGTTACGCGCGGGTCGCAGCGTAGGAGTGCATTGCCGAGGCAGCATCGGCCGCTCGACCGTGACCGCGGCCTGCACGCTGATTCACCTGGGATGGAAGCCCGCCGTGGCGATTGAAGCTATCCGCAATGCGCGCGGCTGCGATGTGCCCGACACCGAAGAGCAACGCAAATGGATTTTGAAATACAAGGCCGAGCCGTGAGCGGGATGACGATCGACGGGAGCTTTGCGCACGAATGGCAGGCCGAGGTGTTACTGGCGCGGCCCGCAATTTTGCCGGCGCGGCATTATGTCTATCCCAGGCAGGCCGAAGAGGTGGAACGTGGGGCGCTCGAGGTGATGGTGCGGCCGAGTGATAGCGCCGCGCCTTTCCTCGCCACCTGCGCCCTCGGCTTTCGCGACCCCGCCGTCCCAACCGGAGTTTGGTCCGCACCACATCCCGATGAGATATGCCTGGTGGCCGGGGGCTACGCTTACCTTATCGACACCACCTCGCCGGAGCGCTTCACCATGATCCCCTACCGGCCGGTGCTTGAGGTGCGAGCTGCGGTTGAAGCGGGGCTGCTGCTCTTCGTCGGCCACCACTCGATTCTTGCGTGGGGCCGCGACGGTCAGGCGTGGGAGTCGGATAAACTTTCCGATGAAGGCGTAACGATTACCGTGGTCGAGGGAACGTTGTTGCGCGGGTCCGGGTGGGAGATGCGATCGGATAAGGAGACGGCATTTGCGATTGATTTGCGCACGGGGTGCGCGCAGGTTCGTAATTCGTGACTTCTGACCCGGGGCGCAAATAACGCGCCAGGATGGAGCACGGGGCTAGAGCTGGTTGCATAAATATGCCTGATGGAACCCTGAAACATCCCTCAGGGGCTAAAGCCCAATGTTTTTGCGGCTTTCACGGCACGGCTGAAGCCGTGCCCTTTCAAAACAAAGGCTGGAAAAGTAAACAACGTGTTGAAACTTTACAGCTGAAGCCGTGCCCTTTCAAAACAAGGGCTGGAGAAGTAAACAGCGTGTTGAAACTTTACAGCTGAAGCCGTGCCCTTTCAAAACAAAGGCTGGAGAAGTAAACAGCGTGCTGAAACTTTACAGCTGAAGCCGTTCCCTTTCAAAACAAAGGCTGGAGAAGTAAACAACGTGTTGAAACTTTACGGCTGAAGCCGCGCCCTTTCAAAGCCGGGTTTATGCAACCAGTTCTAGCCTGTTCACTTAAGAAAACTGCACGCCGGGAAGAGTTGGCCAATCCCACCTTTTTCGCAAACTACCCGAAAAGGATGGGGCACCCGCTTCGGAATGATTCAAAAGACTTGCGCCAGAGCGTTCGCATCGCGCGAACAGGATGCTACTCGGCGGTACTTTCGCGGCGCGGCAATATCCCCGCATAGCCCGCGTATACCCCTTCAAACACCGAGTCCCAGCTTGCCGTCAGCGCGTGAGCCCGGGCTGCGATGCGCATGGCTGCGTGCTTTGCATGGTCGGCCAAAATCTCCGCAATCGCCGGCGCAAACTTTTCGTCGGCAACAATCCGTCCCGTCTCGCCGTCGCGGACAATCGTCTTCGGTCCGCCGTCGGGAGTCACAATCGCCGGCACGCCCGAGGCCAGCGCCTCAAGCACCACGTTGCCGAACGTGTCGGTGTGTGATGGGAAAACGAAGAGGTCCATGTTGGCATAGGCCGTCGACAGCGCTTCCCCGCGCAATACGCCTGTAAACTCTGCATGACGCAGTCGCTCGCGCAGCCAGGCCTCGTCGCCGCCATGACCAACAATCATGAATCGGCAGCCGGTGACGCCCATGAGGTCAAGTTCCTGCTGAATCTCAACCAGCAGCGCAATGTTTTTCTCGACCGACAGACGGCCAACGAATCCCAGCACCATCTCAGGGTCGTCTGGGTCCCGTTTGCGTTTTGCGGGATGAAAAAGCTCGGCATCGACGCCGCGGGGCATCAGGTGGCAAGGGCGATGGGTGACTTGTTCAAGCTGCGCGCAAAGTTCAGGATTGGGTGCGAAGGTTACGCCCGCCCTCGAATAGAGAATCCCGGCCGTGGCCAGCGCCAGGTCCTGAATCTTCTTTGCTGTTGCGGCCGATTGGCGCTCAGGCAGGCGACTCAAAAACCACTCCGAACGGCGGACCAGATACTCGTGCACATTGGTGTGCCAGCTTGCCGCGAGCGACAACTTGAGGTGATGGGCCAGGGCCGCGCCCAGCATGCCGATTTCGCTGGGGCCGGTGATGTGAATTAAATCGGGCTTGAAGCGGTCGAGCACATCGCCGATGAGCGGAATATGCCGCAGATAAATGGGATCGAAGTACAGGTCTTTCTCAAGCGCAACCGAAAGAAAGCCGCGAGGCAGCTCCAGGGTGCACACGTTTCCGTCTTCGATCAGCGATTGAGTTCGGTCGCCGGCGCGCACGCACAAGAACGGCAGATTGCGGCGGCGCGCAAAGGCCTCAAAGTGGCGGCTGGTGTGGGCAACGCCATTTACTTCGTGAAACGAGTCGGGGAAATATGCGACGCGTGGCGGAGCGGAAGGGATGCCGGTTGCATTGGCGGATTCGGTATTGCGAGGTTCGGACGATTCGCGCACCTGATCGATCAATTCCGTCGACAATGGGTTATCTGCCTCGCAGGAAAAGTCGCCGAAAAGCAACTGCAGTCATACATGTCTCGTTGCGACACGCAAAGACGATGAAAATGCTGGCCCGCATCAAGCGTGCGCGGGCGAGGACGCCCGCACTACAGCCGGTCAGGAGACCGGCGGTACAACCGGGCTGGAGTCCGGTGCTACTGGTTTTAGCGCAATTTTCAGGGCAGATCCTTCGACTCCCTTTCACTTCGTTCATGGTCGCTCAGGATGACAGGGCATTTTCTACTGCGAGCTTCAGAACTCGGGGATTTAGCTGTCCTGCTCGCCGAGGGCCAGTCGGAGCTCATTCGATTCGGTCCAGGCGTAGCGCAGGCCGCCTGAAACCAGGCCGCGGCCCATCATCTGCACCATCCCGATGACCGCGCTCATCGCCCGCGGCGGCTGACCGTTGGGCCAAAGCTCGCTCAGCGGCCTCACCACGCCGTTGCAGTCAGGATGGTAGACACGCTCGTCCCAGGTGCGTGAGCCCTGCGGGAACTCAGGATAGTCGCGAATAGCGTCAACCGTCGATTGCAGGATGCGATGCTTCCACGGCTCGGCATATTGCGGCATAAAGAGCACATTGCTCAACTTCTGGCGGCGAATCTCGTGCACGAATTCAGTGAAGCTTGTCGCGTTGGTGAGGTTAACGTTGGCATTGGGCTCTACGCCATGCCGGTCGCCGCCCGAGATCAGCAGCATGTTCCACTGCGCGGCCAGTCGCCGCACCTGGCGGTTCTCATCCCAGTTGCGCAATCCGTTCAGCTCAAGCGCGTGAATGAAGGCACCGTTCTTCTGCAGAAACTCGTTCACCAGGAACTCATGCTTCTCGCGGCCTATCAGGTAGAGGTCCCACATGGGGTGGTTGAACACCACCAGCACATTGGGTTCCTTGTGGAGGTCCGCAAGAACTTCGTTCAGCCGTGCGTCGTTGGGGTGGGCCGTGAGGTCGGTGAAGATCGCCATCCACTCCGAGGCCCTGTCGCTGGGCAGATTGTGAATGCCCAGGTGGAACGACTGCATGCTGCCGTATGGCGCGCTCCACTCCACTGAAACCGGAATGCGCCGCGCGCTGGGAACTGTGCGCAGCAGCATGGGAGCGTTGATGTTGTCGTGGTCGGTAATCGAGACCATCGGCGCCAGGTCAAGCTTTTCAATCTGCCTCGATTCCAGATCGAAGGCCAGCTTGGGAGTCATAGGCGGCGTCCAGTAGCTGGCGGCGTAATTGATGCGCACGCCGTGAACTTGCTCAGAGCGGCGCTCAAGCCGCGCGAGTAACGGCCGCATTACCGGATACTGGTTGCCGAAGTTGGCCAGAAAGTCCAGGGTCTCTTGAGATTGGTTCGTGTGGCTGTGCAGAGAAACTCCGCACTGGAAACCCTTGGGGGCTTCCTTATCTCGCCACAGGTACGAGATTGAAGATGTGGGCATATCCGCTCTCCAACTCCTTCCTACGATCCAAGCCAGTTCCCGATTTCCAGCTACAGTATCCATGGATTCGTATAAATGCGCTGTTAAGAGAACACGAAAGACCAGAGAATTAAGCAGAGAATCAAATGAGTTACGGCATAAGGCCTATGAATCCCGAAGAAAACCGAAATTGGATTCAAACTGCATTCATCGTGAAGATGAGCTGAGACGGCAAATGTCTCAGAAACTGAGCTTTCTCAGGTTCGATTGGATTCGGCCTTAATCCCACGGGTGGTGCCGGCTCAGTTCTCGTATTCGTGTCTTCGATCTGACTCTAATTCTAACGCCGGCGCTATTGGCTACTGGCTATTCGCTTCTGGCGGCACTTCTCACTTCCGGGTCTTGGCCAGCTCAGGGCTGAGGAAATCTTCCACCGTCCAGCCCGCCATCAGGTCTTCATCGCGGTTGTTGCCGTGGTTTTGAGCCTGGGCCGCGGCCAGTTCGCCGGCCAGGTAATTTTCAGTAAGCCCACGGCGCAGCATCTCAAAGGCCTCTTCAGGAGTATCGGCAAACTGGAACAGCCCAAGGTCATTGGGCGAGATTGCGCCTGAGTCAACCAGCACGTCGAGGTTGAGTATTTTCTTCCAATAGTCTGTGCCGTAGACAACCACGGTAATCTTCTTGGCCAGCTTCTGGGTCTGGGCAAGGGTCAAAATCTCAAACATCTCATCGAGCGTGCCGAATCCTCCTGGAAACACAACCAGCGCCTTTGAAAGATAGGCAAACCACAGCTTGCGCATGAAGAAGTAGTGGAATTCGAAGTTGAGGCCGGGCGTGATGTAGGGATTGGGAGACTGCTCAAACGGGAGCGCGATATTGAGTCCGATGGTCTTGCCCCCGGCCTCGTGAGCGCCGCGATTGGCCGCCTCCATAATGCCGGGACCGCCGCCCGATGTGACCACGAAACGGTGCTTCCGCGATGGAATATTCATGGCCCAGCGCGTGAACAATTGGGAAAGCCGCCTGGCGTCTTCGTAATAGCGAGCCATTTCAACTGCGGCCACGGCGCGCTTGCGCTGCAAATCGCTGGCTTGCCCTGAAGCGATTTCTCCGGCTTTGGCCGGCTGCTCCTCGCTTGGCGCCGGCTTGGTGGAGCCGGTGTTGGCGAGCAGTTCGAGCGCGCGATCGGCCTCGGCACGGCCGCGGAAACGAGCCGATCCAAAAAACACGACCGTGTCCTGGATCTGCTGGCGCCTGAAGCGCGCCAGCGGCTCAAGATACTCGCTCACGATACGGATCAGCCGTCCATCGGCGCTGTTGAGGAATGCGTGATTTTCGTATGCAAGAGGAGCGGCAGCTATTGGCGGAGGGGTGTTGTCGGGCGGAATCAGCGGGCCTTCCGCCGGCGCCTGGTCGAGTTGTGCTGCCGATTCAGCGGTGGTCGTGGCTTCAGTCTCCTGACTGGTTTTTCCTGCTGCTAGTTCGCCTTCGTTCATAAATCTCACCAACTTCAATCTTCAGTTCCGCTTGACCCTGCGCGTCAATTCCATCCAACTCTGCTTTTAAATCTGATGCGGACTTTGCAATCCGGGGTCCGTCAATCCCGTCCTCGCCTCAACGCATCCTGAAATGCGATCCAGAGATTCAAAAGCCCGAGGCCGGAGACCAGCCCGCGCACCGCGCCATTCAAGGCAATTGCGCCCACGGCCGGGAACTGGAGGAAGATGGGGTTCTGGTCCCAGAGTACCGGCGACCACGGCGCACAAAAGACGAGGAGCCCAATAAATATCTGCAGCATGACCCTCACAAACAGTTCAGTCTGCACCAGCCAGGGCGGTATTCGTTCCGGGGGAGGAGGTTCGGGCTGACGGACTGCGGGTGTGGGCTCAACCGGCGCCAGATCGCTGGCCGGCGAAGTTGGATCGCCTGAGGCGGGCGACGGCGCATACTCACCCCCCGGCCCAGGCAGCGAAGCCGGACCAAGGGCGAAAGATGACACTTGCGTTTCCGGCTGCTGCGACATTCCTTTGCTTTGCGGCGGGTGTAACCGGGATGCCAGACCCGCTCCGAATCAAGGGGATGGGTCGCACATCGGCCACGGATCGCCGTACTCAAACGGTAACACATGCACTGGGGTGAAACGGCCTGGTGAACCGTGAGTCTAAACCGCGACGGACACCGACAGTGCGTTTGTCTCCGGGCCCGAACGGGAGTATTTTGTTGGTGGGCCGAAGTGCGGCCTGACGCCGCCAACCCGCGAAGGAGGGGAAACTCCATGAAGCCATCCATCGTGCTCGCCATCGCATTGTTTTGGGGTTCAATTCCTCTCGCCGCGCAGGCTTCCGCCGGCGTTTCCGGAGTGCAGGGTTCTACATTTGGCGTCGCTGGAGTGCAGGGTGGAGGGTGCGTTTCCATCGGCTCCGCTTCTGGTCCGCTGAGCGCACCGAAATGCGGGCAGGGCGTTGCGGCTTGCCCCGCGATCTTCACGGCCCGGCACCTCTCCGATGGATCGATGATCAGAACCGGGCGCACCCACCCCAAAGGCATTGGACAGAGGTTGCACGTCACGCTGAATGTTCCGCACGGCGCCATCGCCACGCTGGCCGTTCATGGCTTTTCAAACAAGGGCCGCATGACAGAGACCGATTCAGGCAGTTCTCCAGATGCCGTGAGAAAGGTGACCGTGTACCTGGCCCCGGCGCCGAACGGCCAGGCCGGCGGCGATCTTTGGGCGCCGGGGCTGACCGCGGTCACATCGATAGATCTGGTCTCATTGAGCTACGACGATGGATCAAGCTGGAACGCGCAAGACGGCCACGCCTGCCGGGTCACTCCCGACCCAATGATGTTGATCTCAGGGCGCTGAAGCGAACGGTTCAACTGCGCTTCTAGAACCTCAGATACGCGCCAAGCATCGGTTCAGCAGAATGCGTGAACGCCCCGGTCGATGTGTACGCCTTAGTCAGGTCGGGCGCCTTGTAAAGATTGCCTCGGTATTGCAAACGCAAACCGAGATGCGGCAACAGGCCCCAGTCCAGTCCTGCGCCGTAAACAAACACCGGCTTGATGCTGGAACTGGTACTGGTTGTGTTGGTGGTGGTTGAGCCTACAATGCAACCCGGGTTGCCACCGCCGCAGGCTGTCACGTAAGTGTAGGTGGTGGCTTGCCCGCTGGTCGGTTCATTCAAAAGAAGGCCAATACCGCCCAGGACGAACGGCCTGAGATTTGCCACCTTAGCCGACACCACCCAGTCGCCAGTCAATTCATGCGCGTTGGCTGAAACCGGGGTCCACGTCGGTCCTCCCGAGCAGACACCGCAGACAGCGTAGGTAATCGCTTTGTATGTCTGGTTGTCGCGATTGTAGGAATAGGTAACGTCGTAGCCCATGAGCGGATTGCTGATATGCCGCAGTTCAAGCATTCCGCCAGCGGAGTTCGAGGGGCTCTGCTGAACACCGTTGCCGTTGGTTGATCCGTTGAAGGCGCCGTAGATGCTGAGCGCGACATCGGTTTGCGCCTGGGCTGCAGCCGCAGCAAATGCGAGTGAAATCAATCCCCAAAATGCAATCCGTGCGGAAGTTCTTAATCCTATTTTGATCATTGCGGTTAACATTGCCTCCTTGAGTGGGTTTGCAGTAGGCCCTGACAGCAGCGATGAATGAGAATCAGCTTGCCGTCTTTCCTGCTTTAAGTATGGACGCGACAGAATGCCCTGGGTCAGCGTGAGATGCTTATGCGGGTAACGCCCAAGGTACCTTTGGCAGGCTGGTGTTCAGGCCTGGGCTGCCGTAAAGAGATGAACCCGGCCCGCTCGAAAAAGTTATGATCTTGAAATGCCGACCAGCCGTCTCCTTATCAGGCTCTTAACCGTCGTCGCCTCCTTTACAGCGCTCCTGCTCGCCTGCCCGGCTCGCGCGCAGCAAAGCCCCGCAAACACCATCCCTTATCTGACTGAGCAGCCTGAGCGCGCGCAACACGGCATGGTGGTGAGCGTGCATCATCTGGCCTCGGATGCGGGAGTTACGATCTTGCGCGAAGGCGGCAACGCCGTTGACGCAGCGGTAGCCACGGGATTCGCACTGGCCGTGGTGCATCCCGTGGCCGGCAACCTTGGCGGCGGCGGTTTTCTTTTGTTGCGCACGCATGACGGCAAAACCACTTTCATCGACTACCGCGAGCAAGCCCCGCTGGCCGCTACTGTGGATATGTATCTGGATGCGAAGGGGAACGTGATTCCCGATGCCAGCGTGCTGGGCTATCGATCCATCGCGACCCCGGGATCGGTTGCGGGCCTGGCCTACGCAGAGAAAAAATACGGCCGCCTGGATCTCAAAAAGGTAATGGCTCCGGCCATTGCGCTGGCGCGCGACGGGTTTGTGCTTTCTGAAGAGGAAGCGCGACAACTTTCCGATCCCGACCTGGGTAAATTTGCTGACTCCAAACGCATCTTTCAACGCGATGGAAATCTCTATAAAGCTGGTGAAACCTTCAAGCAGCCTGAGCTGGCACGGACACTCGAACGCATCTCCAACGATCCGGGCGGTTTTTATCACGGCAAGATGGCCGAGGAGCTGGTCGCCGACCTGAAGGAGGGGGGCTCGCTGCTGACCACAGACGATCTGGCGCATTACACCGTGGTTGAGCGCGAGCCGGTGGTTGGAACTTTTCACGACTACACAATCCTGAGCGCCCCTCCGCCATCTTCGGGCGGCGTTGTGCTGCTGAGCGCGCTCAATATTCTTGAAGGTTACGACCTCAAGAAGTCCGGTGATCGCTCGCCCGAATGGATTCACCTTGTTGCCGAGGCGTTTCGCCGCGCATACATGGACCGTGCCCAATACCTGGGCGACCCGGATTACAACCAGATTCCCGTAGCCGCGCTCATCGCGAAGAATTACGGCGCGGCATGGCGGGCCAGCATCTACCCGAACAAAGCTACTCCCAGTGCTTCACTGGTCCGCCCCGATGGCTTTGTTCCGCCCGCGCCCAGTACGGCCGGTCGCCGCCGCCAGGAATCAAACGACACCACGCATTACTCGGTTGTCGACGGCGAGGGCAACGCTGTTGCAGTTACCACCACGCTCAACAACGGCTTTGGATCGCACGTCACCGCCGGGTCGCTCGGCTTTCTGCTCAACGACGAAATGGACGACTTTGCCGCCAAGATGAACGTGCCCAATATGTTCGGGCTCATTCAGGGTCCGGCTAACGCAATTGCGCCCGGCAAACGCCCGCTGAGTTCCATGACGCCGACCATCGTGCTCAAGAACGGCAAGCTGCGCTACGTTCTTGGCTCACCCGGCGGGGGGCGCATTATTTCAACCGTGGCCAACATATTTCTGTCAGCAGCCGAGGGCGGCCTGAACATCGAGCAGGCGGTGGACGCGCCGCGGTTTCACCATCAATACCTGCCCGACCAGCTTTATCTCGAGCCCGGATTTAGCGCTCAAACGATCGACGCGCTTCGTGCCATGGGCTATGACGTCAGCGTGAGCCGCGGCCACTGGTCCGACGGCGAGTGCATCGCGGTCGACCCGGCAACGGGAGAACTCGAGGGCGGGCAGGACCACCGCGGACACACCGGTAAAGCGGCGGGGTACTAGAGCGCCGAGGACCATAAAAATTACCAGGGAACCTGAACTTTTTGCGACCGCCATGCAACCTGGCACCTACGCCGGTCATCGAAAAGTTTCAGGGTGCATCTCGTACCCGTTGGTGTGTGTCTCTCCAGACCCCTCCCCAACTACTGCGCCGGGCAGGAATTGAGCGGTTCCCCAGTGGAACTGCTCAGCCTGCCCGGCATTCTTTTTGCCGTCAAGAAGAAAGAATCTGACCGGGTTTGAACCTTCTGCTGGGGCATTGATGGGGTGTTTTGTTCGATCAATGAGCTGGGAGTCGTATATCGAACCTGTTGAGTCACTATCCGGCCACTCGCGGGTGAGAAAATGAAGCCAGACTCCGGAGCCGTTTTAAAATCTCTCCGGAGCCGGGACACCGAACGATGCTGCACGTTCTTTCGACCCACTTGTTCCTGAAACACCGCCTGCACCCCGGCCTGCTTGAAGAAGCCAGCCGCGCGGGCGCACAGGCGATTGAGCTGTTTGCGGCACGCCAGCATTTTGACTACACCAGCCGGGAGCACGTGGCTGAGCTGGCCGAGTGGTTCCGTTCCGCGCCGGTTGAACCGTTCTCGATGCACGCGCCGCTTTATCCCGACCGTGAGATGGGCCGCGCCGGAGCGCCGGGAGTCAACGTGCTCCACCCGGAGAAGTCGCGCCGCATCGATGCGATGGACGAGATCAAGCGCGCGCTCGAATCGGCGGAGCGTATCCCCTTCAAGCACATGGTGGTGCACCTGGGCGAGCGGGACGATGCCTGGTCACCACGCTCGATTGAGTATGCCCAGATCGCGCTCGAGCACCTGGGCGCCTTTGCTCGGCCGCTGGGCGTGCGCCTGCTGGTTGAGAACCTGCTGAGCGAGGCCACCACCCCCGAGCATCTGATGCTGATTCTCGAGTTAGGGCACCTGGGCAACGTTGGAGTTTGCCTGGACCTCGGCCATGCGCACATCACGGTGGGCGTTGCAGCGGCCATCGCCACGCTGGGCAAGCACATTGTCTCGGTGCACACGCACGACAATCACGGCGAGAAGGACGAGCACCTGTGGCCCGGCGATGGCACCATCGACTGGACAGCCACTGCCAATGCACTCAAGAACCTGGCCGCACCACCGGCGGCGGTGCTCGAAATCAGTTACAACCTGAACGACGCGCACAACACGCTGCCCGACAAGATCGCCGCCGGATTCGCGAAGATCGAATAGCTCCTGCTGCCAGGCAGTATTATGGGAGCGCCATGAAATCCCACGCTCCCGCGCCGCGATTACTGCGGCTCGCCCTCTTGCTGGTACTCTTCGCCGCGCCCCTTTTTGCTAAAGAAACGCCCTTGGCCACAATTGACTGGCCTCAGTCGGGAACCCCCGTTTTGCGCTTCACCTTCAGCAAAATCAAGCCGCTGCCAGGCATGCAAAACCTGCAGGGTTATGTGATGGATACGACGGCGCAGAACTTATCGCCCAGCATGATTCCGGACGCGCGGTTCCGCGTGTATCTGTATGACAAAGCGAAAGTGCGGGTCGGTGAAGATACGATTGAGGTCCGCAACGTTGGGCCGGGCGAAACAGTGAAGTTCGAAACCACGGTGATGGCGTCAGGACAGCCGGTCTCGGTCTCCATCGATTCGATCCAACAGGCGACAAAAAAGGTTACGCTGACGGTGAACTCCACTCCCCAGGGCGCGTCGTTGAAGGTGGACGGGACAGATGCGGGCACTACGCCGCGGATGATTTCGGTGGGCGCGGGCCACCACATTCTTACCTTCTCGAAAGATGGATTTAACACCGGCAGTTTTCCGCTTGACATCGGTTCCGATGACGTCTCCGGCGGATCGGTAGGTTATGAGCTGGGCGCCGCATCCTTCGACACGATTGAGCTGCGCGATGGCAGCGTGTTGAATGGCGACCTGGTTTCAATCTCGGGAATGGATATTCAGGTACGCGTGGGCGGTGCGATCCAGCACATCGATCGCAACAAGGTGAAACGCATTCTTCTAACGCAAAGGGACGCGCCGACACCCGACCTGCCCAATGCGGCGCCCAGTCAATAACGATCGATAGCCTCTGATAGTTTCTCAGCGGGGCGGCAATGAAAGACTCGCAACAAATATTCGTGAACAGAAGAGAACTGATCCGCAATGGATTGTTGATGGCGTCCGGCTGCGTTTGCGCACCCTGGGCCTTGGGCGAGAATTCGCTTCCGCAGACAGCTTCCGCCGTCGGCCAGGGTTCTCGAACCTGGACCATCGGCAACGAACAGATCGCCAGAACTCTTGTCTATAGCTCGAAGGCCGGTCTTTGCACGCGCCAATTCTCCAGCCTATCCACGCATGCTGATTTCGCTCTTTCCAAAGAATCCGGTATGGGCCAGGAATTCTCGTTCCATTGCAATGGCCATGCCTGCGAGGGAGACAGTGCAGAATTCGCACTGGTTGAAGCGAGTGAATCGGCATTACGCAACGGCCGTTCCCTCACCATCCGTCTGCGCCACAAAGAACTGCCTCTCGAAGTCAAAGTCGTCTACAGCGCCTACGATGCGCATCCGGCCATCCGCAAGTATCTGATCCTGACCAATACCGGCGCTTCAACCCTCCATATCTCCCACATGACCATCGAGGACATCGGAGTCGCGCTCGGGCCCGCCAACGAAACCACGCTGCTAACCCAATACGGCACTATTCCGCGCGAAATCTTTTACACGGGCCGCACTGAGGATGCGTGCCTGCTGGTTGCAAACGGCCTCACCGGCAGCGGCGTGGCTGTCGTCAGCGAAGTTCCCGGCTGCATGAAGCGCACCGAGATTGGCGGCTGGGACAGCGACCGATCCGTGGGTATCCGCGTAATGTACGACACTGACCTGATGCCTTTCGAGCGCTCGCTCGCCCCCGGCGAAACCTTCACCACCGCGGCGGTCTCGCTGCTCGCGTTTCGCAACGGGGACGGATTCAACGATCCGCATTGGCTGCTGCCTTCCTACACCGCGCAGGTTCTCGAGCGGCGCGTCGACAATGAGGGACCGCCCTGGATTTACAACACCTGGGAACCCTTTAACCGCAATGTGAACCACGATCTTGTGCTCGAACTTGTGGATGCCGCCGGCGCGATGGGCATGGATATCTTCACCATCGACGACGGCTGGCAGCAGGATTACGGCGAGAACGTTGTCGATCTCGTTGCGTTTCCGGGTGGATTGCAGCCCATCATTAAAGCGGTCGAAGCGAAATCGATGCGGCTCGGCCTGTGGATTCCCTTGGCCGCGGTCGGAACATCGACGGCCGTCTATCGCCAGCATCCCGAATGGGCCGCGCTCGACCAGGATGGCAAGACCAAAACCACCGGAACAGCGGCAGGCGAAAAGGGCGTGATGTGCATGGCCACCGCCTATCGCGAGGCTGCCGCAGCCCGCGTGATCGACGCCATTGAACAATTCCATCTGGCCTATGTAAAGCTCGACCTCACCACCATCTTCAATGCCTACGGCGAAGCTCCCGGTTGCTGGGCCAAAGGCCACCTGCATGGCAATTGGGCCGAATCGCTCAACATGATTTACGAAGGCATCTCGTGGGTCACGGCAAAGATTTACGAACGCCACCCCGACGTTTTGCTCGACCTCACTTTTGAGCTGTGGGGTCAGAAACACATCATCGATGCTGGACTTCTGGCCGCCGGCGATCTCGACTGGATGAGCAATGTGGATGACACGCGGCCCGATTCGGCTGGCCCACTGCAGGCCCGCCAATTGCTTTATCAGCGTGCCGCTTCAATGCCCGTCGAAAGCATGTTAATAGGCAACCTTCATGCCGAGCTGCCAACCATCGAGGAAAGCTTTGCTACCGCCATTGGATCGGCGCCGCTGCTGCTTGGCGATCTGCGCAAACTCACCCCCGCAGATCGCCAGTGGTACCACGAAAAAATCTCCTGGTTCAAGAAGCTGCGCCACGGCACGAAGATGAGCGAAAGCTTTTTCCCGCTCGGCAGTTGGTTACAAACTACTCCATCGGCGTGGGACGGCTTCGCGCGGCTTGCCCGCACCGGCAATGGCGTCATTGCGCTCTTCCGCAATAAATCGAACGCGGCCGAAGCTCTAGTGAAGTTGCCTCTGATCCCCGCGGGTAACTATAGCCTGCGGTCGATTGTCACGGGAAAAGAACTGGGCAAATTTGCGTCCGCTGATTTCACTCGCGGCGTCGCAATCGATCTAAGCGCGGCCGGCCCTGCTGAGATTCTCGAAGTCACGCGAATCGCGAACGTTACATAAGCGCACCGTGCGTGATTGCCGGGAATTGCAGGCTTGGCAAAGTCGCTGGGGGTCTGGAGACCGGCGGTACGGATTGTTGCGGCTTGTGAGAAACACAGCCTAGCAAATCCTGGGCAACTGCTCGCCAATTTGCGTGGGAATTACGCGGTTGGCGCCCATGGCTGTGCGCGCAACCAGCATGCGTTTGTGCTCCGCGATTACCTGGCCGATGCGAGCGGCATCGCGGCCCAGCGGATGCGCGCGCATAACTTCGAGGGCGCGGTCGGCAGCATCCGGCGCGATAAAAAAAACCACTTTGCCTTCGTTGGCTACATACACGGGATCGAGCCCCAGCAGTTCGCATGCCGATTGCACTTCAGGCCGCACCGGCATCACGGTTTCATCGATGTCGATGCCCACTCCCGAAGACCCCGCAATCTCATTCAGCGTTGAAGCCAGCCCGCCGCGCGTGGGGTCGCGCATGGCGTGAACCGAACTTCCCACCGCGTCGAGCACATCGCCAATCAGCCCGTTGAGCGCCGCACAATCGCTGCGTATCTGGCTTTCGAACTCCAGCCCCTCGCGCACACTCATGATGGCCATGCCGTGATCCCCGATTGTTCCCGAGACGAGCACCACATCGCCCGGCTGCGCGCGATGCGGACCAACATTGATGCCTTCGCGCAGCAGCCCCACGCCCGCGGTATTGATGTAAACGCCGTCGCCGTGGCCGCGCTCAACAACCTTCGTGTCGCCGGTGACAATCTTGACGCCCGCAGTGGCTGCGGCCTTCGCCATCGCTTCAACAATGGCCGCGAGCTGCGCAAGGGGAAAGCCTTCTTCGAGAATGAAACCGGCGGTAAGAAATTTCGGAATTGCGCCGCTCACGGCAAGGTCGTTTACCGTGCCGTTGACGGCGAGCTCGCCAATCGATCCGCCAGGGAAAAACAGTGGTTGCACAACAAAAGAATCGGTGCTGATGGCAATGCGTCCGCCACCCAGGTCGAGTACAGCGGCGTCGCCTAGATTTTCAAGCGCGGGGTTGCGAAACGCGGGCAGAAACAAATGCTCGACCAGCTCGTTGCCGAGCTTGCCGCCGCCACCGTGGCCCATGACGATGGTGGGGTAATCGGCCAGCGGAAGCGGGCATGACCAGTTGGCGAAGTCGGGGACCTCGGTCTTCACTGCTTCAGGCATGGGCCGCTCCCGAAAGCGCCGACCCCGCCCCCGCCAGCTCATCCGCCGACAAGAAACGCCCGTAGTTGAAGTACGCCGCGCAGGCGCCTTCGCTTGAAACCATGGTCGCGCCGAGCGGATGCCGCGGCGTGCACTCTTTGCCGAAGGCCGGGCATGCGGCCGGCTTGATCACTCCGCGCAGCACGTCGCCGGAGTGACAAAGCGGCGACTCCTGCGTATGAATGCCGGTGATTTCGAAGCGATGCTCGGCATCGAACTCGCGATAATCCGCGTTCAGGCGCCAACCGCTCTTCGGTATCACCCCAATGCCGCGCCACGCCCGGTCGGTCACTTCAAAAACTTCACTCAGCAGCTTCTGCGCAGGTAGATTGCCCTCAAAACTCACCACGCGCTCGTAGGCGTTTTCGACTTCGTGCTTGCCCGCCTCGAGTTGAATTACCGTGCGCCGGATTCCATCGAGCAGATCGAGCGGCTCAAAACCGGTAACGACAATCGGCACCTTGAAGCGTTCGGCAAGCGGCGGATATTCCCAGTAGCCCATCACGCTGCACACGTGGCCGGCTGCGAGAAAGCCGTTGATCTCAGTCCCCGGCGCGCTGAGGATGGCCTCGATGGCCGGCGGCACAAGCACGTGCGAAACCAGCACTGAAAAATTCTTGATGCCGCGCCGCTTGGCCAGATGCACGCTCATGGCATTGGCCGGCGCGGTGGTCTCAAATCCCACGCCAAAAAAAACTACTTGCTTGACGGGATTCTTTTGAGCGAGGTCAACCGCATCGAGCGGCGAGTAAACAACGCGCACATCGCCGCCCGCGCCTTTTACCTGGAACAAATCGCGATCGGTGCCGGGGACGCGCAGCATGTCTCCAAACGAGCAGAAAATGACGCCGGGCTGGGCGGCGATGGCCAGCGCCTTATCAATCAGTTCCAGCGGAGTGACACAGACGGGGCAGCCCGGCCCATGCACCATCTCCACTCCCGCCGGCAGCATCTGGTCGATTCCATTTTTGATAATCGAATGCGTCTGGCCGCCGCAGACCTCCATGATCTTCCACGGGCGCGAGGTGACGGCATGAATCTCACGCGCTATGCGTTGCGCGATCTCGCCGTTCCGGAACTCGGTCAGGTACTTCATTTGCGCCCGTCGCCGACCGGTTGACTCGCCGATTCGCAACTTCCATCGGGACACGGCGACTGCGGCGCCTTGGCTGCCCGGGCAAACGCTTCTTCTTCGCTGGCGAATTCTTCTTCCAGCATGCCCATTTTGCGGAAGACTTCGAGGGTCTTTTCGGCGGTCTCAGCGTCGAGCTTTGAAATGGCAAACCCTACGTGGACAATGGCATAGTCGCCCACTTCGATGTCAGGGACGTAGTCGAGGCAGACCCGCTTCACAATGCCGCCAAAGTTCACGCGGCCAATGCGAAGGTCGCCTTCATTCAAGATTTCGTCAACGCGGCCGGGGATAGCAAGGCACATGGCAACTACGTTATACCCCCCGGGCCAAACGATGAAATGTGATTTAGATCACCCTGAAAGGGCGTGACTTGGCCCGGCTGCCCGCACGCGTCCGTCACCTCTTACAGTTTTTTCGCGGGCTCCCGCAAGATCGTCTTCAGGTGGGCAGCCTCTACCCTGCGCGGATCGGACAGGTAGATTTCGTGATGCGCGCCGACAATCTTGAGTCCGTGCTCCGCCGCAAATTCCTTCATCTCCGCGACGGTTTTGCATTCCTGGTCATAAGGTCCCACGTGCAGGGCCTGCACGCACAACCCCTCATTCAGCCGCATCAACCGCACCTTGTTAACTCCCGCCCCTTTGCCGCGTTTCGTCAATACTTCGGCGGCTGCGGTCAGGTCGCCGGCGGTCACAAATTCCGGCGTACGGATCATCACTGTCCATTTCCACTGCGTCTTATCAGGGTCGGGTTCGCCATTCATTTCCGGCCACAGGGACTCGAGCTTCGATACCGCGTAATCGCCCATACTGGCAAATTTGCGCGTCATCTTGATGGTGAATGCCATGCCATACAGCGCGCCGATCGCCTCGCCGAACGCGCTGCCGTCGGGCGAGCCCACGCCGTCAACCGCGAGGTAAACCGCCGCGCCTGTCTTCACCAGCGCTGGCTTCGGTTTTGCCGCGTACTCAGGATTTCCCTTGAAGAGATCCAATTTTTCTTCCATTGCCGTCGTCATCTCGCCGTCTCCTGTTCGCGTAATGGTGCGTAAATGTCGGTTAATGATTCTTCTGGCGGGGTGCTTCCCGGATCGGTGACATACACCTCGAAGCATGGGGTGTTGGCGAGCTCGCGCCCGCTGCGCGGCAGCCACTGGCCAAGAAACTCCGCATAAGTTTTTCCAAGTTGGTTGTAAGCGCCGGCGTGGGTGGTCACCGCGTATTCGCCACCGGCCACGGTCTGCACTCCAATTTCTCCTGAAGGAACAAATTCCTCATCGACCGCGAGGCACGCGTCATAGCGAATCATCGCCTGCGGCGTCACCTCGGGATCGTCGTGGCAGATTCCCAGCATCATGGGATTGCCGCCCAGGTACCCGTCTTTGCCCATCACGGTGAGCAGTTGATCCCAGACCTTGCCCACTTCGTCATAGGGCCCTATGTGGCGCATGAACGCCACGTGCATCGGTTTCATGGTTTTGATTTCGACCTTCATCCTGCCTCCCCGGCTCAACGTGCGAAAGCGTTTGGACGGCGGCTCGCAGTAGTGGATGCCCGACGGAACCCTGGCCAACTCCACGCCGCGTGCCAGACGAAATTGCGAGGGCGCCATGCCAAAGGCGCTCTTGAACGAGCGGGTGAATGCTTCGTGGCTCAGGTAACCCGCGTCCAGTGCAATGTCGATGACCGAAGCCTCGCTGAGCTTGAGCCGCTGGGCGGCGCGCTCCAGGCGCAAACGGCGCACGTGCTCCTTCACCGGCTCACCCACCATCCCCTTGAAGACCCGATGAAAGTGATACGGGGAGAAACAAGCCACCCTGGCCAGTTGCTCAAGCGGGAGCGGTTCGTCGAGATGCTGCTGAATATGAACCAGCACCTCAAGCATGCGCCGTTTGTAATCGCCCAGCGTGACTGTCTTCATTGCACAAACAGAATGCTAGACCCAATCGGTGGTCGCGGCTTGACGCTTTTTGCGGAACTCGCAGGATTGCAGCCTGAAGCGGCTTATGAGCAGGCCGCGGTTTTGGAAGAGGACGACGCAAGCCGTACACGCATTACTTTTGCGTAGTATCGTTAACTGGTCCGATTTCAGGGAGGAATACTGTGCGTCTGCGTGTGTTGCTTCTTACGTTTTTTTCCGGCTTCGCTCTCTTAGCTTTTGCGCAGGACCATGCAGCCGATCTGCAAACCGCGTTTGCCCGCGCGCAGCACTTGAAGCATGGCATCAATGCTTCAATCTGGTTTGCGCAGCACCATGAAGATTACTCGGCCAACTACACCAACCATGAGACCACCCCTGAAGACATCGCGATCATGGCGGGGCTGGGATTCGATCATGTCCGTTTGAGCATTGATGCAGTGCCGCTGACGCAGGCCTTTAACTCGCGCGACGGAGAGGGTGACTTTCTGGTCCGGCTCGATAAGGCTGTTGACGAGATTACGGCCAAGGGCATGGCGGTGATTATCGACATCCACCCCGAGGACAGCTACAAGCAGGCCTTGCGGACCGATGGCACAGCGGTTGACCGCTTTGTAATGATGTGGCAGAAACTTGCAGCGCACTATGCCGGGCGCGACCCCAACCTCATATTTTTCGAGATTCTCAACGAGCCTGAGGTCAACGATCCCTATCGCTGGGCCGGTATCCAGGCTCGCGTTGCGGCGGCCATTCGCGCCGTTGCGCCCCGGCAAACCATCATTGCCACCGGTGCAAACTATTCCGGCCTGGGAGATTTTCTGAATCTGCATCCGCTGCCCGACGGCAACGTGATTTACAACTTCCACTTTTACGATCCAATCCAGTTCACTCACCAGGGTGCGGGGTGGGGATCGCCGTGGTGGATCTCCACGCACGACATTCCTTACCCGGCCACTGAGGAAACGATGGCAGATCGGCTCAAGCTGGTGCCCGAGGCGGCCGATCGATTCCAGCTTGAGAACTACTGGCTCGATCACTGGGACGCGCATCACATCCGGCTGTTGATTGACGAGGCGGCGGCATGGGGCAAGGCCAATAACGTGCCGCTCACATGCAACGAGTTCGGCGCCTTCCGCGAACACTCTGACCCGGTGTCGCGCACCAACTGGATTCGCGATGTGCGCACGGCGCTCGAAGCCGACGGCATTGGCTGGACCATGTGGGATTATCACAACGGTTTTGGCGTAGCGGTGAAGGATGCGAACGGCAAGTCGGTTGTGGATCCGCAGACGGTGGAGGCGCTGGGGCTGAAGACAGGGACCAGGGACTAGAACTGGTTGCATAAACCCGGCTTTGAAAGGGCACGGCTTTAGCCGTGCCGCAAAAGCCGCAAAAACTCTGGGCTTTAGCCCCTGAGGCATGGTTGAGGGTTCCATAAGGCATATTTATGCAACCAGCTCTGGAGTACAGGCTGAATCGACGCCATTCTGGCAATCGTTTTGCCTCCGACGGCACTTGGCAGCGCAGCCTGGGCGGGCTTTTGCCAATAGCGAGAATTTCACTTGAGCTTTGCCGCACCCAACGGTAACATTCCTGCACACACTCAAACGGGGGCACACCATGAGCACGCCACTCGATCCTGGCAAGGCAGCTTTTTACGGCCGGTTCGTCGCAGCCGCCTACGACATGTTTGCAGTCAACGAGCAAGATCTGCGGCCGGCGCCCAAAAATATTCCTCCGGGCTGGGAGCTCTCCGCCTGGGTCAACATGTCGGATTTCTTCCTTCAGATCGAGGATCCGAAGTTCTACGGCATTGTTGTGCACGAGATCGCCAACCCCGACAACCGGATCATCGCGATCCGCGGCACCGAAGGCGTGATTGAGTGGCTCGACGACGCCGCGTCCATTATCATGGTGCCGTTCAAGCAGGCGCCCTCGGCCGGCCGCGTGGCCTTCGGCTTTGACAAGATCTACTCCAGCATGAAAATTGTGCCGGTGCCGCATACGACGCCTGGCCCGGCTGTTGCGGCCGAGCCTGAAGTCGAGTTGAGCGGCTCTTTTGGCGATCAGCTTGAGCAGCTGGCGCAGCGGCGCGAGGCCGAACGCGGGGTCGACCGCCAGTTCGCCCCGGGCCGCACCCGCCGCGACCGGCCCACAGTGGTTACCGGTCACAGCCTGGGTTCTGCGCTTGCCACGCTCTTTGTGCTCGAGGAAAGCATCAAGCACAAGTTCGACATTTCACTCATCAGCACCCTGGCCTCGCCCAAGGTCGGCAATCTCGAGTTCAAGCATGTGTTCGACGCACTGCCTCTAACCTCCTGGCGCGTCGTCAATATTCGCGACGTAGTTCCCAAGGTCCCGCCCACCATCCCCTTCATCCTCGACTACGAGCACGTCGCCGACGCATATCCCTTCGACTCATGGCTTTTCGCAAAGAAAAATCTCGGCTGCTACCACAGCGTCGACACTTACCTGCACTGGCTCGACAACAGCCTGCCATTGGCTCCTGAGTGTGTTTAAAAAACAGGGACCAGGGACCAGGGACTAGGGAATAGGGAATAGCCAATAGCCAATAGCCAGTAGGGAACAGGGATCAGAGAACAGAGAGAAGAGAACAGAGCCGAAAGCTTGAGGCTAGGAACTGGCTACTTTGGCGCCGCTCGTCTCGCCGACTTATATTGACTTGCTCTTACTGGGCGACGCTGGCCAGGAAGCCCGCCGGCAGAGTGGCCGTGACCACCACGCGATCATGATGCTGGGCAACGCTGGCGTCTTTGAGCAGCGCCTTGAGCGCATTGTTGGCGCTGTTGTCGCCGAGGGGCGCTGTGAATCCGCGCGCCAGGGAGACCAGAGTGCTCAGGCTTGCAGTCTGACTGGCGGCCTCGGTTTCGTTGGGCGCAAATTCTTCCACTTTCAGGCGCACCGTGCCCAGCTTGCCCGGCACCGGCAGCACCGGTGACAGGCTGGCCACGATGGTGGCGTCGGCAGGCAGGGGCAGCTCGAAGCCGAAGATGCTGATGGAGCCGCTCTCGTTGAAAGGCAGGCCGATTTGGCCCACGCCCCAGGCAACGCTCAGCAGCGGCACGTCCTGGAAGTGTTTCTCAAGCAGCGACGAGCCGGAGAAGGGCAGCGCCGCGGAGCGATGTCGGTCGATGATGGAGTGAATCTGCTCAGGCGTGGGAGTGTTGCTGATGGCCAGCATGTCGTAGCCGATCTGCGCCACGCGCACGGTGCGGCCCTCGGAGGGGATGTTGTAGATGGTTTTGCCGGCGTAATCTTCGCGCGAGGTAGCGTGGCTTTCTAGCCAGGTGTTGAGCTTCTTTCCGGTGAGGCGGCCCACCAGCACCATGGAGTAGGCCACCGGGCCGTTGGGTCCGTTGGGATTGTCCATGCGGTGCAGGGCGATTGCGGCCTGGTCGAGGTCGCGCTCCCAATCGATGCCCGTGGCGGAGATGAATTGCTGGTATTCGGGCACCGGTTGGGGCGGCTTCAAATCCTTGTGAAAGAAGGCGCGGACGGGCTTGAGATCGATGTAAATGATGCCGTCGGACTCGGGTAGAAGGCGCGCTGCCTCGGGCGGGGCCTTGGAGCGTAGAAAGACCGCCACGGCCAGTGAAGCCAGGACCGCGGCGACAATCAGGAGCGTTCTGCGCGTGCGCCGATGCATTGGTGACGGCATGAGCCGTCAAGAAATACCCTAACACCCTGGGTGAGGTGGGAGCGGGCAAGGGGTTTGGAGTTCCGCGGTAATTACGTCACCGCGAGGCAACCATCTCCGAGAATCCCAATCTAACTCGATATAGGATTCCACCTTAGAATTGTTGTTCCACGGAAGGGGACAAACGTGAAAGACGCGTCGAAATCCATTCTGATGGCCTCATCGCTGATCGTTCTAGCGGCTTCTGTAGTTTACGGACAACAGACGGCGCCGCAGGCACCGCCGCCCCCTGCAGGCGCAACTGCCGCGCCCGCCGCTGCAGTTGCGCAAGCGCCGGCCGCTGCCGCAAGCCCGGTTGCCTCGGGTACCGTCGTTCTGCAGGAAGGCACCGACGTCGACCTCACTTTCGACCAGGACTTGAGTTCGAAGACGTCGGTCGAAGGTGATCCGGTGATTTTTGTGCTTGCGGACGATGTGAAGGTGGGCAATGTGGTTGTGGCCAAGGCGGGCTGCAAGGCGTTTGGAGAAGTCAGCCGCGCTGAAAAAGCTGGGATGATGGGGAAGCCCGGCGATCTAAGCGTGCGGCTCGACTATTTAAAAGTAGGCGAAACGCGAATTATGCTGCGCGGCACCAAAGGCAATGAAGGCCAAAGCGGCACGGGTTCTGCCGTGGCGCTTACCGTGCTGTTCGGGCCGATTGGCTTGATCAAGCACGGCCACAATATCGAAATCAAGAAAGGCACAGCGCTAAAGGCGTTTGTAGCTAACGATGTTGCGCTGTCCCCGGCTTCATAATGGAACCGACAAGGCAGCTTCCAGGCGATGCTGGGGCAAGGGGCTTTTGTGCGCCATGTCTGCGCCGTCCCTATGGGGCTGCCTCTTTTTAATGTCCGCTTACGCGGTGGTGAATCTGTGAAGTGCGTGATCAGGGCATTTTATTGCGGAGCGCGGCACGGTGAAATCGCGCCGTGCTCACTTCAGGCCGGGTTGGGCGTCGCCGCTGGCAATGGCTCTTGGCCTGAGTCGAAGTGCGCCTCAAGGTGCGTGGCGCAATACCCAGCGACGGACTACTTGTGGCACAGCACCTATTTCTGATCGACGCCGAAGTCGTAGATTACGACTTGTGTGCCGGTAGCTCTTCCCGCGCCTTGCGTCGACATTAGAAAGGCATACTCGCCCAATTTCAGGTCCTCATCCGGCGTTACCTTGTACATGCCCGATTTGATCCGCTGTGAGGTGAACAAGTAACTCCGTTTTTGATCCGCACCCACGTTCGCGCTGGCGAAGCCCATCTTCGCAATCTGGGTCTCGCGATGATCCTTTTTGTCCTCGAGCAGCAGCAGCGAAAACTGGCTGGGGCTTGAGATCATGTCAGTCCCGCCAAAGCTGCCCAGGCCGCTCATCTCAGGAAAGTACATGTAAAAGACGGGCCGAGTGTCGTGGGTTCGCGTAGGTGCATGTTCTCCCGGAATCTCCGCCTTGAGCTTGGCTTTCGAGATACCGTATGAGAAGGCCATCCCGGCCACATTGGCGGTCTTCACGCCAGCCTCGCCCGCGCGGTCGATGAATGTCATCTTCGGCTTTCCATCGGGGCCGGAGGTGAGTATGTAGACGCCGACATCGTGCGGAGTGTTTGGGTCGTTGGGGTCAGGCGGGGCAGCAGGAGCAGCAACCGGAGCGGTAGTCGTGGCAGCCGGAGCCGCAAGAGCGCTGTGGCGTGTAATGATCGCCGAAACCACCTTGTCGCTTACGCCGCCGGTTTTCAACAGAACCAGGCCGTCTGTTGTGGTATCGAAGTTACCGGGCTGAGCGTTGATGCTGGCAATGATGATGTCGTCAGACAGGCCGGCCTTCACCATCTTGATAACAGCGTCGTTGTTCAAAACCTGTTGAGCGAATAAGACAGGGCAAAACGCCAAAAGCAGAATTGTGACAAAAAACTTACGCATGCAGCTTCTCCTCGATAAATCGACTGCGACCACATAGCCCGAGGGGAAGCAAGAGAATCATCTCCCCTGCGGCGCAATGGCGCAAGCAGATTCTTCGCGCCGGGCAGAATTCGATTCATGCGATAATCGGCGTGAAACGCATCAGCCTGTTGCGACCGCATGTATGCCTTAGCCGCCAACGCGACATCTGTGGGTCACTCGATTGTGAGGGTGATCACCGAGCCGCGTGTGTTTATTCCGGCTCTCGTTATTGCGTGGCTCTTTACCGGGCGGTTGCGCGCGAGGTGGAAGCAGAAAACGCGCGAGCGGCTGGTGGATAGTTGGCCTCCCATTACGGCCACCATCGAGTTGACGACCGCCATCAAGCAAAGCATCGGCGAGAAGGGCGCCTTTTACACGGCCGAGCTTTCATACTTCTATCGCAATCCCGAATTGCAAATGGGCGAGTACAAGCGGCAGTTTGGCGTGAAGGAGCAGGCCAAGGCGTGGGCCGCACAGTTCAAGGGGCGCACGGTGCTGGTGCACGTGAATCCCAAAGATCCTTCCGACTCGGTTCTGCTGGAGCGCGACCTGGCGGGCAACGACCTGGTTACGCATTTGCCGACGCCTTCACCGACGCAAGACTGGCTGACGGTGCCGCATGTGATCTCCCCGGGCTTTCGCATGCTGTGCGCGATCTCAGAGATTGTGGGGCTGGCGGGGCTATCGACGAGCGTGGTAATGCTGGGAGCCAGCATTGCCGCCCACGGCAAGCTGAGCCCGCGCGGATTTCTTTGGGCCGGCGGATTCATGCTGGCGTGGTGCATTATTTCGGCAATGGCTATAGGCGTGCACCTGCGCCGCACCGAGGAGGGACGCTGGCTGCTGCACTCCTATAAGAAGTGGTGCCCGGGCTGGATGCGCTGGGCGGTGAATTTGACGGGCGGCGTCGGGGCTTTTGCTCCGTTTTCGCACCTCTTCAACCTGTTTGACACCTTCGGTCATTTGGGAAAATACCTTGCGCACCAGGCGTGGGCGCAGGCCCTGGTTCCGCATTTGCCTTACGCGGTGGGTTGCTGGATATTCTTTATAACCACGGCGTTTCTGGCGGCGATTCTGCGCTCGCAGGAGGAGCTGCGGGTGCTGGTGGCGGAGGCGTAGCGGCTCGCGCACTGCGCAAGCGATTTTCCAAAGGCTGGCCGGGTTCCGCTGTTTGCCCCACACATCCCAGTGTGCTAACCTTGATTTCTGTGCCGTATATGCGCGGAGCGGTAGTGTGTCCGCGCGTAAAGCGGGCTTCCGGAACGGTTTCCGGTGGTTTGAATGGCTGGGCGGCGGCGTAGTTTTGCCCCCGCGCAACTGTCAAAAGAGCTGGCGTAGCTCAGCTGGTAGAGCATCTGATTTGTAATCAGAGGGTCGGGGGTTCAAATCCCTTCGCCAGCTCCATAAAACGAAACCGGAGACGAAGCTTGAAACGGCAGGATTCAACCGGCGCTTCGAGGTTTGAAGTACGCCGGGCCTGTTCTCCGCGGTGACTCCACTTCAGGTGCAGGCAGCGCCAATTCCGGAGCGTTCTCCGGGCGGTTGCGGCGTGTGCGGAAGCGGGTGGTAAACGGTGTTCGGGCTGGTAGAAGTTGTTGATTTGTCGTTCAGTTTGGTTTTGGGCACAGGTGGCCGAGCGGTTAATGGCAGCAGACTGTAAATCTGCCACTCATTCGAGTTACGGAGGTTCGAATCCTCCCCTGTGCACCATAAAAGCAGGAACTAGGGACTAGGGAACAGGGAGTAGAGGCGCTGAGGGATGGAGAAGGAGGCGCATTTGGATCGAGATCCCGCGAAAGTGGCGGGAGCCGATCGGGGAAAGCGCTCCGGAAGCGAGCTCGAAAAGAAGTACCCGGTAGCCCTGGCGTTGTTCGTGGTTCTGGCAGTTGTGGCTTGGTTTACGGTTGGCGATGGCAACGTGATAGTGCTGGGCCGGCCGGTGCAGGTAAGGTTGATTCCGATCGTGATTCTGGGCTTGTTTGCGTTTCGGACGTATGTGGCGATGCAGGCGGACCGGATCAGGCGGGAGAAAGAATAGCTTTCAGCTATCAGCTGTCAGCTTTCAGTTTCTGCAGTGATGGTATTGGCCGTTACGGCTTATACCGGCAGGATAGGGCTGAAAGCTGAAAGCTGAGAGCTGGAAGCTGCAAGCTCGGGTTTAAAGGGCTGATGTAGCTCAGTTGGTAGAGCACTCCCTTGGTAAGGGAGAGGTCACCAGTTCAATCCTGGTCATCAGCTCCAGAAGTACAGCTATTAGCCATTAGCTTTTAGCTCTTAGCTTGTGCCGTGGTGGATTGAGCCGAAACGGCTGGCGTGAGCAGGATAGAGCTGAAAGCTGAAGGCTGATAGCTAAAGGCTGCATTACGGGCGGGAGTAACTCAGTGGTAGAGTCACAGCCTTCCAAGCTGTTGGTCGCGAGTTCGATCCTCGTCTCCCGCTCCAGAAAGACTAGCTGTCAGCTTTCAGCTATCAGCTTGCAGACGGTGAAGTGGCGGATGAAATCGCAGGGTCTGAACCGGGCAGGAAGTAACTGAAAGCTGACGGCTGAGAGCTGTAAGCTGCTTTTGAGGTTTTTGAATGTTTGAGCAGGTGGCGATCGAAGTCAAGGAAACGGAAAGCTACAAGAAGCTGCATACGCTGATCGATGCGGCTTTCGACCCCAGCCAGGTTGAAGTTTTTCTCAATCGGGTGAAGCGGGCCAGGTTGAGGGTTCGTGACTACGAAACGATTCTCGAGCGGGGGCTGCTGGGCAAGGAAGCGCAGACACTATATGCGGCGCTGCCGGTTTCAGACCAGGGATTGACCCGCGAGCGGTATCTAAGGCTGGTTGAAAAAGTGCCGGTGGAATTACGGCAGCGGTATTTGAAGGCGTACGCGTATTACTGAGAAAGACAGCTTCAAGCTACTAGCTTCTAGCTCCGGTAGCGGAAGAGTGAACGGTTGAGGCTGACACAGATGGGACGAAGCTAGAGGCTAGAAGCTAGAAGCTTCCGGCAAGCAAGTTCGACGGAGGATTGGAAAGCAATGGCGAAGGAAAAATTTGATCGTTCGAAGCCGCACGTTAATGTCGGGACGATTGGCCACATCGATCACGGCAAGACGACTCTGACGGCGGCAATTACCAAGGTGTTGCAGAAGCACAACCCG
>Ga0181520_10001705_pt1 | contig 43734 bp, 28 predicted proteins | sample PEATcosm2014_Bin_29_FD_132451 | JGI IMG/M metagenome (GOLD analysis project Ga0181520, IMG submission 132451) | Peatland microbial communities from MTU Mesocosm Facility, Houghton, MI, USA - PEATcosm2014_Bin02_30_metaG | ecosystem: Environmental > Terrestrial > Soil > Wetlands > Peat | place... | reverse complement strand
GTGCGCCAGATGCTGCGCTGGGTGCGGATCGACGAAGTGGGCGATACGAATTTCCTCTTGGAGCAGCAGGTGGATCGCTTCCGCTTCCGCGAGGAGAACGATCGCGTGCTCAACAACGGAGGCCGTCCGGCAATTGGACGTCCGCTGCTGTTGGGCATCACCAAGGCCTCGCTCTCCACCGACAGCTTCATCTCGGCGGCCAGCTTCCAGGAGACGACGCGCGTACTCACCGAGGCCAGCATCAACGGGGCCATCGACAATCTGCGCGGCTTGAAGGAGAACGTGATCGTCGGGCGCTTGATTCCCGCCGGCACGGGCCTGGAGTACTACCGCAACGTCAAGCTCTCGCCAGAGCTGGAAGAGGCGGCAGCGCGCGTGCAGCAAGAGGTGACGGCGGAGATGGAAGCCGCCGAACGCGAACTGGAACTGATGCGCCAGGAGGGCGAAGCCGAAGAGATGGCCTCCGAATAACCACCTGCGGTGGGGCTAGCGGCTCGCTCTTCGCTCGCTGAAGTGTAGTGAGTGAAGATTGTTGAAATAGTTGTCTATATGAAGGGAAACCCGGAAGTTACGGGTTTCCCTTCATTATTTTTGCCCTGTTCCCGTGATTAAAACATGGGTGGCGCCGATAAGCAGATTATCGTGACAGGCAGGCTGTCGCCCTATGATTTGGATTTCCCAATGAAGCGGCTCATCATCTCCATCGCCGTTCTTCTCGGAACCGCGGCGGCGGCAAGGGCGGAGCCTGCCCCGCTGAACACGCTGCACGCCATTCATACCCTCACCAACGCCGAGGCGTCACAGAGGATCTCTGTCAATTTTGAGGCGACCGTAACCTACTTTCCAGGCTATGAATCTCTTCTTTTTGTGCAGGATGGCGATGAAGCCGTCTTTGTACTAGATAGCAGCACGCAAAAACTGATTCCCGGCGATCACGTCCGAATTGAAGGAACGACACAGGCCAGCTTTCATCCCATTGTGATCTCCAATCACGTAACAGTGCTCCACCATGGAGCCATTCCCAAGCCTGTTGCGGCCAGTTTCGCGGATCTGATTCAGGGCAAGGATGATTGTATGCTGGTCAGCCTTCATGCCGTGGTGCGCACGGCCGAACTGGGCTGGAGCACAGCATCGCGCGTCACGTATTTGCAGATGCTGATGGATGGCGGCTATATCGATGCGATGGTAGACAGCGATAATGCAAGCGCGCTCAGCGGCCTGCTCGACGCCGAGGTGGAAATCACCGGAATCACCGGGGGGAAATTCGATGCGAAAATGCAGCAGGCCGGTATTCTGCTCCACGTTCCTGCACTGGCAAATGTGAAAGTTCTTCAGCGCGCCAAGGCCAATCCATGGTCCGTTCCCATCACCCCGATGGACGAGATTTTGGCTGGCTATCGCGTGCTTGATCTCACGCCGCGAATCCGCGTTCATGGGGTTCTCACCTACTATCAGCCCGGAACGGCCGTTGTCTTGCAGCAGGGTGGCAAAAGCTTGTGGATTGAAACTCCGGCTCGCGGCCCACTGCGTATAGGCGATGTAGCGGACGCCATCGGCTTTCCCGATGCTCACAATGGATTTCTGTCACTGACTCACGGCGAGATCCAGGATAGCCAGCAGCAGTCTCCCATTCCGCCCGTCTCCTCAACCTGGCAGGAGCTAGCCCTGTGGAGTTCAAACAAGGCCGCCGGACACCTTTACGATCTGGTTTCCATCGAGGGCCAGGTGGTGACGGAAGTCCGCGGAGCGACGCAGGATGAATACGTTCTCTCTGCGGATGGTCAATTGTTCTCAGCGATTTACCGTCATCCGGATGAGGCCAGCCGTCTGCCTCTTCCGGCGATGAAATATATTCCGATCAGCTCCAGAATTCGCGTCACCGGCATTTGTCTCCTTCAGGGCACGAATCCCTTTAACGTCACCATGGAGGTGCCGTTCAACATTTTGATACGCGACTTTGACGACATTACGGTCGTCGCCAAACCCTCCCTGGTCAACACGCGCAACCTGATTTTGGCGATCATTGCGCTGCTTCTGGCGGTGATTGCGGTGGGCGGGTGGGGCTGGGTTCTGATGAAAAAAGTTCATCGGCAAACGGTGGTCATTGCGGTCCGTACTGAAGCCGAGGCGGCAATGGAGCGGCGGCGCAGCAGCATCCTGATCGACATCAACGGCTCCCGTCCGCTGACCGATATCATGGAGCAGATTGTGGAGATGGTCTCCTTTGGACTCAAGGGCGCACCCTGCTGGTGCATCTTTACCGATGGCGCAACCTTTGGAGTTCGCCCCAGCAATGAGTGCGCCCTTCGCATCCTCCAGATGAGGATCGCCGGACGATCCGGCGCTACCCTGGGAACGTTATTTGCCGGACTAGATCCATTGCTTGCGGCAGTGGAGAGTAACTCCGAGGCGCTCTCGTCCGGCGTTCGACTGGCTGCGCTGGCCATCGAAACCCGCCGCCTCTACTCCGATCTCCGCCGCCGCTCTGAGTATGATCTGCTTACCGATATTCCCAACCGCTTTGCGCTGGAAAAACGCCTGAACACGATGATTGAAGAGGCACGGAAGCACGCGAGTTCCTTTGGCCTGATTTACATTGACCTGGACAAATTCAAGCCGATCAATGATCGCTACGGTCATCACATTGGAGATCTTTACCTGCAAGAGGTGGCGTTGCGCATGATGCGCCAGTTGCGCGGCGGCGATATGCTGGCCCGGCTGGGCGGCGACGAATTTGCCGCGCTGGTTTCGGTGGTGAGTCACCGCAAGGATGTGGAAGAAGCCGCCCACCGTCTGGAGCGCTGCTTCGACGAGCCGTTCGATGTGGAAGAGTATTCGCTGGAAGGCGCGGCCAGCTTTGGCATTGCGCTCTACCCGGAGGATGGCGCAACCAAAGACAGCTTGTTGAGCGCGGCGGATGCCGCCATGTACACGGCAAAGAACCAGAAAAAACAGTTGGAAATCTCTGTAGGGTAAGAGAGCGCGCTGATGCGCGGGCTTATCGCGGAATCAGATTTGTATCCCCGGAGCCGGAACACTCAAGTGGTCGCTACCAATAGGGAGCGGCAACCATCCACTGAACCCCACAGGGCACAGCGATTCTGATTCCACTCTGACCACCCTTGCGACAACGGCGCGGATTGAGGGCTGCCGTGAGAGAGCCGCTTCATTCAATCAAGCTTCAAGCGCAGCGCGAGGGACGCTTAGGAATGCGTGAGCTGCCGCAGGGAGGACTCGATCTGACGTTTGGCGTTCTTGGCGGCATACATGGCTGCGTCGGCGGCGTTGAGGATCTCGTCTTTGCTTGTGCCGTCCTGTGGATAGAGGGCGATGCCCACGCTGGCTGAGCCGTTCAGCACGATGCCATCGAGGTTGAAGGGCTCGTCGAAGCATCGCTCCAGGCGCAGAGCGATCTCCGACAACTCGGCGCGATCGCGCACCGCGGCAACCAGTACGGCGAATTCGTCTCCGCCCAGCCGGGCCAGCGTGTCCTTGAAGCGAATCTGGCGGTTCATGCGCAAAGCCACATTTTTCAGGTACAAGTCGCCGATGTGGTGTCCGTAAAGATCATTGATCTGCTTGAATTTGTCCAGGTCAATGTAAATCAGGCCAAAGAGAGAAGCCTGGAGGCGGGAGTCCTCAATCAGAAGATTCAACCGGTTTTCCAGCGAGAAGCGGTTGAGAATGTCAGTGAGCAAATCGAACTCGGAGCGGCGGCGCAGGTCTTTGTAGAGGCGATGCGTCTCGATCGCCAGCGCTGCCAGGCGCGCGCCGGAAGAGAGAGACTCCTGCTCATTCTCACTCACTGGCGCGAAGGGATCAAACCCGGCGGCGAGCGCGCCGAGGGAGGTTCGCTCATGAGAGATGATGGAACAGCGCACGACACGCAACCCCAGAGCCTCTTGCGCGCAATCCCACAAACTGTCCTGATCATAGAGTTCGATCCAGCAAGGCGCGCCTTTCAAACCGAAGGAGACCATCTCGGTGATCTTCTGGAGGGTTTGGGAGAGCGGTTGTGATTTATTGATCTCTTCCAGAATGGCGGAGCGCCGCATTTCCAACTGCGCGGACCTTCTTTCCAGGGCGGCCTCGGCTTCAGCCCGCCTGGCCAGCGCGGCGGTCTGGATGCGCACCTTGCGGCGCAGCGTCCAACCCCAGGCGCTCACCACAAAGACGACGCCAAGTGCCAGAGTGAGAGCCAGCAGCAGATTGCGCGTGTTAATAAGCGAAGGCCTGGCGATCAGCGTGATGTCGTCAAAATCACGGATCAGGATGTCAAAAGATGTTTCACCGCTGAACGGGTTGGAATTTTCGGTGATGCAAATGCCGGTGGCGCGGACTCTGGAGCCGACTGGAACCTGTTTCATCACAGTGGGCGACTGCTCATAGATCGGATGCGTAAAGATGGCGGTGAACATTTGTCCATCGGCCATCAGGTGGTATTCGTCCTGCGTGCCGCCGTGAATGGCCGTCACCACCTCACCTTCCACCGAAACCAGATCCATGACATGAAAGCTCTGCGCAAGTTCCTTCCGGGTTGCCGGAATCGGAGCAACGGGCGCCTGCCGATGGCTGTCCCGGATTTCGCCGCGGGTCAGGGCCAGGAAGCCGTTGTGCGCCTCCGGAAAGCCGGTTGCATCCACCACATCGCCAACCACCAAGGGATCAAAGGTTGTGGTGGCAATCCACAGGCTCTTGGCGCCATCCTGCAAAACCACCGCCGTGCCGGGGTGGTAGTAAGTGATGCTTCCATGAACCCGGACTCGCTGTGTGCGATCGACCACATGGTAGCCGGAGATGACCTGATCCATGGGGGTGAGCGGGAGAGTCCAGGGGTTGTTGGGAGCGCGCCGCAAAACCTTCACATATCTCTGCGACGAGCTGTAGATCCTTACCCCATGCATCTGCATTTTGCCATCGAAATCTCCGGCTGCAACCCCGGTAACCTCCACTTCGGCATCGAGCAGCGCCTCAGCCGTCGCGGACGGGAAATCATCGAGCAAAACGAGCATATACCCGCCATCGGTTTGCAATTGAACTGTGCCGTGGGTTCCCATCCAATCCGAACGCGTGTCGGCGGAGCGAACAATGCCGTGCACGGTAACCAGCATGCAATCATGCTGAACACGGATCAATTCGTCGAAGTTTGCCGGCAGGGGATTGGGCAGATCGCCATGCCGAAGTACCGTGACGCTATCGGCAATTACATCTGGGCGAAAGCTGGCCACCGTCTTGCCTTGCACTTGAATGCGATCGCCGAGAGAGAGCTTTAATGCCGGTTCAATGCCCACGAAAATTGCCGCATCGCCATCCTGCACAAACATCGTGCGCACCTCCGGACGCAGGTAGGTGATCGTGGCTTCGAAGACCACAGGCAGTCCTTTGGCCGCCTCGGCGTTGCTGAGCGCGACGATGGATGAAAGCGTGGACAGAGGAGCGGGCGTCGCTGCAACCGCAGGCAAAGCCAATCCCATGGCTACGGCGAGGATGGAGATCAATCTCTTCATTGGGCGCGGCAATCCTAGAGCCATACGCACTACGGCTCCCAAAGAGCTCATCGGCAGAAAGCGCGAAAAGGTTCACTGAAAACGGAGGTTTTCATTCCTTTGCAGACGGGGGTGAAGATGAAAAGAAAAGACTCCTCGCGGGAGGTCAAGCCCGCGCTTATTTTTGAACCACTTGCGGCACGACGGACGCCGAGCGCATTTCAAAACCAGGCATGCATCACAGGCTGACCACCCGCAATCATTCTTAACCTCGCCGGGCAAATGGAGCGCGCCCGTTGTGACGGCAATTGACGGGTGCGGTCCAATTCACCGAGAATGAAGGCGAGCCTAACCCATTTCGCTCGTTCTGCGTCTTTACCATTGAATCTCTATCGGCGCAAAGCCATTGAGAGCCGTTTCAGAGAGCGGTGTGCTCGCGGTTATCTGAAGCAACTCTCCTTAAATCATGGTTCCAAGCGGAGTAATCCATGTCTGAAATTGAAGGCCAAGCAGGTGGCCGGCAGACCGGCGCCTACCCCCAAATGCCAGCCACACACCGATCCAGTACAAGATGGATTCTTTGGGGCGGCTTGCTGCTGATTCTGATTGCCGCCGGCTATTTTTATTTTCATCGCGGCAATGCCGGAGGCGCCGCTCAAACGGCGACGAGCGGTAACGGAGCGGGCGGCAAAGGAGGCGGGCGAGGGCGCATGACCGGACCCGTGAATGCCACCGTGGCTACAGCCACAAAAGGAAGTATTGGCATTTATCTCGATTCGATCGGCACCGTCACTCCGTATTTCACGGCATCGATTACCGCGCAGGCCAGCGGAGTGCTGACCGCCGTGCATTACAACGAAGGGCAGTTTGTGCAGAAGGGAGATGCTCTGATCGACATCGATCCGCGCCCCTATCAGGCGCAACTGCTGCAGGCTCAGGGCGCGCTGGAGCGGGACACCAATCTGCTGGCGCAGGCCAAGATGGATCTGGAACGCTATCGCACGGCGTGGGCGCAGAACGGCATCAACAAGCAACTGCTGGACGACCAGGAAAAGATCGTGTTGCAGGATCAGGGCACGGTAAAGAACGATCAAGGCACCGTTGATTATGACCAGGTCCAACTGAGCTACTGCCACATTACCGCGCCGATTGCGGGGCGCGTTGGCCTGCGGCTGGTGGATCCCGGCAACGTGGTGCAGGCTGCGGCGGGCACCGTGCTTGTGGTCATCACCCAGGAGCAGCCCATGACCGTGATCTTTATCCTGCCGGAAGACAGCCTGGGGCGGGTGCAGGAGCATATGCGCAAGCAGCACACGCTGCCGGTTGAGGCCTGGGATCGCAACCAGACCGCCAAGCTGGCCATGGGCAAGTTGCAGAGCATCGACAACCAGATTGACACCACTACGGGCACGGTGAAGCTGCGCGCCCTGTTCGAGAACAAAAATGGCGCGCTTTACCCGAACCAGTTCGTCAATACCAGGCTTCTGGTGAACACGCTCAACGGCGTGACGCTGATTCCGAGCGGCGCGGTTCAGCACAATGGACAGGTTTCGTTTGTGTATGCAGTTGCCAACGGCGTGGCCAGCGTGCGCAACGTCAAGCCGGGGGCGAGCGACGGCGGCTTGATCGCGGTCGAAGGCCTCAATCCAGGCGAGGTTGTGGCCACCAGCAGCTTTGAAAAATTGCAGGCGGGCAGTCAGGTTGTTCCTGCCAAGCCAAGCCGTTCAATCAGCGTAGCGGAGGGCCATGCCCAGTGAGTCCATCCGGGCCTTTCATTCAACGTCCCGTTGCGACTGCACTGTTGATGGCCGCAATCCTGTTGGTGGGTATTGTTGCCTATACCCAGTTGCCGGTCTCCGCGCTGCCGCAGGTTGATTATCCCACCATTCAGGTGGTGACCTTCTATCCCGGCTCCAATCCCGACGTGATGGCCACTACGGTGACTGCTCCTTTGGAGCGGCAGTTCGGCCAGCTTCAGGGCCTGAGCCAGATGACCTCGATCAGCTCCGGCGGCTCTTCGGTGATCGTGCTTCAGTTCGCCCTTACGCTGAATATCGATATCGCCGAAGAAGAGGTGCAGTCGGCGATCAACGCATCGCAGAGCTATCTGCCCTCGAATCTTCCCTCACCGCCTGTCTATAGCAAAACGAATCCCGCCGATGCTCCGGTTCTTACACTGGCCATCACATCAAAGTCGATGCCGCTTTCGCAGGTGGAAGATCTGGTGGATACGCGGCTTGCGCCCAAGCTTTCGCAGTTGGCCGGGGTGGGGCTGGTCAGCATCAGCGGCGGACAAAAGCCCGCGGTGCGCATTCAGGCCAATCCCACGGCGCTCGCCTCGTACGGACTGAATCTGGAAGATCTGCGCACGGCGCTCACTCAGACCAGTGTCAATCAGGCTCTGGGCAACTTTGACGGCTCGCACCAGGATTATCAGATCAATGCCAACGATCAGTTATCGACCAGCGACGATTATCGCAAGGTGATTGTTGCCTATCGCAACGGCGCGCCGATCATGCTGACCAGTGTGGCCAAGGTGATTGACGGCATCGAGAACAACAACCAGGCGGCGTGGATGAACGAGACTCCGGCCGTCATCCTCAACATTCAACGGCAGCCCGGCGCCAACACCATCAAGGTGGTCAAGGCTATCAAGGCCATTCTTCCGCAGCTCGAAGTGAATCTGCCGGCCTCGATCCAGGTTACGCCGCTCACCGATCTGACCACATCGATCAACGCCTCGGTCTCCGACGTAGAGTTTGAACTGATGCTCACCGTGGCGCTGGTGGTGATGATTATCTTTGTCTTTCTGCGCAATGTGTACGCCACTATCATTCCCAGCATTGCGGTTCCTGTTTCGCTGGTGGGCACATTCGGTGTCATGTATGGGCTGGGCTATAGCCTGGACAATCTTTCCTTGATGGCGCTGACCATCTCGACCGGCTTTGTGGTCGATGACGCGATTGTGATGATCGAGAATATCTCCCGCTACATCGAGGCTGGAGAGACGCCCATGCAGGCGGCGCTGAAGGGCGCAGAGCAGATCGGCTTCACGATTATTTCGCTAACCGTTTCGCTGATCGCGGTGCTGATTCCGCTGCTGTTTATGGGCGATGTAGTAGGCCGTCTCTTCCGCGAGTTTGCCGTCACGCTGGCCGTCACCATTGTGATTTCGGCGGTGGTCTCGCTGACTCTGACGCCGATGATGTGCTCGCGCATTCTGAAGCACAAACCGGAGGCGCAGCAGGGACGATTCTATCAGGCGTCGGAGCGCGCATTCGAGGGGATGATTGCGTTTTACGGGCGCACGCTCAAGTTTGTTCTGCGCTTCCAGACCATCACGCTGCTGGTTGCGGTAGCCACGCTGATTCTTACCGTCGTACTTTACATCTTCATTCCCAAGGGCTTTTTCCCCACCCAGGATACGGGCGTCATTCAAGGCATCTCGCAGGCGCCGGAAACCATCTCCTTCCCGGCCATGGCGCAGAAGCAGAAGCAACTGGCCAGCGTCATTCTGCAAGATCCGGCGGTGGAGAGCTTATCGTCGTTTATCGGCGCGGATGGAACCAATACCACGTTGAACAGCGGGCGCATGTCGATCAACCTGAAGCCGATTGAAGAGCGCAAAATAAGCGCCTCGGATGTGATACGCAGGCTGCAGAAGAACCTGAAGCAGGTGGACGGCATTGAACTTTTCATGGACCCGGTGCAGGACATTACAGTGGACGACCGCGTGAGCCGCACCCAGTACCAGTACACGCTGGAGGATCCTGATTCAAACGAACTGAATTTGTGGACCGGCCGGCTGGTGGACACGATGAAGCAGTTGCCGCAACTGGCCGATGTGGCCACCGATCAGCAGACGGGCGGACTGGCCGTCTCACTGATCGTTGACCGGGCGACCGCATCCCGGCTGGGCATTGCGCCATCCACCATCGACAGTACGCTTTACGACGCTTATGGTCAGCGCCAGATTAACACCATGTACACGCAGTTGAATCAATACCACGTGGTGCTGGAAACCGATCCCGAATTCCAGAAAAATCCAGCGCGGCTGCAGGATCTTTACATTCAATCCAATACATCCTCGGGAGGGTCGGGACCATCGGCCTCGTCGACCTATGCCTCGTCGGGCTCATCGTCGGCCGGCTCGAATGCCACCACGAGCTCGGTGGCCTACACGCCATCCGCGGCGGTGCTGGCGGCGCCCACCAATGCGCTCGCCTCCGGCATCGGGGCCAGCAGCAGCGCAGCCAGCGCGGCCAGCTCCAGCAAAGCGGCCAGCACCACGCCTTCCAACGCAGTGCCGCTCGGCGCATTCACCCGGATCGAGCAAATCCAGGAAGCGCTTTCGATCAATCATCAAGGGCAGTTTCCGGCAGTGACCATCTCTTTCAATCTGGCGCCCAATGCGGCGCTGGGCGGCGCCATCACGGCCATCGAGAAGGCGCAAAAGAGCCTGGATATGCCGGCCAGCGTGCAGCATGGCTTTCAGGGCACGGCGGCCTCTTTTCAAGGTTCGCTGGCCAATGAAGGGTTGCTGATTCTGGCCGCGCTGGCGGCGGTGTACATCGTGCTCGGCGTGCTCTATGAGAGCTTCATTCATCCCATCACGATTCTCTCCACGCTGCCCTCGGCGGGAGTGGGCGCGCTGCTGGCGCTGATTCTCTTCAGGCAGGATCTGAGCGTGGTGGCCATCATCGGCATTATTCTGCTGATCGGCATTGTGAAGAAAAACGGCATCATGATGGTGGACTTTGCGCTGGAGGGCGAGCGGGAGCGAGGCCTGAATTCAACCGATGCAATTTACGAGGCATGTTTGCTTCGCTTCCGTCCCATCATGATGACCACCATGGCGGCTCTTTTGGCCGGCATCCCGCTGGCATTGGGAACGGGCATGGGATCGGAGCTGCGCCGTCCTCTGGGCATTTCCATGGTGGGCGGATTGCTGCTGAGCCAGGTGTTGACGCTCTACACCACGCCGGTCATCTACATCTTTTTTGATCGCCTCGGCCAGCGCTTCGGCCACAAATCAAAGCCGGCCGGCGGCGAGGCAGAACCCGCGGAGGCATTGTGAATCTCTCCGCTCCTTTTATCCGGCGACCGGTGGCGACTACCCTGCTGACGGTGGGCGTTCTGCTGGCCGGAGCCATTGCATTCAATGTGCTTCCGGTTTCACCGTTGCCGCAGGTGGATTTTCCCACCATCTCGGTCTCCAGCAGCCTGCCCGGCGGCAGCCCCGAGATCATGGCCTCTTCAGTGGCGACGCCGCTCGAGCGCCAGTTCAGCCACATCGCCGGGGTGTCGGAGATGACATCGTCGAGTTCGCTGGGCAGCACCTCGATCACCTTGCAATTCGATTTAAGCCGCGACATTGACGGCGCGGCGCGCGATGTGGAGGCGGCGATCAACGCCTCGCGCACGTATCTTCCCGCCAACCTGCCGGCCAATCCGACCTATCGCAAAGTGAATCCCGCCGATTCGCCGATCATGATTCTGGGCTTGACCTCCGATAAATACGACAAGCCTACCCTTTATGACGATGCCTCGTCTGTGATTGCGCAGAAGCTCTCCCAAATCCAGGGCGTGGGCCAGGTTTCGGTCGGCGGCGGCGCCGGTCCATCGGTGCGCGTGGAAGTAAATCCCACGCTGCTCAACAGCTTCGGATTGACGATTCAGAGTATCCAGTCCGTGCTGAGCCAGGAGAATGCGCACGAGGCGACCGGCCAGCTCTCGAATGGAATCGCGACCGCGGATATTGTGGTCAACGATCAGATGCGGCTGGCGGATCAATACAAGCCTCTCATCATCGGCACGCACAACGGCAGCGCGGTCAAGCTGTCGGATGTGGCAGAGGTATCGAATGCCGCGCAGAACATTCGCGCGGCCGGCTACCTGAACGGCGCGCCTTCGATCTCCATCATCATCTTTCGCCAGCCCGGCGCGAATATCATCGACACCGTCGATCGCGTCAAGGCGGAACTGCCGTCGATTCAGGCATCCATCCCGCAAGGCATCAAGACCACCATTGTTCTGGACCGCACGACAACCATCCGCGCCTCGGTCAAAGATGTGGAACGGACGCTGATGCTTTCGGTCGTACTGGTGATTCTGGTCGTCTTTATCTTTTTGCGCAGCGGGCGCGCCACACTCATTCCATTCGTCGCGGTTCCTGTCTCGCTGGTCGGCACCTTTGCCGTCATGTATCTGCTTGGTTTCAGCATCGACAATCTCTCGCTGATGGCGCTGACCATCTCGACCGGCTTCGTTGTCGATGACGCCATTGTGGTGATGGAAAATATCTCGCGCCATCGCGAGGCGGGCATGAAGCCGTTTCAAGCCGCTCTGCTCGGCGCCAAAGAGATTGGCTTTACCGTCTTCTCGATCAGCGTTTCGTTGATCGCCGTATTCATTCCGATCCTGATGATGAGCGGCATTATCGGCAGGCTCTTCCGCGAGTTCGCCATTACACTCTCAACGGCCATCGCGGTGTCGATGGCGGTCTCGCTGACCACGACGCCGATGATGTGCGCCTATCTGCTCAAAGATGAGCGGGAGATCAAGCATGGGCGCCTCTTTCGCCTCAGCGAGAAGGGATTTTCGTCGCTGCTCGGCGGTTACAGGCGCTCTCTGGCGTGGGTTCTGCAACATCCAGGCTCCATGCTGACCCTTCTGCTGCTGGTGATTGGGTTGAATTTTTACCTGATCTATACACTTCCGACGGGCTTGTTTCCACAGCAAGACACAGGATCGCTCGTCGGCGGTGTTCAAGGTCCGCAGGACGCATCGTTTCAGGTGATGGACAAATCGGTCCTGCAACTGGAGAATGTCATCAAGGCCGACCCTGCCGTTGCGAATGTGATTGCCTACACCGGCGGCAACGGCGCATCGAACGGCGGCTTCATCTACATTGCGCTCAAGCCCCTGGACGAACGGAAGGTGACCGCGCCGGAGATTATCAATCGGCTGCGCCCCAAGCTGAACAGTCTTCCGGTGGCTTCGGCCTTTCTGCAGGCATCGCAGGATCTGCGCATCGGAGGGCGTTCAAGCAACGCGCTTTATCAGTACACGATCCAGTCGGACAATGTGCAGGATCTGGCGCACTGGGGACCGATTCTGCTGGCGGAGATGAAGAAACTTCCCGGCTTTCAGGATGTCAATACCGATGCGCAAAACAACGGGCTGCAGGAACAGATTGCCTATGACCGCGCCACCGCCGCGCGGCTTGGCATTACGCCGGCGTCTTTGGACAGCTCGCTCTACAGCGCCTTCGGACAGTCGGAAGTCTCGATCATCTATACGCAGTTGAACCAATATTACGTGGTTCTGGAGGTTGCGCCGTCTTATTGGCAGAGCCCCGAAGGCTTGAAGAGTATCTACATCAATACCAAAGGCAAGGGCATCGTTCCGCTCTCCACGGTGAGTACGGCGAACGCCGGCACAACGCCGCTGACGGTGAATCATACCAGCTCATTTCCTTCGGTCACCGTGTCGTTCAATCTTGCCGCCAACATGTCGATGAGCGACGCCGTGCGGCTGGTCTCGCAATTGCAGCAGCGCCTGAATATGCCCTCCACGGTGCGCGGCTTCTTTTCCGGAACGGCGGGCGCTTATCAAACCGCGCTGGGCAGCGAAGTTATTCTTGCCATCACCGCCCTGCTCGCGGTGTACATCGTTCTGGGCATCCTTTACGAGAGCCTGGTGCATCCGCTGACCATCATCTCGACGGTCTTTTCGGCCAGCGCCGGCGCCATGCTGGCGTTGATGATCTTCAAAGTGGACCTCAATATCATCTCGATTATCGGCATCATCCTGCTGATCGGCATTGTGAAAAAGAACGCGATCATGATGATCGACTTTGCTTTGGTGGCCGAACGCGAGCAGGGCAAGTCCACCTACGACGCCATCTTTGAAGCCTGCATGCTGCGCTTCCGGCCGATCCTGATGACCACCATGGCCGCCTTGTTTGGCGCGCTTCCGCTGGCCTTCGGCACAGGAACCGGCTCCGAGCTTCGGAAGCCGCTGGGCATCACCATCGTGGGCGGATTGATTGTGAGCCAGATGCTGACGCTCTACACCACGCCGGTTGTCTATCTTCTCTTTGATCGCATCCGCCTTCACTTTCGCAGCCAGCAACCGGCGGCTCTGAACCCTGAAAGCTCTGAGGCCTCCTAGCACATGGAGTATTCGTTATGAAAAAGTCAATGGCGCCAATCCGGAGATCTACCGCAGCAGTGAACACATGCCAAGGCGTTCTGCTTTGCCTGATTCTAGCTGGATGCAACATCGGGCCGAAGTATTCGCCGCCCGCGATGACCGCGCCCGCGGCCTACAAAGAATCGCCCGCGCAGTTCAAAGAATCGAAGGCGGAGGGATGGACGGAGGCGCAGCCCGAGGATGCGGCGCTGCGCGGCAAGTGGTGGGAGATCTACAATGAGCCGGAGCTGAATGCGCTCGAAGAACAGCTGAATGTCGATAATCAGAATATTCGCGAGTCATTTGAGAACTTCATGGAAGCGCGCGCGCTGGTGCGCGAAACGCGCGCGCAGCTTTTTCCCACGGTGAGCGTTGGGCCCTCCTATGCCCGCTCGCAGAGTTCCGCCAATGTTGGCTCAAGCAACGCGGCAAGCGGCCAGCAGTCGCAGGTGTTTTCGCTTCCCGGCGAAGTTTCCTGGGAGCCGGATCTGTGGGGCAAGGTGCGCAAGGCCGTGCATGTCAGCCAGTACGCAGCCCAGTTGAGCGCCGCCGATCTTGAAAATGAACGGCTGACCGAACAGGCCAGCCTCGCTGAATACTTTTTCGAGATTCGCGGCCAGGATGCTGTGCAAAAGATTCTCAACGAGGCCGTCGAGTCCGATCAAAAAGCTCTTGCCTCTGAACAGGCTCGCTACGATACCGGCGTCGACGATCAGATCACGCTGGCCGCCGCCAGGACCACGCTGGCCAATGCGCAATCGGCAGCCATCAATACCGGCATTGCGCGCGCCCAATACGAGCACGCCATCGCCGTGCTTATCGGCAAGCCGGCTTCATCCTTTTCGATTCCCGTGCAGGCCAAAACCTGCGCGCCTCCGCCCATACCGGTTGGGTTGCCCTCGCAACTGCTCGAGCGGCGTCCGGATGTGGCCGCCGCGGAGCGCGCGATGGCCGCGGCCAATGCTCAGATCGGAATTGCGTATGCGGCCTATTATCCGTCTCTGGCGCTCTCCGCCACCGGCGGCATGGAAAGCTCGGCGATCGGCAAGCTGCTCGACGGTCCCAGCCGCTTTTGGTCCGTCGGTCCAACCCTGTCAGAGACCGTGTATGATGGCGGCCTGCGTCGCGCAACGGTCAATCAGTACATTGCCACCTACAACGCGGATCTTGCCGCCTATCGCCAGACGGTGCTGACGGCCTTCGAGCAGGTGGAAGATTCGCTGGCCGAGGTGCGCATCTTGTCGCAGCAGATCCTTCGCCAGCAGGAGGCCGTTGACTCGGCGCAATCCGGGCTCAAACTGGAGCGGGTGCGTTACGAAACCGGACTCGATCCTTACATCGATGTGGCCAGCGCGCAGACCCTTCTGCTCTCCAACCAGCAGTCTCTGACCAACTTGCAAATCCAGCAGATGACGGCATCGGTTGAACTGATTCAAGCTCTGGGAGGCGGATGGGACCGCTCGCAATTGCTGACTCCCGCGCAGGTCACGCAGAAGCCATCCAAGGCAGAGACCTCGCTTCAGTAGGAATGATCCGGAAGGCGGTAGATAGCCCCAAGGTGGTTGCGCGTAGTTCAGTCCCGTTGAGACGAACTGGCGCGAAACGCTTTTAAGCTGTTGTGGATTGGATTCTATTGGACGGTATAAAACTTGTTGATTGGTGGACCTGATCGGGATCGAACCGATGACCTCTTCCATGCCATGGAAGCGCGCTCCCAAACTGCGCCACAGGCCCACATTGGTGGGAACCGACTTTTCTATTGTCTATGCTCCGGCTGATTTCGTCAAACGCGACAAAGCGGAGATCGCCCAAAAATCTCTCCATGGTGCGATCTCCGCCTGTTGCTTTATTTTTTGACCCAAATCTCAACGCGCCGGTTCCGCGCCTGCCCCTCATCGCTTCCGTCCGAGGCAACCGCCAGCTCTGAGCCGTATCCGCGCACAATTGCCGGCTTCATGCCCCGCTGAATGAATTGATCCTCGATGGCCTGGGCGCGGCTCAGCGAGAGCGCCTGATTGGCGGCTTGCGCGCCGTTGCTGTCAGAGAAGCCGAAGAGCATGATCTTGTCACCGGTAATCCTCAGGTCGGCAATCAGCGAGACAACCCGGTCCAGATCGACTTTGGCCTTGTTATCGAGTTCCGTTTGCCCCGACTCGAAGCGAAAATCGAGCGAGAGACGATTGGCGTCCTTGGTGAGCGACTTGTAATCCCCTGGCGCGCCCGTCGGAACGGTTTGCGCCACCTGCGCCACATTTTGCGTCACAAATCCGGCGGCGCCGACCACATCCTGACCCTTCTTCGAGAGAGCAAACTCGATAAACTGGCGAGTGAATTTGTTGCTTGGATTGGCGGGAGTATAAAGGTAGAGCCGCCGCGAAAGCAGATAATCTTCTGTGCCCACGGTAAGCCGGGTGGGCAGCAGGGCCAGAGTTCCCTTCTCCGAAACAGCCACCGGCTTGGCGCTTTGAATATACGGGAGGCCGATGAAGCCGATGGCGTTGGGATCAGCGGCCACAGCATCCGAGAGCGCTTTGCTGTCTTCCATCCTGAGCGCCGCCGAAGCCAGCGGCTTGCCCCCGAGCACCAGGCTCTTGAAGGTATCGTAGGTGCCGGATTTATCGTCGCGGGCATAGATTTTGATCGGTCCGCTGAATGAACCCACCTGCGACCAGTCGCTGATCTCTCCGGTAAAGATGCGCATGATCTTGTCTTTATCCAACTGGTCGGCGGGGTTGGCGGCATTGACGATTACCGCGATTCCGTCCAGCCCTAAAATATGTTCGTTCGCGACAGAAGACATATCTCCCAGTGAGGTCAGCTTGGCTGCCTCCTCCGGCTTGATCTTGCGCGATGCCATGCCGATATCGCAACTGCTGTCGGCCAGCGCCGTGAAGGCCGTCGCCGAGCCATGCGCGGCTATGGTAATGGACGAGGCGGTCTTGTCACCGGGCAGAATGCCCTCCACGATCTTCTCTTGCGGATTTGCGCCGGGAACGATCCGAACATCCATCGCGCCCTGATCCTTGAGGAATGCCTCGGCCATGGCCGGACCCAGCGTGTCTCCGATGGTGTTCGATCCGGCCAGACGCAAAATCGCCTTCGGCACGCCCCTGACGACCGCCGCGTTGGCGCTGTGCAATCTACCCCAGGCGGAATACCCGGCAATTCCCACTAACAGAAGCACCGCCGCCGCCAGAGCAACATACCGAGCTCCCGAAGGCTTTTGGCTGGAAGCCGCAACAGCTTCCTGCTGGCCGGCAACAGCTTCCTTCACGACCGCGGCCGGCGCCTTCTCGCTGGTCGAGGCAGCCGGCGCCTGTGGAGTTAGATCATTTTCATCCATCAGCGCATCCCCGCACTCAGGGCAAGTGAAAGCCGCGCCTTGCGGAATTGGAATGTGCTGTTTGCGTTGGGCCTCTTTGCACTTTTTAAAGTTAGAGCATCTTCCCCATCGAACGGTCATCTTGGCCCACCTTTCCAGTAACTCGACTTATGGTTCCGCGCTGCCATGAGTTACCTCCTGGCATGCATGATTCAAACACTGCGCATGAATGATTCCATCGCTGCTCCTCGTTCGCGAGCTGAGGTTGTCCAGCAGCATCAGGACTATTTATCTTCTTGAGTGAAGGTTACCCGGCAAATGTGCCAAAGGTCATTAACGGAGAATGAATATCTATCTTGGATAAGATAAGTCCAATATAACTTGAAGACTGGCTGAGTTATCCATCCTCAGCGCAATCCGGTGTGCAGATAGGCGATCAGCGCCGCCATCTGCTCCTCGGTGAAGCGGCCGCTAAAGCCGGGCATCATGCCCCGCCCCGTCAGCACATTCTGGCGCACCGCGGCATCGGTGGCGGGCGCGCCGCTGGGCAGGTTTTTATGGCTGAAAAGGCCGCCGAGCGCCGGCGGAACCTTCTTGAGCGCCAGGTCATTGTCCTCGTGGCAGTGGGCGCAGCGCACCTGATAAAGGTGCTTGCCCGCGGCCTGCTGCGGGGTCAGTTGCGGAGCGGTGTGGCAACCCGCCAAACCCGCCGTCAGCCCAATCATCCAGACCCCTGCCTTCAAGATCGTCCTGGCCACCTTCCACTCACGCCTTCTGCGCAAACTGCCCGCTCACGTAATCCCAATTGAGCGCCTGGAAGTACGCCTTCACATACTCCGCGCGCCGGTTCTGATACTTCAAATAATACGCATGCTCCCACACGTCCACCGTCAGCACAGGCTTGTGTCCCGCGGTCAGCGGGCTGTCCTGATTGGGAGTGGTTTCGATGGCGACCGTCCCGTCCGGCAGCTTCACCAGCCAGGCCCATCCGCTGCCAAAGACGCTGAGCGCCGCCGCGGTCAGCTTCTCTTCAAAGCCACTGAGCGAGCCAAACTTCGCATCGATAGCCTTGGCCAGCTCGCCGGTGGGCGCGGTGCCGCCTTTGCCCAGCGTCGGCCACCAGAAGGAGTGGTTGGCGTGGCCTCCGCCTTGGTTGCGCACCGCGGCGCGAGCCGCCTCCGGCCAGGAGTTCAGATTCGCCACCAGCTCCTCCACGCTCTTGCCGGCCAGCTCCGGATGCGCGGCCACGGCGGCGTTCAGGTTGTTCACGTAGGACTGATGGTGCTTGTCGTGGTGCAGGTGCATCGTCTCGGCGTCAATATACGGCTCCAGCGCGTCGTAGGCGTAAGGCAGCGGGGGCAGCGTAAAAGGGCCTTTGGGCGGCGCGGGCGGGGTTGCGGCCTGGCCGGCGGCAGGAGCCTGGCCGCTGAGTGCTTCAGTCAACAGCAGCGCGCCAGCCACGCCGCCCATGTGCTTGATTGCGGTTCTGCGATCCATTTTGGGGAATCCTCCACCCCTTCGATGCGCGGAGGTCAAGAAAGTCTGCGTGAAAATATCTTTTCCGTAAGGATAATAGAATGAGGTCATAGTCTATGACCCCACCCCGCGCCCTTTTTCTCGGCCGATCCACCCTCGACGCTCTCTACCGGCTCGACCGCCTTCCCGCCGAGGACACCAAGGTCTACGCCCGCGACTTCCAAGCCGCGCCGGGAGGTCCCGCGCTGAATGCCGCCCTCACCCACGCTCGGCTCGGCGGCGAATCGATGCTCGTGAGCGCCGTCGGAGGCGGTCCATGGGCCGCGATGCTGCGCTCCGAACTCGACCGCCGCCGCGTCGCGCTGCTTGATCTCGCCGCCGGCACGGAGTACGAGACCCCGCTCTCGACCGTCCTGATCGCCGCCGACCACTCCAGCCGCACCATCGTCAATCCGCCGCTCTCTACCGTCCAGCTTCCGCCTCTGCAAGGCGCTTGGGAGCAAACCGTCCCTGCCGCCTGGGGCGCAATTCCGCCGGTCGTTCTCACCGACGGCTTTCACCTGGCCGAGACTCTGCCGCTGCTCGCCGCCTGCAAGGCCGCCGGCGCCGCGCTCTGCCTGGACGGAGGCAGTTGGAAGCCGGGAACTGCCGAGCTGGCCCCGCTGCTCACCATCGCCATCTGCAGCGAGCGCTTCAGTGTTCCCGGCCTCGACGGATCACCCGAATCGCTCTGGAATTGGTTCGCCGCTCAAGGCGTTCCCTGCTTCGCCCTCACGCGCGGCGCGCGGCCCATCCTCGCCTGGGAGCGCGACCGGCGCTTTGAGATTGAGATCGCTTCCATCAACGCCATCGACACACTGGGCGCGGGCGACGTGCTGCACGGCGCATTCTGCCATTTTTTCGCTTTGAATCACAGCTTTGAAGACGCCCTGCGCCGCGCGGCAGAGATCGCCACGCGCTCCTGCCGGAGCTTCGGGATTTGTGCCGGAGTGAATGAGTGAACGAGTGAAAAAGTGAACAAGTGAATCGACTAAGTATCGACAGCTCACTTTTCAATTCTTCATTCGTTTACTCATTCACTGATTCACTCGTTCACTTTTTCACTGGCTCACTACTTTCCCGATCAAACCGGATTGAGAACGGAATCCCCGGAGAGCGGTCCAAGTTTCGCTTCCGTATGCTGATTCCTGTTCATCAGGCTTTTGTAAAAGCTCACGGTGCGTCCCAAAACCTGCCCGTTCACGTAGTGTTCCAGCACCCAGGCGCGCGCTGCCCGTCCCATGCGGAGTCGGCGCTCCGGGTTGCGCAGCAGGTGCAGCACGGATTCTTGAATGGCCACCGGGTACCCAGGCGGGATCAGCAGCCCCGTCACCTCCGGCACCACGGAGTCCCGCGAGCCGGTACACAATGTAGTCACCACAGGAATTCCGGTCGCCGCCGCCTCCAGAATCACATTTGGAAAGCCCTCTCGCCAGGTGGGCAGAACCATCACGTCCATGATGCGGTAATAGGGTGCGGTATCGGCGACAAAGCCGGTCATGTGGATGCGCGGATTGCGCTGAATGCGGGCGCGCACTGCCTCGCCCAGAGCGTCCTCGGCGGCATCAAACCAACCCACCAGCAGCAGATGCGCCTCGGGCTTGGCAGCCAGGATCGCGTCAAAGGCCTCAATCAGCTCGGGCAGGCCCTTGTCACGGGTGAGGCGGCCCACAAAGCCCACCACCTCGGCGCTGAGTGGAATCCTGAGCCGCGCGCGCAGATGGCTTGGCCCCGGCTGAAAGCGCGTCACATCCACGCCATTGCTGCTGCCATTGCCGAGCAGCCGCAATTTGCGCTCCGAGGCAATGCCCAGTCTAAGCGCCTCGGTGCGCAGGCTGTCGCTGTTGCAGAGCACGGCGTGCGAACACTCCGCGGCTAGCCACTCCGCGGCCAGCAGAATGCGGCGCTTGAAGCCGACGGTGGTCTCCAGCTTGAGTCCGCGCAGAAAATAGACCCGCGTCGGCACGCGGCAGAGCATGGCGGCAATCGAACCGAGCAACCCGGCTTTAGGCGTGCTGAACTCGGTCATCTCCGGCTTGAGCCGGAAGAGCAGCCAGCACAAACGCACCAGCGCCAGCAGATCTGCAAATGGCGAGATCTCGCGCTGCATGGGAATGGCAACGCACTCCACCCCCTCGGCTGCGGCGGTTTGGGTCAGCAGAGGGCCGGGGCTTGAAACCAGCGTCACGCGGAAGCCGGCCTCGCGCAGAGTACGCAACCGCCCGGCGAGCACCAGACAGGTTTGCGCGCTGGTGATGCCAACCACGATGCGCGGTTGCGGCTTGTGCGCCAACCGGACGGATGAGGAAGAAAGGCGATTGCTCACACTCCAGAATGTGGGCAAAGAATTGGTAGCCGCAATATATATGCTGCGATTGAACACGAGCCCCTCCCCAAAAGGACCTTCGCGTTCCGATTCAGAACTGCAATCGAAAACGCGCTTGGAAAGGACTCGAAGGATTCAGGAGTTCATGCTTACGGTGGGCTCCCCCAAGGCAATTCAACCAGAGCGCCACCACTCCCGTTTTCCGACCCAGCAGCTTTCCTCGTGACAACGCAGATGAAACCAATAAAGCCGGTCTCACGTTGGAGATAAACAAACTCAGTACTCTCAGGAAACATTAGTCGGGTTTAATTTGTCAAGAGGAAAAATACTTTAGGAAAAGTGGTCACAAATTGCAGATAATTCGTGTGTTTGCTGTATACTCGCAGCAACCCAAAAGGTTTTCCACAGGCTCATGAATTTGCCATCCAAGCTTCTTTTAGTCATTCCACACCTCAGTGGCGGCGGCGCCGAGAGGGTGATGGCTCTACTGGCTTGCGGCCTCTCCGCGCAAAAGTACGAGCTGCATCTGGCTCTGCTTACCCAGGCCGAGCCGCCGGCTGACGTGAAGCTGCCGCCATGGGTTCAAATCCACGCTCTGGGCGCCTCTCGCGTGCGTGGCGCAGCGATGCGCCTGGTGCGCCTTGCGCGCCGCATCCAGCCCGATCTGATTCTGTCAGGAATCTTTCACGCTAACTTTCTTGTTCTCTTGCTGCGTCCCTTCTTCCCGCATGGAACGCACATCCTGGTGCGTCAGAACGGGACCGTCTCCTCGGCGCTCGATTTTGGCGGTCTGCCCTGGTATACCCGCTTGCTCTACCGTCTGCTCTATCGCCGCGCGGAGGGCGTGATCTGCCAGACGAAGGCGATGGCGTTTGATTTGGCGCAGGAGCTTAAGCTTCCGATGGATTGCATCTCGGTGTTGGCCAACCCGGTGGATGTGGAGGGCATTCGCGCTTCCGTGGCAAAATTCGAGCCTCGAAAAATCTCTGACGATCACGCCCCGCAACTGCTTGCGATCGGCCGGCTTTCGCGAGAAAAGGGATTCGATCTACTGCTCGGCGCGCTGGCTTTGCTACGCGCTGAAGTTCCCAAGGCGCGACTGGTGATTGCCGGTTGCGGCCCGGAAGAGGCCGCGCTGAAGGCCAAATGCAATGCGCTGGGGATAGGCGAAGCCGTGCATTTTGCCGGCTATCTGGCCAACCCCTGGGCGCAGTTTCCCGATGCGACGCTCTTGGTGGTTCCGTCTCGCCAGGAAGGATTGCCCAATGCCCTGCTGGAGGCAGCCGCCGCGGGGCTTCCGATTGTGGCTACGCCCGCCTCGGCCGGCCTGATGGAGTTGCTGGAGGGTCAACCCGGAGTTTGGCTCGCGCCGGAGATCACCGCCGAAGCGCTGGCCGCATCCCTGTTAGCGGCGCTGCGGAGGCTTCAGCCGGGCGAGCGCTTTGCCCATCCATTTGTGGAGGAGTTCCGCATGGATCGAGCTATTGCGGCGTTTGAGCGCCTGATCGACCAAACCATCGCGGCGAAGCCGTAAGCCAGTAAAGCACCGGTCCCAGCAGCGCCACCACGGCAGCCAGCCCCAGCGCGGAGATCGAGCCGATCTTCTCCGCCCGCGCCGCCCACAGAGCAAAGACGATCAGCAGCAATGGCGCCACGCCCAGCAGCGAGGCAACCGCCAGATTGCCGGCCTTGAAGGGCCGCTTCAACTCCGGCTCGCGCACGCGCAGCACGGCCAGCGCCACAAACTCCAGCAGCAGGCTTGAACCGTAAAGAACCAGATCGATAGAGATCAACTTCTCAAAGTTCAGGCTGAGCGCCGCCGCCCACGCCGCGCCGCACAGGAGAACCGAAACCCAGGGCACATCGCGCCGGTTGCGCAGCGCAAAGATTCCCGGCAACATTCCATCCTCGGCCATGGCCATCGGCAGGCGCGTATAGCTCAAGACCAGCGCGTTGAACATCCCGAAGCCGTTAATCACTCCGCCGGCGATCATCGCGAGGCCGAGCAGCGAACCGCCCAGCAGCGCCGCCACATCCGTCCAGTCGCCGGTCGAAAAGCTGGCCGGTGTAATCCCCGCCACGGCCATCGCGCAGAGCGGAAAAAGATAGCTCACGGCCACCAGCAGCGTTGACCAGATCATCGCCCGCGGATAGTTGCGCTGCGGATTCTCGACCTCGCCGGCCACCGTGGCCGCATTGTCCCAGCCCATGTAATTCCACATGGCCACCTGGATGGCCAGGGCAATCCCCGCCGAGGTGTGCATTTCGCCCCACTGCACGGCCGTGTGCAGATGGTATCCATGCCAGAAGCCCAGCGCGGTCAGCGCCACAAAGGGAGCAATCAGGAGCACAAAAAAGATCTCCGCGCCATGGCCTACCGAGGGCGCGCCCAGCAGATTCCACGCCGTGCAGATCACCACTACCAGCAAAGCCCATCCATAGTGGCCCCAACCGTTGGTCAGCGATGGATTGAATGCGCCCAGATGGCTGACAATTTGAGGAGGAAGAAAAGGAACAAACTTGCCCAGGTAGAGGACAAAGATCGCCGGATAGATGGCCATATCGAAGATGCTGGCCGACAGCGAAAGCCAACCCTCCTGATAGCCCCAGAACGGCCCCATCGCCCGCCGCACCCAGACATAAAAGCCGCCGTCCACCGGCAGCGCGCTGGCCAGTTCGCCCACCATCAGCGCGGTCGGTAAGCTCCAAAGGAATGGCATGACCAGCAGAATCAGGATCGCTACACCGTAGCCCGCGCCGCCCAGAATGTCTTCAATGCCGTAGGCCCCGCCGCAGACCATAAAGTAGGTAGCGGCCACCAGCGGCAGCAGCGCCATCTTGCCCAGCAGGCCATGGCGAATCGAGCGCTTGCGCAGCGGGTTTTGCGGGTTGGGCTGAAGGTTGAAGCGGGTCATCTTTTATAGGAACCTTCTGTAGTGTAAGGTCTGCGGAAGGGCTTTCGTGTCCTGAAGAAAAAAATCCATTCATAGAATCTTTTTTGTCAGGATTAGATCGCCTCGCCCGACTCCTTGGGCAGCAGCCTCCAGCTCCAATACCAGAGGAAAAGGAAGGTGCTCACCGTCCAAAGAGAGGTCGCCAGCGCAATGCCCGCCACGCCCATCCAGCGCATCAGCAGCAGGTTCAGCACAATGTCCAGCCCGAGGTTCAGCGCGCCGCAATAAAAAATCAGATCCGAACGCCTGAGCGCCACCAGAAAGCGATAGAAAACCCGGCTGGAAACATAGAAAGGAATTTGAATCGCATACATCATCAGCACCGGCGTCACCAGTGCCGTGTCGCGCGGTCCAAAGACCCCGTGCTGAAAGGCCGTGCGGATCAGCCAATGCGAGCCGGCAATCAGCGCGAGCGCAATCGGCGTCGAGACCAGCGCCGTCAGATGCACCCAGGTGCGCAGCGTGTGACGGCAGCCCGCCCAGTCTTTGTGCGCAATCATGCGCGAGAAATGCGGAACCACGGCGGAAGAAACCGCACCCGCCAACAGTGTGATGACCACGCTGACAAAGCGATTGGCGTAGGCTAGCGCCGAGACGCTTCCGGCCGGCAGCATGGCGGCCATGGATTGATCCACCAGCAACCCGCCCGAGGCGGCCACCGCGCCCAGCAGCACCGGTCCGTACTGTTGCGCCACCTCGCGCGTCGCCTCCGTCGCTCCATGCCACCAAAGCCGGAAGCGATAGCCGCGCCTCTCCATCATCCACGCCACCGCGCCGGCATGAATCAACGCCCCGGCCAGCGTCGCATAGACCATCGCCCAGATGCCGTAGCGGCTGCCCCAAACCAGCGCCGCCCCAATAATCGCCAAGGGCGTGGCCACCGGAGCCAGCGCCGGCAGAGCGAAGCGGTCAATGGAATTCAGCACGCCGGCGCAGTTGGTGGCGATGCCGGTGATCAGAACCACCGGCAGCAGCGTGTAAAAAATTCGGATGGAAAGCTCGAGCTTCTCCGGCGGGAAGTGCGAGGCGATCAGCGGAAAAAATCCGCGCGCGCCCACGGCCATCGCCACCGTCGCCGCCGTCAGCAGCAGGCAAACCCAAAGCATGGAACTCGACAGAAGCTGCTGCGCTTGCTCGTCTCCCTCGCGCTCCCGCACGCGGATCAGCGTGGGAACCAGCGCCTGATTCATTGACTCCGAGATCAGGTTGATCAGCAGATTGGGAATCAGAAACGCCGCCAGATACGCATCCATCGCGTCCGAGCGCCCATAGACTCCGGCAACGGCAAACTCCTTGAAGGTGGCAACAATCTTGACCAGAACCCCCGCCGCGGCCACCGCTGCCGCCGCCCGGAAGATGCGCCGGTTGACGCTGCCGCCGTGGAAGAGCTTCGGGATGGAGAAGGCTGAAACCATGCGGTGAGGATTACACGCCAGTCTACCAGCAACCGTGGAAGGCTGTTTACCCGGTGCATCAACGGGCGGCTGTTTATGATGGGATATGGAACTCTTTCACTCGGTCACACATCCCGCAACCAGCCGGCGGCGCTTTTTGAAGGGCAGCCTGATCGCGGCGGCTGGCGTGGCGCTTTACGCAGGCGAGATCGAGCGGCATCGAATCGAGGTCACGCAGCAGGAGATTGCTCTGCGCGGACTGAGCGCGGCCTTTGACGGCTTCCGCATTGCGCAGCTCAGCGACATTCACATGAATGAATTTACCGAGGCCTTTTTCCTGCGGCGGGTGGTGGAACGGGTCAACAGGTTGCGGCCGGATGCGATTTTTTTGACAGGCGATTATGTCAGCGATGGAATCGGTTCACGCAAGTATGCAATCGGCGCGGCCTGGGAGTGTGCGAATCTTCTGCGCGAGCTCAAATGCAGGCAAATCTTCGCCTCGCTGGGCAATCACGATGTAGCGGTCGGCGCACGCGAGGTGACCGAGGCGCTGACCACGAACGGTATCCCTGTGTTGAACAACGCCTGCCTGCCGCTGGAACGCGCCGGGAGCCGGTTCTGGCTGGCGGGGGTGGACGATCCAGTGTGGGGCCATCCAAAGCCGGAGCTGGCAATTCCCGCCGCCATCCGCAATTTGCCGTGTGAGCCGGTCGTTCTGCTGTGCCATGCGCCGGATTACGCGGATCAACTGCTGCAGACGGCGGCCGGCAGCGCGGTGGGCCTGATGCTGAGCGGCCATACACATGGCGGGCAGATTCGCCTGCCGCTGTTGGGTGCGTTGATGTCGAACAAGCTGGGACGAAAGTATGTGCAGGGAGGCTTTCGGCTGGGCGGGCTGCAATTGTACGTGAATCGAGGCATTGGCACATCGGGGCTTCCGTTGCGCTTGGATTGCCTGCCGGAGATTACGCTGCTGACTCTGCGGCGGGGGTGATCTCGAGGTTACCTGTGTCGGGATGATTCACTAGGATGATTGACGCAGATTGCGGGTGTTCTTTTAGCGGGTAAGCTGGAAGGAAGGAGCGTGGACCAGCAGGTCCACGCAGCAGCCGACCGAAAGGCCGGCGTTCCAGTGTCCGTTTCGAACTGCGTTAGATTGCTCTGTTTTGTTTACTCAACAGCGTCCTGTTCTGCTTCCTTGCCGGATGCAGCCGCTTCCTTGGCCGGGTCGAGGGTGCGGAAGCCTTCGTTCTTGGCGGTCTCCAGCAGCAGCGCCGAGGCGGAGACAAAGATGATCTCGGTGCCCTGGAACATATCGCGGGCAACGATGGCGGCGGCGAGTTGCAAAGCATCCGGCCAGCGCAGTGTGGTGCGATCCAGAAGCTGGCGGGCGGCCTCGAGAACCGCCGGATTGAGCGGCTCCTGCACCATGCGCGCAGCTTCGGTGCGCAGAATCTCCAGCGCCGCGGCGGCGTTCTCCGCGCTCAATCCTCCGCTGCGCTCGCGGCGGCGGATGGCCGCGTAAACCTCGAGCGGGGTGGAGGCGGAGATCAGTTTGCGGTTGTCCTCGACCGCTTCCATCAGGCGGATCAGCTCGCTGGTTCCCGCCTCCTGCACAAAGAGCTTGGCAAAGGCCGTGGCTTCAAGATAGTAGCAGCTCACAGGTTCCCCCGTTCCTCTTCAATGGCCTCGGCGATGGATTCTCCTTGCGCGGCGACCGGGTGGAAGCGCTGCGCCTCTTCGGGAATGCCGGCTTCAGCGCGGTTGAGTCGGATGGTGGTGGTGGGGTAGGCCGGAGTTTTGGGGTTGGCAATTTTGCTGGTGACGACGACGCCGCGCTGGATGGCTTCGGCCAGGATGGCCTGCCGGGACTCTGGATGCTGATTCCAGCGGTAGGCCTTGCGCGGCAGGAATGAGTCGCGGAACCACTTGAGGGCGATGAAGGCATGCCCACCGCGCTCGGCTTCGGCCAAAGCGGCGCAAAGCTCTTTGACGCGGGCGTCGAGGTCGTCCGGGATCAGCGCCTCCTGGTCGTCGCCTTCGTCATCGGCCAGGTTGCCGAGAGCCACGGCGCGGGGCGTTCTGGCGGCACGCGGGGTTGGCTCTTCGCCGTCGATGCGCTCGAAGTAGATGCGCACCTCGTCCTCTTCCGGCGACCATGTGTCGGCGGAGGCGTTGCGGCGCTTGCTGCGGCCATTCTCGCCACACAGCTCGACAATCGCCTGGTAGCCCGGAGGGGCCAGGAAAGGTAGTGCCGATAAAAGGCTTGGTTCCGTAGTAGAGGCCAGTTCGTTGAGAGCGTCTTCAATGATCTCTTCAGCGTCTGGAATGGTCAGATGGCTAATTTCTAGATGGCTTTGAGCTGCTTTTGACGATTTCATTCTTTCTTCTCCGTATGCCGTTTCACAATGCCGATTGCGCCGCAGACACCCGGGCTGGAGAGCCTGATTCAGGAATCTGAGCCACACCCGGCAAAGGGAGCAGCCTTAGTTTAAAACTCGATTCAATTCATTCAGAGGAAGCTTGCTTATTACCCGGCAAGCGGATACATCCCCGATAATGCTAAGGCGGTGGATGGAGGTTGCGGAACTGGATGTCCGCATAAAAACCATTTCCCGCTGGTTACGTCTTGCGCAGATGGATTGGAGAAATACTCTAGCTAAACCCTCTGATTCAAGCTAACACTCCTCAGTGTAACCTAAGTGCACACTTTGGCGCATGCTGGATTAAAAATCTTTTGAGGGGTGGAAGGTTGGGTGGGAAATATTTGCAGGGATTTGAAGTCTTTCTCCGTACAATGATGGATATGCGTTCCAGATTACTTTTTCTACTCTCTTTATTCCTGACAGCCATCCAAGGCTATGCCGCCGATTCAGCCCCGGCCTTTGATTTATCAGGACCGAAGGTGGACGTTCGCGTGAAGCGGGCAGGCGTGACGCTGCCGATTGGCGAAACGCCCAATCTGCTGGCGGGAGACCAGTTGTGGATTCATCCCGATTTTCCGGAGAGCCAGTCGGCGCATTACGTGCTGATTGTGGCCTTTTTGCGCGGAGCAACCAATCCTCCGCCGCCGGAGTGGTTTACCAGGGTGGAGATGTGGAGCCGGAAGGCGCGCGAGGAAGGCGTATTTGTAACGGTTCCGGATGAGTCGCAGCAGGCGCTGCTGTTTCTGGCGCCGAAGACGGGAGGCGACTCGAGCACGCTGCGCAACGCGGTGCGCGACCGCCCCGGCGCCTTTGTCCGTGCGGTGCAGGATTTGCAGGCGGCCAGTTGGGAGCGGATGCGGCTGGACGCTTATCTGGCCGAGGTGAAAGAGGCATCGCTCGGCGATCTTGGGCTGCTGAAAGAGCGCACCGAGCGAGCGGCGCGCAGCCTGGGCATCCGGTTGGACCAGCAGTGCTTTGACAAGCCCAGTGACCAGCAGGCGCCCTGCCTGATGCAGCGCACGGATACGATGGTGCTGGACGACGCCAACGCGCAATCGCGGGTGGACCAATTGACCAGCGGCAACAGCGTTGACCTGATGAACAATCTGAGCAATTCGAGCATCGGCAAGGGCGGCGCGTACAGCCCCTATGTGGGCGCGATTGTGGACACGGCGCGGATTCTGGGCTCGCTACACACGGCGCGCTTTCAGTACATTCCGGCGCTGGCCCTGCCGATCAAGGATACGCTGAATCTGCGGTTGAATGTGCCGCCCTCCTTCCGCACCCCCAAGTCAGTGGTGGTGGTGGCGCTGCCGCCGGTGGGGGCGGCCAAGCTGCCGGCTCTGCACGTGGTGAATGCCGCCGAGCGCTATTGCGCGCAAAAACCGGGGCTGGTGTTGCCCACCGAGGGGGCGCCGCTGGTTTTTTCCACCCAGTTGGCGCACGACCTCGAGCTGCGCATCGAGAGCAAGGCGGGGACTGTTGATCTGCCTTTGAAGGTTGATCCAGCGCTGGGCGGGCTGGTGCTGGCGCATCCGGCTCCCTCGTTGCCGGAGGGCGATTTGACCGGCGTGGTGCGCGGCAAATGGGGCTTTGACGAGATGGATGGGCTGCGTTATCACCTGCGCGCCTCCGTGCCCGGCAAATGGACGCTGGCCGTGGCCGATCAGTTGGCCCTGGTGGTGGGGCGCGAGGATACTCTGCACATCGAGGGGGAAAACGCTCTTTGCGTCGAGCGCATCGAGGAGAAGACGGCAACAGGCAGCCCGCTCAAACTGGTGTGGAAGTCTCCCAAGCCGGAGCAAATGGAGATCGTGGTCCCGATGAAAGATGCGACGCCGGGGCCGGTCAGCCTGCAAATTTACCAGTTTGGGCTGGACAAGCCCGACCTGTTGGAGTTGGAGACATATGCCGAGGCGGCCGCGTTGGACCACATGACTTTGAGCGCCGGGGACTCGGAGGCGCTGCTGAAGGGCAACCGCCTGGATGAGGTTGCCAAGGTCACGCTGGGCAGCATCACCTGGACTCCCTCCAAGTTGAGCCGCGTGCAGGATTCCGACCAGTTGACGCTGACGGCGAACTCTTCAACGGCGGCGCTCGAGCCGGGCAAGCGCGCCGTGGCCACGATTCTGTTGCAGGATGGGCGCGAGTTGCGCGTGGGGGTTAGCGTAGAGGTAAGCCGGCCGCGGGTGACGCTGCTCAGCAAAGGCTCGCAGGAGGACCTTTCTGCCGCGCCCTCGCCGGTGCAACTGGGCAGCGCGGATGATCTGCCTTTGGACCGCAAGCTGGTGTTTTTTCTGCGCGCCGGATCACCGGCAGTTTTTCCGCGCGACGAAAAGGTTGAGGTGGCCGCGGTGGACGGCTCCTTCAGCACGACGATCTCGTTGAGCGACGGCAACCTGATGCTGGAAGATGCGACAACCGCACTGGGGGTGATTGAACCGCTGGCTCGCTTTGGCGTCTCGGCCTTTGGACCGCTGCATCTGCGAGTGATCTCGGCGGCCGGAGTAAGCGGCGACTGGCTGCCGCTGGGAACTCTGGTGCGGCTGCCGGGCTTCAGGGATCTGCGCTGCCCGCGCAACCCGGCCAAGCCTTGCACGCTGACCGGAACCAACCTCTTCCTGGCCGCATCGATCGCCGCCAGCGACGACTTTGACAATGCCATCGACCTGCCACGGGATTTTACCGGAACCATGGTCAGCGTTCCACATCCCGTGAACGGCGTGCTCTATGTGATCCTGCGGGACGATCCAAATACCGTGCAGACGCTCACTCTGCCGGTGACAGTGGTGAACGGAGCGGCGGCGCAAACCGCGCCCGATAAAACCGAGCCGTGAGAACCTGGCTGCTGCAACCGTCAGGTTCATGGCGCGCGTTGGCAATCGGAAAGGGACGGCGCCGGGACGAATCCCGGTAGGCTCATTCCGAGGCTTGCAGGCCCCTGCTCCCTCCGTCATTGTCTATTGATCACGGCAGGATCATGCGGCGGGAGTTGTGCCTTCTTCAGAAATTTCCAGACTCTCTCGTTGATGATGCCGTCCATGGTGAAGTAGTCGTGCCCATGATTGGGAAGGATGACCATTTCCACCGGATAGCCGGCGGCTTCCAGAATATCTTTTGACTTTCTCACTCGATAGAGGGGGCATATCGAATCCATGTTGCCCGCCCAAAGGCCAATCGGCAACCGTCGATGGGCGGGGGCGAGCATGGTCGCATAGTCGGGATTCAACGAGCCCGCATGGACCGCCGCCGCCGCATAGAATCTGGAGTCGACCAGAGCCGTCGAAAGAGCATACTGCGCTCCCTCGCCGTCTCCGAACAAGTAGATGCGGCTGGCATCAATGGCATGCTGATTGTTGACCTGTTCCATCAGCAGACGAAAGAACTCCGGCGGGTTCCAATCCCCCTCCCAGAAGTCAGAGGGCCTTGCTCCCGCATCATTGGGAGCCACCACGATGAAATGCTCATTGGAGGCCAGATCCTTCCATGAATTGACCATCGAATAGGCAATCCTCGGTTGACCCGGGTCGCCATATTGATCTGAATTCATGAAGCCGTGCAAGATCAAAAGCACGGGCATGGGCTCGGCAACCTCGGGCACGTAGAGCGTATAGGTCCGCTCGCGGCCTTGAAATTCAAAGGTCTTCTTAGTGATCTTGGCCTTGGCCCACCCGGGCACGGCGATAGCCAGCAGCAAAAGAATCCAGCCGATCTTTTTCATGCGCACATCTCTTTCTGCAAGGATGCAATCAGAGATTGGACAGAGAAATTCTTGGCTGGTTATGAAATGATTTTCATCCTCTGAAGAAAAATCCGCGCACGAAAAACGCCTCACCCTGGCCGCGAAGATTGCCGCGCGCGCAGGGTGAGGCGTTCAATTGCAGAAGGCACTAATTGAAATACGCTTTGTTCTTGCCGGCGAAGTGCTCCTTGCCGGCCGGCAGTTCGTCCTCCACAAAGATCGCGCCCGCCGGGCAGATCGAGGCGCAGTTGCCGCAATCAATACACTCATCCGGGTTGATGAAAAGCTGCGGGACGCCTGCGGCGGCGGCATCGTCGGCGGAAGCGGGCGCAATGGCCGCGGTGGCGCACTCGGCTGCGCAAAGAAAATCCTTGGTACAGGCATCGGTAATGACGTAAGCCATGATGAAACTCCTTGGTCGCTTAAGCGCTCTGGGCGCTTGTGTCCTGATTCAAGGCTACCGGTCCCCGGCCAGCTTGCTCCGTGACTCAGATCACACTGCGGAGGGGTAAGATACCCGAAGTAATTCACCAATCTTCACCGCACTTGATTTACCGTGTAGGTGAGGGTGTTGATCTCCCCTTTTATCCGCACAGACCGCACCAGGGATAGGGCATCCGGCGAGCGAAGACACCCACAAGTATTTGCGCGAAAGACTAGATGAATTGGCAAATTTGCCGATGAGAGAAGTGGATGGGCTCTATACAATCCACACTGTATGAAGAATGTTTTGAATGACCAGGGAAGTTCGAAAGGCGGAATCATCAAAGATTGCTTGCCAACGCGGAAGAATGGCCGCTTCCCTCGATTCCGTTCCTGGGTTCCGGTTGGCTGCACTCTTATGCTTCTCTGCCTCGCGGCGCAGGTTGCGGAACCGGCAACTCCCTCTTCGGCCAATCTAAGAACACTGCACACCATCAACGAAGTTTACGCCCTCTCCAGCGACCAGGCGAAACTCGGATATCCGGTTGATATTGAATCTGTTATCACCTACATTGATGTCGAGTGGGGGATGCTGTTCATTCAGGACAAGACAGGTTATTCCTTCATCAATCTGCATGGCAGCAAGAACCATACGAACTTTCCCGCGGGTTCGCATGTCCTGGTAAAGGGGGTAACTGCCTCCAACGGCGGTGGGGTTGATATCACCAAGCCGAAGATAGAGTTTCTGCGTGCTGGTCCTGAGATCCAACCAACTTCGAGGTTGATCTCGGAGTTGGATGCGGCTCCAAGGGATAGTCTCCTGGTGGCTGCGGAAGGGGTTTTGCACCCTTGCATCGATCCGGGCGAACGCATCTGCTTCCGGATTGTGGCGGGAAAAAAGGAAGCTTTGCTCATAGTCCCTGAACTTCATTCGACGGCTACGGATCGCCTGATCGGGGCGACGGTTCGAGCCCTTGGCGTCTGCGCCGCGCGAATGGACAATGCCGGCAAGCGTATTGGTTCGACATTGTTTTCCGAGAACTTGAAAGATATCCAAGTGGAAATGCCGCCGCTGGCGGAAAACACCGCGCCGGTGACGGTGCAAAGCCTGCATCCGGAAGATGCCGACCTGACCATGGTTCGCCAAGTGCATATGCGTGGTCGTGTGAATTGGGTCTCGAATAGCCTCTTCGCCCTGCAGGATGAGACAGGGACGATCTTCGTCAAAGGCCTGACGCCCGTGATTGTGCATATCGGCGATCCGGTCGACGTGATCGGCTTCCCTTCTCATGGCCGCTTTGGGCTGGAGTTGCAGGATTCGACCGTACGCGTAATTACGGAATATCCTGTCCCGGTGAAAATTACTCCTTTGAACAACACGGTGGAGGAGATGCTGAAAGACTCCCTCAACGGCAGGCGCGTGCAACTGAAGGCGCGGCTGGAGGGTCAGGAAGAGGATTCCGCCCAGATTACCTTCCATCTCGCCGATCACGACCAACTCTTTACCGCGGTTTTGTTACTGAGTGAAAACTCGCGCAAGGTTGAAACCTTTCCCAAGGGATCTACTCTTGAATTGTCGGGCGTGGAGCTTCTTCAAAGCGCAAGCAAGAATCTTCCGCCCTCGGTGCTGATCCTGATTGAATCTCCTGAATCACTCATCGTTCGCCATGGAGAAAACTGGCTCACCTGGCAGCGCGCGCTGGTGATTCTGGGCTTTACCGCGCTCTGCCTTCTGGTTCCCCTGGCCTGGGTAAAACAGTTGAAGCGTACCGTCCAAAGACAGGTCGCAATCAATAAACAGCAGATGGAAAAGGAGCTTCAACTGGCCACCAAGTACCAGCGCCTCTTTGAGCGCAATTTGGCGGCGGTTTACACATTGCGTCCGGACGGCGCCATCACCGAATGCAATGACGCTTTTCTGAAGCTGCTCGGCGTGGACGATTTGAGTCAACTGGAGTGCCGCTCGTATTGGGAGTTCGAGATTGAATCCAATCGCCGCGAGGAGCTGAAGAGCGGTAAACAGACGGAGATGATGAGCAACTGTCAGGCCACGCTCTGCCGCGATGATGGATCGGTCGTCTATCTGCTCAAAAATGTCACGCCGGTGGAGACTCCGGAAGGCATTGTCTATGAGACCACGGCCATTGACGTGACGCAGATGCGCCGCCATCAGGTTGAGTTGCAGCACTCCCGCGATGCCGCGGTGATGAATTCGCTCATCGATCCGCTCACCGAACTGCCCAATCGCCGCATGTTGATGGACAGCCTGCCGGCGATCCTGGAGGATGCGCGCCATGCGGGGCACTCGCTGGCGCTGCTGTTTATCGACCTGGATCGCTTCAAGCCGGTCAACGATAATCTGGGCCACGCGGCCGGCGATGAAGTGCTGATCCACATCGCCAATACGATGCGTTCCAGGGTGCGCAAGGGCGATTCGCTCGCCCGCATCGGCGGCGATGAATTCATGCTCATTCTGTCGGATCTGCGCGCCAGCGAAGATGCCGTTCGAGTGGCCGAGGATATGCGCAACGCCATTGAAAAACCGATCCCGGTCCTTGATCAGACCGTGCATGTGAGCGCCAGCATCGGCATCAGCATCTTCCCTACCGACGGCTCCCAGGCGGACGAGTTGATTGCCCGCGCCGACACGGCGATGTATGCCGCCAAACGCCAGGGTAGGAACCGCTTCGTCTTCTACTCCAACCAGATGCAGGATGCCGCGGAAGAGGAACAGAAGCCTGCCGTTCAGTTGTGAAGGGCGGGCTTGCTTTTCATAGTTGGGAGTATTTCGATGGATTTGAACCATGAAGCGTGGGCGAGGACGCCCACGCGACAGCCGGTCTGGAGACCGGCGCTACCCTCAGCTCACACAGAATTGGTACTATTTCCTAAGTCCCTTGGTCCCTAGTCCCTTAGTCCCTAGTCCCTAAGTCCCTAGTCCCTGAGTCCCTAGTCCCTAAGTCCCTAGTCCCTAGTCCCTATTCCCCGCTTTCCGCCTCTTCCGCCTCCAGCGGATCGTTGTCGCGGTCGGTGGCTTCGGCCAATGCGGCCAGACGCGCGGCCAGCTCCGGCGTCCAGCAGCCCTCCGGGGCGCGCCAGTGCCAGTTGCCGTTGGCAATAGCGGGAGTGTTCATGCGCGCCTCGGAGCCGAGTTCGAGCAGATCCTGCGCGGGAACCACGGCGATCTCTGCCACGCTCGCAACGAGCGAGCGAATCAGCGGCCAGACCGGGCGATCATCCTTCAAACCGGTATACGTCTCGACGGTCGCGCGCTCTTCGGCGCTGGCCGTCTGCCACCAGCCTTGGGTGGTGTTGTTGTCATGCGTGCCGGTATAGGCCACGGTATCCGGTGTAAAGCGATGAGGCAGGTGGATGTGCGCGCCCTTGTTGCTGAAGCCGAATTGCATCACCTTCATGCCGGCCAGTCCCAGCTCGGTGCGCAGCGCCTCCACCTCCGGGGTGATGACGCCCAAATCCTCAGCCACTAGCGGCAGCGGGCCCAGCGCTGCTTCCAGCGCGCGAAAGAGCTCCAAGCCCGGTGCCTTGATCCACTCGCCCTTGACGGCTGTCTCTTCAGCGGCGGGGATCGCCCAGTAAGCCTCGAAGCCGCGGAAGTGGTCCAGCCGCACAATGTCATAGAGCTGGCAGGCGCGGCGAATGCGATCGATCCACCAACTGAAGCCTTGCTCAGCGAGCACATCCCAGCGATAGAGCGGGTTGCCCCAGCGCTGCCCGGTGGGAGAAAAGTAGTCGGGCGGCACGCCGGCCACACGCGTAGGGCTGAACTCTTTGTCCAGCTCAAAGAGCTCCGGATGCACCCAGACGTCGGCCGAATCCATGTTGACGAAGATGGCCACGTCGCCCAGAATACTGATGCCTTTGCTCTCCGCATCTTCGCGCAAGTCTGTCCACTGGGTGGCAAAGGCGAATTGCAGAACCTTTTCCTCGGCAACGCGGCGGACGTGTTTTTCGAGGGCGTGGGCCAGGGCCTCGGGCTCGCGGCGGCGCAGCGGCTCCGGCCAAACGGCCCATGCGCCGGTGGAGAACTGGCGGCGCAACTCGGCATAGAGGGCGTAATCGTCAAGCCAGGCTGCCTCGGCGCGGCAAAACTTTTGATAGCGCGCCCACTGCAGGCTGAGTTTGGAATCATGCGGGGCGCGGTCCAGAAAGTTACCCGCCGCCTCGTCCAGCAGCTTGACCTTGCGCCACTCGATCTCTTCGAAGTTCACCGCACCGCTGCAACTGCCCTGATGGGCAATGCGCTCGGGAGCGATCCATCCCCATTCGGCTAAAATCTCCAGACTGATGAGGAAGGGATTGCCGGCAAAGGCCGAAGTGCCGGCGTAGGGCGAGTTGCCGTAGCCGGTGGGACCCAGGGGCAAAACCTGCCAGAGGTGCTGTTTGGCCTCAGCCAAAAAGCCAAGAAACTCATGGGCGGCTGGGCCAAGGTCGCCGATGCCACCCATCGAGGGTAGCGAAGTGACATGCAGCAGAACTCCGGAGGATCGTTGAAATTGCATCTTTCTGTTATCGGCTCGATTGGCCGTCTCCTTAGCGATGTATCAACGTAGAGTAATCGTTGAAGTTCTATTTGGTAAAACCTTCCCACTCCCTGCCCTGTCTCATGGCAGGTAGAAATGAATCACAAAAAGAGAACGGGACGGCACTCGTGCCGTCCCGTTCGTTGAATCCTTTTCAGACTGCTTCTGGTTAGAAGCTTAGATGGCCTGAACGTTCTCTGCCTGCCAACCCTTGGGGCCCTTGGTGACATTGAACTGGACGCGCTGGCCCTCTTGCAGTGAGCGGAAGCCGCTGGACTGGATGGCGGTGTGATGAACGAAGACGTCTTCGCCGTTTTCGCGGCTCAGAAATCCAAAACCCTTGGCATCATTAAACCACTTGACTGTGCCTGTTTCCATTGTGTGATACTCCTGTTTTACCGATTTACCGCGAACGCAATGTGGAAGTTTGCGAGTAGGCGGTTACCGAAACAGGCAAGAACTTCAGATCGAATTCTACGATTGAAGCAAGTATAGCACGGATTGGGAAGATTGCAGGGGAAATTCCGGGGCTTGCCCTCGCTGCCCGAAAAAAGCAAGCACGCGGCGAGGGCTTTGAAACCCGCCGGAATGCCGCAAAAACCGAAGGCCGCGGGAAGAGGATAAACTCATCTCTGGCCGGGAGGAATTGATCTTGAACGAAGAGAAGAGCCGGATACTGGTGCTCAACCCAGGAGCGACCTCGACGAAGTTCGGCGTCTATACGCGGCAGGGCGCCGAGTGGGAGCAGACGATCCGCCATGGGGATGAGGAGATCGAGCGCTTCCGCGGGCGGCCGATGGTCGACCGGTTGGAGTATCGCGCGGAGCTGATTGAGCGCGCCCTGGCCGAGGGCGGCTACGGCGAAGCGCGCTTTGCCGCAACCGTAGGCCGTGGCGGGTTGCTGCCGCCGATGCAATGCGGTACGTATTTGGTGGATGAGGCGATGGCAGAGGAGTTGCGTACGGCGCGGCGCGGACAGCACGCCTCGAACCTGGGCGGGCTGTTGGCGCGACGCTTTGCGCAGATGAGCGGAGTGAACGCTTACATTGTGGACCCGGTAACGGTGGACGAATGGCAGGCCTGCGCGCGCCCCTCCGGTTCGCCTCTGGTCATGCGCATTGCAACCGGCCATGCGCTGAACACCAAGGCCGTGGCGCGGCGCTTTGCACAGGCGGAGGGGCGCAGTTATCAGTCGCTGCGGCTGATTGTTGTGCATCTGGGCAGCGGCATCACCGTCTCGGCCCATCAGGATGGCCGCATGATCGACAGCAATTCGATTGACGAGGGCCCATTCGGTGTAGACCGCTCAGGTTCTTTGCCGGCGCGGGGACTGACGCGGCTTTGCTTCAGCGGCAACTTCACCGAGGCGCAGATCGACCGCCAGATCTTTGGAGACGGCGGACTTGTGGCCTACTTGGGCACGCGCGATCTGATTGAAATCGAACGGCGGATCGATGCGGGCGACGCTCAGGCCGCGTTGATCTTTGACGCGATGATCCACCAGGTGGGAAAGGAGGCGGGGGCGATGGGCGCGGTGCTCAAAGGCCAAGTGGACGCGGTGCTGCTGACCGGCGGAATGGCCCATTCAGAGAGGGTGGTGCGCCAACTGCGCGAATATCTCGAGTGGATTGCGCCGGTGCGGGTCTACCCCGGCGAGGATGAGTTGCGCGCTCTGGCCGAGGGCGCATTCCGCGTGCTCAATGGTGAAGAGCAGGCCAAGCGGCTGGAAGCCTGACCAACGCGCTGCGCATCCATATCCGCTTCCATCGTATGCGCGCTGGCACAGGCCGCGATCACCAAGCAGTTCGTTATGAACTCGCCCAGATGCCGCCAAGCGACTTGAGCCATTCAACTGTCTCGTTGACCCCTTCTTCAAGGGAGTACTTGGGGGGACCAAGAACGGCAAAGGTCGGGGCCATATCCACCAGGTAGCTTTGCGTCATGCTCCGGTAGCGGCTGCTGAACAAAGGAAAGGAGCGCCCCGTGGACCGGACGAGGTCTCCGACCAACGCAATCGCGCGCAGCACAGGCCGGGGAACAACGCGCGGCGGCCGGCCGGTGAGCGCCTTCGAAAAGGCCGAGACCCAGTGCAGTATGTTTGCCGGAGGATCTCCCACATAAAAGGTTTTGCCAGAGACCACTTCCGGCGGCTCGGCAAGGATCTTGAGTGTGTAATCCGCCACGTTCCCCACATAACCATAAGCGCGAACAACCGGCGCTCCGCCGGGATGAACATAGCGCCCTTTCTTGACCACCAGCCAGAACTCCTGCGCATAGCGAGGGTGCCAAGGCCCCCAAACGTTGGTGGGGCGCACAATGGTCCAAATGCCCGGCAGGTGTGTCTCCCGCCGAATCATCTCTTCCATTTCCTTTTTGCTTTCGCCATAGGTATTCACCGGGCGGTATTCCCTGTCACTCTGCGCTAACTGCCCGGCGCGCACCACATACTGCGTCGAGTAGAAGACCGTGCGCTCCACGCTGCCCGCGGCTTTGATGGCTTGAATGAAGTTGGCGCTGCCTTCTATATTCACCCGGTAGTCGTCCAGAGTTACACCGCTGTCATCGGTCCTGGCAGCCATATGGATTGCGTGAGTCGGGCGAAACTCTTTTACCGCATCCATGAACGTGGCAGGCTGCAATAGATCGCCCTTATGCCAATAGGAAAGATGGCTGGCCAGCTTGGGAGCTGCCAAATCGAGATTCAGCACCTTGGCATCCGGATACTGGCCAAGCAATCCTTCAATCACGTGCGTCCCTATAAAGCCACTGCCCCCGCTGATGAATACTCTCATTTGCCTTTTATCCTTTCAATTGCGACAAGGCGCGCTCGATGGCATTGCGATGCGCATCAATCGTGAAATAACGCAAATATCGCGCGCGCGCGTTTTTTCCCATTCGCTCCCGCAAGGCAGCGTCGCCAACAAGCTGCGCCAAAGCATCGCGACAGCCCTCCACATCGCGCGGCTGGCAGAGCAGCGCGCAGCTTCCCTCCTCCACAACTTCGGGAATCCCGCGCCATCGGGTGGCAACCGACGGAAGGCTGAAGCTCATAGCCTCCAGCAAGACAATGCCGAAGGTTTCCGAGTGAAAGTAACTCGGAAAAAGAAATATCTCCGCATCGCGGAAATACTTCCATTTCTCATCTCCAGTAAGCGCGCCGGGGAATTTGAATTTGGACCGGAAGGCCGGCTCGATCAGCGACTCGGCGCGAGAGCGCACATCCGGCGAGTCCCATTCTCCCATGCAAGTCAATTCCACATTCATGCCCGCCGCCAGCAGTTGCTGAACAGCGCTGACCGCCACCAGCACGCCTTTGTCCTCCCGCAGCAAGGCAACCAGCAGTATCCTGACAGGCGCTCCAGGGATCACAGTTCGAACAATACTTTCTCCGGCGGAATCTGGAATGCCGTTCGGTATCACGATCTCCCGCTTGCAATGCAAGCCTTTGCCGTCTTGCGCGGAGAGGCTGGCGGTTCGGATGACCAGATCCGGATTGAAAAGCGCAAGCCGGAAGAGCCCGCGCAAGGCGGGATTCATCCGCGGATAGAACTCTGAGATTCCGCCGGCATGCAGATGAAAGACCGTGTTCGAAAAAAGCCGGCGGGTCAAGCAGAGAATAAAGATATCCCGGATCACCGGAACGTAATTTGGCCCTGAAGGAGGATAGTAAAGCACCTTTGGCCGCTTGGTAAGTTTGACCCGGTAAATCGCCGCCACAACGCGGAATAACTCCCATATCTTGCCAAGCTTCAGCCTGCCGTTGGAATTCAGATTCTTCGAGAAGCTCATTCGGACATGAACTAACTCGATCTCCTGATAACTCCCGTCAAGGAGAAGCTGAATCATGACGGTCTGCCCGCCATAGGGCGGCGGCGTCTGCCCGACTACGAGTATGCGAAGCGGTATCATGAGTGTTGAACGGACTCCGTGAATGATTCAAAACAGCTGGTTGCGAGACTTTGCGTTGAAATTAAAACCACAAGAATGAGTTGATTGCTCGCCTCCGAAACCTTCCTTCAACAGCCGGCGACCCGCAAACCTTGGGCACTATCCTGACAAACCGCGATGCCGGTTGCGAGAGGCGGCAATCATTCCTACTGATATGCCCAGAATGATGGCAATATAGATGTTTTGTAAATAGAAAGGGCTGCGCAAAGGAACATCGAAATCCGCGGACTCCATGCCAGTGGCCAAACAAGAAAAGAGCAGCACCATCGCGCAACGAAGCGCATTGCGGGTGCGGTCATCCGAGGCAACCGAAAAAATGGTTCGCTTCCGGGCATAACGCCATCCCAAGAACATGATCTTACCCAATATCAATAGATAGACCGCCAGGGCGAGCCATCCGGCGTCTGCCAGAACCTCCAGGAATGTGTTATGTGCGTTTCCGATATGCGTTGGATCAACCTGCAAACCAAGCGTATAGTACTCCCTGAATATCACCCTGAAACCCGCGATATATCCCATCCCCATGGGGTGGGCCATGCAATAGTGAAGGACAAACTTCCAGATATCGGTTCTGCCGCTGGCGGATTCAATGCCTTGGATACTTTGTCCCCTGTTGAAGAGAGTCCATAAGCGGCCACCGCCTATAACCGCCAAGGCCGCGGCGCTCAGCAGGATGGTGGCAAAAGACGAAGCGATAAAAAGATAGTTGTTTCGCCTGCCGCTTCTTGCCCATATAAGTCCAACCAGCATCATGGATGCCAGAAGGCTGATTTCGGCTCCTCTGGATTGAGTGACGAATGTGCCTCCAATGCCAACCATGAAGAAGAACGCTGAGCGCGCTTTTGATTCCAGTGCATGCAGAAAGGTGTACAAGGAAATAAGAGCGATGGCGGGGCAAATAACGGTGACCGGAGCTACCACGCCTCCACCAAGCCTAAGGCCAACCCCTGGAATCAACACCATGATGAGAGTTGGAAAGAAGGGAAGGATGGCGAGCACAAGAAGAAAAAGAAGAAAAAACACCATTCTTAAATGAATCAGGCACTGCATCCAGTCAGGTGGGTTCCGATAAACATCTACAATAAATTCAACAAAGCTGATCATGGTAAGAAAATAGAGGAAGGCATAGGCCGCCGACACTGAGCGGCTCGGAGAGTAGGTAGCCGAAAACAGGAATAGCAAGCCGAGGAGAAATACATATCTGTAGACAGATCGTACTTGCCTGGGCATTTGGATTGATTTTTCGTTCGCCAGGCGATAGATTGCCCGCGCGCCAATCGCGCCAATCCAGACAACCTGTAAAACAGACCAGAAATCAATGATTCCTTTGGTAGCGTCGATACCCGCGGTCGGCCTCAAAATCGGCGGTCCAAATGCGAGCAGAAAGATCGGATAGCGAAGGAAGAATCGCCAGAAGCTGAGAGTTCCGGAGGATCGGATCTCAGGCTTCACGAAATGATGATTGATGTGAGCAAGTGGTTTCATGGAGCGGTTACAACCTCTTCTGGCAGATTCAACTTCCGGCTTTGACTGGCCGTAAACTGCCCCTGGAACTATCTGTCGCGTTGGACAATTTGAGCCGTCAGGTTATCCCATGACAATTCGTTGATGCGGTCCTTGGCGGCGCTGGAAAGGCGCTGCCATTCCGCCTCTGGCATGGTCCCCAGGGAGATCATGGCATCGGCAATGCGAGTTGTGATCAGAGCCTCATCGGCATCGCTTGTTGGAACAACCACTCCGCAGGATGAGTTAACGATGGCGCCGGGTCCGCCAAGGTCAAGGCAGATCACCGGCGTTCCTTCCTGGAGCGACTCCAAAACAGCAAATCCTCCCGAGTCATGAAGACTCGGATAAATAAATGCAGTGTAACTACTATACGAGTCAATCAGCAGATTGCGAGGCAGAAAGCCGGCGAAATCAACGGCCTCTTTCACGCCGGATTCTGCTGCCACATCGCGCAGCCATTGCTCCGCTGGTCCGCTCCCAATCAGAGTAATGGTGGCCGCGGGAATTTTTCTTCTGACCTCTGGCAGCGCGCGGATTGCAAAGTGCACTCCTTTCCAGTGAAGGAGGCGTCCGGCAAAGATAAATCGCGGGCGCTCTGGCGGTCTTCGCTCACCCTTTTGCGCGGCGCGGCTTGCGGCCGCAACGGCCAGCAGCGCTGAAGTTTTGGATCGCCATTTCGATGGGACCAGCCGCAGGCTGTCCGCGGTGGTCACGTAAATGCGATTCGCGGCGGCAAAGGCCGGACGAGTGAGCGGGCTATACCGCTGAAATACAATTCCAAGATCGCGTAGAAACTCGGTAACTTTGCCGCGAAATGGCATACTGCGACGCAGCCGAACGGGTGCCCGCTCCCCGCCCGCAATCGGCCCAAGGATAAATGGAACTCCGAGCCTGCCCATCAAAGAGCCGTGCTGAATACTGGCAAATGTGACGTGATAGACGCAATCAAATGGAGTGATACGATGGCATCTGGCAGCAAGCCAGTAAGCCCCCCGCTGCCAGAGAATGAAGTAAATGGGTGAAAACCATGCTTTCTTTTTGAGTTGCAATGCCCACTGTGGAAGGTCATAGTACAAAAAATGCAATCCTGGTTTTCTACTGAGTGGGTCAGAGTCGATCACAGTCTGATTATTCGAGCGAGTGAGAACCCAAACCTCATCGGCATAGGCCAGCATATGAAGGGCTCTTTGCCAGCCGACCTCCTGTTCCGAGCCTTTGCCCGGCTCACAGGCGTACGCCGATAGTAAAACCCTCATGCCTTCTCCAGCTTTTCCATGTGCCTCTGATAACCGAGGCTATAACAGCCTGTCATAAGCCTCCACAATATGCGCAGGGCAAGGGCAATCTTGCGGCGCAAAAAGTAGGTCTTGGGCACGGTATGATTCTTCCAGTAGCGGGAGCGGATTTCAATATCATCGCGATCGCTCTGCGCGCGCAGGCGCCGGTTGTTCTGCTCGGGATAGAAGCGCATGCACGACCACTGGCGCGCCACGTGCCTGATCTTGGCTCCGGCATGGCTGAAGCGAATCCAAAGATCGGCATCAAAGGCAAGGCGATAGGTTGTGGTTATGCCGCCCACCTTGTCATAGATTCCCCGCCGCCAGAAGGTAGACATGCCGGGAATGTAGTTATAGGTGTAAGTCCACAGAAACCGATTGAAAGGGATTTCCTTGTGCACGCGCAGAGGCTTGCCTTCCGCGTCAATCCAGGTGGTATCTCCGTAAACCACATCCACGTCAGGATGCGCGGAAAAATACTCTCCCACCTCGTTCAGCACGCCTGGCTCAAACAGGTCATCGCTGTTGAGAAAGCAGAGAATCTCTCCCGTCGCATGGCTGAATCCCTTGATCAGCCCCTCGGGATGGCCGCCATCCGGCTCGCTGCACCAGAACTTCATGTGCTCCTGATACTTGCGGATGATCTCCGGGCTTTCGTCCTTCGAGCCGCCATCAATC
>Ga0181520_10001704_pt1 | contig 43746 bp, 27 predicted proteins | sample PEATcosm2014_Bin_29_FD_132451 | JGI IMG/M metagenome (GOLD analysis project Ga0181520, IMG submission 132451) | Peatland microbial communities from MTU Mesocosm Facility, Houghton, MI, USA - PEATcosm2014_Bin02_30_metaG | ecosystem: Environmental > Terrestrial > Soil > Wetlands > Peat | place... | reverse complement strand
TCCGCGCATACTTCTCAAAACTTGCCTGGCTTGCCAAAGTCATCTGACGCATCGCGTTCCCCACCCTCATTCAACTTTATCCAAGCTGGCTGTGGATTTGGAACTTGTGCAGAGGCTCCCTAGGCCCGTGCACTGCTACTTCCTGTCTCGGAAGATCAGATTGGCGGTCCGAGTCGCCTCCACGGCCTGCGTGTCGCTTGATCGGCTTGCTAACATCTGAGTGAGAAGCTGCGCAGGCAAGCATTCCTGGAATTTCACTAGATCGTCCTGGTCCTGTTCGGATGGCTCTAGACAGGCCGAATCCACATCGAGCTGCTTCCGGAAACCCTGAGGAAGGACGGCTTGGCCCATCGTGACCGACAGGTTATCCGGTCTACTATCACAAGACGCAAACGTACCGGCCAACTCGAAATTCGCTAGCAATCCGGCGAAGGTCCACCAGACCGTACGACCTTTTGCTCGATCGACCTCGATCACTACGGCGTCTTGGGCCACGCAGTTGGCGTCTTCGAGAGCTTGTGCAATTTCGGTGGCGGCACGCTTGGACCACTGTTCCTTGGGCCCGCCACCGAGTAGTATTCGCCGGATGGCCTGACACATCTCGTAGCTGAGTGGTTGGCTCTCGCCAAGCCAGCGGGAGTGTCCGACGTGTTCGGACGGAATTACTTGGGCCGTTTTGTGTTTGAAATCGACGTGAGTTACCTGCCATGCGCGTCCGCCCAGCGAAAGGATCGCGGGCCCACCGTCAGATCGCCTAAACGATAGCGGATGAACACTACCCAAGTCCCTTAGGCCAGAGAACACTGTAAAGACGGGAGGCGTATCGAAGACAGACAGGAGGTCCATGAAGTTCTTGCCTCCATAGAGACGTTCGCCTTCTGGGCCCATTCCTAAAATCGCACCGTCCTGCACCAGTATTTGGCGCGAAAGCATGTGGGTCAGTACGCTCTCGACATCGTCTTCAGTCAGTTCCATGGGGCCAAGAAGATTGAGCAGCCATTCCCTCCATGCGCTCCGCCCGATTCCACCTTGTTGTAACACCAGTGTCATCAACTGCTGTGCAACGACATGAATCGGCTTCGGCGGCGGAGCCAATGGCTCAACATATCCTTCACGCCAAAGCAGAACGAGCGCGCTCGCTTGCAGCAGGGCTGCCCGCGAAGTTGCCAGGAAGAGGCAGTTGCGCTGGGTGCCAGTTCGCCGGCCTGTTCGCCCAAGCCGCTGGAGAAACGAGGCCACAGTCCCTGGGGCATCCAGTTGGATAACATGGTCAAGGTCGCCGACGTCAATACCCAATTCCAACGTACTTGTGGCTACAATCACGCAGTCTCGTGCTTCGCGGAATGCCGCTTCTGCGTCCCGACGCTGCTCCGCGCTCAATGAGCTGTGAGAGACGAAGGTGTGAACACCTTCGGCCCGGAGTAAGGTCGCCAGCTCTTCCGTCCGGGCACGGCTGTCACAGAACACGAGCCGCTTCTCACCCCGATGGAGGATTTTCAGGACCTTGGCCGCATTCTGGAGGTTGCCGACAAAGTCGATTGTGACGTCTGCTTCTGCGGGTGGACCTGCGGGAGGCGCCACGATCATGGATTCTCGGGCCGAAGTCCCGGCTAGCCAGCAAAGGAGTCTCTCGGGATTCCCGACCGTCGCCGATAGCCCAATTCGCTGCATATTCTGTTTGGTAATGTGTCGAATACGTTCAAGGACAGCAAGCAGATGCCATCCTCTGTCATCTCCCGCGAACGCATGGATTTCGTCAATAATGATCGCACGCACTGATCCGAAGAAGAAGAACCGGTCCGTCCGCCGAGAAATCAGCAGCGCTTCCAAGCTCTCCGGTGTGGTCAGAAGGATGTCCGGGGGCTCAGCAAGCGTCTTGGACTTCGCTGCTTGAGCGACATCTCCGTGCCAGAGACCGCAGGTCCGGCCGACGAGGCCCGCATAGAACGAGAGTCGCTGCTCCAAGTTGTTCAACAGTGCACGAATCGGGCACACGTAAAGGACAGAAAGTCCACGCCAATCCTCAGACAGCATAAGGGACAAAATGGGAAGAACTGCCGCTTCTGTTTTGCCGCCGGCAGTCGGGGCGAGCAACAGGCAGTTCTTTCCTGAGAGGACTGGATCGATCGCGCACTCCTGAAGTGGGCGCAGCGACCTCCATCCCAGCGAATTGACCACATGATGCTGGACCGAGGGGTGGAGTTGGTCGAATGCGCTCACAGACTCAGCTCAATGTCATCCACAGTGGCAGCTTCCCGTTCATCGAGACTCATTTCGGCGCCCGAGAGCGTGAGATCATAGTTCCGTCGCGGGTCGAAGTCAGAGAATATCTCGATACGATCGAGTACTTCGCCAACCAGCTTCTTCAGGAAGAGTCGCGGAGCCAATCCCACCTTACCGCCGAGTCTGCCGGTTACTGCTCGCGCCAAATCCGTCACGTAAGCATCATTGGCTAAACTGCGCACTCGGTCTCCACAATCACTGCCGTCCGCAAAGAGGTCGCGGACTCGACAACCAACCTCAACCAACGCCGGAAGGTCGAAGTTTCTGAGTCGTACTTGAATCGCACGAGGATTATCGAATCTCGGTTCTGCCCCAAAGTCGACATGCAATCGCTGGGCGAGCGGAGGCAGCTTCTGGATCCCTTGGGGGCCGTCAAAGAATGCAGGGGTTCCGGTTATCAACAGGTATAAACCAGGGAACCGGCCACTGTGGACCTCATCTATCAGTTGCCGGAGTGCGTTGAGGGCCTTTTCCCGAACGTCACCGCGGACCCGCTGAAGCGTTTCCACTTCGTCCAGTACAACCACAAGGCCAGAGAAGCCACTGTCTTTGAGCATTACAAGAAGGCCTTGCAAGAAACACAACGCACCGAAATGGTCCACCTCGCCCTTTATTCCGGCAGTCCGTTTGGCGGCTGCTGCGACGTTCGGTTGTCCGGAGACCCATGCAAGTAACGCCTCCGCGGTAGTGATGTCGCCCACCGCCATTGCAGCACGATAGCCCCGGAGGGCCGCACTAAAAGCTGGTGCGATCTGAGTGATCGAAGCCAGGCGTTTTTCCAATAGTTCGGAGGTTTTCACCAGGAGTTCAGACTGATCCGGAACACGGTCACCTGCTTCGGCCAGAACGTCTTCCTCCAGGGCGAAGAACCACGCGTCGACAATGCTACGGAAGGCTCCCTGTTCCTGGTCCGCTGTCGAGAGACGCTCCATCAGTCGGCGATAGACGGTTTCCAAGCGGTGAAGTGGGGTCTCGGTTTCGCTGATCTGCACTTCGGCGACCGCGAACCCCGCGCGCTTGGCACGCTCCTGTAGCCATCGCGCAAAAAAAGTCTTTCCACTCCCATATTCTCCACGTACTGCCTTAAGGACGCCAGAGCCTGCACGTGAGGCGTCCAGTTCTCCATCGATCGCGGCCTCGAATCGATCCATCCCGACCGCGAGAAGGTCCAATCCTCGCCGCGGCACGGTGCCCGCTCGCAGCGCATCAATGGTCTCCCTTCTCCGCTGTCGACTTACTGTCATGCGTGGACCTCCTCATTCAGTGCAAACTGTTCTTTCAGGAGCGTCAGATTCAAACGGACGGTTTGGGAAGAATCTACGGTGAGTACGGGATACCCATCAACATTCAGGACTCTCTGAAGGGATGCCAACAATCCGTCGACTCGAATCGCCGGCATCGCCAATCGCTGAGCTATTGCCGGCTTCATTTGCACGCCATTTCGCTCGGCGAGAACACGCAGCGCCTGTTCCACTTGTTCGCTCTTGAGCCTGCCGCCGAACACTTCCATTTGCTGCACGAAGACCTCTGATGCCAAGAGCTCTGCCACAGAATCCAGGGGTTTGGCTACGTCTTCGAAGAGCGGAAGTGGAGGTCGCGCCGCGGCTTTTCCCTTCCGTGGAGTGATGCGCCGCGATGCCACCGACACTGCGTCGGCACCTTCAAGCCACCAGTCTGGCGCCACGGTTGCCTGCATCTGCCAGCCATCTATCCCCGCGAGCGATGGGGAAATCACAGAAATCGGCGCGAGGCACTCTTGCGGCGTCAGACCGCCGTGGTAACCTTGCCGGCGATTGGGCGTATAACGAAGAGACTCAATGGCCGGAGAGATGAAACGTTGGCCGTCAGCTAGCACACGATGGCCCGCGACCAATAACTCATCTCCTGAGGGCGGCTGATCGACACTGACTGGGCGCCAGCGGTCAGACGCATCTTGTTGACGATTCAACCTCGATCCTTGATCGAGCACGTGGCCGTGGTCGCTAAGGAGAATCACTGCGCGACCTGCATCACGGGCCTCGCTCAGCAACGCCCGGAGCACAGGCACCTGGTCCAGACTCCACCTAATTGCCAGCTGTTCGGGCCCCACTAGCGAGTCGTCTACCACGTTGACTATTGCGCCGACGACTTTGCGGTTTGGGTTCCGAATCTCTAGCCTGACAGCTTCGGCGAGATCCCCGCCACTAGCCCCTATCTCATCCTTGTGGAACAAGACCGGAGGGAACGAGGACTTGCCGGCAGCACGGAGGTCGCCATTTTCCTCGAACCCGCGCTTCTCCACGGCTTGTCCACCAGACGCGAGAGATCCACAGAGCAGGCTGGCTCGCGAGAATGATGTGATCGAAGGAAGAGCTGCAAGAGCACATGCGCAGAAAGGCCCATCCACAGGAACCCACTCCAGCCAACCGTGCCTAGCCAAGTCTGCGTTCATCTCGCGCAACACTGCCCAACTCATTCCATCCATAACCACTGCCAACACGCCAGCGGGCACCTTTCGTGCGAGCGGTGCAACCACTCGCGCGAGAACGCATTCGACAGGAACGGTTCTGGAACTCGTCTGGTCCGCTGCTGTTGCCGTTGCCAGAAGCCCCGCAAAGACTCGGTTTTCGAGATCTCGCTTGACCGTCACCCGATCAAACAGATGTCTGTAGCTTCGGCTGACTGCCTCTGTCTCATCACCGGCCAACAGTTTATGTCTGGCCCAATCCACCCAAGATGCCTCCAAAAGGTATTGGTCCACTGCTGAATCCAGGCTTGCGGCAGACTCTACTGGGCGATTTTGCCAGCGATACAGCCGTGCGGCCATCTCTGCTCGATCTCGCCGCCCGCGCAACTCTTCCAGCTGACATGCAGCCTCGTGGGAACTGATCGCAGAGAATGTCTGTCTCAACTGGCCGGCATTGCCGCCGTTGAGTGCCGCTGCGAATTCAGCCAAACGTTGTTGGAACCCAAGTGGCGACCACCTACTCGCCGAGGCATACTCGCTCGCTCCGATGGCCTCGAGGATTCTATCCGCCTGCGCGAGTTCCTCGCGCACCACATCTACCTTTCCCAAGCCACAGAGGCGGGTGGCCCATTGTTCGCTTGCCTCATTCCACTGCCGAATGTGGGTAGCACTAATTGGCTGATTGCCCGTGTACCGCTCCAGTCTTCCTTGCGCTGTTCCAAGCGCAACACGGGACTGTGCGTCCACAGGCTCCTGGCGCAGCGCACCAAGGGCCAGTCCAAGGGCCAAAGCCTCAGTTCCAAAGCCCGATTCCAGACTCTGGATTAGCAAAGCAGCCATTTCGCCGAGATTCAACACGAACCAAGCACTCAGGTTTCCGCGAAGTGTCTCATCGAGCGACTGCCAACGAGCAAATGCTGAGTCGGTGGCCAACCATTCCAGAAACTCCTGGACATCTGGACGCGCATTTTCCAGCCCAAGCTTGTGGCTAATGACCACTTGCCATACAGCTTCCGGCGTCAAGACGCCGCTCGGCGCTGGCAGCGGCTCGGATTGATCCAATGCTTCCAGTGCCGCCTCTGCCAATTCCGGCAGGAGACGCAGTGCCGAGTCTACCTGCCTCGCCTTGAACCGAGCCGTCAACAGAGTCCAAGGATCGACCGTAAACAGCCGTTGTTTGTAGAGCCGTGCGCGCACCTCATCGCCTATCTCGGTATTGTCAAGTGGGGTGACGACAATGAGTGGCGATGATGCTTCTTCTGACAACCGTTCGCGCAACTCCAATACCGAGTCACATTGAGCGACTCGCCAAGTCTCCTGGGCAAGGGTCACCGTCTCGCGGCCCTGCCATCGGCTGGCGCTGAAGATGCCGATCGCTTCGCCTTGTTTCACCTTAGAGCGCAGCGGTTCGACTTGCGAGATTAGTAACGATTCGGTCATACGCTCTTCTTTACGATCCGCCAAGTGATTTCGAGTTCGGCGTCTTCTGTCAGTTCACGTTCAATTTCCTCGGTGATGGACTTCCACCCACCGAGTCCAGACACATGCCTTGATCCGGTCAACACTTTCTGGCCGGGTTGGATTGGTGGAGCTGTCACGATGGGTGGTTCCGGCTGGAATGGGGGAGGCTGCGGGGGCTGGGCTGGCGCCGGGCGGTCCAGCAGAAGCTTCATTCCATCTTCCAACCAGCGTTTCACCACGCCATCGAGCGATGTCACGTGCTCGTCGGCTTCCAGTGCCTCCTGGATCTGACGGCGCAAATCCTGAGCCACCGAAGCACGGGGTTCATCTTGCACTTGTCCGAGTCTCTCGAAGACATCACGGCGGACTTGGTCGAGTGCCATGTGAATTGATGAAGCCTGCTTGAACACCACCCCCATACCGGCAGACGAGGTCTCCACTCGGGCGGTTCGGATCGCATCGAATAGATCAAGTGGCTTTCCAGGTTGCTGGATCGCCGTGCAAAGCGCGTTTATGCTGTTTGCAGTTTTGTACCTGGGCAGGTCGGTGCAGCTTCCGCAAATCTGCGGAAGAACAATTCGCAGCTTGTTCAGGTAATTCGCGACCTGGCCAGAGTTCTCCGACACGAGTCTACGAACTTCCGTATCCAACTTTTGCAGATTTGCGAGAGTAGGCAGCGCCTGCAGTGTTACACCGAAGATGTGGCTCGCGCGTGAAGCAACTTCTTCCCAGACTGTCTGTTCGGGCAACGCCTGTCGCTCTAGAACCACGTCGTTTCGCAGACTCGTAAGGGATTCTGGTACTGGAATGCCCTGAAGAGTGAGCATTCGGCTCCCTTGATGGGCATAGGTGAGGATTACCAGGTTCTCCAAAACATCCGGCAACCCCATCGGCGTTGGTTCATTCATCCACTGGCGAAGATGGCCGACCGTTGCCGTTTTGTTCGGCAACTGTGCCTCGCGTGGGTCGAACCGATCCGACCAGGTAGCCTTCACCGCCAGGAACTGCTCGCCGACATACGCCAATTCAAGTGGATCCAGGAGAGGCCGAAGCTTCTTCCGGACGTCGCGATCGATGGCCACCCGGCTGTCGGGTGCCTCCAGAGCCTCACAAATCTTGTCGAACGCCTGTTGGACCAGCGCGTTCGTGAGCTTCATGTCGTCTCTGCTGAACTTTGGATGCGCAGGATACTGTCCATCCAACGCCTGCTCGATCAGGCTGTCGAGAGCGGTTCGCAGATCTGCCGCGGCGGGGGGACGAACCGTCACCGAAGGATCCAGCGATTGGAACTGCTGCTCCTTATCCAGTTGCAAGCCTTCGTCGAGGATGCCTGTCTCGGCATTCATCACGCCATACGCCATTCGCAACGCGCGGCGGAGGCGTTCTTTCAATTGGTCACGTTGGTTATCAAGGACCGTCTTTGCCTCAGCCCGATCCGCCAGCGACAAGTGAGAGCTGTATTGGCGAAGGCGGTCATCGTTGGAAAGAAGGAATTCCAAGAGCACAAATCGGCCCAAGTCCGTCTTCAGTGCTTCGCTGAAGAAGGACGGCATCCATACAAGTGTGTGCGAACCCTCCCGGGAAGAGCGTCGGAATTGCTCCAAACGGTTCAAGTCGTCAAACGGGGTGTGCTGGTCGCGATCAAATGGGAAATCGATGATCACTCGCCACATATCGCCGTCCGACTGCAAAGCCGAGTTATCGGCCTCCCATACATTGGCAAACCGAACTTCCGCCTCGCGTGGCGTAGCGCGCCAGATTACCTTGTGGGATATCTGGAAGGTGCTTTCGTAATCGATGTCCAACTCCTCAAAGAGAAGTTGGCGCACCTTTTGCAGCCGGTTGCCCGCGTTGTCCTCGTGCTGCGCATTAGCCAAAATCGCGCTGGTGTCTACGTCCGAAAGCGGTAAGCTGATAATCGGATCGACACTGGTTCCCGTGAGCTTGACCACGCCCGTCTCGGCTGCCCAGGCTCTGCAGCGTTGTTCGATGACAGCAGGTTCACCCCCAGGCAGTGGAACTTTAATAGTTCCATAGTTGAGTGCCGCCAACCTTCTGGCCGTCAACCCACGAAGCGTCTCCGCCTCTGGGGCAAGAGCCGATAGAACCAGAGTTCCTACAATGCGCTCATCGGTTCGGAATCGCCGGACCGCTGGGTCATCCGGCGACGCTTGAAGCAGTTGCTCTTCTGTCAGGCCAGCGGAGCGAAGCAGTGCCGGGCGCAATTTCTGCTCCCACAGCTTCCGCGCCTTATCAAATTGATGTCGCAGCTCCTGGCTGAAGGCGTCATGTCCATCCAGCATGGCAGCGAAGAGCGAACCGACTGGAACCAGTTCACCCAGCCTCATGGTGTCCTGGTTCTCGACCAGCAACTGCATCATGATTTTCAGCGCAGTTCGTTCCCGCTGCAGCGCAGATGAAACCACGACCAGCGTCTTCACCAGCGCCGGGCTGAACGGGTAAAGTTGTTCGAAATCTTCGAGGTTGCTCTCACTCGTGAGGAGAATATCCCGGACCGACTCCGGCTCTCGCCTTACCTTCTCGAAGGCCTGCTGAATCTGGAGACGTGCCGTTTCGTTCTTGGGCTTCAGAATGCGATGACGCGCGATGGCGGCGAGGTTGCGGTCTTCGAGAGTGATCTTGCTGAAGCGAGCTTCGAAGTACGCCAGAGCATCCTCAAAGTTGCGCACCTCAGCGCCCAGAGCATGTTCTCCCATGAGTGTGCGCAAATCTCGTTGTCGCGCAATGAAACTGATGATTGGAATCGGTCGGCTGCCGGCACCCGCTTCCACCAGCTTTACAAGCTTCGGGGCTTCCCGGTTTACGAAGGCGGTATCGCCGGACCTGGATGCCAGCCAAAGGATCAGCTCGTCCAGGAACAGGATGATCCCGTCGTACCCAAGAGATTTGGCATGGCGGCTCATTACTGAAAGGCCATCATCCAGGCTGACGAAGCCGGCAGTCTGGCGAGCCGCTGGAAACAGGCTTCGAACCAGGGCATCGACAAGTCGCGTCTTCTCGGCTGAGCCGCCGCCGGCGAAGCAGGCTGTCTCAAAGCTGGCTGCTTCCCAATCGCCTTCCATAGCGCCCCAGTCGTCGCTTGCTGATCCGTTCAGCGCCTGGAAGAACGCGGTGTCGCCCATTTGCGAACGTAGGGTACGCGCGTTGGCAATGAGGGCATCCGAGGGGAAAAGCCCCGCAGGCGGGTGATCCGGATGGAGTTTCGTCACCAGGTCGTAATAGCCGCCCAGCAGCCGTTGCTCCACGCTGTCGGCGCCGATCATGTGATACGGCACCAGCAGGAACTTCTTCCCTTGAGACCAGCGGTTGTGTTTGGTCACGACCGGGGCAAGTTTCTCTATCGAGCGGGCCGCTGCATTTCCTTGTAGGAGCAGGTACAGTATCGCCATGAAGTGGCTTTTGCCTGCGCCAAAGCTGCCATGGAGATACGTTGCCTTGCTTTCGTTTGAAGCAAGGCCCGATTGCACCAGCGCCAACGCATCATCGAAGCATCTAGCCAACTGGTCGGTGACAACATAATCCTTCAGTGCTTGATCCGGGTGATCCACAACCTCGGAGAGTTTCAGCACGAAGTCGCCCGGGTTCACGTGTTCGGGCAGGTCGAAGAGATCTCTCAGTGTTGGTAAAGCATTCGGTATCGTGCTCATTGCGATCTCCTGCGGCCTCGCCGCCCGGTACCGGCCGTCGTGGCCGGCTGCCACGCGCGAACCTCCTCTGGTGAAAAGCCCAGTTCCTGGCATTGGTTCTCAGCGAACTGAGCGAAATACGAGCCCAATCTTTCGCCCGTCTCTGGGTCAAGGTCGTTATGCCATTGTAGAAGCCATGGTTTCAGGTCAAGCACTCCGGCCAGAATGGGTTTCAAACGGTCTGGCTCCCATCCTTCTTCGGTTCTCATGCGCTGGTAGTAGGTGGAGAGAGCTTGTGCCTGTTCCAGGTGGTTCCAACCGGCCCAACCGAGTACGGGTGTCCGGTCGGAGTCTCGCTCCAAGCCTGAATAAAGGGTAAAACGCTCTTTCGGAACGTCGAGCCCACCGCGGAGCCGCCAGTAGTCCCCCTTCTGGAAGTCCTTCGTGACGTATTTTGGCGGTACGGGAATCTGGACCTGCTGGCCGGCATCCTCTTCGCGCTGAAGCCTCCAGACCTCTTCCCATTCCGTCCGCTTGCGCAGTCCCGATTCGGTGTAGCGCTGGATCGGCAGGAACGGGACAGCCTCAGGAGTCGCCAGCCGGACGACGAATGCTTCCAGGTCTTCGACCGGGTTGCCGTTGTAGAGATCGGCCACAGAGGCCCAATCGCCATCCTGCGAGAGAGCGTCGCGCAGTTGCGCGCAGGAGACGAGCCTGTGCTCATGCCAGATCGGGTTCGCTTCCATCCGGTCCAGCAGCCAACTCTTCAAGGCTGCCGATTCCATCTCCTGCCAGGAGGGCAGATTCCAGCGGCGCTTGTACTCCGGGCGTTCGATCAGGGCAATGTCGCGATTCGACTCGATCAGGGCTATGCGCTTTTCGACCAATTCGCGATAGGCTGCGGGCCAGTTGGATGGAAATTCCGTAATCGGTGTCGAATGGTGGCGTTCAAACCAGAGCGGCTCCTCATTGGCGCGGGCCAGCACAATCTCGAAGGCACGTTCACCCAGATTAAGATTCGGGACCTGCTCCGGGGACAGCGTGAGCTCCTCGTCCACGATTCCGTAGAGGCGGTAGCACTGCCAGTCCAGTTCTTCTTGCAAAGCAATCATCCGGCCGAGGTGCGTCCATGCCTGGTCGCGGGCAGAGGCAAGCATTTCGTATGTAGGAACTTGAGCCGCGCAAAGCTTCTCCGGTAGAAGTGCCGACCGGGCGTCAGCCTCCGCCTGAATCAGCCGCGTCAGGTCAAGCGGTTTTCCATCAGGTATCGGGAACCGCTTGAGCTTCGTACTGTCGAAAGCGTATCGCTCTTCCCACTGATTCTTCGTGACACGAGCACCCTCTGTGCCGACGTGATCGCCGCCCTTAGGAAAACAAATCTGTTTCAGCCAGAAGCAGGCAGTGGATGAGTTCAGCAGGCCAAGAAGTTCAAGATGCTGGTCCTCTGTTGCATCGGCAGCAAGCTTGATAACGGGAGCAGTACGATTGAAAGCTCTTCCGCCTCGGTCGAATACGAAGTTGTTATGGCTCGTTATTTCCCCCCAGACAATCGTCTCAGGCGGGATGAGCCGATCTAGCGAAATCTGATGCCACTCCCACCATGGACGCCCTTCCTCAAAATATGTCTTGTGGGAAAATGTAGCCCGGCTGCCTAATGCGGTGCGCGTTGGCCAAAGCCATCGCAGTGAACCCTCAATCAGTGTTAGATCTACTAGACCCGGATTGTACGGGAATACGCACGCGTCTCCTGAACTAACAAACCACTCTCGAACCTGCTCTCCTGTGACCATTCCTCTTGTGTGATTAACAAACCCGCGTCTCAGAAAAGCTTCGGCGGGCGCTGTAAAGACCTCGTCAGCGGCAGTGATCCCAAAAACCCCCAAATCCGCACAGAGTTCACCCACTGTTTCAGTACCGCTTTCGTCAAGTAATTCCTTGAGTTCTGTTGCTCCACCGCCGCCAATTGACCAGGGGTGCTTGTCAAATGAAGTGCGGGATGCGTCAGCCACACTGATTCGATCCCCTTCAAACCCAGGCTGATCAGTATGGGCTGCTATTTCGCGCCAGACTGGCGCATTGGCTGGGTCGTCTGGGACCCCGTTTTCTCCATGAATACCTCTGACTGCTCGAATTGTGCTTGAAATCGGTGGCTGATTGCGTGCAAGTAAGATTGCAGTGGGCGTTCCATGCCCCGGCAAGTAGACGCCGCCTGTGTCGATCACGTGTGTTAGATCGAGTTTGCTCAGGAAACTCTCCACTAGCTTTTTCCCGAAGGCGCGTTTCATGAATGCATTCGAAACGATCATTCCCATCCACCCCGCCGTACCATCGTCGCGCGAATTGCTTCGCAGCGTAAGATCGAAAAATCGCTCTGTGAATGGAACTCCCAACTGGTACTTGCCATGGCAGGTCTGAAACCTGCTGCGGTATGCTTCGCGCAAAACCGGGTCGCTCACGTTGATGTAGGGTGGATTACCAACAACGACATGGTATTGCTGGTTGAGAATGCGTCTGACTTCCTCGGCATCCTCGGTGTCGTAATAGTGTTCTAGCCGGTCTTCCAGCAAGCCGCGCTGGATGCCTCCCTGAAGACGTTCCCCGTGCAACAGCGAGTCGCCCGCAGCAAGATTGAACTTGAAGTTCGGAGCCTCCTTCAGCCGTTCAATTCCGCTCGACTCCAGCGCAGCAATCAGCAGCCGAAAGCGTGTGATCTCAATCGCGAAGGGATTCAGGTCCACGCCAAACACTGCATCGAGAGCCTTCTGGACGAGCGCCGGTGGATTGGTCCCTGGTTCCCTGATCCGCCAGAGTCGGAGAAGTCGCGCAAAAGCCTCCAACAGAAAGTGTCCGCTCCCGCAGGACGGGTCAATCATCCTGACCGTTTCCAGTCCGAAAGCATCGAGAGCCGGAGTCAGTGTGCTAACAAGGCGCCCCTACAGCCGTTCCTCCTGCGGGGTCGTGCTCTCGCCGTTGTGGCTCTGCTGCTTCCGTTTGTCGACCACGGCCAGCCACCTTGCCGCAAAGCGTACGGCGCCCGAAAAGCCCTTCGAGGCGCGGATCAATTTGCCGCTGGGGAACACGGGCACAACTGCGAGATACCTGCGCGCGGCATCGGATTTTGGATTGGTACGGCGGTGAACTACGATTCGGCCCGGTTCGAGGTCTTCGTCGAACAGCTTCCTCCAACCCGTGTTGAGGCGTTTCACCCAAGTGGCCACAATCTTCGAGCCGTCATCAAGGTCTCGACCACAGCGCTTCGCGTAGCAGACAAGACGGATCTGGTCGGGCGCGAGTCCAAGCGCCTTCAAATAACCGATGATGCGCAGCACTTCTGCGCACTCGCGGTAGTCACGGAAGAGGCAACTCTCATACCCGGGCCTGAAGTTGTCGTCGAACAACTTGATGTTTGCTCTCGCCTGCCTCGGCCACCTCTCGAAGTGCTCTGTAATGGCATTGAGCGTTGCCGAAAAGATCTCCCGGTCGCGGCTGGTAAGCAGATCCCTCAATTCGCGCGATTGCATGACGCGTCTCCATCGTCTCCTGCCTTTTCGTAGACCTTCGCCAGGATTTCGAGAACCTCCTCGACATCCTCGATGCTCATTTGAAGTTCTTCCGCAATCTGGCGGATCGGGGCTGGTTCGTCAATGATCCTTCGTGCACACGCGAATGCGCGCTCTGGGTCTCTGAGGCACTCGGTTTCGTGCTTCCGGTTTGCAGGCTTCTGTTTAGCCTGCTTTGCTCTGACCGCCGCAATCTGCTCCGCGAACCTCTCGTGGAATAGCAATGCCTCGATCGATTCGTGTCCGTGCGCCTTCCGATAGGCAGATGCGCTTTTGCCTGAGGCGAGAGCGAGTTCACGGGCCAGCGGAGCGAGATCCTTCTTGCCCAGAATTGCGGCGAAGTGAACGAGAAACATGCCATGAGCGTAGTGAGGCATGGTCGTAGCATGCGCCGAGCCATGTCCGAGTTGGGTAGCTACGGTAATCAAGTCGCACCAGTGGATCTCGGTCGTGCCATACATGGCCTCGCGCAGACTAGATCCGTTGCCGAGAAGCGCCAGAGTTTTGGTCAACGATGGCAGCAGTTCGCGGATCGGCGTCGTATCATCGCACAAAAGCGCAACCGTGGCCAGGGTGGCGGCGGTGTGGCGGAGGGAATGGAATCTGAGCGTTGAGTCCTGGCAGCTCTCCCGGAGTATACGAAGAAGCTTTTTGATGAACGCTTCCTCCTTGATGGGACCGCCACGCTCGGAGCCGAACAAGGTTGCGCGGACCTGAACCTTCCGGCGTCGTGCGAGGGCACGGAGACGGTGGGCGGCTTTTCGGGGCAGAAGTGCGAGCAAGATCGTCCGTATCGCGTTTCGGGTCTTTGTCGTGCGGAAGCGGTTCCCGCGAATGCAAACATGTTCGGAGTCCACGTCCTCAGGAATGAGGTACAGCACCTCCGTTCGCCGCGCTCCTGCTATTCCCAAATCCGATGCCCCGACGCCGGCGACCTTCTCGTGACGGGAGAGATCCGCGGCTTCAACGATCGCCGACAGGTAGCTAGCGAATTCCTCGAGCGATACGATGTTGGCGTCGATGGGCAGAGCACCGGCGACGAAGGGGGAAAAGTCCTCCAGTTCCTCGAGGTCGCACCTATCGACCAGGAAACGATGCCAGCGAAGCAACAGGATGATGAATCGCGACCGTGAACTAGGGGCCTTGCCTGCGGGTGAATCGATGAAGTCGTCGCAAGCGTCTTGGTATCGATCCTGAAGCTCAGGCGTGCCCATCTCCACCAGGTCCTCCCCGCCGATCTGGGGCGCCACAAACCTGAGGAGGAGACGCATATAGATGCGCAGAGTGCTTGGATCGATGGTCTTGCTGCCCCGGTCGGCAATGAGTTCGAGTGCGAACTCCGCCAGCAGCCTGGCGACCACTGGAAGAGATTTGTCCTTCTGGATACGGACAAATGTCGTGCGGATCTTAGCACGCTTATCACCGGCCATCGCCGCTGTAAAGACCGGTGACCATCCGGGCATGTACTGGTCCCCGGCCTCGTGACCCTCGTTGCTCTCCCGGCCCCCCGAGCGGGGGTCTGAATGTGCCTGGGCGGCGGCGGCATGCTCGATCTCCTCGCGAAGTTCGAGAAGTTGAACCGAAGGCTCCATGCGCGCAAGGACCCAGGGCGGCGTCGAGCCCGAGACGTACTTACGTTCCAGGTAGGAAACGACTGCCGGAGAGAGCCAGTAGTATGCAGCAACGCTACAGGAACGGATCATTTGATCGAGCGTCGCCTGCTTCAATTGCGGTACGTGCTGGCGAATTACGGCATTCAACCGCTGCGTCAGTTTGTTGAACACCACCTTCTTGTTCGCCGACGACATCGCGGAGAGATTGTCGGCTCCGAGAAGAGCGATGGCCTCCTCAGGAGTTGTCCGCAGGCACAATACAGCAGTGAGCGGATCGAGGATAGTGATGCGCTGCTCCGCGTGCGGGTCGCCGGAGAGCGGCAACCCAAACCAGAGACCGACGCGCTGGTTGATCAGGAAGAAGCTTGTCTTGGGATTGGCGCAGGCTTCAACAGTAGCCAGAACCGCGTCTTTGTGCAGCCACTGAAAATGGCAGAGGCCCGAGAGGATCGCCAGCGCCAGCCAGTCGGGCTCACTCTCCTTACCTTTCTTGATTGTGCGCAGGGCCTTGCTCAGGGCCTCCCGGTACCCATTGCGCTCCCGCAAGGCGCGCACCAGGCCATAGCGGCGGGGATGCTTTGTGCGTTTCGGTGTGAACGTCGGTGCCGGAGACGGGCAATCGTGCCCGGTCAGTTGCCGCCAACGCGCCACAACGGTACGAAAGATGCCTGTGACCAGTTTGCTTCGGCCATTCCCCGCGAACTCGTCGAGAAGCGCCGTTACGAGGGCTTGCATCTGGTCGCTGTCCCACGACGCGCCGGTATCCCGAGTCAAAGCAACCGAAACCGGATCCTGCCGTTCTTCAAGATTCCTCCGCAGATCGGCGAGCGCGGTCCTTGCTTTGCGTGCTGCTCGTGCAGGTAGAGCTTCCCATATCGAGCCGATCAGCTCAGGTTCATTCATGGCGCACCGCCTTCTCAAGGCTCTCGGCGAATCCGATTCGCGTGACTATCGGCGGAACATAGCGAAGGATCGCGTCGCGAATCATCGGGAGTGAAAGACCGGACAAGGCCGACCAGGGCTCGCGGTCAGCCGCCCAATGGCCAAGGATCCCTGCCCTGATTATTTCCGGACTCATGCCGGACATGCCGGACATGCCCGCGAGGCGAAGCTCGCGGCTAAGGACCCGCCTGTGGGTGTTGGGCGGATAAGGGTAGACATTGCCGAAAAGCTTGGCCGTGGAAGCCGGTGAAACAAGTATCCGCTTGCCGTTGACAATGTAGAAACAACTCGCGTTATTCGTGCTTTTCGGCCCCGGAATCGCCTTGCGGACTTTCGTGAGGTACTCGGAGTAATCCTCGAGATCTTCCAATTCGTCCGGGTCGAGGAACAATTCGCGCTTGTGATAGTGGGCGCGATCATCTTTGTCGGACCAATCCACGACTCCAACGCATCGTTCATCGTCCAACCTCAGAACGATGATTTCGTCGAAGGAGGGCAGCGGCGAAGTGATGGCACGAACTCCGGTCGAATAGGCAAACCTGAGGCAGACGTAAAGCGTCAGGTCGTTGTGAAGCTTCGCAAATTCCGGGTCCGATGGATCGAGCTTCCTGCGCTTCCGCAACTTGCGCCATGCATCGACTCCACGCCTCCGAATCACTGTGATGCGGCCAACAAGCTCCTCAATGAGCGGATAGTAGCGGCAGCCGAGGTCGGCATCCGGGACCAGCCTGTCGATATCTACGGCGGGTAGAGTCCAGTCAGGGAAAGCGGCCGTATGAATCTTGTTCGCCACGTCGAGGTAGATTTTCGCGATCTCGCGAGTCCCATACGCCAGGTAATACATCTCGGCATCGACGCTGTAATGCTTCCTGGCAAAGACCAGGGACGTGAGTGCTAGATCGCCTTTCGTAGCGCTGACCACGCGCGAAAAAAGGGATTCCCTGATCCTGCTCAAGGTTAGCCGCCCGGTCGAGTCGATCTGCTTCAGGGTCTGCTCAATTGCTGATTCCATCCCTGGATCATTCCTCGTCAGCCTTAACGGTTGCTCGAAACCCTCCTGGAGTTGTTTAGCAAAGAGCACCCGGATTAGCAGGCTGACGACCGGCGGTAAGGGTAGGATCGCGTAATCGGCCGTGGGTCGGAATATCGAGGGGTCGAACTTGCCCACCGTCGTGTATTCCGGGACCAGAGCACGGGCCCGGAAGTGGTCGTCAGACGGGTTCTCGGCAAGAAAGATCGCGAGCGGCGCATCGCCGTTGATGGTGTCGGGGCCGAAGATAAGAACCGAGGCGGCATCGCAGATCTCTGACCAGGTAAAAAACGAGCAAAGTGCGATCGCGAGGCCAAGGAGTTTTCTCCGGAGCTCGGGTGCCTGCGCGCGGGATAAGCCATACATGCGTGCCACTTCGCCTGAGTGGCGCACCAAAATCGCAATTTCGTCAGTCGAGAGGTTCCTTTGATGGCTGCGCATCAATTCGATCGGCTTGTGCATTGCGCGCGCTGCCGCGCGAAAGACGGTAGCATGCACGGCGGGGTCGACATTTGGGGCAGGCGGAGTTGCGATCCATACGTCCTCGGTTTTCAGCACTTCGCTGGGATTGGTATCAGCCTCCAGCAGACGACGAACCTTCTCTGGGTCCATGGGCGGAGTACTGCGTGTCATTCCCACATTGCCGCGAGGTGTTTCGACGGTGTGAATCTTCGTCTTGTTTTTCGTTGGTGCGCTGCCGGGCTGGTGGGATTTAGGTCCCGAGGAATTCCGCTGTTTTGAGGTGATGGCGGTAATCCGCTCCGACGGAATGCCGCTTGCCAGGCGCGTCAAGTACCCCTTGAGGGCGGGCAAGTGCAGCAGGACGGCCCCTTCATTTAGTTTTACGTTGATCGCGAGCACTTCCCTTTGCAGTTCTTCGAGCGACGAAGTATCGGCAACGCTGCTGAACAACCCCTGAACATTCTCTGAAGCAAGGAGGCCGTGAAATGCGTGCTGGGCTTCGTATGGGTTGTGACACCGAAGTGCCACTCCCGCCCCTTCGCGCAGATGTCGCTCGTAATCCTCCTTGGACACGCGTTCGGGAGCCTGCTCGATATAGAGAAGTGCAAGACAAGCCCTGACGCAAGCGAGACCACTCCCAACGAGTTCCCACAAGATGGCATATATCGAGTGAGTGGTGGCGCAGTGATAAAGGACACTGGCGAACTGCCGCTTCCTTCCGTAGCAGAGCTGATCTATATCAGAGTCAGAAGCGAGCCATTTAAGCATCTCCGGCCATTCAGCTAAACCTGCGGCAGCAAGATCGATTTCGTATCTCAGTTCCAATATCAGGAGCGACCTGCGCAGATTACGGGCGACTCGCGGCAATGCGCGTAGCGAGGGCGGAGCGTTGATCGACCAAAGGATCGTGAAGAGCAACTCAAGATCCTTGTTCTGCTTTCGAGCGATCCCGAGGAGCGCAGGGTATAGAGGATTTGCGCAGCAGCGCAGCCTGGCCTTCGGTTTTGCGGATTCGATTTTGCCAGTGCCGCTCATCGAACTTCCGGTCGGCCCACGCTTCTCCCCGAGTGGCTGGGAATCGGATCCCAAAGCCTGCACCGGCACTGAAGCTCCGGTGATGGTGGTCCTGGCTTCTTCCTGACCAGTTGAGTCCAAAGCCGAACACCGATCAACGCAATCGCGCTCGCGCTCCTTTGCGCGATTCTCGTGAACAACTGCGTCTTGACCAGTGGCGGAACTCATGATTCCGACAGTAACGATTCTTGCAGAGAGACTCAACGCGTCCAGGACACAAATTGCACGCGAAATGTTTTTCGCTCGCAGAAGCTCGAAGTTTCTGTTCCCCGACATCTCCACAGCTGGATCGTGAATTTCATATCCTTGCGCCAGGTCACAACGAAAGGATCTGTATGGCACATCTCTCTTCAGTAATTCGCTTTCTCCTGGACTTCATAACCGGGATCTTCAACACTCTTCTTGGGGTGCTCCCTGGTTCTGACGCCACTCCGATGGGAATCAAAGAACCTTCTCAGGCACATATCCCCGTCCGCATTCGCCGCACGCAGATTATCGAGGTTGAGTTTCACGATCGTGCTTCCGATATCTGCGCGGCAGTCTTCGACAAAGAACAAGATGGCAGATTGGCATGCGCCATCGTCCACGAGAGCGGGAAAAAACCCGGCTTCTGGAGGGCCCTGCCGCACGTAGCCTCCGAACTGGCAATCTATTTGATCAAGCAGCCCTGCGAGAAGGTGAAGTGGGTTCTGATGTCTTATGCGATCGAATCACACGGAGAGTTCAGCTTCGAGGTGTGGGAGGCGTTGCTTTCACGCGATGACGATGGTTCGCTAAGGGTGTCCTGGAGCGAAGCTCGCCCAGAGTACGCAACTGAATGGATCCGCCGGGTCGAAGCGACAATGGAGCTTGTACCGCGGATCAGGATCTGCCCGTCAACGGCAAACGACAGGCTTAGCGCCACTTAGTCTGCCAAGATGATCTCGCCTGCGCCTGGGATCAGGACTCTGATCCCAGGCATTTTTTATCAAGACGAGCCGAGTGGGTTTTCCCAAATCTCTCTTTTCTGCCTCCACCGATCCGAATTATGCACCCAGCACGACTGACTGAATGTGCTGATCTATAAATGCATTCGATGAGAACAGCGATGATGAACGGTGTAGTTCATGCGCGTCAGGAGATTCCGCTGCGGACTGCGGCGGGCCGAGATAGCTTACCTACGAGCCTTTGATTTTGACCGCCTGATGCCGTGCGAAGACCTCGAAACGGCCGATCTCCGCCTGCGCGCCCGACCCTGGCTGCTGCGCAAGCTCAAAACCGCCAACGCGCTCCGCGATCTGCCAATGGGGGCGCTCATGCCTGACGGTGAGCTGAGGGGAAGTGCTGGATTGGGTCGAAGGTGTGCAAAGCAAAGGCGGGGGCGACGCTATGATGTTTCATGCCGTTGGCGCGAAGAAGAAGTCCGACTACACAGAGCCAATGGGTTTCGAATCGGTGGTGAATGCGCTGACGGATACGTTCACCAAAAAGTCAAGGGCCGGCCCCCGTTCGTGCCGGACTGGCACATGCATCAGTGCAGCCACGCCTTCAGTAATGTCACTCTGCTGTGGCTATGGCCTGAGCTTCAGGAGTTTGCGCGCCAGGCACTCCGATACCATCCACTGACCTCAGCGTGGATCGCCGGCACCCAACCTGAACAGTTCCAGCTGGAGCTGTTCAAGACGGGGACTCGCGGCAGGGATCTAGAGGCCATCGCCCTTTTGATGGGCCACGGCGCGTCGGCGACGACACCAACCGCACCGGAGACGATATCAGAGGTCCCGATTAGTCTATATCGTAGATTCGAGCTACCTCTGTGCGGAAGACCGTGCAGCCAATTCTCTTCCCGCAGGAGTGTCCAATGGAATCGGGTTTGGAGCGTTACACGCAGGGCAGGTCAAGCCTGGGACCATTCCTTCATAAAGCCGCGCTGCATTGTAGGCTCCCTCACCGAAGAACCACTTCTTCCTCCTTGCAAACGGAATGGCAGCGGTCAAGCAGTTTGTGCAGATGTACTCCGACGTGATCGGACCTGGGGGACTCTGGAACGCTGCCCAAAGGACAAATGGCCAAGGGAGCACCAACCCTCCGAGGAAAAGGTTCGCGAGAATTATCTTCCCTAAGTTACGGCGTTTCCTCGTCACGGCAACGATTATTGGAAGAAGAAAAACAAGGCTTACGAGTAAATGAATTGGGGCTTGCATGCGTGACTTATCGGATGGTTCAAAAGAAACTTTCAATGACGGAAGTACCCAGAATTGTGTGCAAAGCTGGACGATACGAAAGCGGTCACTAATCCGAAAGGAGGTCCCCCTTCTCTGCCGGGGTGGCAGTAGAACTTTGAGAATTGCAGGAGTATATTCGCCGCGTTGGCGACATCCTGTGCCGCCTTGATCGAATCATCTTCCAATTTGGTCTTTGTGGCCCGATACCAGTCGCCGATCCCAAGTCTAGTTTCGACTTCGCCAGATCTCGTCGTTGAAACCGCTTGCCTGGTTCCATGACCGTCGACTAAACATTCCAGTTCGCCGAAGAACCGTGTCAGGTATTCGTTTGGATTCATGATTAACCTTCTTCTGGGAGTTGCGGCCCCGACAAGAGGTCTCCGAGTTCAGGGCGAAGATCGGCTAATTGCCTGAACAGGCTGTCCCGCATTTCCGCTTCATCCACATACACCTCATCGACAGTCAACGATTCTCCGTCGTCATCGTAATCCGCAACTATGTCGAGCGACTGCGAGAAGTCCTCCGCTATGGCGTTCCACAGTTCGCATTCGAGAACCTCTGTGCAGACCCAGGCGGCCGGACCTCTTTCGACATGCGAGCCGGAACGATTCCAGCCCGCCTCTTCTCTCATTTCCGCATCGTCCATTGAGTTGACTCCTCTTAAGTGCATCCCAATGGTCCCACGGATCTTGAAGCAAAAGCGGGCGCTCGATCTATGAACGTGTCGTATCGGTCACACTCATGTGTTGCTCGAGCGTGGCACGTCCCTCACGAGGTCCGCGACGCTGACACCCAGAGAATCCGCAATCCGGACGAGAGCGACGTAACGCGGCAGGATCGTTCCGCGTTCGAGACGCGAAACATACGTGCGGTCCATGGAGGCTTTGCGTCCGAGTTCAAGTTGAGTGATGCCGATCTGAGCCCGTAAGTACCGAAGTCTTCGGCCCAGGGACTTTGCAAGTTGGTTTTCTTGATTATTCCCTTGGGAAAATGATTGACGGTCGGGCATTGCGAATTCCTTTCTTTCCCGCATATAGGGGTCTTGATCGATTTCTGGATCGACGGCAGCCTGAGAGGCAAACGGATAAACATATGAGCATTGCCTGGGAGCGGTGGGGATAATGTTGATGATGTCTTCACCTTTTCAGTGGCAAGAGGCCGCCGAGCGAGGTCAGGCTTTCTGCGAGGATGCGTGCGGACAGCTCGGCCGATTGAATTGGGTGCTGAGCCGACCCGCAGAATGAAGTGCCTTGAAGTCGTTGCGCCTCGCTCCCTCAATCTGGTGAGGGTGAAATGTTTAAACGACTAGTTGACGCACGGTCGAGGCGTATCGCCGAGATCCGGAGACGTGGCGAGGGCGAATGCGCCAAGTTCGAACGAGGAGTCGGCCAGCTGTCGGCGTGCGAGGAACAGGTCTTGAACTTCCGGAGAGCAGCAGGCCCGATGGTAGGCCTCAGCACTCTTCCAGAGGTCCAGGCAGAGATAGAGGGATCCGGGAACATCTTCCAGATGCTCGAACACGTCGAGCTCAATCAGTTCCGGGGCGACGCGGCAGGCAGTCGCCTGCCAATTGCCGCCCCGTCGGACAGAGCGAACGAAAAAGTCCCTCGCGCTTTGATCTTTGATAGAAAGAAGCGAGGCCACAAGGAGCATGGTGAGTCCTTTCGAATTGCTGTAATAAAACCAGTGCAGCCAGGAGGACGCGACAAAAGTTTGCAGGGAGGTGGTATCGGAATAGAGAGAGTGGTGGTCGGCACGACGGACTGGCCGACTCAGCCGAGGGTGCAATCCCAATGAGCCAGCGAACCTGGCACATGCAAAGATTGGTTTCGCCTATTGGGCGTGGTTCTCCTGCGCAGGCAATACGCCCTCCTCTTTGCTTGCCGGAGCCTTCTTCCAAAACCCGGGAAGATGCAGCCAGCAGCCAATCTGGTAAACGGTAAACCATGCCCAGTCATAGAAGGGGCTAGTTGTGTTGGCAGGTTTCCACCCGGTCGCATTCAGTATAAGGTCCGCCTGCTCGACGTAAACCTCGCCTGCGATCCTCCTCTCGCCTGGGTTCAGCCCTTCGTAGATATACAGCTTCCGAGCCGTGGCTGACCACCTGAAAAGCGTTTCGTCTTCAGTGATCAAATACGCGGCCTTGGTAGGTGAAAAATTGGCGGCGCGCCTTGCATTCACAGTGGACTCCTTGTGTTGGAACATCTCAGTCTGGCACACATCACGGATGTACCCGCCATTCGGTGTCTCAGCCGGACCTGCGGGTTTTAACTCTTACGTTGGGCCTCAGGTCTCGACCCAAAGAATCGTTGACGACCACCCACGCCAGTTTGCACTTATGGCGATCGCTCCTTGGCGCCGACACGACGATGCAATCAGGCACAACGGCTCGAACACTGTCGCCACTAGACCCTTTCTCAATTAAGCCAACCCCAACAATTTGTCGAAGAGCTTCCTCTGAGCCAGAAGCAACACTTCAGCAAGATTTCTATTGCTCTTCGATAGCGTTAGTTAATGGAGGTCCATTCAATCTGAAACCTCCGATTCAAGAAGGTCTTCAAGAGTACAACTATGGATTCCGAATGAACGTCCACGGTTGATTCGCTGTAGGGCCTTTAGGGCAAAAGCGGGCCTTGTGGCCCAGCTCACCGCACGACCAACAGCGTTGGTGTTCTGGGCAATATCGCGCATGATGTCCCCACTTGTGACAATTCCAGCATCTACCGCGAAAGTAGATAAGCGTAATCGGCCAGAGCGCTATCCCGACGCAAAACAGGAAAGGGAGAACAATCAAGTATCGACGTATCTTCCATGCCATGGAGTGCGCGGCATCCCTACGGTGAAAAACCAAATAGAGGATGACGCCCCAACCGAGCCAGCCTTCGATCACAAACGGGACGGCCTGCCAATCACTGACCTGCGCCGATTCCATTTGTGTCGCGCTCGAAGCCGGATCGGCCGGAGAACTCGTTATCGATGCAGGTTGGACGGTCGCCGAGTGTGCACCAATGTGCTTATGTTGAACTCGGGTGTTTTGTGATTGTGCTCCGGGCACCGACGCAAACAATGCAAGCACAAGTGCAACGCCAGTCAAACAAACGCGTGAGTGATGAACCATGACATTCCTTCCTTGTTCAATTAACAGAGAGCTCTCAACTCTGGTATAGAGCCTTTTCTATTCCGGACGACAGAACGCAAGCTTGCAAGTTAGACCAAAGGCGCCAGGCAGCAGTTCTGGCTCTGCTGCGAATTGGCGCCTTGGTGTGTCAGGTTGGGACGTACGGATTTCCTTACATCAGCTTCACTCCCGACCCTCCCCCTTCGGAAAGTGGGGCGAGATTACTTGATCGTCAGGGTGATTACTCCGGAACTCGTGACCTGATGGGTAGTGGGATTGCTCTGCACGGGTTGAGATGTCGATCCTCCTCCGCCGCAACCCGTGGCCATGATCGCTCCCAGTGCCAGGCCTACGACCAGGCACACGGTAATCCATGCCCGATTGGCGGCGAGTTTCCGCCGCAAGAACATCAAGGGCAGCAAAAGGAACGGGGCCAGTAGATATCCGGCCGAGAGCGTTTGCGTTTCCGTGAAGACCGCAGTCACCTGGTAATTTCCTGCCGGCGTCGAAGTCGAAGTGGCGATAGAAACCGCGCCCGAAGACGATGAGTAGGAGCAGGTGGCTCCGGGGGGAAGGTTGAGGCAACTTACCGTCACATTCGAGACCGAAGAGGAAAGCGTGACAGGATAAGTTGCCGTGTTTCCAGCTGGGACGGAGGCACTTGTCGCGGTGAATGTCGGGCTGGCCGAAGAACTCGTGCCTGCAGAATCCACTTCAAACTGAAGCGTGCCGGAAGTCCCTCCACCCGGGGCAGGCGTTTCTACCGTGATGGCCGTGATGCCCGCTGAGGCAATGCCGGATGCGGGCACCAGCGCCGTCAGCTGCGTGGTGCTCACGAATTGCGTAGACAGCGCGGAACTGCCCCAGTAGACAGTCGAGCCGGCTATAAAACCGTTGCCATTCACGGTCAAAGTGAACGCAGGGTTGCCAGCGACGGAGTAGGCAGGGGCCGTGCTCGTAATTGCCGGTGCCGGGTTCGCAAGGTTGATGGTGTAGGTCGCCGAGTTCACTGCGCTCAGCGAGTAGCCGCTGGCAATGGCGACCGCCTGAATGGTCTCCGTTGCCGAAACCGTAATCGGGCCCGAGTAGGGCGTCGAACTCGCCGTCGGCGTAGTGCCATCGGTGGTGAAGTAAATCACCGCCCCCGGCGTTGTGTCGGAGAGCGAAACCGTCTGCACCGAGGCGTAGGTTCCCTGGGCCACCGAGAAGGCCGGAGCCGCCGCGGGCAGGTTGATGGTGTAGGTCGCCGAGTTCACTGCGCTCGGCGAGTAGCCGCTGGCGATGGCGACCGACTGAATGGTTTCCGTTGCCGAGACCGTGATCGGGCTCGAGTAGAGCGTCGAGCCTGCCTTCGGCGTGGATCCGTTGGTGGTGTAGTAAATCACCGCTCCCGGCGTTGTGTCGGAAAGCGAAACCGTCTGCACCGAGGTGTAGCTACCAGCGGATATGCTGAAAGTCGGAGCTACTGCCGGATTCTCGCCACTAAGCGATGTCGTTCCAGACGTACTTGCACCGTAAAGGCTGTCGCCAGGATAAGTCGCTACAGCGGCATGAGTTCCCGATCCTGTAACCGCGATCTCGCTTACTGAGGCTGTCGCAGTTTCTGTCAGGCTCGTGGTAAAAGCAGTGAGGAGATTTCCGCAGCCATTGACAATGACAAGGTCGGAAACTCCATCTCCGTTCCAGTCGCCTGCTGCGACGGAAATGGGGCAAGTTGCGCGGGGCGGGATATTTTGTGCCGCAGCGAAGGTGCCGTCCCCGTTGCCCAGTAAAATCGTTATCGGGGTGACGTCGCCGCCCGCCACGGAAATGGCCAGATCCAGATTCCCATCTCCGTTGAAATCGCCAACGGCAATGGAATTAGGGCTAGCACCTGTTGCCGAACTGTTTGGCGTAGCCGTGAAGGTCCCGTCGCCATTGCCCAAGAGAATCGATACCGTGTTTTCATTTGTATTCACGACAGCTAGATCGAGGTTCCCGTCACCATTGAAATCGGCTGAGACGAGGTTTTGGGCACCGTAGACGAACGGCTGGTTCGGAGTATTCCAGAAAAAGTTGAAGGTGCCGTCACCTCTGCCCAGCAGGATCATCAACGTGCCGGTTTGGTCTTCAACAGCCAAATCCAGGTTCCCGTCCCGATTGAAATCTCCCACCACAACCGCTCCGAGAGCGTAACCATTTGCAGGGCTGTCCGGCATGGCGGTGAAAGTCCCATCCCCGTTGCCGAGCAGGATGGTCATCGAGCTTCCACTGCCTGTGCTGTTGACTACAGCCAAGTCGAGTTTTCCATCCCCATTGAAGTCGCCGGCAGCAATATATGTGGGGCTGCTGCCGGTGTTGGGGCTATCCGCCGCGGCAGTGAATGTTCCATCTCCATTACCCAACAGGATCGTCACCGTGTTGCCCAGCGAGTTCGCGACGGCCAAATCCAGAATGCCGTCTCCATTGAAATCACCGGCGACGACACCCATGGGTTTGTTCCCTGTGGCCGGGCTGTTCTGCGTGGCCGTAAACGTACCATCCCCGTTGCCCAGCAGGATTGTCACCGTGTTGCCCAGCGAGTTCGTGACGGCCATATCCAGAATGCCGTCTCCGTTGAAATCGCCGGTTGCGACCGATTGCGGTCCCTTGCCAGTGATCGAGTTGGATGAGTTGGTAAAGATCAGGCTGCCGCTTCCGGGCGCCACCGGCGCTGTACCCAAAATAGCGTTACCGTTGCTCGTATCGACGAAGGATACGGTCCCTGTTGGCGCTGTGGTGCTCCCGGCCCCGGCCACAGTTGCTGTCAGCGTATAGTTGCCAGGTTCGCCGGTCGCTGAGATTGCGGTGCTCGTCGGTCCGCTAACGACAAAAGTCGAATTAGACGAGGTGCTTGTTTCAAATGGTGGAGAACCACTCGGGGTCCCCACAAACACAGCCTTGTAACTGTGGCTCCCGATCCCCGGATGGAACTTCAGCGTGGCCGTTCCGGCTGGGGTCAGTTGAGCGGTCCCCAACAAATGCGAATCCGTGCAATATGCCGACGAGGCGTCACAAACATTTACCTGCCCCTGAATTACCGGCGCTGAACCGGAAAGAACAGTAGCGGTCAAGGTAAGAGGACTTCCGAGAGCATAGGAGGTCCCATCCGAAGCTGGAGTGATTGACAGCTTGGTTGTCGTCGCATTTGCAATGTTCAACTCGATTGTCGAGGTGTTGGTCTGACTACCGGAAGTACCGGCAATCATTACGAGATACTTTCCGGGGGGGACCGACGTGGCGGCGGTGAGCGTCAGCACAGAGTTCGTGCTGGTCGAATTCGGACTGAACGATGCGGTCAAGCCTGGCGGCAGAGTGGAGACAACGGACAACTGAACATTGCCTGTGACGCCGGCCTGCGGGGCCACCGAGATCGTGGAAGTAGCGGAACCGCCGGGGACTGCCGACAGAGAACGGGCGCTCGATGTGAGGCTAAAACTTGCCGTTGGCTGTACCTGCACCCAAAAATCATTCGAATATGAGGGTGTAGCAGATCCGCTCACGCAAGCATTTGCATCCGTGCTGTAGCAAAGATCAGGGTTCCAGAGTCCAGGCTGTGCAGATGCGCTTGCGGTGAGGGTCAGGATACTGGTGCTGGATGTGGGATCCTGACTAAACGAGGCTGTAACCCCGGGTGGTGGAACCACACGCAAGTACTCAGGTCCGGTAAACCCGTTCTGCCCATTTACGCTGATGTTCACGGTGGTGCTGCTGCCCGGCTGCAATACCGCGTATACCGGCGAGATGCTAACGGAAGCGCTCGGCTGCGGCGTGGCAGTCACGATGAGTGGTAGACCGGTGGAAGACGAACCTTCGCCGCTTTGTTGTGCAACGGCGTTAATCATAACTCCGCCCAAGCCAAGTGGAGTGGTCGCGTCCGTCGTAAAGGAAATTTGACTGGTTTCGCCGGCGGAAATGAACACCGGATCAAAAGAGACGGTAACTCCCGAAGGCAACGGACCGACGGACAGCATATAGGTGCCATGCGTCTTTCCGTAGGGAACGGCGGTGAATGTGGCCGTGCCTGATGCCCCTTGGTTGATTGGCAGGAAAGTGGGAGAAACAGCCGCCCAAATCCCCGAATTCATTAATGAAAGGGTCACGACCGTGCTTGCCGACTGGCTTCCCGAAGTGCCTCTGATGGTGATCGGTATGTCTTCAACTTGGTTAAAGCTTGGGGACTCGGTTAAGACAGCAGTGTCGCTGGCGCTCAGGACGAGCATACTGGCGCTTGATGCAGGGTCCTCACTCCATGAGGCCGTAACTCCATCTGGCAATGAAGAAGTGATGGCAAGGTCTACGTTTCCGCCAAAGCCCGCGTACTTAACCACCTCAATGGTAGTAGCTATTGATAATCCTCGTTGGAGTTGCAACGCTCCCGGGGACGGAAATATGGCAAATCCAGGAGCATTGATGGCGAGCGTAAAGTCGGTGGTCGCGCTCAAAGAGCCTGAAATGCCTGTAACGGTCACCGGGTACGACCCGCGGCCGGTAGCGCTGCTCACCGTCAGCGTCAGCACACTGTTTCCACTCGTGGGGTTTGTTCCCCATGCGGGGGTAACACCGCCGGGAAGGCCGGACACCGCCAGATTGACACTGCCGTTGAATCCGCCCAGACCTGTTACCGCGATGGTGGTGGTGCCAGAACTGCCAGGGTTAATCGACAGGCTGGTCACGGACGTTGAGATCTGGAAGCCTGCCGATGCTGGAGGCGCCAAAGCATCGATCAAGGCCTGCCCCGTTGGGCTTCCCCACCCGGTTACCAGATCGTAGCCGGGAACGGCATTGCAAGCCGCCGCTCCGTTACATAAATTGGAGTAGTTATTGCTGCCGCTGGTGATATCGTGGAGGTCGCTGGCGTAGTTGGCCCCGGCGCCGATCCCGTAGATGGCTGGGTTAAGAAAGCCCACCGTAGGCTCGCCCGCTTCCGTGGCCTGCTGGTTGACCAGCGCTACAAATGCCGCCCAGCGCGGCGCCGCGAGACTGGTGCCTCCTAACACATAAATGTTGCACTCTCCCCAATCGCAGTAATAGTTATCTATGTTTGCCTCCATGGCCACATCTGGAACATTGCGCAGGGTTGCTGACCCTCCGTTGGAGGCGTTGGCGACACCGGTCTGCCAGCTTGGAATGGCAATGCCATCAGGACTGATCCCGCCTCCGCTCTGGCTCCAGGCAGTCTCCGAACTCCATGCGCCCCCCGCTCCGCTGGTCACCAAGTCGGTTCCACCAACAGTCGTCACATATGCATCTTCTCCGGGGTAGGGATAGTCGCCCGTTGAATAATTTCCAGAATCGCCGGACGCCACAAAAACACTTTGGCCCTGCGCAGCCATCTCCTGAAAGAAGACATCAGCGATTGAGGGATCTTCTGGAGTCCACCCCCAGGAGATACTCACCTGCTTGGCAATATTCTCAGCAGCTACAGCGCTGAGTATTTCGCTATCTAGATATCCAATGTAGACCCGAACTTGGCTAAGTCCTGGCGCCATGCCAATTGCCTGAACAATGTCCGTAACCTCCTCAGCATCGCTGCAGGGGTCACCAAACTGATAAGGGCCAAACTGACAAGCGCCTCCAGTGGCGCCGCCCGTCAAAACATTGTTGATGGGAACACTGTAGGACTGACCCGCACTGCTGAAAGTCAGATCCACGTCGCTGACATTGTAACCGTTGAACTCGACGAGTCCTACCGTCTGGCCTTTGCCGGTCAGCGTGGTGCCTCCGTAATAAGCAGCTCGCATGTCGCTGCTCAGAAACACTCCGCCTGGACCCGAACCGGACAGTGCCGAGCTGTCGAGAGGGAGCACGCTGCTGGCTGCTTTCGCCAGCAAGGGACGCGGCACGGAGAAATTGGTCAGACCTGCGATATGTGCAACCTTCAAATTGAGAGGAACCGACGGTTCGCGATCCGGGGAAAAGAACTCCCGCGCCTCGGTCGGATGCTGGTATCTCTGCATCTTCACGCCGAACGCCTTTTCCACCTGCGCGACCGATCCGGTGAGCGACACGGTCATCCGGTTAGCGGATGCAGTATGTACCTCGAACCCGTTGGTGCCGGCAAAGTCAACGACCTTCTGGTAGTCCTCCGCCGTTGGCCCGAACCGGTCGGCAAAATCCTCCACACTCACAAAGTGGTGGTAGTCGGTACTCGACGGATCATAGAGATTGCGCAAAAGACTCGTGAGCTGAGCCCGATTGCGCAGCGACAGAACAATAGAGAGATTCATCTGTTCTGTACCGGAGAGGACGCCCGCCGGCTTCGCTTGCCCGCTGGTGACCGCTGGACGAACGTGATGACTCAATGTTTGGCGCGATTCTTGTGTATAGCTTTGTGCAGAAAGAAGAAAGAAGACAGAAGCGACGAATAAGCTGTAGAAGACCCTGGCTTTCACGGATGCTCCCTTTCGTGCATCGAGTTGGTGATTCCCCCGGGCCTGTCTGTCGGCACTTGAGGAATTCAGATAAGGAGAAGACGTTTCAAATATTGCTTACTGGTTTGCAATTGAGGAGGCTTCCATGGAACCACTTGAATAGCGGTCAATCTGGCTCCAGGCTTCTGATAGGTGCCTGTTGATCTCCCTGTTCGAAGTTGGTTCAAAGGAGCCAATATCTGAATCCCGGTCAATCGCGTCTTGGCCGCGCTACTCGCGAACTTCCAGAATCGAAATCCACTCTGTGCTTCCGGGCAGGGCAACCTGCACGTTGGACGGCAGTATTCCTTCCATCACCTTGGCGCGAATTTCTTGTAATGAAGCAGGTCCTGCGGGAATGCCGCCCGGAACAACGTAAAAGTAGCCTGGAGCGGGCACGGGATTGGCGATGGGCGCGTCGCTTTCAGGCGTCTTGTCGTCTGTTTTGCTTCTCAGGTTATTGGCCTTGTCCATGATGGTCCGGCCAGCGTCGGCAAGAGCGCCTCCCGCCTTGTTCAGTAGTTCTCTGAGCCGCTCGCCATCGTCCGTCTTGAACTCATGCAGTCCGTTATCCTGCGACAGCCCGGATGTATCGAATTCAAGATACGGGGCCTGCGAAAAGCCCAGCAGAGGCGCGATGAAGACGGTTGGAATCGCCAGGTATAACGAGTTGTATTGCTTTACAGCCTGGGTGTAGATTTCGCGGTTCCGTTGGATGTTGACTTCGCAGTTCTGAATCGAATCGTTCACGCGGTGATATTGCGAGCTGGTATGCAACTCAGGAAACTTCTGTATCGCCATTTGGATCGCAGTCAAGGTGGCACCGGACTTCTGATACGCGGAAGCCATGGCGGCGGGGCTGGAGTCCGATGAAATCTTCAATTGCGTGAACTGCTCAAAGTCTTGATAACCCTTGATCATCGTCATCAGTTGGTTGATTTCGGCGATCTTCTTGCCCAATGCGATCTGGATATTGGAGTTCTTCTCTTTTACGTTCTGCGCTTGCTGCTGCAGTTTGTTATAGGTGATCCACACTACGACCACCGCGATCACACCAAGAAAAATTGCCCATTCAATCAACGTCCCAATCGAGCTTAGAATTGCCTGCATCGCGTTCCCTCTTTCACCGTTTATCTGAAACTGCCGCTTCTTCCCTTCTATCGGCATCTACATTGCAATCAATAAGACGCGCCACCAATTGGCGCCAGATGGTGATCTGGATCACGTCGAAAGGCCGGTCAAGATCGTAGGACCCCAAGCGGGGGAGTGCTGCTCTCTGGATTGCATTCTTGTTGCCCTAGCTTGTAGAAGTTCCATCCAGCTCCGATGAACATGAGCAGCAGCGCCAGGAAATATCCGACCTGATAGTTGTTCTGTGCCATTCCCATGGCCTGCTTGTGGATTTGGTAATCGAGCTGCACCTTCATCGCTGCCAGGCTTGCCGTGCCGACCGCCCCCGACATCGCAACGCTTCTGATCATTCGCCTTCCTACGGAACTCAATATCAGACCTAAAACAGCGCTTAAGACCGCTGCGGCCGCGAAAGGATTTGGGCTGATTTTTGGCTTTTCGGGTCCCTCGGCGGAAGCATGATGGCCGCTGGTCCCGGTCACCAATTGCTGGCCGGTTACGGCAAAGACATCCTTGCCGTTACAAGACACAGTGACAAAAGGCAGAAAGAAGCAAAGCAACGTGCCGAAAAAGACAAGCGTTGAGCCTAGCATTTTACGATTTTTCATTGGTCCTCCTGAAGACCGCACTTTTGAGCGTTTCGGGACTGCGCCGATGGCTTACCAAGGTACACCGGCCTAAAGCGCATCACCCCGCAATTCATGTATAGCGAAATGCAAGGAGGTATCGGTGCAATGCAAGCTTGCACGCCAGAGTAGTGGCTGAACAATTTGGAGATGCGCTGCGTGAGTTGGGCGCGAGCGCTGCTTTATATGGAGAATTCAATGGCTAATCTTTGGTTGGCGATGGTGCTATCAACTGCGATTTGCGGCTTTATCGGCTATCTATTTGCTACGACAACGGACCGCAATCCGATTCTGTGGACCATGCTCGGCGGTGTCCTGAATCTGCTTGGGCTTGTGCTTTTGTCGAGACCGGTGCCCCGTCAGAGAAGGTCGGATTATTAGGCGCGACTCGTGTCAAGGTTCAACTTCAGTCTTCTGGTGTCTCAACGGCCGGAACACGGCGTCATCAGCTGCATTGAATATCCGATCGCTGTGAACGGTTATTGAAGCACCTCAGGACCTTCACTGCCGGACGTTTCGTACGCCTTCGGTGCTTGATACAACCCCAAGCTGCCACCGAGTTCATTCTTATGCTGCCCCACGGGTCCGTCCTGGGAAGATGCTAATCTGCCGCCCGACCGCTTAGTCACAACGAGGGCTTTGCCATCCAACCAAGCCAGGAATCGTATTTCCCCGCGTTAAGATTGTTTGCGAATGTTCGGAGCTTCTCCCTTTCCACGATGCAGCCCCACATTTCCCTGACCGTCATGTTCGACGAGCCTGCCGCGGCAACGAGCTCTGCGTATCGCTTCCGATCAAGCTTCCGCATGCCCACAAGCGCATAACTCATTGCCTGAGGATTCCCGCTGGAATAAAGCCTCTCAAGCTCCTGTGTCGCCTTGTCCTGATCAAGAACGAATATCGCTTTGAATTGACGTTCTTCGTCAGAGGTCTTTCCCACGATACCAATCGGCCCAAGAGCAAATATTGCCGCCGCTTCAAGACCATGCGTGACGGCTGCCGATGGAACGGCCCTTGAGTAAGCCGGAGACGACTGCGCACATGCCACTGTAGAGAGCGCGACGAGCAACACTGAAAGACATGTCTTCATGATTAAACCTCTTAAGATCTGGCCTATTTTACGTCTGTTCAAGTTCGTGAAAGTGGGTTTGCGCTTTTTCAACAGAAACTCGCGGCCCGGGCTTGACCCGCCCGGACCGGTAAGGAATCTGCTATTGGAGTGTAAGGGTGACCACGCCGGAGCTTGTCACTTGCTGACCTGGTGGCGTTGACGGAGTCGTAGTGCTTGGCCCGCCTCCGCATCCACTCATGCTGAAGGTAGCCGCACCCGCGAGAATGACGATCCAAGACAAGGTAATGACGGCCTTGCGGCTGATTCTCTTCCTTGTCCGGCAGAGTGGGATCAGGAGGAAGGGCAGGAGCACGTAGGCTGCAGATTGCCCCGATACCGTTTCGGTAAAAACCGTGGTTATCTGATAGGTTCCTCTTGGCGTGGTTGCCACCGTTGCGATCGAGACGGCTCCCGTCGACGCCGAGTAAGTGCAGGAGGCGCCTACCGGAAGATTGAGGCACTGGACGGTAGCGCTCGTTGTGCTTGAGGGCAAAGTGACGCTATATGTGGCAGTGCTGCCCGGCGAAATGGCCGCGGTGGTGTTCGAAAAGGACGGAGCGTTGCTGGTGGATTGCGTCGAATCCACCTCGAACGCGAGCGAGTTGGAAGTCCCTCCGCCCGGAGTTGGAGTCAGGATCGTAATAGACGTGGAGCCTGTCGATGCGATGTCGCTTGCAGGCACCTTCGTCGTAAGTTGGGTTGCACTAACGTAAGTGGTCGCCAAGGCTGTTGCCCCCCAGTAGACCCTAGAATTGGGGATGAAACCGGTTCCGTTGACGCTTAGCGTGAAAGCTGCGGCACCTGCGCTGGTATACGCGGGCGATATGCTGCTCATGGCAGGAGTTGGATTCGCAGGGTTGGTGATGGTTATGGAAGCCGGTTGCGAATTTGCTGCGGTGAAACTGCCGTCTCCTGCAAAGCTCGCAGTCACGCTGTTGGTGCCGGCAGACAGGGATGAAGTATTCAGCGTAGCCACACCCAATGAGAGTGTGCCGGTACCAATGGTCGCTCCGTTGTTCGAGAAGGTTACTTTTTCGCCGGTTGTTGTCAGGTCACCTTCGGAATATGGGGATAGCGTCGCGGTGAGAACAAGTTGATTCCCAGGCGTGGAGGTTCCCGCGCTCGAGGTCAGGGACAGCGTGGTGGAAATCGAGGAACCAGTTAGAGCAACCGAAGCCGAAGTGCTGGTTGCAAAGTTGGAGTCCCCCAGATAAACCGCCTCCACGTTGTGCGTTCCAGCACCAGGCACGGCCACACTCGCGAGCGTCGCGGTCGCGGTCTCTGTGCGCTGACCCTCGGCGATCGTTACGGTTCCGGCATCGGAGTTCATGGCAGCAAAATCGGGAATCCCGTCGCCGTTGAAATCGGCTACTGCCAAAGCCAGCCAATCCGGATCGCTCTCTGCACCAGAATCAATGCTTGCCGACGCTGTGAAAGTGCTGTCGCCGTTGCCCAAAAATACTTGCACAACGTTGTTGGTCAGAACGGCCACATCATCTTTGCCGTCGCCGTTAAAGTCGGCGACAGCGACCGATCCGCTATTCGAAGCGCTGTTCTTGGATATTACGATAGGCGATCCAACCGTAAACGTCCCATCTCCGTTGCTCGTGAATATGAGAAATGCGTCGCTCTGTGTTGCCGTCTCCTGGCATTTCGTATTCGACGCTTCGCACGTGGATTGCCACCCTTCGATGACGACGTCCGCTTTGCCGTCTCCGTTGAAGTCTCCCGTAGCGAATTGCTCGATAGAATCTCCATTGCTAAAAAAGGTAGCATTCTGAAGATTAGTGGTGATGGGTGGCTGGAAAGTCCCGTTACCATTCCCCAAAAATACCGTCACTCCGAAATCGCTCCCATCGTTGATGACCAAGTCCGCCTTCTGGTCTCCATTGACGTCCGCGATCTTCATTCCTCGGGCACTAGCGGTCCCTGATACGGGTATCGACTTAAACGTTCCATTGGATTGATTGAGCAGAACTGTGATATTGCCACCAAGGTTGACTGCTACATCAGGCTTCCCGTCACCATTCAGATCGCCAATAGCCAACACCAAAAGGTCATAGGTAGAACTGTTGGGCAGGGAAATTGTTTGAGTCGTAAAGCTGCCGTCAGTATTTCCGAACAGTACCACGAGATCGTTTGTCTCGTATGCATTTGCGCCGGTGCCTACGACGGTGCCGGTAACATACGCGATATCTGACCTGCCATCGCCGGTAAAATCCGCAGAAACGATGTTGCTGAAGCTGGAGGACGTTGGAGTAAATCCGGCTGTGAATGCTCCATCGCCTTTACCTAGATATATGCTGACTGAAGGGTTGGGATTTTGACCAGCAGTATCCCACGTCATTACTGCTATATCCGGTTTGCCGTCACCGTTAAAATCTCCTGTCGCCACATCTGCTGCTTCCACGCCGGTAATGAAGGATGGTCCATTGGCAAGGCTCAGATTGATTAACGGCGATCGCAACGCCCCTGTGCCGAGAGATAAGTCGCCATTCGAGATGTCGACGAAGGATATAGAGCCGGTGGGCAAACCCTTGCCGAGAACGCCAGTAACCGTTTCGGTTAGCGAATAGCCGCCGGCATTGCCTGATGAAGTGAGAGCGGAAGTGGTAGCCCCGCCCCCTGCTGGCCATCCGGTGCCGCTTAAGGCCACCGCGGGGCTTCCGTTGACAGTCAATTCCCCGGTGCGCGCCCCGGTCGCTGTGGGTTGGAAGGTCACATAAAAGTAGCACGCCCACGGTCCCCTCGGATCAGTTTGGCAAGTATTGCTCACACTGAAATCGCCACTGGCGTTGAACGAAGTGACGCCGACCGGCTGTCCCTCCGCGGACCATACCAGGATAAGTGCTGGGGAACTGGCCGTGCCCACCGCCTGCACAGGAAAGGTGACGGTCGATGGAGAGACCCCGAACTCAGGGATTTCTGAAGTATCGGCCGGCTTGACCTTCGCGGGATTTGGTCTGGAGTGATTCATCTGTGATGCAAGCAATGAGATCGGCAACAAAGCGATCAAGCTCAAGGTACAAAAGAGTTGGCTCAATTGTGAGAGCAGTCGATTACATCTCTTGGGGCGCGACGTTTCGCGCTCAACGCCAGGAAACCTGCCAAGGCTGAACATTCCCTCTTCTCCTATTAGTAACTTGTCGAAGTTCTCAGTTGTGCAGTGAATGCCGTTGGGATTTCGGCGCTTAGCGCCCCGATTTCCATTTCGAATTGCGAAAGTATGCGTTGCGAATCTGCTTTGAAGGATGCGAATAACATCGGCAGCACATGCTGTGCAGGACATAAGAGTCCCGGCTCATAGGCGTCTGGTTGAGCACCTTTGCAGTTATCGGATGTGGAAGCTATAGGCTGCGCCAAAGGAGAAGACCGGATAGACACTCAGCACATCCAGATCGCTCTTGTATTTGGCGATCTGGGCCTGAACATTGTTCATCAGAGTTGTGTTGCCGACTACGTTGACGCAGTTCTGGCCCGAGGAATTGCAGACTTGTCCTTGTTTGAGCGCCATATTAACCGAAGGCGAGCCAACCAGTGCCGCGCCAAGTTCAAACGGGAAGGACCAGTGGCCACCCTTGCGCGAGATCATATTGCCCCAGCCAGTGGTGATGGTGAAGGCCGGGTTCTTCGCGTTGAAGCCTACGCTCGCCACTCCTTCTGCAGGATTGCCCGCCGCGGAGTAGTATTTGACGTCATTGAGATTGAACGAGGTTCCGCCGGCGGCAACAACGGTGGCGCTGACTCGGTTTTGGTTATAGAACAGCAGTCCTGGACTCAAGCGCAGACCATGCGTTGGAAAGGGATAATAGTCCAGCGAAACTCCGGCCGTGGCCATATTCAGCTTGCCACTCACTTCAAAGCCGTTTGTGGAGATGTTGTTGATCGAGTAATTAAGAACATTGCCGTAGCCACGCAGGTTGAGATAACGGTTTACGTTGGTTGCCGCCTGCAGGTTCACGCCCATGAGCGAGATGCCGCCGCCCAAGGCAAGTTGGGAAAAGGGCTCAAAAGGAATTTCAGACTTCTTGAGCTTTGCGGCCGAAGCCGGCTGGCCCACCCCTCCATCGGATCCGAATTGCGCGATTACTGGGCTGTTGGGCGTGCCGAGAGTCTGGCTGGCAGCTGCCAACGTTGAGGCGAGAATCACAAAGAGAGTCGACAAGGCAGCGATTCGTTTCACGAAGTAGTCCTCCATAAAGATTGAGAGTCATAACGCCCACGGAGCGCGTTAATGAGTTCGAGACAAGTTGCGTCAAAGTGCAGTTCGGCCTCAAGCTCATTCGCTCCGCAATTCATGTATAGCGAACTGCGAGGCTATCTTCGTGCAATGCAAGCTTGCACGTCGCCGCGTCCGCGCCTTCGGCCGCATCAGAGGTAAGCGCGAGGGTTTGGTTGACTCTTCTCCGTGCAAGCTTGCACATGTAGAGATTTTGTTCGCAATCCGATATAGATAGAAGGTGAAGCAAAGCAATCAGGACATGATGAAGAAACCATCGGAATACACAAAACGCATACTTCTCGCCGTCTCCGGGCTCACTCCGCAGATTGTGACAGAAACACTTTACGCTTTGGCCAAGAGGACAGAAGATCCGTTCGTGCCGACAGAAGTGCATCTGCTTTCGACAAATGAGGGATCCAAGCGGGCACGATTGTTGCTCTTGTCCGAGCATCCAGGCTGGTTTCGCCGGCTTTGCGAGGACTACAACCTGCGCGGAATCGAATTCCCAGAACAGAATATCCATGTTGTTTGCGGACGCGACGGCAAGCCGATGGATGACATTCGAACGGCCGAGGACAACCAGTGCGCCGCCGACGGCATCACCGAACAGGTTCGGCTGTTGACCGGGGATCCGGACAGCTCGCTGCATGTCTCACTGGCCGGCGGTCGCAAGACCATGGGCTTCTACGCCGGGTACGCACTGTCGCTCTTCGGAAGGCCCCAGGACCGCTTGTCTCACGTGCTGGCGCCGCCCGATTATGAATTCGCCACAGACTTCTTCTATCCCTCAGCCACCCGGCGCGTCATCGAAGGCAAGGACAAGAAGCCCCTCGATGCCGCTGAGGCCAAGCTGATGTTGGCAGAGATCCCTGTCGTCAGCATGCGCCATGGACTGCCGAATTCTCTCCTGGAGGGGTCGAGCAGCTATAGCGAAGTGGTGAATGCCGCCAATGTTGCTATGGGGCCAGTGGAATTGGTTATCGATCAACCATCCTGCCGGATTCGCGCGTCAGGAAAGGTATTCTCCATGGCGCGTTCATCTGTTGCAATGCTCAGCATCTTTGCGCGGCGCAGCGCGTCGGGAAAGGGTCCTATGGAAGCGCCGACGAAATATGTAAACGACCCTGTATGGACCGATTTGTACACGCACGAGTATTACAGATGCGAGCCGGACGCTGAGATTCTTCCCGAACAGATCGATGGCTCATTGGAAAAGCTGATGGACGGAACCCAGTTTTCGGTGCATTTGAGTCGCCTGCATAAAACACTGCGTGATGAACTAGGCGTTCATGCCGCTCCATACCTGATCGATGACGGCGGCAAGCGACCGAGGCAATACCGCTGCACGCTGCAGGCTCGCGCGATCAGCTTTGCATCGCTACCCCAACCGCAGCAGACTAAGCCAAAGCGGCAAGCAGACCAAAACTGACTTGTTTACTCTCTTCTGCGAGGAGAAAAGGAGAATGACTATGGGAGACTTGTGGTTTGTTATCATTGTCACGAGCGCGATCTGCGGCTTGATTGGCCATGCTTACGGGAAACATGCCGGACGCAATCCGCGGCTGTGGGCAGCGCTGGGCGTGGCGTTCAACCTGTTCGGACTGGCGTATGTGTGCCGGCCACGCCGCCGGCGGTAAACCCAATCCTCTGCTCATTCAAACAGGAGGCGACCGGTTGGCTGCCTCCTGTTTGAATGAGCAGACTATCTCCTTGCGAATGCAAGGATGCCGATGGAGGCGCGTTTGGCAGCTTCTTCAATCGCGGTGTTTTCATCGAAGGCCGCGCCGGTCGCATGCACCAACTGTGATCCCGCCGGATTGCCCTGTGCATCGAATCGGCGCGCATCGGCTGTCAAATCGCAGGAAAGCAAGTCGGAATCAAGCAACGATCTCTTCGCGCAATCCGTCTTCACTTCAGCAATGACAAGCGAGTTGAGCCGCGTGATGGCAAGCGCTTTGTGAAGTAGGCCTGCTTCGCCTTGATAGAACCTCCCTGCAAATCCGCGGCGCTCAAGCACTGCGGCGGGAAATGCGGAGGTGTTCACCCCGGAGAGATGCCTGTTGAGCGCATCGACGCCGCCTTGGTCGTTCGCTCTAACATCCAGCAGCAGAACTCCCGGGCCGCCTGATGCGGCGGGACGCAAAATCTGGCTCAGAATATCCTCCTGCGTAACTGGCCTGGGCGCCTTCGGCGTTCGTGCTTCAATCCAACTCTGGTGAAGGTCGCGCGTGACCGGCAAGAGCGGATCGCCCGTTCTCGGATTGGTCCCGGGGCGAAGAAAGAAGTCGCTTTTTCCGTCGGAGGAGTGCGAGTACCAGAGCATCGGCGCGCCGGAGTTGGGATTGAACCAATCGTGCGTCGAAGGATCAACGGGGGACATCGAATCCGTGCCCTCTTTACTTTCGATCTGGTACTCGCGCCAGACATCCGGAGTCACCAGCAGTAACGGCTGGCCTGTGGTAGGGCTGTATCCGGCCCGGTCGAAGAAGACAATGCCCTGATCGGTGCGTTCGTAGTATTTCGAACCGCGCCCACTGCCAAAGATGAAAGGCGTATCCTTGGTGGCGTAGTAAAACATCAGGTTATAGCCGATAGCCATGACAATGAGAACAGCCATTCCTGTCAGACGGCGCTTCGCGGCGCGAGAAAATGCAAGCCGCACTGCGGAAAAGAACGGCAATAGAAGCACCAGGCCGAGCGCATGAATCAGATACTCGCTCCAGCCAAGTTTTGCGGCAATCGAACAGACAAAGAGATGATAGGCCTGCCAGATTGTCAGACCGTTGGCAAGGATAAAGAGCGGGAGGGCAATTAGCGCGAGCACGAGAATGAACGCGACGATGCGCAAGGTCTTCGTCAGGGCGACAATCCAACGGTCCTCGCCACCGGGAAGGAGGTGGGTGACGAAGATGAGCCCTATTACACCCACAAGGGCAGCTGCCCACTTCCCCTCTCGCGTGCCGATAAACCTCTTCCACCAGGCAACCTCGTTTTCCGTCTGTATTTCGGGCGGATCGTATTTCGGGATCGGTTCGCTTGAGCGAACTATAGTCCGCATAAACCACGCTGCCACTTCATGCGTTCTCGCGAGGGATTCCTTTGAGGTCTGAATGCAGTAGGCGAAGTTATGCGCGCTAAAGTTTCCGATATTCCGAATCTTATCCAGTGCGTCCGGGATCTGAGGATTGTTGGGCAAAGCTCTGCGGATTGCGTTCACTCGATCGTGGAAGTCAATTCCTCCGGGCTTCCCTTTCGGCCGCTCAGGTCGTAATCCTAGCTTGCCGACAATGTCTCCAGCTAGCTCCTCGCCGAGCGTTCGGAGCGTTACAGCACAAGGGCCAGGAAAGGAGCGAACAAGAAGGTTCTCGGCTTCCGTTGCGGCACGGTACCACTCCTCGCTGTAGGACTTAAGAAAATCAAAATTTGACATTGCATTTATCCCTTCCTGCTCGTCCGACTTCCCATGGTGCTGATCAGATTCGTGGCTGCATTAGCTGCACCCTATGAAAAGTCACACTCACAAATACGTTGTTCACAAGGTAGGTTGGAAGATCAAGAAGGCTGATCGAAGACACATCGGAAGGAATGTTGTTGAAATGTATCTCCGTTCGCGTCGGGACACTATTGACCAACGTACCTTCTGCCTGGCAATTGTCATCGCGTGTTGAACCGAGCAATACCTCGGTGGCGTGGAATTCGCGTCCTATGCCGTCAATGATGCGCGTCGGTTGATTGCAGTGGTTATGAAGCCAAATTTGGGTGTCATTATTCTTGTTCGTAATCGTCAGCCTGCAGACGATCGACGCGGCCTCTCGCACGCAGCCATTCAGTACAAATTGAATATCGTGGCTTTCATAGACCTGCTGCTGTGCGGAGGGCGGCTTTGCGGGCCCAGGAAGAGGAACTGGCCCACCAACTGGCTTTTGAACTGGCATGCCTTCACCAAGAAGAATCCGAATGTCCTGGGTCTTCAGGATGTTGCGCGAAGTAGCCGCAAGAACCCGGGCGTCCTCCGTATCGATTGCCTCCACATCAAGACGCACCGTTTCGTGAAAAGGCGTTACAGTGCCCACAATCAGCGCTTCCACGCCGGCAAACTTCCCCAATTGGCGTGCGGTATCCGGATCGACCAGACCGGTGGTGTTCAGCTTCTGTTCCTTAATGATTTGCTGCAGACGGGAGCGGTTCACCAGATCGACCTTGAAAGGTGAAGTGGCCAGATGGAATTCAAACTCCTGCGCAAAGAACCTTCCAAGCTCCGTCACATTCGAGTCCAAGTCCGTGAAGTCTACCACCGCAACGCGCTTCGGCTTGCCGGCTGTCATGGCCTTGGCCAGATCGCCCGCCATGGTGGTGATTGAGGCATCCTGCGCGTGCAGCACAGAAGAGGCGGCGATAAGCGAAACCAGGAAAATCAGAAGTTTGCAGCGTACGGGATTCATGGTATTGAAACTCCACATTAGGATTCAGCGAATTGTAACTGAGGAAATTCAGCTTTCCTATCCCACTTTTGGCCAATGCGGTAAACATGCGAAAGAGTGGCTGGCCCACAGTAAGCACAATGGGCCAGCCACTGATGAGCAATTATTGGCCGGCAGGTGCCGTGTCTTCGACAGTTACTTCCTTCTCCGCCTGATCGGCCTGCTGGGCCTGCTGCTGAATTTCAGTGGCAGCGTTGGGGTCCTCCGGAGGAGCAATGGCCGCATACTGGGCCTGCGTTGGCTGGCTCTGTGCCGCAGCAGGCGCGCTGGGTATTCCATCTTTGCCTTGTTTGGCCTGGAGTTCCTGCAACCCCTTGTCAACACTTTCTCGCATGTGATTCTGCATCTCCTGAAGATCGTCCAGAGTCACCAACACCTTGGCGTGGATCTGGCACTCTCTTCCCCCCTTGCTGGCGAGCACCACCATGTTGACGGTAGTTGCCTCGGCAGGTGTGGGGGATTGCAAAGACAGGACATCGCCATCGCTCAGGACACACTCGTTCTTCGCGGTGTCCTCTGCATCGAGTGCAGAGCCAACCACATATACATGCGAGCGACCGTCGTTCAACATGCGATCGATGCCGCTTGAGCCGGGGTTTATATCCTGATGCGCCGCATTCTGTTGAGCTTCCTGATTTTCGAGGGCCAACTGGTTGCGTACCTCGTCGGCGATCTGTTGCTTCACGTCAGGTGTCAGCATAGGCGCGCCGCCCCCGGTGGGAGCCATTGCTTCCACTTCGCCGCCTTCCGTGTGCGCAGCATAGGCTTGCTGCAGATCGGCAGAGATCATGTAATCGGTCAACCAAAGCGAAGCCGTTGGGTAAACCGGGGCTGGCGCGAAAAAGTAGCCGTAGTGGCCGTACCAAGGACTGGCAGCGAATCCCCATCGATAGGCGACAGGCGCGGCCCAAGGGTTATAGGCCCATCCGTAATAGGCGGGATGATAGTAGAACCCTGGCGCGTATACATTCATGTACATCCCACGGTAAGCATAGCTATGATAAAAGTGGCTGTATTCGCGACCATGATAAAAATAGGTCCGGCGCGCGAAGTCGTGGCCGTGAAAGCCATACGGCCGCTGCACATAGCTTGGTCGGCCTCGCTCAAAGACGGTGCGGCTATGGTCCGCGCGTTCCACCATGACCCGGCTACCGCCATTCAGCTCATGATGGATGTCCATATTGCGCGCGGCATTGTGAACGTCGGCAGGCCGGCCATCGGGACGCATGCGCATGGCATTACCGTTCGGATGGACAACCTCTCGGCTCCCATTTGGGACCGGGCGTTGAAATGTCGGCGACGGCACGCGGGATACTGGCCCACTTGTTCTTTGGGGCGTAGGCGAGGGTCGGTTGCTACCCGCTGCATTCGGATGATTTGCAGCAGGCGAACTGTTCGCGGTGGGGTGATTGGCAGCCGGCGCGCCGGAAGTGCCGTGCGCGGCTCCAGCACCAGTGGAGTTTGGCCCTGTCTTGGCGCTGGGCGCGGGCTTGGCTGCAGGCGCCGACTTGGCAGGAGCGGGCGCGGGAGCCTTCTTGTTGTCTGCGTGTGCCAGCATGCCGGCGCTCAACAGCGCGGCCAGGATCAATGCGGATGAACTCTTTTTCACTGTCTTGCGAAGGATGGTCGTGCTCATTGTGTCCTTATCTTTCGTTGTGTTTCATGATTCCGCGTAACGGTTCTTGTGCCGGCCGCTAATCGATGTTGCTGACTTTCCCGCTCGTGAATGTGACCTTCATCTTCATATCGGAATAGAAGTAGATCTCTCTGGTTCCAACAACGGCCTTCCGGGCAGGTTCTCCAAAAGCAGCAAGCACCTGATCTTTGGTCGTGCCGACAGATATCGTTGGCGCCGGAGCAGGCACAGCGGGAGGGGGTGCAATTTCCCCGTAGGACGTTGGTGG
>Ga0181520_10001702_pt1 | contig 43769 bp, 40 predicted proteins | sample PEATcosm2014_Bin_29_FD_132451 | JGI IMG/M metagenome (GOLD analysis project Ga0181520, IMG submission 132451) | Peatland microbial communities from MTU Mesocosm Facility, Houghton, MI, USA - PEATcosm2014_Bin02_30_metaG | ecosystem: Environmental > Terrestrial > Soil > Wetlands > Peat | place... | reverse complement strand
GGCGGTCGGGGTTGTGGACGATCTTGCCGTCGAGCTTGTAGCTGATGCCGAGAATCTCGTTGAGCGGCTTGCCCTGGGCGAACTCGACCACGGAAAAATCGAACTCGCGGCGGCAGATAAAGTCCAGCGCCGAACACTCGTTCAGGGCGCGATCGGGGTCCGTGGTCACCGGCGGCCCTACAAAGGCAATGCGCATCGTGGGATGGGCCGCCTTGATGGCCTGGGCAAGAAGCTGGTCGCTCTTCCAGCCCATGGTGGAGGTGAACAGCACCAGAAACTCATAGTCCTTGCAGATTTTGATGGTTTCTTCCGGCGAGACGTGATGCGGGGAAGCATCCAGCACGCGCGAACCTTCCAGCAATCCGGCCGGATAGGTGAGCCAGACGGGGTACCAGTAGGACTCAATCTCGCGCGTTGCCGGCCAGCGCGAGCTCGCGCCACCGTCAAAGTTCTCGAACGAGGGCGGATTCAGCAAAAGTGTCTTCAGGGGCATAGTCATCCCTTTCATTCTAACATTCGGCAGTTTTCTCAGGTTTCGGCAGGGTCTTCCGCCGTCTTTCAGGGCTTACTTTGCGTGCAGCTCTTGCAGCCAGTCTTCCATGTGGCCGAGGGCGCGCAGCAGGCTGAGCCGCGCCTTGCTGAGTTCGAGCCCCGCGTCGAGCGAGTCCTGGAATTTCTGGCGTTCATCGATGCGGGCCAGTTGCTCCGCCTTGGGAGTGAGTTGCGGCGTCGCGCCGGGTCCGTTTCCTGAGCCGTTGCCGAGTTCGAGTTGTGCCAGTACGGACTGCAACTGCTCGTGGGCGATCTGCTGTTTTAGACTTGCAATCTCCGCCAAAGTATCCAACTCGCGCAGGCTTCCGGTCAACTCCGCGATCTGCACTTCGTTCTGCCGCTGGGCCTGCTCGACTTCGACCGTGGCGCGCAGCGCTTCGGCGGCCGACTCTTTGGCCTTGGCGCGGCGGCTCATGTCGAAGAGCGGAAACTCAATCTGAAATCCGGAACTGAAGTTGACCGGTGGAATATTCTTTTTATAGTACTCATCGACTGTATTCAGCACATTCAGAATATCGGTGGTCGAACTGTATTGTGCGTTGAAGCTGATCTCTGGTAAATACTCGCTCATTCGATCTCCCCGCGCTATACTATGCTTGGAGTTTGCAAACATCTGCGCGGACTGAAGGCCGAATGTGGTTCGTGGAGCATCCTCGGCCTTCAGTGCGGGTATCTCAGGAATGCTGGAGGGATCGGTAGTGATCGAGCCGGCCGGCAATCCAGTCAGTACAGCAAGGTGTTTGTTGAGCGTACAGGCGCGCGTCTCCAGATGCAGGCGTTTGAGCTTGAGTTGAGCCGCCGTCAACTGGGCCTGCAACAGCTCGCTTAACGGGTCGACGCCTGCCTCGGCGCGCTGCTGCTCGATCCCAACCAGCCGTCCCGCATAGGCCTCCTGCTGGCGCGTGGAGTCCAGTTCGCGGTTGACTGTTTCCAGCTCGATGTAGGCCGTCGAGGCATCCAGCGCCACCTGTTCAAGGGCGTCCTTCAGGTTGAGCGAAGCGGCCTTGATTCCAAAGCGTGCGGCTCCGATGTACTGGTTTTGAGAAAGGCTGAACGCCATCGACTGTACAGTGCCGCTGAATGTTGCTGGCACCCCCGGCATGAAGCCAATCGTATGAAATGCCGGAAGCCCCGAGCCGAAGGTCAGGCTGGGCACAAAAGCGTCCTGGGTCTGCGCCAATGCCGCCTGCGCCTTCTGCAGATCGGCCTCGGCCAGCTTGACTGCGCTGGAGTTGCGCTGCGCCAGATCCACGACCGTCGTCAGTGAAACCTGCGCCGGAAGCAGCGCGGGCGCAGCAGCCAATGCCGCTCCCAGAAGAACGGACGCCCAGCCCTTCAACGGATTGTTCCGGCTCTTCACGGGTACTCTGACCTTCAATCTTTCTTATTCTCTATCATTTCAAATCCAGGGCCGGCTTGTACTCATGCGCCAGGGCCAGCGCAGCCGCCCGTTCCCGCCCAGCTGCCACCGCGTCACCAGACTGCTGCTTTAACCGGGCCAGCCAGGTGTGCGCCACAAACGCCGGCGCATCCTCGGACTTCACGCTGGCGGCAAGATACTCCTCCAGCATTTTGGCCGCTCGCTCCGGGTCGCCCTTGGTTTGGATCAGCAGCGCAGCCCCGCTATAGAGCGCCACGGCGGCGCGCTTGTCCCGTTCCGCGGCATTCTGGCCGCTGCGCACGGCGGCTTCCATCTCCGTCCAGCTCTCTCGCCTGCGATAGAAGCCGGCCAGTGTCATCCACTGGAAGGCGGGATGCGCCGAGGCCGCGAGAGTCTGCTTGTACTCCCGCTCGGCCGTGCCGTAGTCCTTTTTCTGCTCGGCGATATGGCCTCGCAGTTCATGAGCGCGGATGGGGTCGATTCTGTCCATTTGCGCGGCCACTCCCTCAGCCTTGTCGATGCCTCCGCCCACCACCCCCGGCGCGGTGTAATAATACTCGCCCAGGTCGGCCAGCGCCTCTGCGCTGCGTGGATCCAACCGGACGGCCTCTTCCATCTCGGCGTACACCCGTTTGGCCAGCTTGTACGCACTCAGAAACGACGCGCGGCTGGCCTGCGCGCCCAGAGCGCGGGCCAGCCATAGATGATCGTCCGAGCTTCGTCCGTCGAGCTTGACCGCCTGCTTGCAGTCATTCGCGGCTTGATCCCACTGCTCCAGCGAGTATTCCACGCGGCATTTGAGGTTATAGGTTTCAGCCTCGCCGCCGGGTTGGGCAAGCGGACTCAAAATCGCCAGCGCCTTGTCCGCTTCACCGGACTGCAAGGCCGCGGCGGCCTGGGTAAGCTGCGAGCGCTCGCCATTCTGCGCGGACGCCGAAAGAACCGCGGCTATAGCCAGGAGGCCCCCCGCCCATGCCCTCACCGAACAACCTTGACCGGAACGCCTTCGCGCAAGGGCAGTCCGCTTACAGTTCCGGTGGCCACCTGGTCCCCCGCCTCAAGTCCGGAAAGGATGGCCACCTGTGTCAGATTGAGGGTTCCAATCGTCACCGGGGTCTTCTGCAATCCATCCTTCACCACCTTGAAAACGTAGGTCTTGCCGTCCTCCGAGCGCAGGGCCTCGCGCGGAATCGTCAAGGCGTTGGGCTCGCTGGAGATAGTCGCCGTCACGTTCACGTTAGTCTGCGGCAGCAGCTCGCTGTACAGATCATCGATTGTCACCAGCACCTCGCCCACACTGCGCGTGCCCAGATTGATCACCGTCACCGGCGTCCGCTCGATGTGCCCGTTCCAGATGCGCCCGGGTTTAGCGTCCCACTTGATCAGAATCTTCTGCCCCACGGCCAGCTTGCCGATCTCCGGCTCGTCGAAGTAGGCGCGAATCCGCTCGTGGTGCAGATCGGCCAACTGCATCAGCAGCTTGCCCTCTTCGACAAACTCCGTACTCCCTGCATCGATGCTATAGACGGTTCCCGCCACTGGACTATAGATCATCGTTTGCGCCACCACCTGTCGCGCCGCCTCCAGACTGGCCTCCGCGTCGGCCAGCGCCGACCGCGCGCGCTCAATCTCCGCCGGCGAATAGCGATCGTTTGCGCTCTGGTCCAGGGCATGAAGATTGGCCTCCGCCGCGTCCAGCCGCTGCCGCGCCTCGGCTACCTCGTTCTGCGAGGCCGCCCCGGTCGAGTTGAGCTTGGTCAGCGCATCCAGGCTGCGGCGCGCTTCATCTCGTTCCAGCCGCGCGCGCGTTGCGTCGGCTGCCGACACCTGGCGCTCCTGCTGGCTGCCGTTGTGGGTCGCCGCTTCCAGCGCCGCCTGCGCAGCCTTCACGCCGCTTTCGGCCGAGGCCAGCCGGGCGCGCGCCTGCACATCGTCCAGCACCATCAGCAGCTTTCCCGCCGCCACCTCGTCGCCCGGCTGCACGTAGACCGCCTTGACAGTAGTCGCAATCGGACTGTGAATCTCGTAGTTTACCTCCGGCTCAACGCGGCCGTTGGTGCTGATGGTGCTCACCAGGGGCACACGCTCCGCTGGGTACGCATGAATCTCCAGCCGATCCCTGGTCATGGACCGCACTATGAAAAAAACGACGATGAGGAGGACGGCCGAGCCCCTCCAAAACCAGAGCCGGGCCGATTGCTTTCTTTCTTGTGTCATGCAGGCAACCAAAGCCAGTATATAGGACGCGGAGACCGGCCCTGATGCGTCGGAAAATTCCAATGGATGAGAATCATGCCGCCCTCGTACAATCGAAGCATGGCTTCAGAATCGCGCTCAATCCCAAGCTATACAGATGCCCATGCCGAAGCCGGCCTCGATTTCCCGTTTCCCGCCATCGAAACCTGGCAAAACCAGTTTCCCGGCTACGAAATCCTGATCGACGATCCGGAATTGACCTCCGTCTGCCCGAAAACCGGCCTGCCCGACTTCGGCGTGCTGACCATCCGCTACATGCCCCGCCAGCGCTGTCTCGAACTGAAATCGCTAAAGGAGTATCTCTTCAGTTACCGCAACCTGGGCATCTTCCAGGAGAACATTGTCAACCAGGTGCTGGAGGACGTGGTCAAGGCCTGCGATCCGGTCTGGGCCGTGGTGCGCGGAGAGTTCCGTCCCCGTGGCGGCATCGGGACGACGGTTGAGGCGCGTTGGCCGCGGCCACCTGCGGTGGGGCAGCCGCCTTCGGCTGGCACGCGCTAGTAAGAAGCGCGGGATTCAGAGATTCGGTCAAACCGCTCAACGGCTCGATGTAGTATTTCTGTTGAATCTTGAATTTTTCAGCGAGGCCGGTTTCCATCTTGTATTCAAACCAGTATCTTCGCGCCCGCCTCACCCCCGCCCAGGGGACACTGCTGCTGCTCATCGGCCTCAACCTGCTCAACTACATCGACCGCTACATCCTCCCCGGCGAACTGTCGCTGATCCAGCGCGACTTCCACGCCACCGACCACCAGATGGGCGCGCTGACAACAGCTCTATTTATTTTTTATATGTTCGCCGCGCCGCTGACTGGCTGGCTCGGCGACCGCTATCCGCGCAAGCCGCTGATCATCGCCGGCGCGGTTCTATGGAGCCTTGCCACCCTGGCGACAGTCTGGGTTCACGGCTACTGGAGCTTCTACATCCGCCAGGCCTTCGTCGGCATCGGCGAGGCCACCTTCGGCATCTTCGCTCCCGCCGTGCTGGCCGACTTCTATCCCGAGCGCGAGCGGAACCGCATCCTGTCAATTTTCTATTTGGCCATCCCCGTGGGCGCGGCGCTGGGCTACCTGGCGGGCGGGCAACTGAGCTTTGGCGGCGACTGGCGCAGGCCGTTTTTCGTCTGCGCACTTCCCGGCTTCATCATTGCGGCGCTCTACGGCTTGTGGGGCCGCGAGCCCGAGCGCGGCTCCAGCGACCACATCCGGCCCACAGCCAACCGCGCCACCGTCCTCGGCCTCTTCCGCAATCCCGCCTTCCTCTGCGCGACCTTCGGCCTGGCGACACTGACCTTCGCCATGGGCGGAATCTCCAACTGGGTTCCGGAGTTCCTGCACCGGAATTCCGGCTTCACTGTAGCCAACTCCAGCCTGGTTGTGGGCGCCACCACGGTCATCGACGGCATCGCCGGAACCCTCATCGGCGGCTGGATTGCCCAGCGTTGGCTGCGCACCAATCACCGCGCCCTTTACCTGCTCTCCTTCTGGAGCGTCGCGCTCACCTTGCCCTGCGGAATCATGCTTTTTTTTGGCCCCGCCGCCTGGGCCGTGCCCTCGCTCTTTGCCGCCGAGTTCTTCCTCTTCCTCAACACTGGACCGCTCAACGCCGCCATCGTTAACTCCGTCACCGGCCCGGTCCGCGCCACCGCCGTTTCCATCAATCTCTTTTGCATCCACTGCTTCGGCGACACCTTCTCGCCGCAGATCATCGGCGCCATCTCCGACCATTCAAAGAGCCTACGCCTGGGGCTGGGAGCCACCCTCATTTCCCTGGTCTTCTCCTGCATCATCCTCCGCGCCGGCTCCCGTTTTGCCCCGCCGCTGGAAGAGAGTGCCTGATCGAGCCCGGCGCGCGTTTGCAGTCAGACCGGCAAGAAACTCGCTAACTTGCTAACTTGCGATCACCGCGAAGCGGTGGCAAACTTGCTGATTTTGTTGAAAAACCGACTCCTCCAACCGTTATGGTCATCCTGTGCGAATGTAAGTCAATCCGGCCATTTTCGACGGCTCCTGCTACCCTGAAACCAACCGCATGGCGCTCTTTCACAACTCGGCTTTCTCACGGGTCACGGCGCTCGCAGAGTTGCGCTCGGTTCACGCCGCCTTCGCATGGCTGCACGGCAATCCAAAGACCATCATGGACTGGCAGGCGGAGTTGGTCTCCATTCCCGCGCCACCCTTTGGCGAGCAGGCGCGCTCCCTGTGGATGGCCGTCCGCTTTGCGGAGGCCGGTCTCAGCTCTCTGCAAACCGACGCCGTCGGCAACGTCTTCGGCTGGCTGCCTGCTACCAAACTTCCTCCAGAGAGTACTGGCCCGGTGATAGTGCTTTCCGCGCACCTGGACACGGTCTTCCCCGCCGGGACACCGCTGCACCCGGTGGCGGACGGCGACCGCCTACACGCTCCCGGAGCCTGCGACAACGGCGCCGGCGTGGCGGGTCTGCTGGCCATCGCCCATGCGCTGATTCAGGCCAGAGCCGAGTTGGCCGCGCCGCTGATCTTTATAGGCAATGTGGGCGAGGAGGGCGAAGGCGACCTGCGCGGCGTGCGCTTCCTTTATCAGCAAACCGCGCTCGCCGGCCGCATTGCCGCACACATCGTGCTGGATGGCGCGGGCGCGGAGTCGGCTGTGACGCAGGCGCTGGGCAGCCGCCGCTACCGGGTCTCCGTCACCGGTCCCGGAGGGCATAGCTTCACCGACGCGGGCACGCCCAACCCGATTGCCGCGCTGGCCTCTGCGATGGCAGTGCTGGCCGAAACGCCACTGCCAGACGATCCGCGGACAACATTGAATATCGGCACGATCTCCGGCGGCACCAGCGTGAACTCCATCCCCGAGAGTGCGCAGGCTGCTACTGATTTCCGCTCCACGAGCCCTGAGCAGTTGGTGCGGCTGGAGGTAGCGTTGCATCGCGCCGTCGAGGACGCCGTGGACCACTGCAACGCGCAGGCAAAGGCGCAATCCAGGCACGACCGCGGCCTGCTGGCCTATGCGATTGAGTTGATTGGCGACCGGCCCGCCGCGCAACTCGCCGCCGATTCGCCGCTGCTTGAAGCCTTGCTCGCGGTGGATCGCCATTTGGGACTGAAGACCGAGCAGCGGCTGGGCTCGACCGACGCCAACATTCCCCTTTCGCTAGGGATTCCGGCGCTGTCGATGGGTGCGGGCGGCGAGGGCGGCGGCGCGCACACACTGGCTGAGTGGTACTCGGCCAAGGACCGCGAAGCCGGACTCAAACGGGTGCTGTTGCTGACCCTGGCGATGGAGGAGTGGGCCGCTGAACAGTAGAGTTGTTGCAGTGTACTTGAAACTGATCTTCGGATGGCCAGCCAACCGGCGCATCCTCGGCTGACATAATTAAACGAGATGAAACTGCGCGCATACCTGCTGATGCTCTTTGTAGTTGCCGTGTGGGGATCGACCTTTGTGCTGGTCAAGGGCGCGCTCTCCGATGCCACTCCCGGAGCCTTCAACCTGGTGCGCATGACGCTGGCCTTCGCCGTGCTCGGCGTTGCCTATCACCGCTACTGGCGCGAGATTCGGGGCTGGCAAGTCGGCGCCGGAGCGCTGGTAGGACTCTGCCTGGCCCTCGGCTACCAGTTCCAGACCACGGGACTGGCCCGCACCACACCCTCGAAATCGGCGTTCATCACCGGGCTGCTGGTGGTGATGGTGCCGCTGCTCTCGATCATTCCCGGCCTGCGTCCGCCGGGAGCCAGGCCGCCGCGCTGGAACGCTTTCCTCGGGGCCGCGCTGGCATTCATCGGAATTGTGCTGCTGACCGCGCCGGCCGCCCCTCGCGCGCAGGGGCCAGCCTCTATGCTGGGCCAGGCGGCGCGGCTGCTGCCCGACATGACTTCCATCAACCTGGGCGACCTGCTCACTTTGGGCTGCGCGCTCGGATTCGCCTTCCACTGCCTGGCGCTGAGCCACATCTCGCCGCGTATCGCCTTCCAGCCGCTGGCGCTGCTCCAGGTGGGCTTCTGCGCCGTCTTCATGGCGCTCAGCCTGCCGCTCATCGAGCATCCGCATCTCACGTGGACGCCGCGGCTGGCCCTGGCGCTGGGCATTGCCGCCGTGCTCTCCACCGCCGTCGGATTCTCTGTCCAGAGCTGGGTGCAGTCGGTGCTGCCTCCCACGCACACTGCCCTACTGTTGACGCTGGAGCCGGTCTTTGCCTGGATCACATCATTCCTGGTGATGGGCGAACGGCTCGGCCTGCGCCCCGCCTGCGGCGCGCTGCTGATTTTGGCGGCCATCGCGCTGACCGAGCTGATGCCGCAGCCGCATGTGGCGTCGGCTCACGAAGCGTGAGTAATACAGGGGTCAGGGATCAGAAAGCGATGCGGGCCAGGCCGGAGTCTACCCTCCGCCGCGAAACTGGATGATACGCCGCCGGTCGCGCTTCGAGGGCCGATGCTCGGGCAACGGCGCGTACTGCTGCATCGCCTTGCGCTCTGCGGCTGCCTTGGCCCGCGCGGCAATGCTGGCCTCGCTCTCGTGATAGAGCGTCTGCGCCACCGCCGCCGGACCGCGCATCTGACTCAGCGCCAGAACCTCGATCTGAAAGTCTCCGCCCGCGTTCTTCACTTCCAGCTTGTCGCCCACGTGGACTTCGCGAGAGGGTTTGGCCTCATGCCTGTTGGACATAATGCGGCCCAGATCGCAGGCTTTCGATGCCTGCGACCGCGTCTTGAAGAAGCGCGCCGCCCACAGCCATTTGTCGATGCGCATCGAATCCATGAGGCTATTGTCGTACAACAGGCCGGGCGTGTTGCGCAAAACACCGGCCGCAGTCCCTGGCTATCCCTACGCCCGCAATATTTACACGTTTGTAATACACGCCAAGCGTTTTATTCCTTATACTTACCCCACTATGTTCAACGACGCTCCTTTATCCATCGAACGCGCAGACGGCAAAACTCCCGGAACGGTGATCTTCCGTTTTACCGGTCCAATCACCTTGCGCAATCAATTCGGAATGCGGGATCAGTTGCGCGCCAGCGAGCCGCCGGCCCTGACCATCCTCGACCTCAGCGGCGTTCCCTACATGGATTCGACGGGGATGGGCGCGGTGATCAACCATTACGTCCATTGCCAGAACCGGGGCGTTCGGATGATTGTTGCCGGGGTCAACAGCCGTGTGATGGAGCTGTTCAAGGTCATGAAGGTGGATACGGTCATTCCGCTGGTGGTGACGCTGGAAGAGGCGGAAGGCAAGGCGTAGACGCCACCTGCCGTGGGGCCACCTGCTCGCTTCTCGCTCGCATGGTGTTCCTGGATTCCCAGGTCCGAAAAGCGGGACCTGGCGCACCCGGCATGAGCGCAATCATCAAACACCTATTCAATGCGAGCGCAACGCCAGCGATAGATCGTTAGCTAGGCAGGCATCGCAGCTTTGCTAGGCGTTCAGAGAGCAACACCCCCTCTGTTTCTCTTCAGGCAGGGATGCTTTTAAGCTCGCAATGCTGAATTCCCTCGCATGGTTACTGAAGATACTCTTGTCTGTTTTGAAATCCTTGAATTAAGCTGCTCACAACCGTTGATGCGCTCGTTTGAGCCGCGGTTTTGCTTCCCCATCTCATTCTTCATTTGGCATCATCAGGATATCCATGTGGGATCCAACTGTCCCGCTTGCAACAACTTCCTTGAAATTCGGCTGTATTGACTTTGGTTCCCCGCTGGCCTCCTGTTTATGCAAATCCCCAAATTGGAGGTACTCCCCCATGCGTAAATCACTTTATGCGACTACGCTTGCCTTCACCGTCCTGGTGTTGCTTCTGTGGTACAACCCAAGCAACCGCCAGCAAGCAGCCGTCCAGGCCGCAGTGAACCCTATGCCGGCAGCTTGTATCCCACCCTCACACGTCGGCTCCTCACCCGAACAGACAGCCTGGCAGCTCTTTGTTGCCTCCACTTGCCCCGTCAACGCAAACCAATATCCCTACATTGTCTGGGAAAACTGGATTGAGCAGGGTCAGCTTTACGGCGCCGGCGCTGCACAAGCCTTGGCTGTGGGCGGTCGCCCGCGCTTCCACATGAGTCCACTGGCCAAGGTCATGCGGGAAAAGGCAAAAGGCGCGCTACATCCCGAGGCTGTCCTGCCCACCGGCGCCAACGAAGACTGCAACAGCCAGACCTGGAGCGGGCGCACTATCTGCGAGGAGGCTCGTCTCAATCCCTCCGCGCAAGACTATGTCACATCCAACAGTCTGACCACCCTCGACGGTCAGGTTGCATTCATCACTGACGGAAAAACCTTCGACTTCACTCCGCCGTCGGTTGAGCTGAAGGCCGATTGGATTCAATATCCCCTGGCAACCTGCACCAATCCCCCCGCCGGAGTTCACGTGGAAACGGTGGCAGGCTCCTGTTATGCCTTGGGCGGAATCCACCTGATCTCCAAGCTCATCGACAAATGGATTTGGGCTACATTTGAGCCACAAAACTCCTTGACCAACCCGCAGCGTTGCGTGGTACTCGGCTGTAACGATCCCTGGGGTTCGGTCCCGGCCCGCAGCTCAGGCAAGCCTACCAAGCAGTCGCTGGTTCTGGCCCAATTGATGAAGGATGCCAATCTGGCGGCCGAATGGCGCAACTATCGCCTTGATGGCGTGCAGGTTGATTTTGTCGATGCGGCCGGTAAGGCAACCGTGTTAGGCAACTCCGTCATCGAGGGTGACAACGCTGGCAATCCCACGTTGATGAAGTCCTCATCCTGCATCACCTGCCACGACCTTTCCACCATCAACAAGAGCAAACAGGAGTTGAGCCCCGACTTTATCATCGGCCCGCCCAAGTCCATCCCTGCCGGCTACATACGCAGGGACTTCGTCTGGTCTCTCTCCCTGGCACAATAGATCGCACACCCAGCGCTGCGTTCGCCATCTCTTCCGGCGGACGCAGTGCGTTCCTGCTCAGGTAAAGCCCCGCCTGGCTCCAGTAAACTTGTCCATGGAGCCAACCATGCCAAGCCTATGGGCCAGGACGCGGACGACGCTGGAGATGATCAAGTGGGAGCACTCGATCTTCGCGCTGCCTTTTGCGCTGACGGCGGTGCTGCTGGCGGCCAACGGCCTGCCCGACTGGCGGCTGGTATTGCCGATGAAGCTTGTGTGGATTCTGGTGGCCATGGTGGCGGCGCGCTCCTCGGCAATGGCCTTCAATCGCTGGGCCGACGCGGAGCTGGATGCCGCCAATCCTCGCACCAAAAGCCGCGCGATTCCCGCTGGGCTGCTCACGCGCAATTTTGTGCTGGGCTTTACGCTGCTAGCGGCTGCGGTCTTCGTCGCGGCGGCGGCGGAGTTGAACCGGCTCACGCTTTATCTGACGCCCGTTTGCTTGCTGGTGCTCTGGGGTTACAGCTACCTGAAGCGCTTCACACGGTGGTCGCACCTGGGGCTGGGCCTGGCGCTGGGATTGGCGCCCACGGCAGCGTGGATTGCCGTGCGTGGCTCGCTGGACGCGCGCATCCTGGTGCTGACGGCGGCGGTGACTCTGTGGGCGGGCGGCTTTGACGTGCTCTACGCCTGCCAGGATTATGAGCACGACCGTGCCGCGGGTCTCCATTCCCTGCCCCAGGCGGCTGGCATACCGGCAGCCTTTAAGACGGCGCGATTGATGCATCTGGCCATGCTAGGTCTGCTCGTCTGGTTCGGCGCGCTCTTTCATTTCCATGCGCTCGGCTGGCTGGGAATCGTGGCCGTGGGACTGCTGCTGGCCTATGAGCACTCGCTGGTTTCGCCGCGCGATTTGCGCCGGCTGAATGCCGCTTTCTTCACGATGAACGGCGTAATTGCGATGGTATTTCTCGCTTTTGTGGCGGGTGATTTATGGTTGCGGTACAGTAAATAGAATTGGAGAATCAGGAAACCGATGAAGATAGCAATCCAGGGAGAGTTTGGCTCATTCAGCCACGAAGCAGCGACCAAGCTGGTCCCTGATGGAGAGATTGTTCCCTGTTCGCTTTCGGCGGAGGTCTTCGCCGCGCTGAGCGGGGGCGGCGTGGATGCCGCGGTGATTCCCATCGAAAACAGCCTGGCCAGTTCGGTGGCGGAGCACTACGACCTGCTGTTGACCCACGATGTGCGGGTGGTGCAGGAGACGCTGCTCCACATCCGGCATAATCTGATCGGGATCTCCGGCGTCGAGACAGGGGAGATTCATCGTGTTTTTTCGCATCCCGTGGCGCTGGCGCAGTGCCGGAAGTTTTTGGCCGCTCACCCCCGGATGGAGGCCTTTGCGTTCTACGACACCGCAGGCAGCGTGAAGCAGTTGATGGAACTGCGCGACCGCCACGTGGGGGGCATCGCCAGCGAGGCGGCGGCGCACTACTATGGCGCGCAGATTCTCGAAGCCGGCATCGAAGACAACCCGGAAAACTATACCCGCTTTTTCCTGGTGCGGCGCGCGGCGGATGCGGTAATGGATCCGGAGTCGAACAAGATCAGCCTGGCGTTTTCGCTGGAGCACAAGCCGGGATCGCTGGTGAAGGCGCTGACGGAGCTGGCGTGGATCGGCGCGAATATGACCAAAATCGAGTCGCGGCCGGTTCACGGCAAACCATGGGAGTACATCTTCTTCGTGGATTGCCAGATTCAAAAGGCCGAGGATGGCGCGCAGGCAGTGGAGTCGCTCAAGCCCCATTGCGCGATGGTCAAGGAGCTGGGACGCTACCGGGAAGCAGCGCTGCCGTTGAGTTCGACTCGGCAATAGGGTTAGGTTGTCGTACTTCCACTGCTGCACAATCGCGGATCATTCTACGCAAAAGCTCCATTCCTGTAGATTGCTTCATGCGAATCATCAAGGCAAATGCTGACGGAAGGCCTGTTGCAGGCGCAGACTTCCCGCTTGCTCGACGGCCTTTTCGACGCGGGCGCGCAGCTCGGCGTTGGGCGCGGTGCGGCCGATGGCTTCAATGGCTGCCGGAGCCTCTCGCGCATCCCGCGCAATCAGAGCGACGAGAAAATCCATCGCCTCGGGCAATCGGGTGAGAGCGATGGCGCTCAGCAGCACTCCACCGAACCAACCATCCGCACCGGTATGGAGACGCGCTATCAACGCGGCCAAAGCCTCCGGCGCGCGCATTTCGGCCAGCGCAAAAGCAGCCTCGGCGGCCAGGTCGTCGCCGTCCTTCAGAGCCGCAGCTACCAAAGCAATGGCGCTTGCGCCTTCAACGGCAAGCAGCGCGGAGTAGACAGCGCCCAGCACCTCCGGCTCGTCCTTTGCGAGCAGCGCGCGCAGGCGCAGCAGGAGCGCTGCGCTCACTCCGCCCACCTGCCCGATGGCCCGCGCCGCTTCCATGCGCACGGTCTTGTCGGCGTCGGTCAGCGGCTCCAGGAGAAGGCCGAGCAAGTCGGCGTCCGAGAGGCCGGGGCAATCGACCAACGCATGAGTGCAAGCGCCGCGCAAGGCTCCGGCGGTGTCGGAGAGGCCGCCGTACGATCCTTCCATCTGATGATGGCGCAGGCCGCGCAGATAAGCGTCCTTCTGGCGATGCTCCAGCTTGACCAGTGTTTTGACCAGCGCATTCTTCGCCCAGCACTGCGGATCGGATTTGGCGGCGTCGATAAAGAAGCGGTCGTAGGCGGCGAGCGCGTCGGGCAGAAGAGCGAATAACTCCGCATAGGCGACCAACTTGGCGGCTTTGGAAACGAGGAAGTTATTGCGATGCGTGAGCGCTTTGCTCAGTTGTTCGATTTGAACGATGTTCGGAGCGGAAGCGGTCTTCAGCGCTTCATTCAAAGCCTCCAGTTCGGCGAGTTCCGTATCAAAGCCGCGCGGCGCGGGCTTGACGGTTTTCTTTGCGCTCATGAGCTGCTCCGTCTCATTTATAAACTGCTGCAGTAATGCGCGGCTGGAAAAGCGAAGATAAAACGTACACAACGTGCGATTTGATTCTTCGAACTTCCGGTTAAAAAAGGGCAGAATTTCGAGCATAAACTGACTCTTTTTGGGAACTATTTGGCTGTTTTCTGGCTTAAAAACGTGAAAAACAGGGGTTTACCGTTACCATTTAAGCAATACGTTAAAAATGCATATCGTTGATAGGATGATAGTTATACGTGCCATAAAGGCAAAATAACGGCCTCCGCTGGGTAAGGGGGGTGGGGGTAAGTGCCTTTCTGGTAATCATTTTCGCGGTATATTGTTGGCATTTGAGTAACTGCGGCGCAGGCACTCCAGTGGAACATTCTTTCCCTCCAGAATGATTGTGCGCCGTGCAAATGAAATATTCTGCAAGAGATCAGAGATCAGAAAAACATGCCGGTTGAGGTTCGTGGATTCCCAGGTCCTAATGCGGGACCTGGGCCACCCAATCGTTATAAGATGTGGATATGGACCACCCACTGGTGAATCGCCGCTATATATGCAGAATTTGATTGAACAACTTTGCAGTGAAGCAGACCAAATCATTGGCCCGAATAGCCCTTTTGTAAAATCTATAACTTCGCAACAGCCACCGGACCGAATCTACCACTATACAAATGATGTCGGACTGAAGGGCATTCTGGAGTCTGGCAAACTTTGGCTAACAGAGATTAACAGTCTGAATGATCCTTCCGAACTGAACCACGGCTTTAGAGTTGCTATCAAAGAACTCAAAGAAATGGTAATCAATGAACCAAAAGAGAGCCAAATATTCACACACGACCTTGAAATCATAGCCGCGAAGGAAACGATTCAAAAGTCCGCTGATTTTTTCATATGTTCATTCAGCCAATGCGGTGATGACCTTGGACAATGGCGTGCCTATGCAGACAATGGGCGTGGTTTTGCACTTGGATTTGATGCTGCTGCCTTAGAATACGGGTCCATACTCGATTCATTTCCACTTACATACGATGACGACAAGCTTGCAGAAATTGATCGTGAGATCATAACGAAAATGCTTTACTATACAAGGTTACCGAATTATAAAGATGACCTTTCCATTGCCTTCATGACCTATGTAACTAACGCTGCAATATTCTTTAAACATCCGGCCTACAGAAGCGAAAAGGAATACAGGTTCATAGAGACATTTCGTTCAAATACATTACCTAGTGTGAACTTGAGAGCTCGTCGAAATACGTTGATCCGATATCGGGAATTTGATTGGAGAACGGTTGCTCCGTGTGCATTCAAAGAAATCGTTGTTGGTCCCGTAGACCAAGGAAACTCATCCCGATTTGCGAACGAATGCTTACGTTTGCATCCGAATTCTCAAATTGTGCCAATCGTACCCTCGTCAATTCCGTATAAGGCGTTTTGACAGATTTCAATTCTACATTCGATTACTAGATACAAAAGTCATATATGCCAACATGAATCAATCAGTTTCATCTGGAGGATTGAAACTAAATCGCGTGGATTCCACCATTCGACGAATTTCAAATTCCCATTCATCCTCGCCAGGCAGACGCTCTTCAGAGGATGTCCACCTTCCAAGCAACTTATTCACAAACTGGAGGCCTTGTTGACCTTCGACATCTCCTTGTTCGGCTGCCAGACTAAAGAACCTTGCAGCCTCTTCGAGGTTCTTCTGTAGTCCCTTTCCTCGCATGAAAAGATCCGCAATTGTAACCTGTGACTGTGAATCTCCAGCATCAGCAGCCTTGCGAAGCCAGATAGCGGCCTCCTCGTAGTCCTTGGGAACCCCATCGCCGCCCCGTAAAAGCAGTTGTCCAAGGGTCGCTTGTGCATCAACATTACCTTGTTTTGCAGCTTTGAGAAGCCACTCAGATGACCTCACGAAGTCTGTCGGTACGCCATTTCCCGTTCCATACATCACTCCAAGGTGGTATTGAGCATCTCGGTTCCCACTTTGTGCTGCAAGCGCATACCACTTTATTGCTTCGGTCGCGCTCTTTGCTACACCAACTCCGTGCTCAAACATTAGACCCAACTTGTCCTGTGCCGGTGCAAACCCAAGTTCTGCGGACTTCCTAAAACAACTCGCTGCGATCGGCGGGTCCTCCTTGGTCCCTAGGCCATGTAAGTAATGGTGACCGAGTGCGTAGAGTGCCTGTTTGTGTTTCGTGTTTGCCTTCACGGCGCGCTCCTGGCACTCAAGACATTCCAAATACTGAGATTTATCTGTAAGAGTAAGTGCCCGGTGGTACTAAAAATCTGCGTCTTGCCCTTGTACTGTTGTTTCCGACTTTCGCATATTGATTAAGTTCGGAGATGCACCCAGGAAAATCACTTGTTTTCCACAGCTAGGGCAGAACCGGAATCCATCTGACAGCATGTTGCCACATTGGGAACAGAACATAAATCGCTCCTATATTGCCACCAGTTTACGCCTTGAATGTCGTTACCCACCCAATAATATCCTTACGCGGGGTCGTAGTTTAGGTTCGGTCCGAGCCAGCGCTCGACCTCCGCGATACTCATCCCTTTGCGCTCGTGATAGTCGGCGACCTGATCGCGGTCGATCTTGCCTAGCGAGAAATAGCGCGACTCGGGATGCGCGAAGTAGAGGCCGCTGACGCTCGATCCCGGCCACATGGCGAACGACTCGGTAATCAGCATGCCGGTCTTGGCCTGCACATCGAGCAAGCGCCAGAGCGTGCCCTTCTCGGTGTGATCGGGGCAGGCCGGATAGCCCGCGGCGGGGCGGATGCCGCGATACTTTTCGTGGATCAGTTCGTCGATGGACAGCGATTCGGCGCGGCCGTAACCCCATTCGTCGCGCACACGCTTGTGCAGAGCTTCGGCGAAGGCCTCGGCAAGGCGGTCGGCGAGAGCCTCGGCCATGATCGCGTTGTAGTCGTCGTGCTGGGCGCGGAAGCGATCGCAGAGTTCCTTGAGGCCGATGCCGCTGGTGACCGCGAATGCGCCGATGTGATCGAAGAGTTCCATCTCTTTTGGTGCAATGAAATCCGAGAGCGAACGGCAAGGTTCGCTGCCCTTGTCGATCTGCTGGCGGAGAAAATGGAAGCGCTCCAGCACCTTTGCGCGAGTTTCATCGCTGTATAACTCGACATCGTCGCCGACGGCGTTGGCGGGAAAGATGCCGTAGACGCCGCGCGCCGTAATCAGCTTCTCCGCAATGATCTTGTCGAGCAGCGCATTGGCTTCGGCGAAGAGCTGGCGCGCCTGTTCGCCCTGTTTCTCGTCGTCGAGAATGCGTGGGTAAACGCCTTTCAGCTCCCAGGTGTGGAAGAAGGGCGTCCAGTCAATGAACTCGCGCAGTGTGGCCAAGGGAAAGTTGTCGAGCACGCGCACGCCGGTAAACTCGGGGGCCGGCAAATCTTCGGCGCGCCACTCGATAGGAGTACGCCTCTGGCGAGCGGTCGCAAGAGAGACGAGCGGCAGGCGCGGCGCGGCGTGCGCCTTGCGCAGACGCTCGTATTCAGCGCGATGGGCAGCGACGAATTCTGCTTTGCCGTCTTCGCTCAACAAACTCGTCGTCACCGGCACGGCGCGACTGGCGTCGAGCACGTGGACGACCGGCTCGCTGTAGTGCGGCGCAATCTTGACGGCGGTGTGCGCGCGGCTGGTGGTGGCTCCGCCGATCAGCAGCGGCAGCTTGAAGCCCTGGCGCTCCATCTCGCGGGCTACATGGACCATCTCGTCGAGCGAGGGCGTGATCAGGCCGCTGAGGCCGATCAGGTCCGCCTTCTCCGCGCGGGCGCGTTCAAGAATCTTTTCGCAGGGGACCATAACTCCAAGGTCAATAACTTCGTAGTTATTACACGCCAGCACAACACCTACGATGTTCTTGCCAATGTCATGCACGTCTCCTTTGACCGTGGCCAGCACAATTTTTCCCTGCGCCTTGACCGCATGTCCGGCGGCAACCATCGCTGCTTTTTCGGCCTCCATAAAGGGCGTCAGATGCGCCACGGCCTTCTTCATTACGCGCGCCGACTTGACCACCTGGGGCAGGAACATCTTGCCCGCGCCGAAGAGATCGCCGACCACGCCCATTCCGGCCATCAGCGGGCCTTCGATCACCAGCAGCGGGCGGCCCAGCTTGATGCGGGCTTCCTCGACATCGATCTCGATGAAGGCGTCGATGCCCTTGACCAGCGCGTGAGAGAGACGCTCCTCGACGGTGCCGCTGCGCCATTCCTCGGCCTTCTTCTCACTCGCAACCGCTCCGCCCGCGCTCTTCAGCGTTTCGCCAAAGTCCACCAAGCGCTCGGTGGCATCGGGACGGCGGTTGAGCAGCACGTCTTCAACAAGCGCCTTCAGCTCCGGCTCAATCTCCTCATAGACCTCGAGCATTCCGGCATTGACAATGCCCATGTCCATACCCGCCGCAATGGCGTGGTAGAGAAAGGCGGAGTGCATCGCCTCGCGCACCTTGTTGTTGCCGCGAAAGCTGAAAGAAATATTGGAGACGCCGCCGCTCACCTTGGCGTGAGGCAGGTTGGCCTTGATCCAGCGCGTGGCATTGATAAAGTCCACGGCATAGTTGTTATGCTCTTCCATACCCGTCGCGACGGTAAGCACGTTGGGATCGAAGATGATGTCCTCGGGCGGAAAGCCGACTTCGAGCAAGATTCGGTAGGCGCGCTCGCAGATGCGGATCTTCTCCTCGTAGGTCGCGGCTTGGCCCTGTTCGTCAAAAGCCATCACCACCGCCGCCGCGCCATACTTCAGCACTTTGGCAGCGTTCCGGCGAAACTTCTCCTCGCCTTCTTTCAGCGAGATCGAATTCACGATGCCCTTGCCTTGCAGGCATTTCAGCCCCGCCTCAATCACCTCCCACTTCGACGAGTCCACCATGAAGGGAACCTTGGCGACCTCAGGCTCGCTCCCCAGCAACTGTAGGTAGCGGGTCATCGCCGCTACGCCATCGATCATGCCTTCGTCCATGCAGATGTCGATGAGGTTGGCGCCGTTCTCCACTTGCTGCCGGGCCACGCTGACCGCTTCCTCGTACTTGCCTTCCTTGATCAGCTTGGCAAACTTAGGCGAACCGGCGACGTTGGTCCGCTCGCCGATCAGGATGTAGACGCCGGGCTGCTGCGTGAAGGGCTGCGAACCGGAGAGTCGCAGCGGCCTGATTTCTGACTCCGGCGTGTCTTCCATCTGCGACGCGGTCCATAGCCGCCGCGGAGGCTGGCCATTGAGCGCCTGGGCAATCGCGGCGATGTGCTCGGGCGTGTTGCCGCAGCAGCCGCCGGCGATATTGATCAGCCCTCCCCGCGCAAACTCGCCCAGGTAACGGGCCATATCCGCCGGCCCCAGATCGAAGCCGGTCGGCGAGAGAGGATTCGGCAGACCGGCGTTCGGGTAACAGGAGATCGCCGCGCTCGACTTCTCTGCGAGTTCTTCCAGAAACGGGTACATCAGATCGGGACCGAGAGAGCAGTTGAGCCCCACCGACAGCGGCTTTACGTGCTCGACCGCGTTCCAGAAGGCCTCGATGGTCTGCGCGGAGATCATCGTCTCGCCGCCGCGTCCCACCGCCGCCGAGATCATCACCGGCAGTTCCCTGCCCTCAGCATCAAAGACCTCGCGGATGGCCACCAGCGCGGCCTTGGCGTTCAGCGAGTCGAAGATAGTCTCGACTAGAAGCAGGTCTACGCCGCCAGCGATCAGCGCGCGCGCCTGCTGAATGTACGCGTTCTTCACCTGATCGAAGGTAACCACGCGGAAGCCCGCATCCTCGGCGTCTGGCGAGTTCGAAAGAGAGACGGTGAGGGGGCCCAGCGAACCCGCCACGAAGCGCTGCCGCCCCGTCGCGTTGCCCACGCGATCGGCCCACTCCCTGCATTGCCGCGCCGATTGCTCATTGATCTCCCAGGCCAGGCCGTTGAGGAACTCGTCCTCGATAATCTTTTGATAGAAGGCCGGATCTTTGCGGCCGCCATGCTCGCGCGGATCGTCTACAAAAAATTCGCTCTGCGTAATGCTGGTGGCGCCGAAGGTGTTGGTTTCGATGATATCCGCGCCAGCCTCCAGGAACCGCCGATGGATGTCGCAGATCATCGCCGGCTGCGTCAGGCTGAAGAGGTCGCCGTTATTCAGCAGGTCTTTTGTAGAATCTTTGAAGCGCTCGCCGCGCATATCCGCTTCCCTCATCCCATAGGTGCGGATCGTCGTTCCCATCGCTCCATCAATGATGGCGATACGGCTTTCGAGAATTCTTTTGAGAGGATGTTCGTCAGCTGTAGTCATTTCACTCACAGCGAGCCGTCGTCAACCAGCACGCGTCGCTTCCGTTCTTCAATACTTTGCCAAAGTTGCTCCAGAACCCGTCGGCCGCCAGTGAAAACAGGAAAAGCGGCCTACCCTCTAGCATATATGGTTCTGGATCTTATTTTTCATATCCTCTTGGCTGGTATGCTCCTTCATAACTCCAGTCAAAAACAGAGATCCGGATCGCTCCGCGACCCGGATCTCTCCAATAAGAACCAACATGGGATACAAATTCTGCTAAGATCCCTTCGATCAGGCTCCGTTTCCAGGTTGGGCAGCACCTTGCGGTGAACCGCCGTGGCAGCATTTATCCATGCCGCCGCTGTGGGCACACTTCTTCCCGCAGGATTTGTCTTTCTTGCACATTTTCGCGCTGTCGCCGCCGCAGCACTTCATATCGCATCCATCCTTGCAGCAGTCTTTCCCACAGCTGTCGTGACAGCAGGCTTTACAGTCGGCGCTACCGGCTGCTTGTTTGGTCATCGAGCATTTCGCGCCCATTTGCGTTTGCGATGTCTGGGCAAATGCGACCACCGCAAACACCATCACGAATGAAAGAAAAGCTATTATGCGTTTCATGGAAATCTACTTTACGTTGAAAGTGCAAAATATCGAGCCGACGGGATTCTTCAGAAACCCCGTGGCTGCTTCATTTGCTTGAACGTAAGGAGACGTCTAAATCCTGAAAACCTGCAAGAGGACATATCTGGGTGGGCCGGATGCAACTGTCAGATTGAAGGGGGGAGCCGCAAAGGCCATAACATCATCCGCTGATATGCGGGGAACCAATGCAAGGATTTCCGTATTTCCAGCCTTATGTTTGCGATCTGCCGTCAACCGGAAAACGCCCTGCGGGATTCCTTCCATGCAGCAATTCTGCTCGCAGCCGGTACTTGCAACCTGCATAGGCTTCTGGCAGTCCATGCCCATCTGGCTCATTGCCTCGCCACAGTCGGGAGCGCAGGGTCCGCTGACAGGACGCCCCATGTCGCATGACAGACCTGCGATAGCCGGTTGTGCCATGAGTAGCGCAACCACAACAATGACGACGATTTGGAGGAGCTTCTTCATCAGTTTCAATGAGATTATAACAGCTTTTCGACAGAATATGTGCGCTGGATCACGAAAGCAGGTCGCGCAACTATTATTTCGCCGTCAGCGCCGCAACCGGCACCAGCATGTCTTCCTTGCGCATGACCAGGTTGGTGGCGTTCAGCGTGGCCAGCTCGAAGCCGTGGCCGTGGGTGATGGCGTCGGTGGGGCAGGCTTCCACGCAGTATCCGCAGAAGATGCAGCGGTTGTAGTCGATGTTATAGACCTTGGCGTAGCGCTCAGACGAGCTGATGCGCTGCTCCTCGGTATTCTCCGCGGCCTCGATATAAATGCAATTCGAGGGACAGGCAGCGGCGCAAAGGAAGCAGGCCACGCACTTCTCCAGGCCGTTCTCGTCGCGCTGCAAGACGTGCGCGCCGCGGTAGCGCGGCTCGAAGACCGCTCCGCGCTCGGGGCCTGCGCCGTCGGGGTAGTTCTCCACCAATGTGGGTTGCAGAATCTCCCCGAAGGTGATGCTCATGCCCTTGGCGATGCCCCGGATGTTGTCCACAATCGACATGAGGCCAGTATACGACGGATTCAATCAGCGCCGCATGGCGGGCGGCTGCGACTGGCCGCGATTGTTGACCGGCGGGGTGAGAACGGGCTTGCGCGCGCTGTGTGGCTTGTAGCTCTGCTGGCAGAGCAATGAGTCCTGTCCGCGCTCCAGACCGGCCATCGTGCCCTCAGCGCCGCAGAGCCGCTGCTTCATCGACTCGGCCTCCTTGCCGTTGAGCAGTTGCGTGCGCTCCAGGCCGTGAATCGGGTCCAGATCGTAGCAATAGAGACGGTCCTCGGGCTTCTCTTTGCCGTGATCGATGTGGCTCCATGTGCCCATCAGTTGCCGTCCATTCGGCTCGGTCAGCAGCGCATAGACCTGCGTCAGCGCAGCGCCCTGGGCGGGATTCGCGCTCCAGATCGGCGCGGCCTGCGTGCCGCGCATCCAGCGCGCCGCCCACATATGCTGCGAGAAGTCGTAGCGGAAGGCGGTAAAAAACGTCTCCGCCGCGCAGGCGTTGCAATCGTCGTAGAGAGCGCCCAGCTCCCGCGGCGCGCCGTCTGCCAGCAGCATCCAGTCCAGCAGGCGCAGATTCGCGCCCTTGATCAGCCGCGTGCCGTTGTGGCTGGTCAGCGAGAGGCTCCAAACCGTGAAGGTGTCCTCCGAAGGGGGCGATTGCGGCGAGGCGCGCAGCGTGGTGACGACTAGCGCCGCGTCGAACTGCACGCCGATCTCGCGAATCGCCGTCCAATCTTCCACGGCCAGCGACCGCGTCACCCACGCCACCACGTCCCGGTCCTGCGCGGAGTGGAAGTCCATCCAGCGAAAGGGATCCTGCTGCGCGCGCAAGGGCGCGTCGGCGAAGAGCATTGCCGCGATGAGGCCGTAAAAGAGCGAGGAGGAGACGATCCGCATGAATCTAGGGTAAAGCAGAGAGGCGCCTGCGGTGCGGGGACGCTCGGGACCTGCGGTATAGCAGACGCTCAGCACCTGCGGTGCGGCAGCCGCTCGCTCTTCGCTCGCTTGGGGTTCTTGGTCTCCCACATCCGAAAATACGGAACGGGCGCCTGGCTGACCTGTTGGGATAATATATGTTACTATTATCCAGATGATCGACATCCGGGAATATCTCGCCATGACGGACGAAACCTCTTCGGGGAAATGAGTAGCCATGGCATTGACACGGGATTATCGAGAGACGGTACAGGCGCGGGTGCGCGGCGACGAGGAGTTTCGCCGCGGCTTGCTGCGTGACGCCATTGATGCTCTGCTGGCGGGCGAGGGCGCGCTGGGCCGGGAGATTCTGCGCGATTTCATCAATGCAACCGTGGGCTTTCCCACGCTGGCCGAGCAGACTGGCATCCACGCCAAGACGCTGCATCAGATGTTCGGCCCCAAAGGCAACCCAACCGCCTCCAACCTCTTCAAGATCATCGCTTGCCTTCAGGAGCATGAGGGGGTTCGGTTGCAGGTGGTGGCGTAGGGCCAGTGGTGGTATCTCAAGTCCGAAAATCAGGACCTGGAGCACCCGGCAGCCTAGAGTGAACGATTTCAACCCGGAGTCTATCCTAACCGCTCAGGTTTATGGTACACTTCACTCATGCCAACCGTCTTGAGATTGGGGAGTTTGCGCGTCGTGATCTACCCCAACGATCATTGGCCGGCGCACGTTCACGTCATCGGGCATGGGCATAGAGCCGTTTTCAACCTGAATTGCTCCGCGGGCCCGCTGAGTTTACGGCAGTCTGGTTTCCCGGAGCATCAGACACAAAGCATTCGGGCGGAACTAGGGAAGCACTTGACCTTACTTTGCAAAGCATGGGAGGAAATACATGGACGAGCATGAAGAATACCTGGAAGCCTATCGGAGAGAGCAGGAGGATTTGGCTACCATTCCTCACGCCGTCAGCGCCCGCTATGATCGCCGCATCGGACGCGTTGTGGTGGGCCTGAGCAATGGGTTGGAGATTTCCTTCTCGCCGCGCAATGCGCAAGGGCTGGAAACGGCTACATGGGAGCAGTTGCGGGAGATCGAGATTGACCCTCCGGGCTTCGGGCTTCACTTCCCCGCGCTGGACGCGGACTTGTACATTCCGGCGCTGTTGGAAGGGGTATTTGGATCGAAACGATGGATGGCCGCGCGCCTGGGAGAGTTGGGCGGCAAAGCTCGCAGCGCCGCGAAGGCAAAGGCGTCCAGAGCGAACGGCCGTTTGGGCGGCAGGCCGAAGAAAGTAGCTACCGCGGCCTGAGAACAGAGATCAGGGGTCAGAGATCAGCGATCAGAAACACGCTGGTTGGGGTTCGTGGTCTCCCATATCCGAAGGTCGGGAAATGGGCCGCCTGCCCGCCGTGGTATAGTGAATGCGTCTTAGAAGTGGGAACTCCCCCGCTCTCTACAGGAAAGGATGGGGAAATGAAGAACACATTGATGCTACTGGCATTGTTGTTACTGGCACTTAGCGCGGTGATGCGTATAGGGTCTGTCAGCCGGGTTAACGCGGATACCAATTGCAATCCCGCAACCTGTGGTTATGGTTGGCACAGCGTATGCAAGGAAGAATGCGATCCGAACTACCTCAATTGCACCGTCAAGATTTGCAAATGTCACTGTGAAAAGGATCCAGATCCAAAGTAGCACAAGCCCAATAAATAAATAGCCGGAGATGGGGAAAAATCCCCGGCTCTCCGCCGCAAAGAAGCGGTGGGCAGCAAAGGGGATGTGAGAGACAATGCAATAGCTTTGTGGAGGCTGTGAACTATGGATAATTCGGTACAGAAGAACTGTGACAACCAAACGAAGCAACGGCTTGGGGAACTGAATACGAAGTCCTACTATCTCCTTATTGCCCTCAGTTTTCTTTTAGTTCTTGGCAGAGACAAGGACGGGAAATGGCTGCATCCCCCGTTTCCGATGCAGCTGGCGTTGACATCAGCGGCTCTTGCCGCTGTTGCGCCATTGCAGGATTTCTTCCCAACGGTGAAGTGGTGGCTCGGTGCTGTCCGGTGGTTTAAGGTTGGCGCTCTAATTCTTGCCTTGTTATGTACACTCTATTGGGTGTGGACACCTATTTAGACGTGGGAGCCACAGTTGTGGCCCCAGCAGCACCGTAGGCGGGCTATTGTCTCTCCGGTGTGACAGTCATGGCAGCCGGGGAACATTCTCCTCATTTGGAGCAAAGTCTTTAACCGTAATCTCTGAGGACCCTATAGCAGCAGTAGCCTCAGCCAGAACCGTAACCGAGATTTGAGGAGGATTCACGCATGGTATGGTCTTTCTTGGAGAAATTGCCAAATGTCCAATCGGCTATGTTTATTAAGGGTGAGATTCAATTGCAACAGCGAAAAAATGATTTGCATGAACACTGGCCGAAGTGCTTGGCTGCTACGGACGGAAACGTGGAAAAAGCCAAGGACATGTTTGTGAGGATTGTCTGCAATAAACCTGCATGGCTTGCGGTCGTTCGGCTGTATGACCCGTACAGGAAAGCCGAGGGAATTCGACAGCATGTTGATTTCCTGATGCCCCCGACCTCTGTTCCTCCTTCTCTTCCCGCCGCTTCCACTTCTGGTATGACAGCGGACCTTAATATCGAGTCAAGCGTTCCTGGTGCGGACATTGAGATTGACGGCGCATTTGTTGGCAACACGCCCTCCACAGTAGCAGTAGCCGCTGGGAGTCACCAAATCATCGTCAAGAAGAAGGGTTTCACCGACTGGAGCAGGACGCTTAATGTCACAAGCGGCATGGTTCATCTGAGCGCGGAATTGGAGGCGGGTGTCCAGTTGCAGGACTCAACGGGAAAAGCTTAGCAACTTGGATACAATCGCCGCCAATGATCGGGATTACCGCGCTTGGCGTGCTCGACTCTTCCGGTTAGGAGAGGATCATTGGGGTATTTCTTCTTCGCATTGCATCCGCATTCGTTCTGTGTCGTTCCTGTTTCGACCGTTTTACCATTGCGAATGGCGTGCCAATTTCCATCCGATTGTTTCTCTACAAAGATGTCAGGCATAATTCTTCCCATCCTTTGTAAATTGAGTAACAACATATAATGCATCTCTGCGGGCGGATTTGCAAGGGAATTCGACATCGTAGTTGCGCTCATTGCAGAGGCCAATCTACCTCAACTCCGAGTTGTGGGGCCGACCGGCCAACCGGGGATAACACCGCTTTTTGCCTGCGATCCAGATACTTTTGATGCTGTTGAACCATCCAAATCACAAGCCGAGGGTAGCCCAGAGGGCATCGATTTTGGCTTTGGTTCCGCGGTCCATCTCGATCATCGCGGGCCAGGGGCGGTCGAAGCCTTCGGCCTTCCATTTTCTGGTGGCGTCGATGCCCATTTTTGACCCGTAGTTGGGCAGGCGGCTGGCGTGGTCGAGCGAATCGACCGGGCCGAGGGTGAATTGAATGTCGCGCTCCGGGTCGATGTTGTTGGTGACGCGCAGGACGACCTCGGCGAGATTCTGCACGTCACAGTCCTCGTCCACGACCACGATAATCTTGGTAAACATGGCCTGGCCGAGCGACCAGATGGCGTTCATCACCTTGCGCGCCTGGCCGGGATAACTCTTGCGGATGGAGACCAGCATCAAGTTATGGAAGACGCCCTCGACGGGCAGATGAATGTCCACTAACTCCGGAATCTGCATCTTCATCGCGGGCAGGAAGATGCGCTCCACGGCCTTGCCCATCCAGGCGTCCTCCATGGGCGGCTTGCCGACAATCGTCGCGGCGTAGATGGGATTCTTGCGATGCGTGATGCAAGTCAGATGGAAGACCGGGTACTCGTCGGTCAGCGTGTAGAAGCCGGTGTGGTCGCCGAAGGGGCCTTCCGCGCGCAGCTCGCCCAGCTCGACGTAGCCTTCGAGAACAATCTCGGCGTGGGCCGGAACCTGCAGATCGATCGTCTCGCACTGGACGATTTCGACGGATTTGCCGCGCAGAAAGCCGGCGATCAGGTACTCCTCGACCTCGGGCGGCGCGGGCACGATGGCCGCAAAGGTGGTGGCCGGATCGGTACCGATAGCCACGGCAACTTCCAGCCGCGAGCCCTTCAGATTGCTCAGCGCCACCTGCGGCAAGCCGCCGATGGGTCCGTCGGGAATGGCGCAAGCGCCGCCCGCCGACTCGGCCATGGCCGCTACGCGGGCGCTGTTCTCGTTGAATCCAGAGCCTTCAGCGGCTGCCCTCCGCAGGAGTTCGCGGTAGTGCTCGGCGGCGACTTTCTGCCGCTGCCAGTGCATTCCAGTGGTCTGGCCGTCGTAGACCTGCATGCGGTACATGCCGATGTTGCGCTTGCCGGTGCGCGGGTCGCGGGTGACCACGCAGGGCAGCGTGATGAACCGGCCGCCGTCGTGCGGCCAGCACTTGAGGATGGGAAACCAGTTGAGGTCCAGATTCTCGCGCCGAATCACTTCCTTGCAGGGTGCGTCCTTGGCGCCGACGGTCTTGGGGAAGGCGCTGGTCAACGCGCCCAATTGCGGCAGCATCTTGAGCTTGTCGAGCAGGCCTTCGGGGGCTTTCAAGTTCATCAGGCCGGTGATGCGCTCGGCAATCTCGTCCAGAGAGTCGATGCCCAGAGCCAGCGCCATGCGCCGTTCGCTGCCGAACTGGTTGATGAGCACAGAGTGGCCGGGATGGCCTTTCACGTTTTCAAACAACAGCGCCGGGCCGCCGGGAGCGTACTTCCCTGCCCCGCTCTTCGCGTCCGCGCCGCCCCGCGCGCCGATCCCTACTCCAATTTTGGAAACGCGGTCGGTAATTTCGGTAATCTCCAGCTCCGGCGAAACTTCTTCGCCGATGCGCCGGAGTTCGCCGGCTTTTTCCAGTGCTTTGATCCACTCGCGCAAGTCGTCGTAGGCCAAGGGGCTGCTCCTCGGAGGCATTTTCTTCCCCCTTCATACTAAGGCTTTTGACTGACGGTAGAACTGGATTCGCTCCTTCAATCTCTTTGCGGGCGGATGGGAATGGCCGTGGAAGATTATCATCGAAGGAGCGGCTCGGCTGCGCAACGCCGCTCAAACAGAGGTAGAATCTCCCTCATGCCGATTCATGAAGACCGTCTCTTCCCCGCCGAACCCGGCACGCGCGCGATCGCCCGGGCGCTGTATGCTCACGTAAAATACCTGCCCATCATCAGCCCGCATGGCCATACGCAGGCGGCCTGGTTTGCCAGGAACGAGTCCTTTCCCGACCCGGCATCGCTCCTTGTGCAGCCCGATCATTACGTCTTCCGCATGCTTTATAGCCAGGGAGTCTCGTTGGATGATCTGGAAATCGGCAGGCCGGAGCTGAAGAACCCGCGCAAGGTCTGGAGCCTCTTTGCCAGCCATTATTACCTTTTCCGCGGCACGCCAACGCGCATCTGGATGGACTATGTTTTTCACGAGCTCTTCGGACTCCAGCAGCGCTTTTCCGCTTCCACAGCCGACCTGTTCTTTAACACCATCGCGGAAAAGCTGAAGACGCCGGAGTTCCTGCCGCGCGCTCTCTTCGAGCGTTTCAACATTGAGGTGCTCTCCACCACCGATTCGCCCCTCGACTCGCTGGACGATATTCAGGCGATCCGCGCAGCGGGCTGGAAAGGGAGAATCCTGCCCGCCTTTCGCCCCGATCCGGTCGTCGATCCTGAGTATCCCGGATTTGCCGAGTCGATCCTCAAGCTGGGCGAGCAGACCGGCGAAGACTCCTCCAACTGGACCGGCTACCTGAACGCACTGCGCAAAGCGCGCCTGCGCTTCAAGGCGCTGGGCTGCACCTCCACCGACCACGGCCATCTGACCCCGCAAACCGCCGATCTGCCCGAAGCCGGAGCCGCCGAGTTATTCAACTTAGTTTTCTCCGGCAACGCCGATGCGCCGCAGCAGGAACTCTTCCGCGCCCAGATGCTCACCGAAATGGCGCGGATGAGCCTGGAAGACGGCCTGGTCATGCAAATTCATCCCGGCAGCGCGCGCAACCATAACCGCAAGCTCCATGAGAAATATGGCCGCGATGTGGGCGCGGACATTCCCCGGCCCACCAATTACGTGGACGCGCTGCGCCCCTTGCTCGACCGCTTCGGCAATGAGAGCCGGCTCACCCTCATTCTCTTTACGCTCGACGAATCCACCTACAGCCGCGAACTGGCGCCGCTGGCCGGCCACTATCCCTGCCTGCGCCTCGGCCCCCCCTGGTGGTTCCACGATAGTCCCGAGGGCATGATGCGCTTCCGTGAGCAAACGACCGAGACGGCGGGTTTTTACAACACGGTGGGCTTCAATGACGACACCCGCGCCTTCCTTTCCATTCCGGCTCGGCACGACGTTGCGCGGCGCGTGGATTGCGCCTTCCTCGCCCGGCTCGTCGCCGAGCACCGGCTGGACGAAGACGAAGCCTTTGAAGTGGCGCACGACTTGGCCTATGGCCTGGTGAAAAAGGCATACCGGCTGTAAGGAGCTGTGAATGGTAGGCAATACGGATCCCTGCATCCCGGCCGTAGCAGTACCAGCGCAGCGCGCGCGGATCGGCCATATGCGCTGGACCATCTGCGCCATGCTGTTTGCCGCCACCACGATCAACTACATGGACCGGCAGGTTCTGGCGCTTTTAAAGCCCACACTCATGCACAGTCAGGCCCTGGGTGGCATCGGCCTGACTGAAGAGAGTTATGGAACAGTTATAGCCTTATTTACCCTCTTTTATGCGCTCGGCCAGCTCGGCGCGGGGTACTTTATCGACAAGATCGGCACGCGCCTCGGCTACATGGTCATCATGGCCATTTGGAGCCTCTCGGCGATGGGTCACGCGCTGGTCAACTCGGTGCTTCAACTCGGCATCGCGCGCTCCTGCCTGGGGATCGGCGAATCCGGTAACTTCCCCGCCGCCAATAAGGCTGTGGCCGAGTGGTTCCCGCAGAAGGAGCGCTCGCTGGCTTTTGGCATCTTTAACTGCGGCGCCAATGTTGGCGTGATCCTGGCCACGCTTCTAGTGCCCGTGGCGACTTACCTTTTTGGCTGGCACGCTGCCTTTCTGATCACCGGCTTTTTTTCCGCATCGTGGATTCTGCTGTGGTTCCTCAAGTACCGCAAGCCCTCAGAACATCCCACGCTTGCTTCCGTCGAATTTGCCCACATCAATCAGGACCCCCCGGAGAAGACCGGTCCGTCCACGCCATGGATCAAGTTATTCGGTATCCGCCAGACCTGGGCATATGCCATTCCCAAATTCCTCACCGATCCTATCTGGTGGTTCTATCTGTACTGGCTGCCGGGTTACTTCAGCGACAGATTTCATCTGAGCCTTGTGGGCCTTGGGCTGCCTATTCTGGTCGTTTATAACGCTTCAGCCGTCGGCAGCATTTACGGCGGTTACCTGCCCGCATCCTTCATTCGCGTCGGGCTTTCTGCTGAGCGAGCGCGGCTGACAGCCATGCTTCTTTGCGCCTGCCTCGTTGTTCCCGTTTTTACGATTAACTACCTTCATGCGGACAATTATGGAAAATGGGCCGCTATCGGACTGCTTAGCCTGGCCGCGGCCGCTCATCAGGGCTGGTCGGCTAACCTCTTCACAACGGCATCTGATATGTTCCCGCGCAGCGCCGTGGGCTCAGTTACCGGCATCGGCACCATGACCGGAGCGGTAGGCGGCTTCCTCATTGCTAAATTGGCCGGTCATATCCTGCAAATTTCAAACAGCTATTCGATTCTCTTTGTCATCGCCGCCAGCGTCTACCTCATCTCATTGCTTATCAACGTCCTGCTTGCTCCGGGACTGAAAAAGGTGGAGTTAGTCCTATGAGTCTCTACTGCGCCATCGGAAGCGCCGATACCGTCCTCACTCCTCGCGAGTTGAACGACTTGCTGCAGGAAGGACTTGCCAAACTCGGCCCTCGCAACAAAGTGCTGGCAGTGCCGCCTGACCAGACCCGCGTCCACTCACGCGCCGGCGAACTAACTCGATACGCCTGGCAGCATTACGGCGACAAGCTTAGAGCGGTTCTGCCCGCGCTGGGAACCCATGCGCCGATGAACCCTGAACAAATCGCCCATATGTACGGCGATATGCCGCTCGATTTATTCAAGGTTCATAACTGGCGCACCGAGATCGAAACCCTTGGCGAGGTTCCCGCCGAGTTCATTCGCGAGCAGTCGGAAGGCATGCTGAGTTATGTATGGCCGGCCCAAGTTAACAAGCTCATCTCGCGGGGCGACTTCGATCTGATCCTCTCCATCGGCCAGGTCGTGCCCCATGAAGTCATCGGGATGGCTAACTACAACAAGAATATTCTCGTAGGCACAGGCGGGCGCGACGGCATCAATCGCAGCCATTATCTGGGTGCAGTTTATGGAATGGAGCGCATTCTCGGCCGCGCCGTCAATCCCGTGCGCAACGTGCTCAACTACGCCTCCGACCACTTTCTCGGAAATCTGCCCATCGTCTATGTGCTCACCGTTGTGGGACGCAGAGCCGACGGCGGGTTGGCTGTGCGCGGCCTCTACATCGGCAATGACATCGAGTGCTTTAACCGGGCCGCCGAACTCAGCCTCAAAGTCAACTTCGAGATCGTCGATGAACCTATCAAGAAGGCCGTTGTTTATCTCGATCCGCAGGAGTTTCAATCAACCTGGCTGGGCAACAAGGCTATCTACCGCACACGCATGGCTCTGGCCGACACCGCGGAACTGATCATACTCGCTCCCGGCGTAAAGGAATTCGGCGAAGACAAAACCATCGACAGACTGATTCGCAAGTACGGTTATTACGGCACCCAGGCAACGCTCAAGGCCGTTGAAGCCAATGCCGAGCTGGCCAACGATCTGAGCGCCGCCGCGCACCTGATTCACGGCTCGTCGGAAGGCCGTTTCAAGATAACATGGTGCCCCGGTCTGCTCAGCCAGGATGAGATCGAGGGCGTCGGCTTCAGTTATGGAGATTTGAAGGCGATGCTTGCACTCTACGACCCGCGCAAGCTTAGTCTCGGCATGAACAAAGTCAATGGTGAAGATATCTTCTTTATCTCCAATCCTGGATTGGGACTGTGGGCTAACCGCAGCAGGCGATAAATTGGAGTTACTATGGGTGACCTGGGTATGAAACTCGCTAAGTATTCCGTTGGGATTGGTGACCGCTTCGCGCATCAGGCCAAGGCGCAGTTGCAGGCCTGCATCATGGCTCTGGATAGTGGCGTCGAAGTCATTCCCGTCTGGAACAAATCGAACCGCGAGCATACGATCATCGGCTCCGAGCCAGCCGCCACGCGTGCTGCCGCCGATGCCGCCGTCAAGGCGCTCGATTGGAAGCTGCCTTACTTTTGCGACGCCGACCATATTAATTTGCAGACCGTTGAACGCTTTCTGAGCGCCTGCGACTTCTACACCCTCGATGTAGCCGACTTTATTGGCCAACCTGCGCCGGACGCGGAGATCGATAGCTTTGTCGAGCGACATTCAGAACTGCTCGGCAGCATTCATCTTGAAGGAACGAATGCCTCGTTGGAGATCACGCCTTGGATTCTTCGACAGACGTCGCAAAAGTACCTGACTGCCGTAATAAACGCGGGTGAGGTCTATCGCGCCATTGCAGCGGCAAAGGGAGAAGGCAATTTCATCTCCGAGGTCTCGATGGACGAGACTGATACTCCGCAAACCCCCGTCGAGCTGCTTATCATCCTGGCAGCAATCGCCGATGAAGGCATTCCCGTGCGGACCATCGCGCCTAAATTCAGCGGTTGTTTTAACAAAGGCGTCGACTATGTGGGAGACGTGGCGCAGTTTGAGCACGAGTTTGCGCTGGATGTCGCCGCCATCGCCTACGCAGTCAAGCACTTTGAACTGCCTGCAAATCTCAAGTTAAGCGTGCATTCGGGCAGCGACAAATTCTCCATTTATCCAGCGCTTCATGCGACGATGCAGCGCTTCAACACCGGCATTCACCTGAAGACCGCGGGAACCAGCTGGCTTGAAGAATTGATCGGCCTGGCGGAATCCGGTGGCGACTCTCTCTTGCTGGCCAAGGAGATTTACGCCGAGGCCTTTGCGCATTGCGAAGAGTTATGCGCTCCCTATGCCACGGTCATCGACATTGACGCGGCAAAGCTTCCCTCGCCCAGCGAAGTGCAAGGCTGGACCTCCGGGCAGTATACTTCAGCTTTGCACCATGCGCCGGGAGCCGCGACATACAACAGCAGCTTGCGACAATTGCTGCACGTTGGCTTCAAAGTCGCGGCGAAGATGGGAAGCCGCTATCTTGACCTGCTGGAAGCCAATGAAGCCGTGATAGCCAGGAACGTCACGGAGAACCTCTACAACCGGCACATCGCTCGCGTCTTTCTGGGGCGCAACGCTTGATCGCAATCAGTTAGGAACGGAATAAACAAGGAGCCAGGAAGTTATGGGTCATGGATTGATTATCCGCGAAAATGCGGAACTGGATTTTCTCTCGCTGGGAGCATTGGTGCATCGGCTCGATCCGGGAATCATTCCCTTTCGCAAGGCGACCGAAGTCAAGATTCACGTCAGCGGAGGCGAGTTCAATGTGGCCGCCAACCTATCCGATTGCTTTGGTATGAGGACGGCTATCGCCAGCGCCATGTCAGACTATCCCATCGGCGATTTGATTCACGAGCGCGTCCGCGCCATGGGCGTGAAGCCTTTTTACAAACACTTCAAGCACAACGGCGTAACCGGCCCTAACATAGCCACCGTCTACAGCGACCAGGGCCACGGCCTGCGCGCTCCGGTGGTCTTCTACAATCGAGCGAACGAAGCGGCGGCGCAACTGAAGCCAAGCGACTTCGACTGGAAGGCGATCTTTGCCGGTGGCGTCCGCTGGGTGCACAGCGGCGGCATCTTCGCGGCGCTTTCGCCCACCACGGCCGCTCTGGCCGCCGAGATGATGAAGGAAGCCAAGGCCGCGGGCGCTATTACATCATTCGACCTTAACTTCCGCGAGAAGCTTTGGAATATCCACGGAGGCGCGGAGAAGGCAGTCGATACCATCGCCAGAATCGTCGAGAATGTGGACGTTCTGGTCGGCAACGAAGAAGACTTGCAGAAAGGCCTTGGCATTCCCGGGCCGGAAGTTGCGGCTAAGTCGAAGCTGGATCCCAGCGTTTTCTTCGGCATGATTGACCAAGTAACAAGGAAGCACCCCAAGGTAAAGGTCGTCGCCACCACGCTGCGCGAGGTGCACTCGACCAATCGGCATAGCTGGAGCGCGGTTGCCTGGGTCGACGGCAAGACCTACACCGCGCCTACGGCCGAACTGGAAGTGATCGATCGCGTGGGCGGCGGGGACGGCTTTGCAGCCGGCTTTATCTACGGACTTCTGAATGGCGAAGAACCCGAAGAAGCTATCAAGCTGGGATGGGCGCACGGCGCTCTGCTGACTACCTTCCCCGGCGACACAACCATGGCCACACTGGATCAGGTGCATGCCTTCGCCAAGGGCGGTTCGGCGCGCATTCAGCGGTAACTTGAATCCGTCAACGGCATATCATTGGAAGGTGAGAAGCATGGACTTTAAGTTATTCAGCCTTGAAGGAAAAGTTGCTGTAGTTACCGGAGGCACCACCGGTATTGGACGTGCCATAAGTCTAGGCCTTGCCGGAGCCGGCGCCGACGTCGTGGCCACCGCCCGCCACCAGCTCCAGGTTGATGAGGTTGCCAGCGAGATAGAAGCGCGTGGACGGAAGACGTTGCGCATGACCTCGGACGTTTGCATCCGCGAATCACTGGAACATTTACTGGCTGCAACACTCGATCGCTTCGGCAAGGTCGACATCCTCATTAACTGCGCGGGAAGAATCAAGCGTACGCCCACACTGACAATGACTGACGAAGAATGGAACGGCATCATGGATACTAACCTTACGGGCACACTGCGTACCTGCCAGGTCTTCGGCAGGTCCATGCTGGAGCGCGGCTACGGGCGTATTATCAATATCGCCTCGCTGAATAGTTTTGTTGCGTTAAGCGAAGTGGCAGCCTACGCAGCTAGCAAGGCTGGTATAACTTCACTCACCCGTTCGCTGGCCGTCGAATGGTCAAAGAAGGGTGTTGCCGTGAATGCCATTGCTCCCGGCGTCTTTCGTACCGACCTGAACGCGGAATTGCTTGACAGCACTCCGCGCGGCCGGGAGCTGCTGATGCGTACGCCAATGGGACGTTTCGGCAAGACGGAGGAACTGGTCGGCACCGCAATTTATCTAGCCTCCGATGCCGCCTCTTTTGTCACCGGACTAACGCTGGTAGTCGATGGTGGTTTCTTGGCCAGTGGCGTCAATCAGTAACTTTGGCTAATCGGAACCACCAGCGCTCCCAGCATGATCCAGAAGGAGATAGTAGCATGAGTAACATGTTGAGTATGAATCTGTTCACAACCGCCGCCCTGGCCATCTTTGGAGCGGCAACTTATTTCAACGCGCCCGCAAACGCGCAGACGTCCAAGCTTGCTCCTGCCGCCATGCAGCGTATTGGCGCCGTTAATGAACGCTTCCAGTCTTATAATATCGAGATGGTTGAAGTTACAGGCGGGCGTTTTTGGAAGCCCTATGCCAGCAAGACCGTTGATAGTCCTGCGGCATCCAATCAGCCCAGCTCAAATCAGCCCGCCGGCATGAATCCATCAATGTATCAATACCGGCCCCCGATCAATCTCGCCAATCCCCGCCTGCGGAAACTGGCCGCGGCACTGGGGCCGGCATATCTGCGCGTCAGCGGCACCTGGGCAAACACCACATACTTTCAGAACTCCGATGATTCCGCGCCAGCCACTCCGCCAAAGGGATTCAATGGAGTGCTAACTCGCCAGCAATGGAAGGGCGTGGTCGATTTTTCTCACGCCGCCAACGCTGAAATTGTAACTTCCTTTGCCATCTCCGCCGGCGTTCGCGACGCCGCCGGAGTGTGGACTCCGGATCAAGCGCATCAGATCGCCGAATATACCAAGTCCATTGGCGGCAGCATCGCCGCAGCCGAATTCATGAATGAACCTAACATTGCGGAGATGGGCGGCGCGCCGAAGGGTTACGATGCGGCTGCTTATGGCCGCGATGTCGCGGTCTTTCGCTCATTTTCTACCCGAGAGATTCCAGGCATGATATTCCTTGGCCCGGGATCGGCCGGCGAAGGAACTTTGATGACTCCGGCCTCCATGGGTACGCTCTCCAGCGCCAACCTATTCGCCGCCACCGGGCCGGTCTTCGATGTTGTTTCATATCACTCTTATGGCGCGGTCTCCAGCCGCTGCGCTATCTTCGGGGCGGCGGCAACCACCAGCGCGGACGCAGCACTGTCGGAGGAGTGGCTGGCGCGCTCCGCAAGTATCGAAGAATTCTACAGCGGCATCCGCGATCGCTTTGAGCCGGGCAAAACTCTTTGGCTTACTGAGACTGCGCAGGCTGCCTGCGGCGGCGACCGCTGGGCCTCCACTTTCCTCGATAGCTTCCGCTATCTCAATCAGCTTGGAGCCCTGGCCAAACGCGGTGTTCAGGTCCATATGCATAACACGCTGGCGGCCAGCGATTACGGCCTGCTTGATGAGAACACTTACCAGCCACGCCCGAATTATTGGGCAGCACTGCTGTGGCACAAACTCATGGGAACCACGGTCCTCGATCCGGGCGCTTCTCCCGCGCCGAACCTGCACCTTTACGCTCATTGCCTGCGCAATCATCCAGGGGGAGTTACCCTGCTGGTCATCAATGCCGACCCAGCTAAGACGCACTCTCTCGAACTTCCCACTAAAGCTGAGCGTTACACTCTGAGCGCCCAGAAACTTCAGGATACCAATGTTCAACTGAACGGGATTGAACTTCAACTTGACACCGAAGATAACCTGCCGGAGTTAAAAGGAATAGCGAGCCGCTCCGGAGCTTTCGAGTTTGCCCCGGCCAGCATCACTTTTCTTGCTATGCCCAAGGCGCATAACGCAAGCTGCCGGCTGCCGTAGCGCAGCGTAACCTTCGCCGCAATGCTTCAGGAGTCATCCCGCTCCCGCTCACACTGATCTACCTGGTCGCGGTCGATGCGGTCCTCGCGATCCTCTCGCTCTTCCAGCTCGCGGCGCTTCTCACGCTCTTCCCGCTCCTCGCGGCCATCGCTCATAACTCCCTCCTCTTTCAGTATAAGAAAACAGGTCCGCTGTTCAAGGCAGCGGGAAGCGCTCGCGGAGCAGCGCCAGCGCCTCGGCGGGAGTCGCGATTGTTCCTTCTAACTGGGCGTCCTCGACGGCTCGCAGCATGGGGCGAAAAGCGGCGCCTGGCTGGTAGCCGGCGGCGATCAGCTCGCAACCGGTGAGGAGCGGTGTAGGGCGAACGGCTTCTGCGGGCATCGCTTCATAGCGCTCGCGGACAAAGTTCCAGGTTTCGAGGTTGCCGCTGCCGGCCAGGCAATCCATACGGTGCAGGGCGAGGTGTTGTGGAAAGTCTTCCAGGCGGAAGAAGCGCTTGAGCGTTGAAGCCTTCATGCGCGGGACGTCGATAAAGCGCATGTGGTTCTCGATGAGCGAAAGCGTCTGACGGGTTTCGTCGTTGGAGAAGCGGAAGCGGCGGCAGATCTCCGCAGCGATGGCGACGCCGACTTCCACGTGGCCGTCGAAGCGGATGCGCTCGGCGCGGCGGAAGGTGGCAGGCTTGCCCACATCGTGCAGCAGCGCGGCCCAGGCGAGCGGCAGCGGGCAGCCGGCTTCGAGCCGCGCGAGCAGACCCAGCGTGTGCGTCCAGACGTCGCCCTCGGGATGAAATTGCGGGGGCTGCTCGACGCCCTTCATTCGGGCAACTTCAGGGAGAACTTCGGCAAGGAGGCCGGTTTCGTCGAGCAGTTCGAAGGCGCGGCGGGCATGGCCTTCGGTGAGCATCTTGGTCAACTCGTCGCGGACGCGCTCGCGGCTGACGGCCTTGGTCTTGGCAGCCAGACGGCGCATTGCGGAGGCTGTGGCGGGGTCTATTTGAAAGCCGAAACGGGCGGCGAAGCGCACCGCGCGCAGCATGCGCAAGTGGTCTTCTTCAAAGCGCTCGCCGGGCTGGCCGATGGCGCGAATGACGCCGGCGTCGAGGTCGGCGAGGCCGTGGACATTGTCGATAACGGCGGAACGGAGATTCTGGATTGCAATCCCCAAAAAACTTCCCTCAGGGGCTAATTGTGCTGGGTTCATGTACGGGCTAAAGCCCGTACCCTTCATCGAAGATAGATTATCCGGGGACAATTCTTCTTTCGCCTGAGTCCGCACAGGAAACAATCTCTCCGGATCGAGCAACAGGCCGTTGATAGTGAAATCGCGGCGGCGGACATCCTCTTCGGCGTTGAAGGTGTAACGCACCGCATCGGGGTGGCGGCCATCGGAGTATGCTCCGTCAGAGCGGAAGGTTGCGACCTCGGTTACCACCTGCGGTGGGGCAGACGCCGCTTGCGCGGCAGAATCGGAGTTGGGCGCATCGCTGGCGGTGGCCACAAGCACGACGCCAAAATGCGCTCCTACAGCGAAGGTGCGCGGAAAAAGGTGCAGCACTATATCGGGCGTGGCACTGGTGGCTACGTCATAGTCCTTCGGCTCGCGGCCCAGCAACAGGTCGCGCACGCAACCGCCGGCCAGATAGGCCTCGTGGCCCTCGGCGCGCAGCGCGGCGATGATCTGCAGGGCCGCATCGAATTGTGGCATGGCGGGCATGATAGCAAATACTATTGTCGTCCTAACAGGCCTCCCGCGTGAATGGTGCCGTGATTTTCAAATTTGCGGCTGGATAGTGATAGCGGTATATGCTATCATCTGTATTGTACATCGGGATCAAAAAAGCTATGATTCCATTGCGATGAACAGAACACAACAGGCAACGCTCAATGCCATCTATTACCGCCCGACTAAAGCGGATATTCGCTGGTCCGCGATTGAAAGGCTGATACGCGCATTGGGTGGCGAGGTCACGGAGCGGGCGGGGAGCCGGGTTGCTGCAAGATTACACGGCGTGGCTGCCGTCTTTCATCGTCCGCACCCTCGTCCAGAAACGAAGAAAGGCGCGGTCGATGCGGTTCGACAGTTTCTCATCAATGCGGGAGTTAAACCATGATGGAATATAAGGGTTATGCGGCCGGACCGATTGATTTTGACCCGGAGGACAAGACGTTTTCCGGCACTGTGGCCGGGCTTAGGGATGTGATTCATTTCGAGGGAAGCACGGCGACGGAATTGGCGTGCGCCTTTCGGGAAAGTATTGACAGCTATCTGGAGCTATGCGCGGAGAGCGGGCAGCAGCCCGACCGCCCGTTCAACGGAAAGATTCTGGTGCGCACCGAACCGGAGTTGCACCGCAAGGCAGCTTTGCGGGCGGCGGTTGAGGGCGTGAGTTTGAGCCGTTGGATCTCACGGCAGATCGAAAGCGCGCCATGATCGGACGCGGCCTCATCCTCGGCATTGAATCCTCCTGCGACGAAACGGCGGCGGCAGTGGTGGAGCGGGGTTCGCGCACACTTTCTTCAGTTGTAGCCTCGCAGATCGCGACGCACGCGCGCTATGGCGGGGTGGTGCCTGAACTGGCCAGCCGCGAACATCTGCGGGCCATTGTGCCGGTGGTGCGCGCGGCGCTGGCCGAGGCTGGCATCACGTTGGCGGATCTGGACGCCGTCGCCGTCACCGAAGGGCCGGGATTGGCCGGCGCGCTGCTGGTGGGGATTACTTACGCCAAGGCGCTGGCCTTCGCGCAGGGGCTGCCGCTGATCGCCGTCAACCACCTGGAAGGGCACATTCATGCGGTGCTGTTGCATGAGCTGGAGTCCGAACCGCAGGTCCTTCGACTCCCCTCCGCTGCGCTCCAGGTCGTTCAGAATGACAAATTGAATGATGAACAGTCCCTGGCGCTGGTCGTTTCCGGCGGGCACACGCATCTCTATCTCTGCCGCCCGGCGCATGGTGAGTGGAGTTACTCGCTGGTGGGGCGCACGTTGGACGATGCGGCCGGCGAGGCCTACGACAAGGTCGCCAAGCTGCTCGGCTTTGGCTACCCCGGAGGCCCGTGGATCGACGCGCTGGCCCGCTTCGGCAACCCGCACGCCGTGCCCTTTGCCTTCTCGCAGATCAAACCGAAGGTGTATCTGGCCGGCAAAGTTCCTAACACCAAGGCTGCCAGGACAGCGCCAATCGCCGATCTCGATCCGCGCTTTCTCTTTTCGTTTTCCGGCATCAAGACAGCCGTGCTGCGCTACGTGGAGCTGCATCAGATGCGGGACGAGGCGCAGGCGCGGGCGGCACGGCTCTTTGCGCCCAATGCAACAGCGCACCCGCCCCAAACCAAAGAAGAAGCGCTGGCGCTCTGTCCGCAGCAGGTGCTGGACCTCCTCGCCAGCTTCCAGGCTGCGGTGGTCGGCGACCTGATGAAGAAGACCTTCGCGGCGGCTGAATCGCTGGGAGCGCGGCGGATTTTGATCACCGGCGGAGTGGCCGCCAACCGCGAATTGCGCGCCCGCTTCAGTGCCGAAGCCGCCCGCCGCGGGCTGCGTGTTGCATTTCCCACGCTGGCTCTCTCCACCGACAACGCCGCAATGATTGCTGCCGCCGCCTGGCCGCGCTTTCAGGCAGGCGAATTCGCCGACGGCTCGCTCTCCGGCGATCCTTCGCTGGCGCTGGGGCGATAATAAGCCGCGAGTAGCATCGTAACATCCTCCGCGGCGGCCAGATAATGAACGGCGTGAAGACCTGGTATCTGGTCGAGTACGACGTCAACCCCACCGTCCTGCCGCAGATCCTGGAGGAAGAGAGCGTAGCGATGGGGTAGGATCGTCATGCAGTATTCTGGAGCGGAATAGGCGCAAGACTGGCGGAATTGGAGGTTGCAATGAAGGCGTTGGTCAAGAGCAAGGCAGAGCGAGGCTTGTGGCTGGAAGAGATTCCCGAACCGGCGATGGGCATCAACGATGTACTGGTGCGCGTGCAAAAAACGGGGATCTGCGGCACCGATGTTCACATCTACCAGTGGGATGAGTGGGCGCAAAAGACAATTCCTGTGCCAATGGCCGTAGGGCATGAGTTTGTGGGCGAGATCGTCGCCATCGGGTCGAACGTCAACGACTTTTTCCCCGGCGATATCGTCAGCGGCGAGGGGCATGTGGTCTGTGGGCGCTGCCGCAACTGCCTGGCCGGAAGGCGGCATCTCTGCGCTTCGGCGCAGGGTGTGGGGGTGAACCGCGCCGGGGCCTTTGCCGAATTGATCTCGCTGCCCATGACCAATATCTGGCGGCACCACCACGGCATCGACCGCGAAGTGGCGGCCATCTTCGATCCCTTCGGCAACGCTGTGCACACGGCGCTTTCGTTCCCGGTGCTGGGCGAAGATGTACTCATCACCGGCGCGGGGCCGATCGGTCTGATGGCGATTCCGGTGGTGCGGTACGCGGGGGCGCGTCACGTGGTGGTGACGGATTTGAATCCCTTCCGCCTGGAGCTGGCACGGAAGATGGGCGCGACGCTGGCCGTGAATTCCAGCGAGACGCCGCTCGGTACGGTGCAGAAGCAACTGGGCATGTTGGAAGGCTTCGACGTGGGCCTGGAAATGTCCGGCAGCCCGGTGGCGCTGCGCGAGATGATTGCCAATATGTGCCACGGAGGAAAGATCGCCATTCTCGGCATTCCGGCCAGGGAGACGCCGCTGGATTACCGGCCGGTGATCTTCAATATGCTGACCATCAAGGGCATCTACGGGCGGGAGATGTACGAGACCTGGTACAAGATGGCGGTGATGCTGGAGTCGGGCGTGAATATCTCTCCGGTGATCACGCATCGCTTCGCCTACAGCGATTTCGAGCTGGGCTTCGAGGCCATGATCTCCGGCGAGGCTGGCAAGGTGGTGCTGGATTGGACGAGTCTGCACTGAGACTCTGTCGGCGCAGGCGCGGGAAAGGGGAGTTATGTACGGCAAGGTACAAAGTTTCTTGCGGGAGAAGATCGCCGGGATAGAAAGCGCGGGCCTCTACAAGCGGGAGCGAGTGATCGACGGGCCGCAGCAGGCATTTGTTTCCGTCGCCGGCGGCGCGCCGGTTCTGAACCTCTGCGCGAACAATTATCTGGGCCTGGCCAATCATCCCGCGGTGGTTGAAGCAGCGCGGCAGGCCTTGCGGGAGTGGGGCTACGGTCTGGCCAGCGTACGCTTCATCTGCGGCACGCAATCCCTTCACAAGCAGCTTGAAATACGGCTCAGCGCGTTTCTCGGCACACAAGACACCATCCTCTACAGCTCCTGCTTCGACGCCAACGGCGGGCTCTTCGAAACGCTGCTGGATGCAGAGGACGCCATCATCTCCGACGAGCTGAATCATGCCAGCATCATCGACGGCATCCGGCTCTGCAAGGCGCAGCGCTTTCGCTATCGCAACGGCGACATGGACGACCTGGAAGCAAAGTTGAAGGAGACCGCATCGGCGCGGCATCGTTTGATCTCGACCGACGGCGTCTTCTCGATGGACGGCTATTTTGCCAAACTCGACAGGATCTGCGATCTGGCGGATCGGTATGACGCGATGGTGATGGTGGACGACTCGCACGCAGTCGGCTTCATCGGCGAGAACGGGCGCGGCACGCCGGAGCTGTGCGCCGTCGAGGACCGCGTGGACATCATCACAGGCACGCTGGGCAAGGCGCTGGGCGGCGCCAGCGGCGGCTACACCAGCGGACGCAAGGAGATTGTGGAGTTGCTGCGCCAGCGTTCGCGCCCGTATCTCTTCTCGAACTCCGTAGCGCCGCCGATCGTCGCGGCATCGCTGAAGGTTCTCGAGCTGCTGACGGAGTCGGGTGATCTTCGCAAGCAATTGCGCGAGAACACGCGCTTCTTTCGCCGGCAGATGGTCGCGGCAGGCTTCAACATCCTGCCGGGCGAGCATCCCATCGTGCCGGTGATCTTCGGCGATCCCGTCGTTGCCTCGCGCATGGCGGAGTTGCTGCTGACCAAGGGCGTCTATGTGGTTGCGTTTTCCTATCCCGTGGTGCCGCAGGGCAAAGCGCGCATCCGCGTGCAGATCTCCGCCGCGCATACCCGCGCGGACCTCGAATTCGCGCTGGCGAAGTTTGCCGAAGCAAAAGCGGAGTTAGGAATCTGATGGCTGGGTTGGCGGCAGGCCCCGGTCCCGGTGAGATTTCCAAACCACGCTGAGGGTGCCCCCGGTCCCTCGCAGTTGGGGACCGGAGATGGAAGCCACGCTGAGGGTGCCCCCGGTCCCTCGCAGTTGGGGACCGGGGATGGAAACCACGCTGAGGGTGCCCCCGGTCCCTCGCAGTTGGGGACCGGGGATGGAAGCCACGCTGAGGGTGCCCCCGGTCCCTCGCAGTTGGGGACCGGGGATGGAAGCCACGCTGCCCAAACCGCCCCCGATTGGAGTATTCTCGCAGTGTATGAAAGGCGAACGCATCCGTTATCAGCAAACAGGGGAGTTTCACTTCCTCACCTTCAGTTGTTTCCGCCGTCGGCCCTATCTGTCGACGATCGCGACGATGGAGCTTTTTGAAGATGCGTTGGAGCGCGTTCGGCTGCGTTATCTCTTTGCAGTTGCTGGTTACGTGGTCATGCCGGAGCACGTGCATCTGTTGGTCAATGAGCCTCAGCGCGGGCTTTTATCCAGAACCGTTCAGGCCCTCAAACTGTCGGTCGCGATGCGCAGCCGCGAAAGACCATTTTGGCAGGCGCACTATCACGATTTCAACGTCTCAACGCACGAGAAGTTCGTGGAGAAGTTGCGCTATATTCATCGCAATCCGGTCAAGCGCGGCCTCGTTACCAAGCCCGAGGACTGGCAATGGTCAAGCTTCCGCCACTATCAAACGGGTATGCACGGAACCGTAGAAATCGAATCGGAATGGACAGCCTGCGAGAGAGGCTGGAAACTGCC
>Ga0181520_10001701_pt1 | contig 43773 bp, 31 predicted proteins | sample PEATcosm2014_Bin_29_FD_132451 | JGI IMG/M metagenome (GOLD analysis project Ga0181520, IMG submission 132451) | Peatland microbial communities from MTU Mesocosm Facility, Houghton, MI, USA - PEATcosm2014_Bin02_30_metaG | ecosystem: Environmental > Terrestrial > Soil > Wetlands > Peat | place... | reverse complement strand
TCCCTTGAGCCTTCTCGATACGGTTGAATCTCCTGCACTTCGAGACCCCTCTGGAAGTGTCATCCCGATTACAGAGTTCTCCGACAAACTGCTGTTGGAACAAGTCCGGCAGGGGGATAGAGAGGCTCTCGGCATTCTGTTCCGCCGCCATGCGCGCGCCGTGCGCAACGTCGCTTATCGAATACTGCGGAACGAGGCTGAGGCGGACGACCTGGTGCAGGAGGTTTTTCTCTTCATCTTCCGAAAAGCGGCCTTGTTCAACGCAGCTCAGGGTGCGGCGCGTTCGTGGATCTTCCAGGTCGCCTATCATCGCGCCTTCGACCGCCGGCGCTACCTCAGCTCCCGCCACTTCTATACCAGCCAGGACCTGGAGGAGACGGCCCGGTGTTTGGCCGACCCCAGGGATGAGATTCCGTTTTACGAGTTGTCGGTGGAAGGCGTTCTGGGAAAGGAATTGGCGGCGAAATTCAACGCCCGACTCACGCCGGAGCAGCGGGAGACCATCCGGCTCCACTTCTTCGAGGGGTACGCTCTCAAAGAGATTGCCGAACTCACCGGGCGATCCCTCGTCAACGTCAGACAGCACTACTATCGCGGGTTGGCACGGCTGCGCAAGTATGTCCTCCCGGAAAAATTGCGGACAAAGTGAGCGAAATAGTACACAATGGCTCCAGTCAGGGAGCTTGGACAGTGCCGCCCGATCCTCATGAAGAGTTTGAAGAACTCTGCGCCCTCTCTACCACCGGGGAGTTGACGGAGGAAGAATGGTCGCGACTGAAGGAACATCTGGCGCACTGCGCTCGGTGTAGGGACTCCCAACGGCAGTTTGAGCGCGTAGTCGCCACCGCGATTCCAGCATTGGCAGAAGAAAACGGAGCAGACCAAGAGGAGGACAATGCGCCCGGCTCCTGGTCCATCGAACAAGCAGAAGCAGATTTGATGGAATCGCTCCGCGGGGAACCTTCGCCGTCAGCGGGCGATTCGCCAATTTCATCAGAGTTTTTTGAGTGGACTCCTGCGCGCCGTTATGCCGCGGCCGCTCTGATCCTGGCGACCTGTGGCGTTGGCGGCTATCGCATCGGTTTTCAACAGGGACACAGAATGAACTCAGCCGTTGCGCCGGCGGCCTCGACTGTACAGGATCATCCTCATCATTTGGACTACGCCACTACGGCCGTCGCTTCGGCAGATGCAAAGACTCCATCGGACGTGAACGAGGCCGCCGCGTTGCGCGACCATGTCAGGCGTGACCAGTTGGAGATGACTGGTCTGAAAGAGGTCCAAAGCGAATTGAAGGGCGCATTGGCGACGCAAAGCGCAGACCTCGACCGCGCTTTGCAGGAACGCTCAGACCTGGAACAAAGACTGACGCTGGCGCAATCAAATGTACAGAGCCTGCAAGCAACACTTGACCTCATGAACAGCCAGAAGCCCCAGGACACAACCCAATCGCTTGCTCTCGAAAGGCAAATTAACAATCTGAACGCGGCGCTCGCGGAAAAAGACACAGAGATTACAAGGGAACAGGAGTTGTTGCAGCACGACCGCGACATCCGAAATCTCATTGGCGCCCGCAACCTCTATATTTCCGAGATCTATGACATAGCCAAAACAGGCGACACGCAGAAACCCTTCGGGCGCGTCTTCTACACCAAAGACAAATCGCTCATCTTCTACGGATACGATCTCGACAAGCAGCGGGGCGTCAAGCAGACCAGCGCCTTTCAGGCGTGGGGCCGCCGTGGAACGGATCGCCAGCGCGATGTCAGCCTGGGTCTCCTTTATCAGGACGATGCCAGCCAAAAGCGTTGGGTATTGAAGTTCAACGACGCAAAGACCATTGCACAGATCGACGCCGTCTTCGTGACAGTGGAGCCTGAGGGCGGCAGCACGAAGCCGAGTGGGAAACCAATGCTATTTACCTACCTTCGGCTCGAACCCAATCATCCTTGAGACAGTAGGCCGCGCCGCGCGCCCAGGCGTCACTTAACAAATCGCCGTCACAGTTCTGCAGAGGGCTTCCGTAGACAGGATGAACCAACATCATTCCGGTCCACATGAGGAGCCTCCTCTTGAAATACATCTTTGCCTTTTCTCTGCTGTTGCTGATTCTCTGCTCAACCACTTTGGTCATCGCGCAATCCACCAATGCAACACTCAGCGGCGTTGTTGTCGATCCCGCCGGCAAGGTCATCACGGACGCCGACATCGAAATACTGAACGAGGCAACCGGCGTGCAGTATTCCGGCAAAACGAACGACGCCGGAATCTACACCGTCTCGATTCTCCCTCCCGGCCAATACCGCGTTCAAGTATCGAAGATCGGCTTCAAAACGCTGATCAAGCCGGGCATCGTTCTGAACGTGCAAAGCGCCGTGGCGCTGAACTTCACGCTGCCCGTGGGAGCCGCTTCCGAAAGCGTGACTGTGGCTGCAGGTTCGTCTTTCATCAATACTGAGAATGCATCTGTAAGCACAGTCATCGACAGCAAATTCGTAGAGAATATCCCCCTGAATGGTAGAAGTTTCCAAGATCTAATTTCAATGACCCCAGGGGTAGTGACGCAGAGTCCGCAGGCATCATCGAGCATCGGCTACAATGGCGACTTCAGCGTCAACGGCGAGCGAACCGAGTCGAACTACTATACCGTCGACGGAATCGCGGCCAACATCGGAGCCTCGAGCGGATACGGCGGTCCAGGACCTGGAAGCAGCGGTTCTCTTTCCGCAACAACCGCCCTGGGCACAACTCAAAGCATGATCTCGGTCGACGCGCTTCAGGAGTTTCGTGTAGAAAGTTCCAGCTACTCTGCCGAATATGGGCGTGGCCCAGGCGGGCAGTTTGCGATGGCGACCCGTTCCGGAGCGAACGAATTTCACGGATCCGCCTTTGACTACCTCCGCAACAACTGTTTCGATGCCAACAACTGGTTCAACGACTATTACAGCGAGGCGGAGCCGGCATTGCGCCAGAATGATTTCGGTGGCACCGTTGGCGGGCCTGTGGTCATTCCCAAGCTCTATAGCGGCAAGGATCAGTTCTTCTTCTTCGGTTCATATGAAGGGCTTCGTTTAACACAACCCCAAGCGGCGTCAGTACTGTTTGTCCCGGACGCGAGCTTGCGCCAGTCTGCGCCTGCTGCATTACAGCCAATTCTGAATGCGTTTCCAGTGCAAAACGGCACCGACTTTGCCAGTACTGGCTTGGCTGAGTTCATTCAGGCCTATTCGATTCCGAGCAGCATTAATTCGAGCAGCCTCAGGCTTGATTATCACGCCTCGCCGAAATTGGCTCTCTTCTTCCGGGCCGGGTACGCGCCGACATCGACCGAAAACAAGGCAGAGTCGAATATGGTCAACCTTACGACAACCAACATCGACACGCTGACTTATACCGCCGGCATCACAAGCCAGTTCAACTCTCATTTCACGAATGAAGTCCGAGCCGGCTACGCCATCAGCCGGGCCGCGACCAATTCCGCGCTTACCGACTTTGGCGGAGCGCAACCGATCGACCTCGCCGAGGCGTTTGGTTTGGGAGCTTATTCAACACCCTATCCGGTCTTTGAAATCTACATTCCCGGCATTGGCGAGACCATTCTCCTGACAGAACACGCGTTCAGCAAAGTCCATCAGTGGAATGTTGTGGACACTGTCGGCTACGCTTTCGGAAAGCACGCGTTGCGCTTTGGTATGGACTATCGAGTCGTCACCTCGCCCTTCCAAGTGGCCACACCTGAGGTCATCGACGAGTTTACGAGCGGCGCTTCCTTGTTGAATAACACCGCCGACTACATGATCGTGCAAAAGTTCAATGGAGCTGAACCCCAATTCCGGGAGTTTTCCGCCTTTATTGAAGACGAGTGGCGCGTGGCGCGTTCCGTTGGCCTCTCGCTCGGCCTTCGGTGGGACGTGAACCCCGCGCCAACTGGAGCGAATGGACAGGACGCCTATACGGTCGACGGGAACATCAATCAGCCAGCAACTCTGACCCTCGCTCCCGCAGGAACTCCGCTTTGGCAAACCGGCTGGTACAACCTCGCTCCGAGGCTCGGACTGGCATGGACAGCAAATCACCCGCAGAACTGGCAAACTGTCGTGCGTACAGGCGCGGGAGTCTTCTATGACACGGCTGACCAGCTTGGCGCATACGGCTTCGAATGCATCGGCTTTCGCGCCGAAAAGGTTTACACTGATCAACCCGTGCCCACAACGAGCACACAGCTCAGTTTTCCGATCTCTGCGGCCGCACCTTATACCTCGACCCTCGTTTTTGCTTTCCCTCAACACCTTGAGCTCCCTTATTCGTACGAATGGAATGTCGCTCTCGAACAAGCTCTTGGAAGAAATCAAGCTTTGTCCCTCTCCTATATCGGATCGAATGGAAGGCGTCTGCTGCAAGAGCAGATACTATCCCTATACGGGATTAACCCTAATTTCGGCACGGTGTACTACGTCCCCAATGGCGTCACGTCGAACTACCAGGCCTTGCAGGTAAAGTTCCAACGTGCGGTCAGTCATGGTCTTCAGGCGCTGGTGTCCTATACGTGGTCGCATGCGATCGATTTCGGCTCGAATGATGCGGCCCTCCCGCTAACGCGCGGGAACTCTGACTTCGATGTACGCCACAGCCTTCAAGCAGGTCTTTCGTGGGATGTGCCGCACGTTTCAGGAAACCAAATTGCCAAGGTTTTGTTTGACCGTTGGGGAGTGGACGGCCGGCTTATCGCACGTACTTCCTTTCCGATTACGCTCGCCGGCAACGAGTTGATCAACACAGATGGAAGTATCTACTACACCAATGTTGATTTGGTCCGTGACGAGCCCATCTATCTCCATGGGGCGCAATATCCTGGCGGACGCGCCCTGAATCCCGCAGCCTTTGCCTTTCCCAGCGGAAGCAATCCAGGCACCGCGCCGCGCAATTTTGTTCGCGGCTTCGGTGAAGAACAGGTCAATCTGGCGCTGCGACGCACGTTTCCCCTGCATGACAGACTCGCCTTGCAGTTTCGCGCTGAGGCCTTCAATATCCTCAATCATCCGAATTTCGGCTATGTCGATTCCTATCTCACTGATTTGCAATTTGGTCTTGCAACATCAACGCTCAATCAGAGCCTGGGTACGGTCGCTTCGCAATATCAGCAAGGTGGGCCGCGATCGATGCAGTTTGCCTTGCGATTGCAGTTTTGAACATTTATCCGGCGGGGTTGCGCCAACACTCCGATCACAGGGAATTACCACCACGAACCTACCGAGGTCCTTCGATGAGAGCCGTCTTCGTATCCATTGCGCTGCTGACGTCGATTGCGGTGATGACATCGCACGCACAGCAAACAACTCCGGTGACGCCGCGGGATTGCGTCCAAGTTCGTTACCTGCTCGACGACGACTCCATGCGTAGTCCTGTCCAGGTCAACCCCCAAGGGACCGCCGTAGCCTATTTGGTGAAGAGTCCGAATCTGGCTCATAACACGAACGAAATTGACCTCTATAGCGTGGCGCTCGACAGCCGGCAGACTGCAAGGCCCGTGCTGCTTACCCATGGAGAAGGAATATCTCAGCTTCAGTGGCTCGACGAGGGGAAGCAACTGACTTTTCTCATGAAGCGCGCCGGGCGCGTCGTCGTTGCCTCCGAGAATTTCGCCTCGCGGCACATCGAGACGCTCGTCCGCCTCGACGGCGACATCACCGAGTACAGCATCAGCCATGACGGCAATGTTATCGTCGCCGCAGTCGACAAACCAAAGCAGGGGCAGGGTCAAATTGTTCATACCGCAGAGGAGATCGCACACGGCTACCAAGTTCCATTCCAAACGAATTACCTCTTTGGCCATCCAGAGAAACTCATCTACCTATTCAGGCGGCAGAGCGGAGGACAGTACGGTCCGCCACGGCGGCTGGCTGTCACTTCTCCGTTTACCGGCAAACCCGTGCCCGAGCTGTTCAACGTTTTAAATCTCAGGCTGAGCCTTTCTCCGGATGGCCGGCGCCTAGCCATTACCTATCTCGAACATGGTTCGAATGTGCCCGCCGCGTGGCGAACGAGCGCCCACGTGCAGGACATTCTTGAAAGGATAAACGAGGTTCAGATTACCGTTGTCGTCGATCTTGCGACCGGAAAGACCACGATCCCGCTCAAGACCCCATGGCCCTACAGCGTTCCTTTGTGGTCGAGCGACAGCCGCAGGTTCATCGAGATTGCCGAGCCCCCGGCAAACTCTCCTTGGGACCCGAAAGGCCAGCAACCGTGGCAAGCGATCATTCAAATGTTTTCCGTCGATGTGGCGAGCGGACAGGTGCAACAGATCGAAGACCATGTGTACCGCCCAACCTCCCAGCCGTTGAGATGGGCTCCAAACGGAGACCTAATTCTTGCAGACAAGCAGCATTTTATCTTGCATCTTCGGGATTCTGGGAAAGGCTGGGGCGTGCGTTCCCGATTCGAAGTTCCTTTACCTGATGGCTGCTCCCAGACAAGCATTGCCAGCGATGGGATCACGGTTGTCACAGACTGCCAAAGTGCAACCAAACCGCCAGAACTATTGGTCTACGCCAAGGACCAACGCCAGTCTCGTACCATCGTACGGCTCGATCCGCAACTGGATGGGCTTTCCCTGGCGCCGTCGAGAGAAGTGCGATGGAAAACTCCCACTGGTTACGAGGCGACGGGACTTCTGATCCTGCCGCTCGACTACCACCAAGGCGATCACTATCCTTTAGTTGTCCAAACCTACCCCGTGTATGACGGCGGATTCGTTTGCGATGCAGGTGAGAGCCATGACCCCGCATCTGCCCCGCAGCCTCTCGCGAACGCAGGGATCATGTACTTGCTACGCAGCAGGACGGGAATCGAATCCCAAGGCCCGGACAGCAGGTACTATCCCCAGGGCTATCCCGGAGGCATCGGTGAATCCGTCTTTCAGATGGACTTAGCAGATGGCGCCGTAAAGATGCTATCCGAAGAAGGTTTGGTCGATCCATCAAAAGTAGGCATCATCGGATTCAGCCGTTCCGGCTGGTACGTCGGTTTCACACTCTCGCATTCATCCATCCGCTACGCAGCAGCCACGATCTCCGACGGAAGCCATCTAACGCTGGGCGACTACTGGTTGCAGCATAACGAACGCACTATCGGGGTCAGTGACGCTCTCTACGGAGGACCTCCCTATGGAGCGTCCCTCAAGGCATGGTTTCAGTATTCCATCTCCTTCAACCTGGACAAGGTGCATACTCCGCTCATGATTGAAGTGATGGGATACGGCGTCCCATACGCCAACATCAACACTCCGCCGCTGATCCTTGCAACATACTTCGAGGAATTGACTGGGCTGAACCGTCTGCAGCGGCCCGTCGAATTGTACTACTATCCTAACGAGCAACATCAACCAGATCATCCGCAAGCCAGGCTTGCGAACCTTCAACGGAATCTTGATTGGTTCCGCTTCTGGCTGCAGGGCTATGAGAGACCAGATCCTGGAGACAGAGAACAATATCTTCGCTGGAGAGCTCTGCGCGAAATGCAGCGGAATGAAAATCTGAAACAGTATCCCAAGTAGATGTGACATCGGCGCAGAACCGCGGATAGGCTCAAGTTTTTCCTGCGATTTCAATGTGGTGGAAGCTCCTGTCTTGCGCGACGCTTCCACCACGTGTGGGACCTCCGACGATGACACTACTCGTCGGCGGTGTAGGATGGGACGCTCAGCTGCTGAAAGGTATCGATACCAGGCCCGGCTTTGCTGTCCTGAATGGAAAGCATCGCCTTGCCAATCCGAAGAATCTGCGGTTTCGTGTAACGCATAGGTGGTACTCCTTTTGTTTGGATTTTCCATGTAGATGCAGTTTGCGAGCGATCGCTCCACAGGGAACTGTTCAGCCCGGAAGAACCCGGGCAGGACTTGTACGACTAAACTCGAAATCATTTCGCGTCTGCGGACGATTTGACGCTTGCAGCCACAATTCAAGCAGAATCGTTCTCGCAATGTCCGCCATCCATACGAGAGCCCCATCGGTTGCGGCAGCATCGATCGCCGACAGGAATGCGCCTCTATTGAGCAAGTGCATTTCGACCAGGGCCGACTCCGCGAATAGTCTCTTGATCCTCAAGCGCGCTGTCTGCAGGACAATCAGCGGCCCGCGAATGATCACGGCCTTGCGCCGCCGCTCCAGTATCTCCGCCGGCACAATGCCTTTCAGGGCATTGCGCATCAGGAAGCGCCGACGGCCCGGACGCACCAATTGTTCTCGCGGTATACGCAGCAGAAAATCGACCAAGTCCCGGTCCAGGTATGGATAGCGATACTCGCGTTGTACCTGATGGGCGGGCACAATCTGGGCGAGTGTGTTCAATATGGATGCCCATGCTGCCGCATTGCTGAGCGCGCTTGGGGCAAATCGAAAACCACGACTTAAAGGTGGATGGTGGCTAACGTGATCATCGCTGAGCCTTCGGAGGTACGGCGTCAACCATGGGGGCTGTTTTCTTGCGATCCGATTAGGCTGGGAGTAAAGAGAAATCGTATACATTGCGGTCTCTGAAAGAAGATGCCAAACCGGTATTCGAGTAGCCAGGCCCCAGGCAATACCCTTCTGTACCAATTCATGGAAGTGCCCGGCAACAAGATAATCTGCCAACTCAGGCAATGCTGTTGGAACGCCTCCCAGCAGCTCATCGCCTCCAATCCCGGAGAGAATCACGCGGTAGCTCCGGGAATTGGTCAGCAGTTCGAAATGTTCTTCACGTTTCTGGGATGCACGATCCTTTCCGGGAAGAAGGTTCTGGCCATCTTCAGGATCGGAAGGCTCAAAGAGAAAGTCGGAAAATGAATTCTCAATATGGATGCCGGTTTTCCCGCGCGCCGATTCAACAACCGTTACAAAGGGGCGTTCGTTCCAGCTAGGCTCCGTGTCATCGAGGTAGGATACGGTGTCCACGAACTGTGCCATCTCTGTTTTGCCCTTGTTGCAAAGCTGATCCGCCATGCAGACGATTGAAGATGAGTCCATCCCGCCACTGAGGTGCGCAAGGATGGGTGCTCCTGGCCCAATACGACGTTGTACCGCCTGCCCGAACAGCGAGAGGAAATGTTCTTCATAATCGGCGTCGGCCAAGTGGCGAATCGTGTCCGTGACTGTGTGCTGCCAATAGGCAGTGCAGGCAAGGCCTCCGTCATGGAAGACGAAGTAGTGCGCCGGCTGAACAACTCCAATCTCCCTGTAAGGCGTTCGGTCGTAAGTTTGCTGGCCGGAGAGATAGCAAGCGGCATATACCTCGTCAACATTACGTTCGGGACTATCGACAAAAAACGTTTCCATGCAGGTGGACCAGATAATGTTGCCATTGCTCTCTTTGAAGTAGAGGGTCCGCGCGCCGGCGTGATCGCGGGCGAGAAAGAGCGACCGATCCTGGCGCGACCATAAGGCGAGCGCCCAATCTCCTACGATCCTGGAGAAGCACCCTGCGCCCCAACGCTCAAATGCTGCGAGAACAATCTGCGAATCCGGGATTTCGTCATTCGGGATGCCCAGTAGTTGACAAATTTCACGATAGTTGTCGATGCGCCCATCCAAGGTCAGCAAATTGCCACGCTTGTCTATCGCGGGCTCTGATTCCAGCTTCGATCGCAGATGAGTGTGATACGGTTGAAACCCCATCCCGATTCTGCCCTCGGTTCGCGTGAACGTCCCATCCACGGCATAGCGCAACGTGGCCTGCGCGAGTGCCTTCAGTTGCGGCTCTTCGACAGCGTGGCCTTCAGCCTGGCATATTCCAAAAAGAATGCTCATCTCGACAGCCCCCTGCTGCTAACAGCGCTCAAGCACTTGATAGATTTCCTGTACGTAAGGTTTGTCGTTGACTACCCTGCCATCAACCTCTACCCATGCATGAGATCTCGGCGGCAGCACTTGGGCGCCAATGATCATCTGTGCATTGAACCCATGCCTCCGCAGGAGGAGCGCGGTTGCAGCGGAACGTTGCAAGCAGAGAACACACTTTGGATACATCACACAGGCAAAGTCCATGGAGGAGCATAGTTCTTCTATGCCTGGGAGTTGATCCGTCCCGCCGATTCCTGGCGCCGCGTCACGTACTTGTCTGAGCAATGATTCGAGGCTGCGAAAAGCCATGACGCATTCGATCCACAACAAAAACAGGAAGCTTTCAGCAACGATCTGTTTCACGGCGCACCTCCGGAAGAGCATCGACGCACGCGCTCCCCACACCAACAAACCGTCTTCGACTGAATAGGACGTGTTCAGTGACATAGGGCCTCCCGCAGCTCGGGAGCCTGGGCAGCACGGTCTATATGGCGTGCCAGGGCACGTGCATAACTCTCGACATGGGGCTCATTGCGTTGCGAAGATTTCAACCAGTCACCGCGCCCATAGAGATAAGAGAGGACGGCCAACAGCGGTGCCAGCATAAATGCCCGGTCTATCTGGGGTGGACTGAGACGATCAAGCCAGCACTGCTCGTAGATCTCGCGAAGACGGGGAATCCATTCGCCTTCGCCACCATCTGGCTGGAGAAGGCACAGGTGCTGAAAAGTAAGAAATGGATTGCCAACTGCGGCCTCGCACCAATCCGTAAAAACGCAGTGACCGCCATTGAAGAGGATATTGCCCGAGTTGATGTCGTTATGGACAAGTGTGTCAGGAATTCCCAGCTCTTCCATCCGGAAGCAGGCGTCCTCAAGAATCCTTGCCATTTCCCACAGACGGCGCTTCTCAATCGGCTGAACTCTTGTCGAGGTCTGTTTCGCCATCGCCCCATCCAGATACTCGAAGAGTTCGGCCAGATGTGCGCGAAGTACGCGGAGGCGTTGATCGAAAGCTCCCGCAGCGAGGAATGCGACTGTCTGTCCGATGGTCCTTTGCTGCAACATAGCCATTGAACGGACCACCTGTTTAAGAGCAGGTAGCGTCCACGAGTCAAGAGGACAGCCCGCGTCCTCCATCAACCATGCGTTCCAATCGGCGCGCGCGGCGATTTGTCGCGGCAAGAATTCCGGGCACAACTCGGCGAGTTTCCCAGTGATCTGGAATTCATGGAGGTTGGGATAGCCGGTAGCCTTCAGCCAGTAGGCGGGTCCGTTACGCGTGTCCAAACGAATCAATGCAAAGCCGCCGCCCGCATTGTATTGGCGCAGCGCGCCCGTGAAGTCAACTTCATGACCAACCGCTGTGCGCACCCACTCCATTGCTTCTTCAACCCAGTGCATGTGTGCGAGCGGCCCACAGACGCGCGTGTCGCCTGTAACGATAGCTTCGATCATTGCCCGTTCTTGACCATGAAGCTCTCCTTCTGAGAGCTCGTCCATGTCCACTGCAATCAATCCATTGGGTGACTCCTGAGAGAGATTCTGGGCAACCGCACAAGGGCATTCATCTTCTTCGCCAGCAAGAACATCCAAGATGATGGCGCTCGAATGCCAGGTTCCTTCGATGGCCCGCTGCAGCTCTTCAACCTGCCGAGCCCACCGCGGTATAGAGATACGCGGCAGACGTGGAGTATTGCCATCGCGCTTCGTCCGTATCGCGCGCGATCCCGCTTTGACCAGAACTAAGCGATATTCGTTTTGTTCGAGCGCGGTGTCAGACGTGGACATGGGTTCACCTTTGCTTATGCGGCAAGAAGATGGTTCGATTTCAATTCATCAAGGAAAGCATGCACATCGCGATCCACTGTCGCGAGATCGGTTCCGGTCTCGCTCGCAAGCTCGCTCACGATTTCATCTATCAATCTGCCCTGCCTCAGCTTCTCCCACACGTAGCCGCCGGTGGAATTGAGCGTCAGCATTGCGTCGTGCTCGAAATCGAGAATGACCGCACCATCGTGATCGACGATGGAACGAAGATAAGTGGCGGGAATTGGCATCTCGACCTCCTCTGCGGAGCCGGCAATCAGAGCTCCGATTGCCAGTGGAGGAGAGAGTACGGCGGAATCGTTGAATCTGTGACAAGAAAATTTAATTCCGGCCACAATAACGGAGGCCGGACGAAGAATCTATGACTTAGAAACAGCCGCTGCACTAGAGGGAGTGCAACTCAAAATTGCGAATCGGCCACAATAACGGAGCCGCAGAGAATTGTCTTTTGCTTTCATGTTGTGAGGTTCGTCGGGCCACTCTAAAGCGGAGAGGCTACGCCGATCACCCGCCCTAAAATTCGTATTTGCTGACGGCGGAAGACCATTCGTGGAACAGCCGCCGCCAAAGGATGCGGCACCAGAACGACTTTTGTTCTGTCGGCCTCAACGTATCCGCAGAAGGTTCGTTCATCGTGGCGCAAGACATAGAGGGGCCGCTCCCAGTTCTGTTCGTGATTGTCCCGATATACCAAGGGCAATTCATCCTGCTCCTCTAGAACTACGACGGAATGCGGCGCAATGAAGGGATCAAGTCCTTTGAACAATGAACTTTGGTTAATTCGGAGCATTCGGCGCCCCCTTCTTTCCAAGTCCGGAATGGCCATCGACAGCAGAGTCGGCCACTCCCCCCACTCGTCTAGCAAGGGCTGCCACCGCGTTACTGGCTCGGGCGCGTCCGCAGATCGAAAGCCGGAGGGAAGATCGGCATATCTGCTTACGCTCATCAGACGGGTGAGCGAATAGTTGTCAGATTCGTCTGTCCAGAGATGGAGGATGCGAAGAACGTCTGTAAAGCGGAGCGAGTGAACCAGCGTCAGTCCGAGCAGAACTGCGGTACGCGGCACACGCTTTCCCTCATGTTCGTATCTCCGCAGAGTTCTGGCGCTCACGCCCGCACCGAGCCGCGATTCAAGAATCGCGCTTGCTCTTGCCAACTGAGCTTCCGTGATGCCGAAGCGTTGCCTCTCGGCAGAAATGAGGTTTCGTAAGGACGTGTGTTCCCATGGCAGGATCAAGGGCGCGGGTTTGTATGCGCGCCGTGACAACGCAAAAGTTGGCTTGACGAGTGGGAGATGGACTCCGAACGACGTTACCCGCCCGACAATACGAATCTGTCCAGGATAGAGAAACTCGCGCAGGCCGGTATAGTGGTCGTGATCCCGTGCAATGAGCAACAGCCTGCCTTGACGGACCGCGCAATGGCAGCATAGGTATCCGCTACCATGCTGAAGATAGTAGATCCGCTCTGGATCGGGATTCTGGCGTTCCTTCTCACCAATGGGCCGAATCGCTAAAAAGGAACCAGGTGGAACCTTTGGCATCGCCAATGTGTCGCGAGTGCCAACCTGCGCATATAGAAACCCGTCCTTTTGCCAATGCGGCCCACGAATCGCACGGATCGGAATACCATGTTGCCAGCATACGACCAGCTCTGAGAAAAACGAGGTGCGCTGAAAAGCGTCGTGCGCTCCCAGCGTGCCGGGAAGATCGATTGGGCGGTCACGGTGAAACGGGTACGATTCCACGAACCGCGTTCTTTCCCCATTCAGAAGAGATTCGAATTGCCGCATACTGTCAAGGCGGTACCCGAAGAGCTTGAATGTGCCTCCGATGGTCATCGAAAGACGCAGCTTCAGCGCACGCAATTGGCGCGGGGAAGGGACCGAGCCGAACTTCCGGAGATTTGTCAACAAATCCGAACTGAGATCGGCCTCGTCGTCGTGCAAACGATTTACAACCGCATGTGGAGCCTCGCGAGACAGCGCAAAGAGCTGCGAGAGAACTTCGGCTGCGTGTTGGGGAAGGACCGGTTCATACACGTGCGCCCACCTTTCACAGAAGATGCTCTGGTAAAGATGCGTGGTGCGGACCAGAAACCACCGCCGACATTCTTCGTTCTGGGCTTTTTAGTAGCATGAGAATGAATTGAAGTCAAGGACAAACTCAACTTTAGCAGAGCACTAATCGCGTTCAAATGCGATTGGTCCCCTTGGAATGCGATAGAAAGCAAAAGGGCCGCGACTTTGGTCGCGGCCCTTGGTGGTGAATGCGCTTTTAGATCAGAGAATCAGAATCGGAGATGCGCGAACACCGCCAGCGCCGCTACTGGATACCAGTAGTCTCCTTGGAGATCGTGAACATCCCTTGCGTCACTTCCTACCATAAGAGTAATTCCCCAGCGTCTGTGCAGAATATGGTAGTGACTTTCTACTGCGGTTTCGTCGGGCTGGCGATTCCGGCAGGCTTGTCTTCAGCATCCTGCAGTTCTCTCAGATGCTCCCAGCGCTTGTACTGATCTGGATCGTCTGGATTGGGGCGCTCATATCCCTGAAGCCAGAAGCGATACCAGTCGAGGTTACGCTGGAGGCTCGACAATCGAGCTCGGGGATGATCTGGCTGATGCACCTCATTAGGATAGAAATACAATTCCACTGGCCTGACGAGTTTATTCAGTCCAGTAAATATCTCGAAGCTCAGGGCAAGATTGTCAGGGGCTTCATGCGCGTGGTCAAAGGAAATGCCTTTCCCCATTACCTCCATTAGAAGGGGAGTATGAATCTTGCCAAGATTAAAGGACACGGAGTATCGCAACCAGTCGTTCAGTGACTTTCCATAAGGGGAACCGCCGTACATAGCATCATATCCGCGGATCAAGGCCTCTGTGTGAAGTAGCCAGTATTCCCCCAGACTGTATTGAACATTGTCGGCAACTGTGGCTGCCTTGTATGGAATCTTGGAATGGGCAAGGATGAACTCGGTATACCAACCGGCCCTGCTAAACCCGATGATACCTACTCGGTCGGGATCGACGAGGCCCTGTGCCGCCAGGGTATTCACTGCACGATCCCACACGTCCATCTGGAAAGCTGCTTCGCTAATGCCTCCGGGGTAGCCGCGAGGGTAATGCTGTCGCTCCGCTGCCGGGCTGTAGTCTTCAGGGTAGGTTCGAATCAGATACATCATGCCTGCGTCGGCGATTGGTTGCGGGGCAAACGACGGATCGTGACTTTCACCAGAATCGCACACAAACGAACCTGCATCCCCTTTGGTCTGAATGACGAGAGGGTAAGTCTTACTAGACACGTAGTCGGGTGGTGTGAACAGGAAGCCGTGTACCTCGTATCCAGTTACCGTTCTCCACGCAATACGTCTCATCGAAGCAATCCGGAGAGCACCGAATTGTGGATTTAGCCTTGTGAGGATGGTAACGTTCTGCTCTCCTTCCTCGAATTCGAAAATCTCCGGCGGCGTGGTGGCGTTTTGATAGTCACCAATCACATGATGCCCATCTGTCGCCAGTTGGCTGTAGCGGTAGGGATCGTCCAGTGGAATGTGAAGAGTTCGACTTTGGGACCAACCATCTGCTCGCCTTGAAAACGTTGCGATTGTACCGGTCGAGATGTGCACAACGACATCGCCATTCGGAGACCAGAGTAATGGTTGCTCGTTGGTATCCGCAACGTGAAAAGCGATCTCTTCGATACTTCCATTTCCAACTTGCACTAGAAATAAGTGGGCTGCGTTCCAGACCGTGTCCTTCTCAGATTCCAGGCGTTTGTTCCATTCCTTGCCGATTGGTAATTGAGAGTTTACGAGAAATGATCGACTGTCAGCTGACCAGAGTGGAATGCTCCAAGCCCAAGGGGTCTTTATGGGCGTTGTTGTCGTCTTTGCCGCCACGTCATAGAGTGCAAGTACCGGTGCTCCTGAAAAGCCATCCTTGAGTACTGTTTGGACATACGGATTCGTCTTCCAGGCTTTCGGATATCCGCTGGGATCAATGTACTCAACCAACAGAAGATGGCCGTTGGGAGACAGGCTAAGACCGGTATTTAGTTGATACTGAAGTGCTGGTAGTTTTTCATTGGAGATTGGTGACTGTATCTCAATCAGCTCTGGCGTTGTCCAGGTTCCGCTGGTCTGTCGCCTGGTTAGAAACAACCGCCTGCGCTTAAATGCAAAGCGAGTGGGGCTTTGAAATGCGATTCGGTAGCCATTCATCGATTCTTGCGCTGAAACATGGATGTCGGCATTCTGTGCCACATCTGTCGCGAAAGCGATCGTGTCTTCTGCGCTGTCGATGCTATATTCAGTGATATCGTCGGCGACGCTTACCATGACCGTGCGCGTGCCGCTTTCGATATCCGCTTCCGCGATGACGCCATGGCCATCAACCCTGATCAACATTACAAGTCGGCGGCTGTCCGCAGTCCAATGAAGCTGCGAGATTCCCTGTCCGGTCAGCAAGAGAGTCGGGCGGGCATCCACATTTTCAGAAATGCGCATGATGTACAGCTCAATATCGTTTTGATTGGTGGCCAGATTGGGAGCTTTGACTAGGTAGGCAATGTGCCTGCGATCCGGGCTAATCTGAATTGACGGTACATATGAGTCATTCCGCAGAACGGATCGGACGGTCACACAATCGCTCGGCACGATAGCGCGCTTCGCCTCCGCAGTAACAGACGTAACGCTCATTACTGTCGCACATAAGAAAAGGAAGCTGTAAAGTTGGCAGCGATCAAGACGGCACAAAACCATGTTCGAGCGACTTGACGGTCCAAACATCATCGTCCAGGAATGCCTGATTCGCTGAGTATCCTCCATTAGAACACCACCTTCAGCGCAAACTGCATGGAGCGCGCACCGCCCTGCTGATAGAGCGAACTCACTGTTCCAAGGCTATGATTCAGGGTTTGGGTGGCCTGCCCGAAGGTCACATCGTAGAAGTATGGATCGATGTAACCGAAATTGGGGTGGTTCAAGAGATTGAATGTCTCGGCGCGGAACTGCAGAGAAATCTTGCCCTTGAGAGGAAAATCGCGATGAGCAGCCACGTTCAGCTGCGTAGCGTCGAACCCTCGCACAAAATTCCGAGGGGCGTTACCAGAAGTATTACCGTTCGGAAGACTGAAAGCGGCTGGGTTGATCGCGCGCCCACCGGGATATGGCGACCCGTATAAATATATGGGTTGGTCTGGGACAATATTCACGCCACTATAGTAGTTCTGCCCTGTTGCTGGGTCTATTATGTAATTGCCAAACAAGGTGACGGGAAAACCTGACCTTGCCATTACGCGGCCGTCAAGTCCCCAATGGCCTAGGACCAATTGACTTGTCTTCCCGGAAGAAGCCATCGGAAGATCCCACGCAAGCCCGGCTTGAGCATTGTGTCTTACGTCGAAATCGGAGTTCCCGCGCGTCACGGGGAGCTCGATTCCGTTAGACCCAAAGTCAATGGAGTGTGACCATGTAAAGGCAGCGAGGGCATGAATCCCATGTGCGACATTCCTTTGAAACTGTAGTTGTCACGCCTGATAATTGGACGTCACGCCGGCCACTACAAAATAGATCGCGTCGAAATTAGGATTAAGGCTATTTACCAGTAGTTCCTGTTGTTGTATCAGTCTTCTCCCGTTCGAGCCTAAATAAGAAATCGTCAGTGCCTGCTTTGCCGCAAGTGCCTGCTGCAGGCTGACATTCCACTCCAGGGTATATGGAAGTTGGAGATGCGTTGGGAACGCAATTACAGTTGATCCTGTATAGGGCGGTATAGCTGCTGTCGAAAAGCCAAATTGAGAAGAGACAAATGGAACTGAGGCGCTAGAAAGATAGTTTGTGGAGTTAAAACCCACGCCCGAAAAACCTTGAGTTGCCAACTCATTGTCCGTATCGAAGAAGACTCCGCAGCCTGAGCGCAGGACTGTCTCCCAGCCTGGTTTCGTTTTCGCCAGCCATGCGGCCCCGAGCCTGGGAGCGAGGTTGTACCAACTTGTCTTCCATAGAGATGTTCCCTGAGGGGCGAGGGTCAGGATCGCCGGATCACTGATGTTACCGAGCAAGGTATACGCGTCATTGCCGTGTGCCCCGGTTGGAGCTGGATCCATCTCCCAGCGAAGACCGAGCGATAACGTGAGTCGAGGGGCAATGCGCCATTCGTCCTGGGCAAAAACGGAAAGCTCGTTGAAAATGGGTGTCCCGGGCGCCGAATTAGATATGTAGGCATAGTCCGTACTATTTGCCAAAATACTTTGACTGCTATCGAACTCTGCATAAGCAAAAGGAGAGGCTGGGGTCAGTGGTGAGATGATTCGCCGGTAGTCTACGCCGGACTTTAATTGATGATGACCGAAGGCAAAGCTGACGTTGTCGGTCGCATTCCATTGTCTTCCTTTACTATTAGCGTCTGTCGTTTGCATAGCGATGTTTGAGACGCCGGAAAAGTAGAGATCGAAAATGGGACTTGGGTCAGCGTAAACTCCCAACCCCATTGCGCTTGCAAGATTAATGGGGGAAGCCCCGCCAAAGGCATCCAGCGTAGCGATTTGGGAAGACTGGCTTCTAGCATAACCCAAACGGAACTCATTTGCAGTTTTGTTTGAAAGTTGGCTCGTTGCTCCAAGAGTGTAAGTGTTTGTGTTGATGTGCTGATGAGTTAGCGCGGACAATGTTCGGGACGCAATTGAACTTGGAGTGTAGCCGTATCGGAAAAAGGTCAACAACTTCGGGCCAATCGTGTTATCCAGGCGCACGCTGGTAGAGTCAATGCTACTCGGCAACGAGTAGGATTGAAAGAATTGCGCGATTCCATTCCCGTAGTCAATACCATTAGAAGACGGAATAGGAAACGCATTCAGAATTGGCTGCAAGGCAGATGGTGCATCCTGGCGCAGGGCGCTGTCCGGTACAAATTGGAGGGAGGCTGGTTGCGGCTGGGTCAGTCGTAGCCCTTCATAAGAAGCAAAGAAGAAGCTTTTTCCTCTTCCGTTGTAAAGCAACGGGATCTCTATGGGGCCACCGAGGGTTCCGCCAAAGTCATTTTGCCTGAGCGCCGTCTTAGGCTCTTGGTAGTAATCATTAAACCAGTCATTCGCATCGAAGAAGTCGTTCCTTAGATAGTCGAAAACAGTTCCATCAAAAGAATTCGTGCCGGCTCGTGTCACAAGTGAGAATTGGCCGCCCGGAGTGCGGCCATATTCTGCTGAATAGGTCGAACTCTGAACTCGGAACTCTTGTAATGCATCAACGGATATCAGACTTTGTGTGGTCCCGAGCGCAGTTGTCGCTGCAATTGAACCAGTGGATGCTGCGCGGCCTACTCCGAAACCATCGCCAGCGCTGATATTGCCCGTGACCCCATCAACCGTATAGTAATTCGACTCTGTTCTTTGTCCGTTGACACTGAAATCTCCACTGTATCCTACAGTTTGTTCAGGCGTCTGCGGACTTTGCGTCACCACTCCGGGTGTCAGAGAAATCAGATCCTGAAAACTCCGGCCGTTAAGGGGAATATTCTCAACGAACTTGCTGTCAATAACGGTGCTGACTGACGCATCCGATGTATTGAGCATCTGGCCACTGCCATCTACGGTAATCGTCTGATTTTCTGCCCCCACCTTCAGTTGGCAGCTTAGGTTAGCATTCTGTGCAACGTTGAGAGTCACATTTTCTGTGACAAGCGTCTGAAAGCCTTTTGCCTCCACTGTGATCCGGTAGTGGCCAGGTTGCAGCGCCGGCGCGGTGTATTCCCCCTGCTCATTGGTTTGCACGGGACGGGAAACACCGGTATCCCGATTGACAATGAGCACACTCGCCTGTGGCACCACAGCGCCCGTGCTGTCCATGACGAGACCAGACAATTGAGCTGTTCCAGTCTGCGCATTGAGTTGCAGAGTGCAGACGAGGAAGATGCAAAACAAAATCGCCGCGGAGGTAAAAAACCCAACAATGTTTGGCCTCATGATAGTTCGTACCTCTCCATTCAGAATTGTTTCTGTGCCTGTTGATCCAGAACCTGAAGCTCGGCTTGTAGCTGGGTGAGTGTCGTACGCAACCTTACTTCTATAGTTTCCGGGTCGTCTTTTTCACCTGCGTCGGAGCCGGTCAAGAGTGCCGCCACAGATTCATTTATTGTTTCCACTGAGGAATGCACTCGGTGGACGTGACTGCGCCAATCGTCAGCGCGTTCTGATGTTTTAAGGGGAGGGACCCTCAACGCCGCTGTATTCGCTGCGGCCGTATTCGATGAAGATGACAGCACTTGGCCAAGCTGGCTCTGCAGGCGGCTAACATCCTCGCGCAGTGCGGATATGTGATCGGAGAGCAGCCTTCGCAACTCCTGTTGCGCTCCGTTGTCGAGCAAAGCAATTTGCTCCGGCGTATAGCGATCAGCCAGTCGGTTCAACGCCCAGGCACGCGCGGATGCACTTTGGCACAGCGCAAGCGATTGGTTGACGTACTCCATGCGCTGATCGCCGTCCGGGAATCTCTGCTTGAGTTGCTTTTCCAGGAGAGGTAGGTTGGCCATGGCCACGGCGGTTGGGCTAGCAGGATTCGAGTTGGGTGCCGCGCTGGCACGCTGCGGCAGTGCAGCTGCCTGCGCTATCGTCTTTACACGCAGTTCGGTATATGGGATCCCCACCAGGGCTGCAGCAATCTGCTGCTTACGAGCTTCGTCAATCGCAACTCCATCTACTTGCACCCTGCCGTCAGCCCCTTGCTGGACGGTAATCTGTTCGCCCAAGTCGGCGCCGATGCCGTGCAAGGCGCTCTGCACCTGCAGTTCAGAAGCCGCAAGTTGAGCAGCATCTGGTAGTGCTGCGCGGAAGGACAGGTTTGCGACTATGGCTGGAAGGCCCAACGGTTCTGTGGATGCGGGTGGTCCGAAAATGTCCGGAGTGAGTGTCGAAAGGCTGACGACTTCATAGGAGAGTTCCGCAACTTCGATTTGTGTGTTGTCCCGGAGGTGCAGGTTCTCAGCAACCGGATGGTAGTCATCGGCGCGGACCGTGATGGATGCCTCTGCAACCGGCCCGGAGTTGGTGGTTGTGTCGAGTTTGAGTAGTCCACCGCTCAGTTGCGTGACCGTATCCCGCTTTTCCTCGATTCCATCCCGCCAACTGCTATAGGTCTGCGGCGAGAGAGGATCGTCCAAGCTAAACGAAGATTGATGAAAGGCGCGTTCCGCGGCCAACTCTTCACCTGAATTCACGTCGGTACGATGGGCTTTGCGGTTGCGCACAGTGTCGCGGTAGACGGTCTGCGTCATCTTGCGGCCATTGATCTCGATGCTCAGCTTCTGAATCACTACCGGCTGGTCCACTCCCATGGGAGTGCCGGCCTCGGCAATAGAGGCTCGATGCAGTAGATCATTTGCCGAGACAACCGGAGCCTTCTGGAAGAGATAGAACAAGGGCGCGGAAAGGACTATGAGCAGTGCCGCCGTGATCCAAACCATGCGTGTTGCAAGAAGAGACTGTGAAGACTGAGTGATGGCTCTTCGCCAGATCCGCAACAAGGATGGGCGGCCCAGTTCCTCGGCCAATTCATCCAGGCGGGCCATGAACAGAGGCTTTCCAGAAGTGGGAGGGGGCATATGCGGGGCTAGGAAAGCATTTTGGTAGTCGGCGAAATCGGCTGTGCTTCGCGCTAGCGCATCTCTCCGCGCACGACACGACCAGCACGAGTCCACGTGGGTCATTGCCTGCTCTCTCTCCGGAGGCAATAGTTCACCATCCAGAAGATGCAAGAGTCCCTCTTCGGTCAGATGGCCGTCGCGCAAAAGAGGCTCGCGTGACTCCGCTTCGAGGTCATCACGTCGATTCTTCATGAATACTCCTTCGCCAATTTGGCGATTGCATGGCGCAATGATCCAGATACCGTTGCGGTAGTAACTCCGAGGATCTCCGCGATCTCCCGATAGCGGAAACCTTCCACGCGGAGGTGGACACAATCCCGCTGCAGCCGGGTTAGTTCGATAAGCGCCTTATGGACACGGTTCATGCGCTCTTTGTGTAGAAGTTGCTCTTCAGGGCTGCCAGCAGTATCGGAAGAGGACTGGCTCAGGTGTTGCCAAACTTCCGGCGTAGTCTCAACGAGATGGCGACGGCTTTTGCGGTAGTTCAGAGACTGATTGCGAGCGACCTGATAGATCCAGCTACGAAGGTTTTCGTCGCTGCCGCCAGCATGAAGATTGCGATAGAGACGCAGGAACGTCTCCTGCACGACGTCTTCCACCTCATGCGATACCAGCCCAATGCAAAGCAGGTAACGGTAGAGCGGCATCCTGAACTCCTCGTACAGCCGCACAACTCGCTCTTCGAGACGCACAGTACCCCGGTCCTCCGATCCCAAAGAAGCCGCATTGAGTCGCAGGCTCGTGAGGCCGACGGCCGTGTCGTCCTGGCCATAAAACAGCATCGCCAGATCGAGGTACCCGCCGGCAGCAACGGCCCGACTTGTGGACTGCGCAAGCGATCGCATGATTCTCGCCTATACAAGAATCTGGCCTAGTTGCATATAAAACAACTGGACCCCCTGTTTTGTGACAAGACGGACGAAGATTCTTCTCAGCAACCGAAGATTTTTCGGGTTGGGAAGCTGGAACCGACACAATCGTGGACAGGCATTATCGGCGGTAACGTATTTCGTTATAAACATATACAGAGATGTTCCGGCTGAATTGACAGCCACTGAATGGCCCCTTACCCTTGAACCTCGAAGGGCGCTTAATACCCCCAAAACAACCACTTCTGTGACCACCGACTCTGGCAGTCCAAATCAGCCAACAGTTCAAAACCGGCCAAGGAGGGACCACCGACTTTGGGCTGGCAGCGGCTCCGCCGGAGCAGAGCGCCAACCGCTCCGTGGGTAAGCGTGTCATCGGTCCAAGATGATAGTGTCCACTGATTCGACCAAGAAGCACTCTGGCAGAATCTAACGGCCTAGAAAGTCACGGATGAGCCCGTAAGCTATGTCATATGCGGTGTTCACGAATTCCGCTTTCGTATTCGAATTGGCTGTCACAAATACCACGTCGTTCCGACGAACAACCTGAGTGAGTCGAAGATTGACGGCAGTCTTTGGGCTTTTGAAATACGCTAACTTGGTCTGTTCTTCGTATCCACCCTCCAACTTCGCTCCATCTTCCTTTCTCGTAATGGAGATTCGGTAAGAATGGGAATCATCCCATGAAATGACATTGTGCCCCTTTTCCAGATTGAATTGGTCGACCTGTTCTTTTATCAACTGGCGCATTTCGGCCCATCGTTTCGGGCCCAGCGTTCTCAAAAGACGCTGCTCTTCAATGAACGCGACCTTATCCAATTCCTTCTGCTGAAGATTACTCTTGCATTCCTGGGCGAGAATCTTCGTTTGATCGGCCAAAAAGCACCCCCAATTCAATTGAATGTGTGAACAGCCTACCAACACGATGATTCTGCCGCGACGCTCTCAACTTGACGTCATGAGATTTTGCGCCGGGATACTGGGAACCACTGTTCATTTCGCCGAAGGCGCATTTGCAAGCCGTGCATGAACCTTGTCAATTCGCGGTAAATGCGAGCCAGCTGTTTATCTGTCGACGGCCCCCGATTAGCTTTCCTGATGTTGCTGAGCACTGAGGCCTCCCGTTCCCGGCAGCAAATTGGCAGGGCAAGATCGCGCTTCGCAATGCCAGCGTCCACAGTCGCCTTGGCCCGTTCATTTAGCAACCAGACGATTTCGTGGTCCAGGCGATCAATTCTCCGTCTCGCTGCCGCCAGTTGCATTTGGGCTGTCGCTAAGCCTGCCATCGAAGCGCCTCCATCAGGCAAACAAATCCGGGGAAATCCAAGGACTGAAAGCCATCCGACAGGGCATTGACGGGGTCTGGATGCACCTCGATAATCAGTCCGTCCGCGCCTGCCGCCAGTGCTGCTCGGGACATCGCTGGAATGAGATCCCGTCTACCCGTCGCGTGGGAGGGATCGGCAATGACCGGCAGATGAGTCAGCTGCCGGGCCAATGCCATGCCGGCGAGATCGAGAGTGTTCCGAAGGTCTGGGTCGAAGGAACGGATACCGCGTTCGCAGAGCACTACCTGATCGTTGCCGCCTGCCAGCAGATATTCGGCTGCGAGCAGCCATTCCTTTACCGTCGCTGCAGGGCTGCGCTTCAGCAGAATGGGCTTTCGTAAATTCCCGAGGCGGCGGAGCAGCGCAAAGTTCTGCATATTGCGTGCGCCCACCTGCAACATGTCCACATAGTCGGCAACGATTTCAATATCGTCGGTACTCAGTACCTCCGACACTACTGGCAGCCCGGTCTCCTTGCGTACCTGCTGCAAAATTTTCAATCCCTCCACTCCCAGTCCCTGGAAGTCATAAGGAGAAGTCCGTGGCTTGAAGGCCCCGCCGCGCAGGATTACAACTCCCGCGGATTTGACGGTTTCCGCAGTTGTTCGGGTCTGTTCAAACGACTCAACGGAACAAGGTCCGGCCATAACGACCGGCCGACCGGTGCCGATCTCGACCGTTCCCACTCGAACCACCGTTCGTCGTCGTTTGCTCGAACTGGCCACGAGGCTGAGAGCAGGAAGGGAACTTTTTGGCTGAGGCAATCCGCTGATTGCAGTCGACTGGGTCTCTGGTTCCACGGTAACGGTACTCATGCGATTGGTCTCCTTGGAATGCGATAGAAAGCAAAAGGGCCGCGACTTTGGTCGCGGCCCTTGGTGGTAAATGCGCTTTTAGATCAGAGAATCAGGATCGGAAATGCGCGCGCGCCGCCAGAGCCGCTACTGGATACCAGTAGCGGTAGGTAAAGCTAAATAACTGGCGCGACACTGCTTGCATCTTGACTTTTAGGCTACCTCGAAAGGCTGCGTTTTGTAAAGGAAAAGTTAGCAGAATTTTGTCTCGCAAGTGTTGTTCTTTGCTGCCCAGGTTATTCTGCATGCTGGACATTACTCAATGACTTTTCCATAGCACCGCACTCCGAATTGAGCTGCACACTTGGCTGGATCGCAGCGCGATACTCTTGCTGAGCGCAGACCAAATCACGCGTGAATTCAGGAATAGCGTGCAGTCGTTCGACAACTGCTGTTGCGACGATCTCACCCGCTGCAACGTCGCTTGGATAGTGGACTGCGCATATCACCCTACTTTCGCCATACTCGCGCCCGCGAGACAGGATTGCCTGAGCGTGATCTGGAGCTACCTCCGCTAAGGCGAGGGCAAGGCCCCACCCAAACGCAGCGTGTCCGGAAGGATAGGAGGAAGCTGAAGAGCCTCCCTGCGGATGAGGCTCCGGCTTTGGAGGCGCATTGGCACCACACACATGCTCAACAGCGAAACGCTGATAGGGCCGTGGGCGGTCGAAGTAAGGTTTAGCATCAAAAGTAGTGTCCAGAACATCCCGTTCCATGCGCCTCAGAAGATGCATCACAATGGGTAGCCTGGCTGCGTCGAGGTCGACGCCTAGTACCTCAAAGAACCTGGCATAGGTCATCTGGTCATCGGCCTCCGCCAGCTTCCAACGGGCTGACCGATCAGACGCTTGCATCTGGCGAAACGTGGCGACATCGATCTTGTCTTGCTCTGTATCGAGTGCCGGATAAGGCGCAAGCAGTGATAGAAAATTTGGCTCCGAGCCGTGCAAATAGCCCACGGCGCGCGTTGGAGGCTGGCTCGCAACGTGCGCTGTGGCTGGAGTCTTCGGCGGTTCTGAAGACATCGTTTGAGCAGACGTCGCAGCAAATCCGCCGGCACAAATTAGTAGGACTGAGCAGACTGCTTCTGGAATGCGATAACAGATGGTGGTCTTATTCACAATTCGCGCCTAATTTGGCTTGGATACTCTGGCTGGGGTCTGGGCGCTGGCTTTGTCCTCTGTATCTTGGAGGTCCCTCAGATGGCGCCAGCGGACATATTGTTGTTTCTTCTCTGGATCAGGGTCTTCATAACCTTGGAGCCAAAAGCGAAACCAATCCACATTCCCTTGTTCCGACGTCATTCGCTCCCATGGTTTCACTAGCAGGTGAGTTCCGTTCGGAAGCCAAACAAAGTCCACTGGCTTGTTAAGCAGTGAGAGCCCCGAAAACCATTCCCAGCCTCCCAAAAACATTCCAGGCCCGTACATCTCAATCCGAACTGGAGTCTTGACTTTTTCCAAATTGAATCCAGGTGCGTTATTCATCCAAGACAACAGTGATCCTCCAAACGGCGTCCCGCCGTTTACCCTGAGCGAATCGGAAGACTGAAACAAAGCATAATTTACATACCCGCCATCGAAGCCGTCTGCCATAGTTGCTGCAGCAAAGTCATACTTGGAATGGGTCAAGGTGTAGGCCGTATGATAAACGGTCCTGCTGAAGCCGATCACCCCTACCTTCTCACGATCGATCATTCCGCGTTTGTCGAGTTCGTCGATCAAACCCTCATACATTGACATCTCGTGACGGCCCTCCTGACCCGTCCCGAAGAATTTTTTGTATTCCTCTCGACTTGTAACCTCGTCAGTCTGCACGACAAAGATTCCGCAGTTCGCTAGAGCTTGAGCGGCGAAGGCGCTATCCCAAGGGCCGTCTATCCAGAATCGCTCCTTATTGTAGCCATGCGTCTGAATGACAAGTGGATAGCGTGATCCTGGCTTATAGTCCGGAGGAATATAGATGCCACCACGTGACTCGTGTCCGTCGGATGCTTTCCACGTAATCGACTCTTCTTTTGCGAATCTAAGATTCTTGAACTGTGGGTTGAGGTCATATATTAGAGCTTTACGACCTATTGTAACGTCCGAGACGAATATTGCCGGGGGGATATTGATATTCTCTTCCAAGGTGACACGTAGATTTTGTTTCTTTCCTTGATCACTCTGTGCGGATACTTGCTTCCAGCCCGACGCGTCTTTCTGATATCTCTGAACAGTATGCGGCTTGTCGCCTTCCCCGCCTTCCAAGAGCAACACTCCTGTCTGCTCATCCCACGACTTAACGGTAAGAGGCTGATCCGTTATCTTAACGATCTTTCTCGTGTCCATTGACACCTCGATAACGGCAGTAGATTGTTCTCGCAGTCTCAGTTCTTCAGGCTCCTTCACATCGAGCGGCATATATGTTCCAGAGAGAACGATAGAGCTTCCGTCTCCAGCCCACGCAAAGCCATGTTCATACCATGACACGGGAGCATCTATGAGTGGCTTTAGTTCTTGCGTCTTTGTGTTTACAACCAAGTATGTTGTCACGTTCGAGGGTATGCCATACTTATGGCGCTCAACGATATACGGATGAAGGCCAACGTCCTGATATCTAGACCATCTGCTTGGTACCTCAGCTAGGTGGGCTTGCAAAAGGACATGCCGTCCATTTGGAGACATAGACAATGGCAGATATTCAGTTAAAAAATCTTGAGTGGTCACTTTGGAAGGCGACCGTCCCTTTGCTTGAAGATAGAGGTCACGATCCATACGCGCGCTTCTCTCACAACTGGCACAGGCCGCGAGTACGAGATCCGACGGGTATTGGCTCGTAATGACAACTCCGTTTCTATCCGTCTCTTCCGTGTTGAGCACGTTTTTCACAGGCGGAACAGCCTCATAAACGAGCTCGTGGCCGTCTTCGGAAACATCAAATGCGACGATGGACGTTGGATGGTTTGTGAGCCGTTCGATCCTTTTCGTCTGGGAGTTGAGCTGGTAGACCTGAGAAAGACTACCACGGTTGCTGCCCAAGAACACTATACTGCGGTTGTCGCTCAGCCAACGGGCGCCGCGGATTGCCTCTTGATTGGATGAACTGCTCATTGTGACCAGTAATTCTGGCGCTGGCTTATCGAAGATATGTTTGGCCGTAAACAAAAGGATCGAGTACTCGTTTGAGTTGTTGAGCAGATTGCCTCTCTGAATAGTGACAATAAATTTGGTGTGGTCGGGAGAGAAGAGTCCGACCTGGTCGGACGCTCCTGCACCCAGAAAGTAGTCTTTATCGGCCCATCTTGTCATCTGAATTGCGTCAGCAATCGTTACGGGGTTTTTTGCAATTGATTCGTAGCCCTCTTCTCCCTGGCAGGCAACCACGAGTATTGCGGCCACCACTCCAAGTTTGCCCAGATTCAACAGTCCTCTTGTCAGCTTCATAACACACTCCCGCGATCGTTCACGTTTCTGAAAAAGCCTAATACTGATATTAGAAGCTAACTTTTAGCGAAATTTGCAGGGACCTTGGACCGCCCTCTTGAAATAGAGGCGAAAGTCCTCCGAGTCCTTGATTTAACATTTGCATTGACATCAGGTAAGCTGGACCGAACCCAATATACGCAGGTGGATTAGCGAAGTTCGGGTGATTCGCAATATTGAAGGAATCGGTCCGAAACTGCACATTCAGGTTATTGTGAACCACGAATTTTCGCGCGAAGGACAAGTCTAGCTGAGTTAAGCCAAATCCGGGGATATCGTTGCGACTTTCCGTACCCTGCGTTCCTAAGGCTGGGATGGTAAACGCTGCTGAGTTGAGAATTTTTCCGCCTCCGGCATTCACGTCTGGAATCCAGAGCGGTTGGCCTGCGACGAGGTTGGGCCGAGGAAAGGCGCCGCCAATTCTCGTTGTCAATACAGTTGCGTTAAACGGGAAGCCAGATCTGGCAACTATGACCGCGTCTATTGACCAATCTCGCGTCAACAAAGCCAAAGACCCGCTTTTCGCAGCGGCAGGGATTTCGTAGCTAAGGGCGCCCGAAACACTTTGCCGTGAATCAAAACTTGAGGAGGCGTAATCATTCGCGCTGGAAATCACTGCATTTGCTACCGCTTCTTCAATATCATTGGAAGCGTTGTCCAATGAATGTGACCATGTATAGTTCAGCAGGGCTTGGAGACCCGCCGAAATGGGCCGCCGGTACTGCATTTGTAGCGCATTGTAGTTCGACCGCGCACTATTTTCGGTAAGAGTAAACGGGCCAGAAAAGTTCGCGTTTGGCTGAGCGATTCCGGCTTGCCGTAGAAGGTCGCGGCCGGCCTGCCCTGCGTAGGTCACAGAGACTGCGTCGCGTGCGCCAAGCTTCCTTTCAATTGCTACGTTCCACTGAAACGACCTCGGGAGTAAGAGATTAGGCGAGAATCCCATAGCATAGCTATATGGTGGTTGTGTTGATATGACAGGAAGATACGGCGTCGCATCAGCAAGCGGTAAGGTGACGTTGGCACAGCAATAGGTAGTTTCATTCGGGAAGGATGCTGCGAGATATCCGACGGAGTCCGAGCCCAGATCATAGAAGATCCCGAACCCGCCACGCAACACAGTATTACCGTCTGGACTGTACGCCAGCCCTACTCTGGGCGCAAAATTTCCATACGTCGTATTCCATAGTCGAGTTCCGAGTGGCGCAAGAGCAATGTTGGGTGGGGTATCCACATTCTGCCAGGCAGTCAAAATCGTGTTCCCGCGTGCTGACGGTGCAGGGCTCAGCTCCCAACGGAGCCCATATGTCATTGTAAGGCGCGGAGAAAGCTTCCAAGTATCTTGGGCGTAGACAGAAGTTGTTTGAGATAGCAGTTGTGACGCGCGCGTGCTATACGAATATAGAAGCGCTTGCCCATTAGTAATAAAGTCAGACACGCTGTCCACGAGATATTCGAGGCTACTGCTGAAAGGCCTTACATCAAGCATCAACGCTCTGTAGTTTGCACCAACCTTCAGCTGATGTGATTTGACAGTTAAGCTCAGATCGTCAGTCACATTCAATTGAGTGTTGCTATTTTGAGTATCAGGGCCTGTTTGGTAGTACGAAGTATCATATGTGTAGAAAGCAAGCAGTGACTGAGAGGCGTCGCCAAAGCCCGGCCCGAGTATATTCAGACTTGGAGGCACTGCACCTCCGAAGTTGTCCAACGATGTTACAAGCTGAGAATGCTGAACGGAATAGTTGCCTCGCAGTGCGTTTGTAAGTCGGGCGCTTAGCGCCATTGTGGATCCAATCGTTAGCGTTTTAGTATTCACCGTGGTTGTATCTACTTCAGCCAGATTATCGGTTCTTACAGCAGTATCAGAAGGGGCATCATTGTATCTTCCAAAGACAGTGAAGCGGCTATTGAATGTGTGATCGATTCGTATGCTTCCCGCGTCGAGTGAAGATGGATTCGAATAATTCCCTGTAAATGATCCGGTATAGACTCCTGGCGTGATAGTTTGATCGGTTGGCTTTGGATACGCGAGCAGGAAAGCTGCCGTCCCACTCGGAACAATTGTCCGAGCATATTCAGACGGCACCTGTACAACTTGTGTTCCTGGTTGGTCAAGGCGTACACCTTCATAAGAGAGGAAAAAGAATGTGCGATTCCGATCAATTGGGCCGCCAAGATATCCGCCAAAGTCGTTGTGGTGCTCTGGCGAGCGGGGCTCGTCCGCCTGATTCGCAAACCAATCATTTGCGTCTAGAACCGTGTTCCGAAAGTACTCGTAGAGGCCACCGTGAAAATCATTCGTTCCCGAGCGCGTAGTTAATATAACTTGTCCGCCCGGCGATGTGCCGAATTCAGGCGCGAAGGAAGACGTCTCAATCCGAAACTCCTGTAAAGCCTCAACTGACACTAAACTACTTGTGCCACCTAGAGCACTGAGCGCTTGCGTTCCTCCGCTTCCAGAGGTTCCCAAGCCAAATGTCGGTGTAATGCCAAAATTTGCCGAGACCCCGTCCAAAAGGAAGTTATTACTGCTTGTTCGTTGGCCCGAGATACTGAATTGGCCTTGCTGGTTGGCGTATGAGCTCCCAGGAGCAATTACGACTCCTGGTGTAAGTTGGAGCAGTGTATTGAAACTCCGTCCGTTCAGAGGTAGATTCTCGACAAAGTTCTTATCTATGACTGTACTTACGGAGGCATCGGTTGTGTTCATGCTCGATCCACTACCATCAACGGTGATACTCTGTGTTTCCTGTCCAACCTGCATCTGGAAATCAATCTGAGCTTTGTCGGCTACATGAAAGACGATGTTTTCGCGGGTGAGGGTCTTGAATCCACTCGCTTGGACGGTAGCGTCATACTTACCTGGATCGATTCCTACAATGTGATAAATACCATCGCCATTCGTGGTGGTCTGCCGGCGAACGCCGGTATCCTGATTACGGAACTCCACGGAAGCCTTCGCAATGACGGCGCCGGTAGGATCCTGTACAGCGCCTCCAACTTCGGCGGTTTGCGCGTACATGGCAATGGGATAGAGACAGAGAAACAGCAAGAAAAGGCTGATGCGCTTCATAATGTCCTTTGCGGTTCGGTGGATTTTGACTCCCCGGTGTCTCTATGTCGGTTGGGCTCCTCCTTTTTCCGGTAAAGATTTTGTTAATGCGCTATCCCATTGAAATTGCTGAGTTCTACACTCAAGTGCGACAGTTCCTGTCCGATTTGGGGGAGGGCTATGTCGGGCGTGGTGGGCGTTTGGCTGGTTGTCAGCATGGAACGCAACAGGTGATCTCCGTTGCGGGCAGTTTCCAGGGCTTCGAGCGTACCAGATTGCCAGTTGATGGCAGTCGGTTGAATCACTGATTTGCTTGCGGAGACGTGGAAAGCTGTGTTGAGCGGCACCAGTTGCGCTCTTAAGGTGTTGAGACTGGTTGCGACCGCCGCAGCATGGTCTCTCACAAGAGCAGTGAGTTGCGCGCGCTCCTCTGGTGGCAGAGACTGCTCTTTCTCTGGCGGGAACTGTCCTTGCAGGTTCCGCAGCGCATAGAGATGCGAGAGGATGACCGTGCTGGTGGCAAGAGCCTGGTCTGTAAACTCTTGCTCCTTCTCTGCACTTCCGAAATGCTTGAGAAGGCGTTGATCGTCGCCGCCAGATTCCGCAGGGATATACAACGGACCACTGGCTGCCGTTATGAGCGGTGCGATAGCTGGCCTTGAGATCGCACTGCTCCTTTGGGGAGCCGCAAGTTCTACCTCTACGCCTGCCTCGGGTTCGAGCGCTGCGCGAAGTTCATTCTGTCTGTCGGGAGGCAGTTGCCACAGACCAACCTGCACGGAATGGCTGGAACGGATGACCGTCACGGGCTCGCCAAGATCAGCGTTCAGGCGGTGCAGCGTCGCAAACACGTCCAACTCGGCATGATCCAGATCCACCACCGGCCGGTGAATGAGGCTGGCCGTCGTTCCAGGGAGCGAATGCGCAACAGAGTGCGCCAACATCTGCGGTATTGCTTCGGGCTCAAGGTGCGCCAGCAACTCCGGCGAAACCGCGCTCACCGGCACAATCGAAAAATCATCTTCCGTCACTTCAAAGGAAGCATCAGGAAATTCAAGCGTCATCTGCTTCACTTGCCAGGTTTCCGGTTGAATCAGAAGATTGACGCGCTCTACCGCACCTGTGGCGCCGTCACCCGACCCAGTGAAGCTTAAATCAATATCCGAACCTTGCTGGGAAACGGTGGGGCTCCCGCCTGCAACCCTGCCCCACGAGTCGGCCGATGCGGCAGAGAGAGGCAAACCGATGGGAATGTCGTGGGCCTTGTACTCTGCTTCCAGATCGGAGGCAACAGAATCGCGGTCTGGGGCATTCCAATATGCGGCTGTCTTAGACTTCCAGGTATCGACCTGGGTCGATTGCGAGTGATTCCCGCCACGCATGGTTTTGCGGATATGGACCCGTTCTCTAATTACCTGATCCTTGGTGATCGCAGCTCGGTTTGTATCCGCGATTTGTACCCTACGCAGCACTTCTTTCGCGGAAACTGGCCTCGGACGGAAAGCGGAATAGGCGAGGATCACGAGGACGACGATGGCCGCGGACGTCACCAAAATTCGCATCGGGCTGAGAAGCGAATTCGCTTGCACGAAGATCCGCGCCCAAAGGGGGGAGCGGGGAGATGGAGCGTTGCGAGCCAGAAGCGTATTAAAAGAGGGCCAGGGGAATGGCGGAGGCGGAAGCGCTGGGGAGAAGCTCTCGTTCTGTGCATCGAGAATCGTGGCGATGTCAGCTTTAAGGCGTTCGACCTCGCTGCGGCAGGTCCAGCAGGAATGCAGATGATCCTTGGCATAGTGTGTCTCGGACCGGGATAGTTCGCCGTCGAGATAGGCAAGCATTTGTCGGGAAGTTAAATGGTTATTCATTAGCAGCACTCCGTAGGCGCTCGACTGCGAGAGAAAGCCACTCGGCAGTTGTAGACACGCTCACGCCAAGGACTTTGGCGATGGCACGGTAACGTAATCCCTGCATTCTCAAATGGACGCCCAACCTTTGCTCTTTTGGTAAACGGGCCATCGCTATAGCGATTCGCTGCAGGCGTTCCTTACGCGCCGCGGCAACGTCCGGTGTCAGCTCCTTGGACTGCAGACCATCAGCCATCGCCGGAAAAGAGTCGAGTTCTACCCACATTGGCCGGCCCTCGCGCCGCCAGTAGTCCACAGCAAGGTTTGACGCTACCCCATATAGCCACGCTTGTTCTGATACGATTTCGGCGCCTTTCGTCATCGCGACGAACAACTTGATAAAAACATCCTGCACCAAGTCCTGGGCATTGGCAGGCTCAAGCCCCTGCCCCATCAAGAAGCGGTAAATCCTCTCCCGATGGGCCTCGTAAAGCGTAGCAACGCGTTCGGCCGGCGTCAGGCTCGCATGCATTACGGCCTCCTGGTCGGCTCGGGCGGAAGAAACGCAGATGTCAACATCGGCCATATCTCAGCTAGTCCTATGTCGGTTGAGGCCCCCGATTTTCCGGAAGAAATCTTCAGAATCCTCTCCTCCGGACGGTTTTTCCCTTTTTTATGTTGATCTTGCGCCATTTTTCACGCAATTCCTCGATAATCTCAGCCCCCGATTCGACTTAAAGGGATACGACCGGAATTAGCATCGGGAAAGGCAGAGTATCTTTCGTTATGCAGCAAGGCGGAGCGGCGAGGAGGCGGCGAAACTCAGGTAAGCTGCAACCGCGAAGAGAGCAAGAGAAATCCTCCACTAGGAGGCACGTAGCGCACATCACCACCGACTCTCGTCTCCAATTGGCCGCTACCGTCCTTGCAAAAGAATTGTATTACGGACGCACCGCGCAGAGGCTCCACGTCGCTGTCTTCACATTCAGCAAGCAAATTGCCCTGCTCAAAGAGGCTCAAATGCATAAGTTCTCGAATGAGCTGGATGCAGGGACGGCGTACTTCGATTGGCTGTCAGACCTTCATGGTTCTACGCGACGATGCGAGTACGGCCTAAGTAAGGCTCGTCCAGTCCAAAACGACCTTGCCGGTTTGGCCTGAGATCATCGCTTGGAAGCCCTTCTGAAAATCTCTATAAGCGAATCGATGGGTAATCACTGGCGAAATGTCTACCCCCGATTCGAGCATCACCGACATCTTGTACCAGATCTCGTACATCTCTCGCCCGTAGATGCCCTTGATGGTGAGCATGTTGAAGATCACCTACCGCCAGTCCATTGCCATCTCTTTGGCTGGAATGCCGAGGATAGCGATTTTGCCGCCGTGGCTCATGTTAGTGATCATGCCGCGCAGCGCCTGCGAGTTGCCCGACATCTCCAGGCCCACGTCGAAGCCTTCCAGCATGTCGTTGATACCCATTACCGGTCCGGCAATCTCTTCGAGCTACAAACCCCGCTCGGCCTTACTCTTTACCAATGCCTTTATTGTCTTCCCTCCATCTCTACGTCTATGTTATTTCCTGGCAAATGTTCCCAGCTCGTCAATGATCTATGCCGCAGGGCCCTGAACATAGTGCATCCATGATCTACGGATCCTGCTCATTGTTGCCGTTCAGTTCCCTCTCCAAGACTTTGCACTCTGAATTGACCTGTGAATCCGGCTGGACCGCAGCCTGGTATTCCTGCTTTGCGCAGGCCAGATCTCGCGCGAATTCAGGAACAGCATGTAGTCGTTCGACCACTGCTGTTGCGATCACCTGGCCCGCGGCAACATCGCTCGGATAGTGGACTGCGCATACCACCCGACTTTCCCCATATTCACGTCCGCGAGACAGGATTGCCTGAGCGCGCTCCGGAGCTACTTCCGCCAAGGTGAGGGCAAGGCCCCACCCAAAGGCGCTGTGTCCGGAAGGATACGAGGAGGCTGAAGAGCCTCCTTTCGGATCAAGCTCCGGCTTAGGAGGCCTATCGGCACCGCACACATGCTCAACGGCGAAACGCTGATAGGGCCGTGGGCGGTCGAAGTAAGGTTTGGCATCAAAAGTAGTGTCCAGGACATCCCGTTCCATGCGCTTCAGAAGATGCATCACAATGGGAAGCCTGGCCGCGTCGAGATCGACGCCAAGCACTTTAGAAAATCTGGCATAATTCATCTGGTCATCGGCCTGCGCCAGCTTCCAGCGAGCTGTTTGCTCAGACACTTGCATTTTGCGAAACACTGCGACATCGATCCTGTCCTGCATTCTACCGAGTGCCGGATATGGTGGAAGCAGTAACAGAAAATTTGGCTCCGAGCCGTGCAAATAGCCCACGGCATGCGTTGGAGGCTGGCTCGCAACGTGCGCTGTGGTTGGAGTCTTCGGCGGTTCTGAAGACATCGTTTGAGCAGACGCCGCAGCAAATCCGCCGGCAAAAATTAGTAGGACTGACCAGACTGCCTCTGGAATGCGATAACAGATGGTGGTCTTATTCACAATTCGCGTCCTAATTTGGCTTCGATGCATTATTCTGCGTTTGTCCCGTGGCCTTAGCATCAGCATCCCGCAGTTCTCGCAAATGCTCCCAGCGCTTGTACTGGTCCGGGTCTTCGGGATTGGGACGCTCATACCCCTGCAGCCAGAAACGAAACCAATCCACGTTTCCCTGCTGTGACTCGTATAGGTCCGATGGCATGGAAACAACATGCGTGGCATAAGGGAGCACGATCAGGTCAACCGGCTTGTCGAGAGACCGTAATCCGGCGTACGTTTCCCAGTCTGTCAGGATATAAGATGGATCGTGCGTCTCCACACGCACCGGAATTGTGACGCGATGCAGATTGAACAACATACTCTCCCGTTCAAACGTCTGAAGAGCACCTCCCAGTGGATTTCCCCCATAGTGCCACCACCACTGCTTCATGGCCTGGTTATCGGTTGATTGATCCACGATCTCGAGGTAGCCCATCACCCCATATGTAAAACCATTTGCAATCGTGGCTGCTGCAAAAAGACTCGGCGCTTGCGTCACTGCGTACATGACGTTATCGCATGTTCTGCTGAAACCGATAATGCCAACCCGCTGGGGGTCCACCAAACCTTCGTTCGCAAGCTTGGCAATTACTGCCTTGTAGCCTTCGAGCGCCGCGGCAGTCCCTTTTCTGAATGACTCCCCCTCCGGCACGGCAGGCTCTCCCGCCTGGAGCACCATGAGCCCATCACCCGCCATGGCCTGAGCGGCCACCGCCGTCGCATAGGTACCGTCGACCACGAACTCGTCTTGGCGATAAGAGCGTGCCTCTATCACCAACGGATATCGCTGGTTCGCCTGAAAATCTGGTGGCCTAATCAGAACTCCACGGACCTCCCGTCCATGGGCATCCTTCCACGAGTACGTCTCGGAATGGCCGAATGCGATGTCCTTGAATTGAGGGTTCGGATTCCAGATTTCTGCATAACCAGTAGATTCGATCAAGTTCACAAAGAGAGCCGGCGGAGTATTCAGATCCTGGCGCACCACCACTTCGATTGGAGTCGCGTCTGTCTCGGCGGCGGCAGTGGTTTCTATCCACCTGCCCTTATCCAGCCTGTAAGCTTCTGGCTCCGGTCCATGCACTCCGTATCGGATGGTCACTTCGTCATGCAACCAGTCGGTCTGAATCTTTTCCGGCCACCACGAGTGCAGGTCCTTGGAACCATACTGCTTCAGTCGCGCCACTGGCGTCCATGAATGCGTCTGCACGTCCAGCCTCACAACATATGCGGCGCTCAACCGCTTATCCTGTTCTGCCTCCGTGCTGCCGTCGAGCGGCAACATCAAATTGGTTAGTATGGCTGATCTTCCGTCTGGCGACCAGGATACCTGTGTCGGGCCTAAATACTGCACATCTCGACCAAGCGGTGCGTTCACGAGGACGGAACTGGTCCCCGTATTGAGGTCTACCAGAACCATCTCTTCCGGAACGTCAATATCATTGGCCAGCTTCAATCGCTCGGGAGCGACTGTCGTGATTCTGCTTGTGCGTGCGCCTGGATCGTATCGCTCCCATCCCTTTGGGATTTCCGTAACAGCCCGGGCAGCAATGACACACTGGCCATCGTGCGAGACCGTCAAGAGCGTTTCGCCGTAGTGGGTATTGATTAGCTCGGTTTGCTTCGTCACAGGATCGGTCACCGGGCGGACTCGGCCGCCCTCCGCAACCCATAACTCGTTGTCGTTTGGGCAGGTCTTCCTTCTCTCCGTATCCGTAAGAGAGTGGAGAGGCAGCCCTGTGCCTACTACAACACGCGAAAGGGGATACAACGGGCATGGCTGCGCAACGGCATATACAATCCGATCGTCCGCGATATCGAAGCCCGATACCTCCTGCCCAATCGGGGTTAGTCGATCGACCTGCTTCCGGGCCGCATCCGCGCGATACAGGTGCCATTCCGCCGTACCATCTCGCCCCAGAAAGAAAAGACTTCCACCGTCCTTCGACCAGCGTAGAGAACGCACCACTGCTGGCATGTCCCCCGGTTCGCTATCGTTCACGCCCATGAAACGTGCGACCACCGTGGGCTCCCCCAAACTCGCGGTCTTTGGATGGAGAGCAAATTCCTTGACTACACCCTCATCGAACAACCAGATCGTTGATTCGAGCAGGTTCTCCCGGAGTAGGCCGCGCGTGGTCACCACGGCAAAGACTCGTCCGTCCGGAGAGAAGGCAGTGACGCGTTCCGATGTCTCGGGATATGGGTCCGTGAAGCGCTGCATGGCGATAGAATCTTCAACTGTGAAGTGACGTTTCTCGGCGTGAGCGTAGGTAAGAACCGCCCCCGCGAACATCGCTACTGCCCATCTTCTGGAAATATGTATCATGGACCTCCCCGATCCGAAAGGGACAGACTGCTCAAAACTTAGATTTTTGAATGGCAGGTAAGCCGGCGATCAAAAGCTCAGTCGAAGTGCAAATTGCATCGATCGCGGGCCGCCCTGCTGATACTGGGAGGCCATCGTGCCCAGGCTTGAACTCAGCATCTGTGTAGCCAGCCCGAAGGTGGCGTCGGTGTAGAGCGCGTCCACATAACCGAAGTTGGGATGATTGAAGAGATTGAAGGTCTCGGCGCGGAAGTGCAGCGCGAGGTCGTTGTGGATGGGAAAGGTGCGTCGGATCGCAAGGTTGATCTGCGTCTCCCCAAAGCCACGGACGAAATTGCGCGGCGCGTTTCCATTGATGCCGGCGGTCGGCAAGCTAAACGCAGCAGGATTGATAGCCTTTCCGCCCGGATACTGTGGCCCATACAAGTAAATAGGGACATTCGGGACAAGATTCAGACCTCCGTTATACTGATTTCCCGTACTTGGATCGGTGATGTAGTTGCCGCCGAGCGTGATCGGATAGGCTGAACGCGCGAATAAGCGACCGTCGATTCCCCAGTCGTTGACGAGAGGACTGGACCAGCGCGAATGATCGAGAGTCGGCAGAGCCCAAGTCAATCCAGCCTGCAGGTTATTACGCACATCGAAGTCGGCGTTGCCTCGCTCCAGCACGTTTTCTGTCGACTGCGAGCCAACATCGATGGCGTGGGACCATGTGTAAGAGGCCAATGCTTGCAGCCCTTTCGAGACCGAGCGCTGGAACTGCAGTTCAAGTGCCTGATAGTTCGACGTGACACCGTTGGGCAGGTATTGCACAGAACCAAAGTTCGGATTGAGTGAGGAGAGGTCGATTTGCTGCTCTGCGAGGAGTCGACGGCCCGCTGCGGCAACGTACGAGATCGTCATGGCCTGCGCTTGCCCAAGTGCCTGTTGTAGGCTGACGTTCCACTCGAGCGTGTAGGGCATCTGCAGATGCTCAGGGAAAGCCGAGATGACACCACTCGTGTAGGGAGCGGTTACGGTGATCGGAACATTCAACTGACTCGGCGTGAAGGGAAGGGGGCTCCCAAAGTAGATCGCGGACGCACTGAAGCCAAGATCACTGAAGCCATTGGCTGCAACCTGGTCGGCCGAGTCAAAGAAGGCGCCGCCACCCGCACGTATGATCGTCTCCTGCCCCGGATGATTGTGTGCGATGAAAGCGGCGCCAAGACGTGGCGCGAAGTCGTACCAGTCCGTGTCCCAGAGCGGTGTTCCTCGGTGAGCCAAGGTCAGGGTCGAGGGATCATTGATGTTACCCCGCAATGTGAAGGCATCGTTGCCATGAGCTTCGGTTGGTGGCGGATCCAGTTCCCAACGTAGCCCGAGGGATAAACTGAGGCGAGCATGAACCCGCCAGTCATCCTGCGCAAAAAGTGCCAATTGGTCGAAAAGCGGCGTCGCCTGCAGGTAAGAAAAGACGAGGCCAATATCGGGCGTTCCGCTGAGAATCGTCTGCGGCTCCTCGAATACACCATAAGGCACGAGTTGCGGCGGAGCGATGACGGACTTGATGTGCCGGAAGTCCACACCGAACTTGAGTGTGTGGTGTCCTTTGAGTAGCGATATGGTATCGACGAGATTCCACTGTCGGCTCAGATTCGCTGTGCCGCCGGTCGCGATCAGGGGAGCTCCGATCCCAACTATATCTATGGAGATGACAGGTTCAACCTGCTGATAGGCACCCGCTCCTATGGCGGCGGAGAGATTGATTGGAGTGGCTCCGCCGAAGCTGTCGAGAGTCGCGTTATTGGATGAGTTCGATCGTGCATAACCGAGACGGAACTCATTGCTCCGCCGATCGGAGAGTTGACTGCTAGCCCCGATGGTGTATGTCTGCGCGTTGATCGCGGCAGTGGACAGAGCAAAGTAGGGCCGCGAAGCTGCCGAGCTCGGTGTATCACCAGCGCGGAAGAACAGGACCAGCTTGGGGCTAAAGGTGTGATCCAGACGCATGCTGGTGGTGTCGATGGAGCTTGGCAGCGAATAGGCCGTGATGAACTGCGCCAGATTCGGACTCAGAGCACTTCCGTAGTCGACTCCGTTCTGGACAGGAAAAGCATTGAGGATCGGCTGCATGGCAGCAACCGCCTGTTGCCGCATGTAGGTGTCAGGAACATACTGGATACTTGCCGCCGTCGGTTGGGTAATGCGCAAACCCTCATAGGCAAGGAAGAAGAAGGTCCGGTCCCTGCCGTCGTAGAGGTGAGGGAAGAAGACCGGACCGCTGAAAGTCCCGCCAAAGTCGTTCTGGCGTAGAGCCGGGGTCGGCGTCCCGTAGTGATCGTTGAACCAGTTATTGGCGTCGAAGTAGTTGTTGCGCAAGTAATTGAAAAGGCTCCCGTGCACATGATTCGTTCCTGCGCGGGTGACAAATGAGAACTGTCCGCCCGGTGCGTTGCCGTACTCAGCCGAATAGGTGGAACTTTGGATGCGGAACTCCTGCAATGCATCTACCGGAACCAGTGTCTGAGTCGTACCAAGCGCCGTGCTGCCGGCGAGCGCTCCACCGGTCGCGGAGGTGCCGACACCACCTCCGTTCCCGGAGGAGATGTTCGCCGTGATGCCATCGACGGTGTAATAGTTCGACTCGGTGCGCTGTCCATTGACGCTGAAGTCTCCACCGCCGCCCACGATCTGCGTCGCATAGTACTGAGGGCTTTGATTGACCACGCCCGGCGTCATTGCGATTAGGTCCTGAAAGCTTCTGCCATTGAGCGGCATGTTCTCGACAAACTGTCTCTCGATCACCGTGCTGACCGAGCCATTTGTAGTATTTATTACGCTGGCGTCGGCACCGCTCACCGTAATCGATTCGCTTGTAGATCCAACTTCCAGCGAGAAGTTCTGTTCCAGAATGTCCTGAACATGGAGTGTAATGTCGGTCTTGTTGATTTCCTTGAAGCCGTCCTTGCGCACCACCAGCCGGTACCTTCCGGGAGGAAGGGCGGGAATGGCATAGATCCCGCTACCGTTGGTCTCGGTGGGATAGACGACGTTCGTATCGATGTTCACTGCATGCACTTCCGTACCCGGCACAACCCCGCCTTTGGGATCCGTGATCTGGCCGTTGATCGCTGCATTTGTCGTCTGGGCCGGAAGGTTTCCGGCAGAGACGCAAATCAGGAGCGCGAAGCACAAAAAAGCCCATGAACGGTTCATCATGCGGAGAAACTTGGATACTGAAGTGCAGATGCGGCGCTGGCTCATCGGGAAACACTCCTTGGTGGAATTTTTCTGGTTCTAGAGTTGTATGCCTCGCCAACGTTCCAGTTGTCCCATGAGGAAATAGAAAGATTTGATGAATGAATCGCGTGTGCCTTGAACGGGTCTGGTGAGCAATGCTGTGGACCCTGCGCACTAAAGGCGCAGGTCCCACAAACCAATAAGGAAAAGTCCTACTGGTCGGGAGAGCCGTCCTTGGTTGCGTGCACTGTATGGGCTTGTTTGGGCGGTCCTACGGATGGTTGGCTTCGCCGCCAAGAAAGGCGTACAAAATCCTCTTGCCTTGGGGCTTGTCGCCCTCGCCGTTACGTGGCTCCAAGGTCACAAAGACGGAGTTGATCTCCGCAAGCTGCTGCGGGTTGTCCACCTTCAGCAGCCACCTTCTCTGGGCCTTGTCATCTACATAGAGCACGCCCAGGCTCTTCACGCTGGCTGGCTGGCCGAGACGCTCGCCCCATGCCTTGTAGGTATAGTTCGCAGTCACGACCTTCTTGTCATCCAGATCGAAGGCGTAGAAGATCAAAGACTTCCCCTCGGTGTAGAAAGCGCGGCCGAACGATTTCCGGTCCTTTCCAGCTCCATTAGCATCGTGTACGTCGATGATGTGGAGGTTGCGTGCACCCATCAGGTCCCGCACGTCCCGTCCGATTGCCAGCATTTGCCGCTCTCGATCAAGGGACGCAGTCTGCGTGGCAAGTTGATCGTTGAGGTCGCGGATTCGCAACTGATTAACTGCCAGCGCTGACTGGTCGTCGGAAATGCCGTGCTGCAGTTGTGCAACTTGTGCGCGCAGCCCGTTTGCGTTCTGCTCATTGCCTTGAGCTTTAGACTGAAGCGAAGCGATCTGACCGTTCTTCTGGCTCATTTCTTCCAGAAGAGCGGACTTCCCTGCCACGTAGACCTTTAGAGAACCCTGCGTTTTCTGTAATTCCGCGGTGGTTCCCGACAGTTTCTCTTCCAATGCCTCAATGGTCTTTGCGTCCGCTTCATCCGTGGTGCGAAGCTGAGCAATAGCAGTGCTGGAATCATGGCCGGCTTGGCCAGGCGGCGGCGCTGCCGATGTGCCCACGGCTCCGTGCAGGGATGCCAACTCTTGTCGGACAAGCGCAAGATGGGTCCCGTATCCGGCGGCGAAGAGCAACGTTGCCATGGAGGCGGCCAGTGCCCAGCTATAGAGCGTGCGCGGCGTCTTGGCTGGCGGTATCGAACTCATTGAAGGAGCTGCGACCGTTGATGGCCCGCGCAATGCCTCCTGTGAAAACGTAAACCCGTTCTTCTGTGCGCGCGTCAGAAATTTCTTCCGAAGTTGCTTCTTGTCCGCCGCAGAGTACCCGGTCTCGAAGGATGCATCGTTTCCCAAAGAAATGGAGAGCTGGGGCAACAGAAACTGGGTGAACTCGCGGTACTGCTCCCGGCAGTCGGCGCACTCACTGAGATGCCGACGAAGATCCTGCATCTCGGCGGCCGAGGCCTCGCCGATCATTGCCAAAGTACAAAGTTCCTCATACTGCTCATGCCTCGACACGGCTTGCCCCCATTCCGGTCACCTGTGGTCGCCCTTTTGCCTGTGAATCTCCGCGAACCGATTTCAGGTGCTCTTTCAACTTGGACATGCCTCGATAGTAGTGGTGCCTGACGTTGGAGAAGGTCTGCTCCGTGCGCTTCGCAACGTCTTTCAGATTCAATCCTTCAAAATGCACCATCTCAATAGTGCGCCGTTGATTCTCGTCCAAGAGTGCAAGGGCTTCACGTACGAATCGCGTACATTCTTGCGGGGCCTCGGAGTAAAGACGCAGAGCGCCCTGCTCGAACTCCGACAGGTCTCCCATTGCAACGTTTGCATAGAAACGCCGGACGAGCAGGTAATTCCGACGGTTGATGCTGCGCCCGTACGCGTACTGCATCAGCCACACTAACACTGTGCCGCGCGTAGGGTCATATTGTTCCGCACGCTCCGCAATTTCCATAAAAATATTTTGCAGGGTATCTTCTGCTTCACCCCGATCACGCAAGATCCGAAGTCCGACTCCAAGCACCGCGTTGTGATACCTGTCGTAGAGTGCGGCAAGTGCGTCGCCATTCCCCGTTCGCATCTCCCGAACGACACTGGCATCATCCATCATCGCGAGAGCTGCAAAACTCGCTCGTGGAGATTCCGCGGGGTGTGGTGTGGGTCTCATTGAAAATGTCCGCACCTGATGATCCCCCAGTTCTAGCACAGCGACCTCCATGTAACCAAGCAAAAACGCGCCGAAAAATATTTAAACTGGGTGGGACAAATCGCCTCTCTGAGCTGCATATTCTTATTTGCCTTATCATCACGGTTCGTAACTAACGAGGTGGAATGCGGAGAGCGAAAGGCGCAGAACGAAAAGTCACAATCCGAAGCGGTAGTGTGTCAAGTTGTTTGACCGTAGTTCGGGCAAGTTCGTGGCACTTTGTCTCTCTTTCCCCGGATAGTTGAGTTGTTTGGCGGGCGGGGACCGCCGTCAAGACTTCGCGAAGCGAGTGGACTGACCCACAAAATGAGACAGAATTCTTTACAACACTTTGCAGGGAGAGGAGCTGCAAGTGGCGAAGAGACGAGTCGGGAAATACCCTTTGCCGTTCCGGCAGATGGCGATTGAGAGGATGAAGGACCGTAGGGAGTTTTGTAGGGACTCTCCTTCAAAATGGCGGGCAATTCTGAGTAGTCCCCGCATTGCCTATGCTCGCGAGGAGTGCTACAAGCCGTTCAAATCACCCAATATGGAGCAATCCTGAGTAATGCTGAAAGGGCCGGATATCTATCTGTTTGACCGATGCTCTTTTGCTGCAACAAAGCCATTGAACGGACCGCCTGTTTAAGATCAGGCAGCGTCCACGAAGCTAAGGGGCAGCCCGCGTCCTCCATCAACCATGCGTTCCAATC
>Ga0181520_10001700_pt1 | contig 43780 bp, 39 predicted proteins | sample PEATcosm2014_Bin_29_FD_132451 | JGI IMG/M metagenome (GOLD analysis project Ga0181520, IMG submission 132451) | Peatland microbial communities from MTU Mesocosm Facility, Houghton, MI, USA - PEATcosm2014_Bin02_30_metaG | ecosystem: Environmental > Terrestrial > Soil > Wetlands > Peat | place... | reverse complement strand
GAGAGGCCGATCGCATAGCGCCGCGTCAGCGGTCGCGCCGGCGGATGCCGCCGCCCGCCGCGCGTCCACAGACCGATCAGGAGTAAACGCGCAACAACGTATGCGAAGGCGAATTCGCGGGTAGCGTCGGCAATGCCGCCGTGCACCGCGAGCGCCAAGCCGGCCACGGGCAGGATTCTCAGTAAAGCGAACAAGCGGTGGCTGGCGTCGTCGCTTCCGAGGCGGTCGTCGTAAAGCGCGAAGCTCAGCCAGGTCCAAACCGCCGGCGTCCCCAGCAACAAGAAATGGCGGAAACCCACCCACGACGGGTCGCGCGACAGCGCCGAGCTCAACTCGCCGATGACCGCGACAAATATCAGGTCTTGGAACAATTCGAGCCAGGTCAGCCGCCGCTGGCTGTCGTCGCTCGCCTCGATTCGCGGCGCGGGCCGCTGCGGCCAGGCATTATCGCTCATGCGAATCCCGCCTCGGCTTCGTTCGGGAAATGTCACCACTCCCGCGAAAAACTATCAGGAACTTGGATCGATCTCGAACTGCACCTGCGCGCGCGTTGCCGCGGGCCGAATCGATCGGTGACGCCGGGCCTTACGGCTGGTTGCCGAGCCATTTGACGTGGCCGTCGGCGATGTCGTAAATGGCGCCGACAATCGTTATTTTCCCGCCGTCGACGGACTGGCGAAGGATCGGGCTGCCCGTGAGGATATCGGCGATGGCTTGGCGCACGTTGCTCTCGATGGCCAACGGAATCAATTCCGACCCTGACGCCAACGGGTGCTGGGCGGCGGCCTGGCGCACCGCCGGCTTGATCCGGCCGAGCAACTGCGCCACGTTCGGCGGCTCCTGCGCGTCGGTCGCCGCGGCCGTGACGGCGCCGCACGCCGTGTGCCCCAACACAACAATCAGCGGCGCGCCCAAGTGCCCGACCGCGTACTCCAGGCTCCCGAGTTGGTCCGCCGCGGCGACGTTGCCGGCCACGCGGACGACAAACAAGTCGCCGATCCCCTGATCGAAAATCGCCTCCACCGGCGCGCGCGAATCGGAACAGCCGAGAATCGCCGCGATCGGCCGCTGCCCGTGCGCCGCCGTTTCGGCCATGCGCGCCGCGTCCAGCCGCGGATGCAGGCTCTTGCCCGCCGCGAAACGCGCGTTGCCGTCGTGCAGCATCTGCAGCGCCTGCGCCGCCGTGACGCCGGCGCCCATGTCGTTCGCCGCCTGCCCGTACACGGCCAAGCCGATAAAGGCCGCCAGCAGCACTGCCGCGCCCGCCAGGTATTTCCCCGACCTCATTCCTGCCCTCCCTGGTGCACCTCGTCGATGCGGTTGCGACGGCGCGTTCGGCCATCGCCGAAGGAGTATAACCAGCCTCGTCGGCGGACGGGCGCGACTATTTCATCGCGCGGCGCTTGAACAGCAGGCCGGACCAGGCGGCGTCGATCGCGCAAATTTTGTAGTCGACCAACCCGGCGGCGAGACCGACCTCGCGCACGATCTTTTCCGAAAGATCGCCGGCAGGCGCGGCGCCTTTCTTCGGCCACGCGATCCATAGGCGCGTCGGCTCGTCCAGGGCCGCCCGCTCGCCGATGTCGCGGCGCAGCTCGGCGACCGATTTCGCGAACCAAATCAGGAGATCTGGCCGGTCGCCGCCGCGACGGCGCACAACCGCGCCCGGGGGCAGCTCGCCGAGCGTTTTTTCAAACTCGGCCGGCGCGCCGACGAGCCGCACTGCCGTGCCGTCTTTGATCGTCAGCTTCTTCAACAGCGGCGTTTCGGAGTAACCCGCAAACCGCGAAGGCGGCGGCGAGTCCGGCGGCGGATTCGCGATGGCCCGAGCCGTGGCCGCGGCGACCGCCGGTGGGTCGGTGAATTCGGCGTGGGGCAATACTTGCTGGATCGCGGCGGTTTTTTCGGGGTCGGCGGCGACGAAGATCAGCGGCGTGCGGCGCGTGGCTTTGGTCGAACGCAGCGCCAAGGCGACATCGCGCCCGTGCGCGGGCCGGCGGCGCAGGTCGATGACGACCGCGGCGGGCGGATCGTCGCGCAGAGCCCGCACGGCTGCGCCGCCGTCGGACGGGGCGCGGAAGATCGCGAAGTCAACGGCGAGAGTGTCACGCAACGCCGCGGCGTCCGCGTCATCCCAACACAACAACGCGACGCGCGGCGCACGCTTCTTGCTCGCGGTCATCCGGCAAGTTCTCCGCAAAAACCGGTCCGTCGTTCATGCCGTCGAACGGGCGCGCCCCGGGGCAGACCCGGAGCGCGCTCGTCGGCCTATTTGCCGTTTTTCTTGCCCACACCGACGGCGGACGGAGCGGCAGCGGCCTTGCCGACGCTAGTCGCACCGCCCGTCGCGGCGGGCGCTGCCGGCGCCGGCGGCGGCGTCGGAGCGGGCGCGGCGGCCTGGTGATGCACGACCGGGGCGGGGGCCGGGGGCGGCGGCGGTTCGTCTTTGCTGCACGCAACCAAGGCGACCGACATCGCCAGCAAACACGCCAGGCTCAATAAAATAATGGTCTTTCTCATCGAGTTTTTCCTCCGGAATGTCGTTCAGGATTCGGTTGCAGAATACACCAATCATCCCGTCTGTCCACCGGAAATTCGCCCGCCGCCGCCCGTCGCCGCCCGTCGAAGGCGGAGTCGGCGCACGGGCGTGCAGGCGGTTGCCAACCTCCGCGGCGACGCGTTTTCAAAAGCCCGGCACACATCCCGGCGCGCGCACCATCAACACGGGCACGCACGCAGAACGCAACGTCTTGTCGGCGACGCTGCCCCACATCCACCGCCGGATGCCCGACCGGCCGTGGGTGGCGATGACGATCAAGTCGACGCCGTTTTTCTCCGCGTAGTCCGCGAGCGTGTCGGCATCGTGCCCGACGAGCACCTTCGTCTCGACGCGAGCGCCGTTCACGGTGACGCGCCCGGCCACGCCCTGCAGGTATTTCTCGGCGCTCTCCAGATTTTCCTGGTCGATTTTCTCGACCTGCGCATCGGGCAGGACGAAATCGCCGACCGTATGCTGCGCCGGCGTCACCACGCGAATCAGCACGATGTCCACGATTTCGCAACCGCGCGCCAAAGCCTCGACGTGCGGCAGAACGCATTCGGCAAGTTTCGAACCGTCCAACGGCGCCATGATCCGAGTGTACATCTGCCTCTCCTTTTCAGCGGCCCGCGCGGGCTGACAAACGGTCCCGGAGCGCTACGCTTGCGCGTCCGCGTCGCCGCGTCAAAACTCGACCGCAAACCACCGAACCCGGCCGCTCCGAGGTCTTGATCAGGCGGTCGGTTGTCGAAAAGAACATAAGCGCGCATCGTCCAAGAGCAACGGGGGTGGAAGTATTTTCAGAATTGATTTTAAACTTAGTTCGCGCCGCGGGGCGATTTCGAATCGCTTTTCGCGGGCCTACCGTTCGATTTCGGCCGGCGCTTTGGGAATGCCCGGGCCGAGCACGCGGCAGCCGTCCGCCGTAATCAGCAGGTCGTCCTCGATGCGGACGCCGCCGAAGCCGAGATACTGCCGCGCTGCGGAATAATTAATGAATTCCGCGTGGCGCTTTTCGGTCTCCCACAAATCGAGCAGCGGCGGATTGAAGTAGACGCCCGGTTCATCGGTGACGACGAACCCCGGCTCGAGCCGCCGCGCCAGCCGCAGGAAGCCGAGCCCGAATTGCGTCGACCGCGCCTCGCCCTCGGGGTAGCCCACGATGTCGCCGAGATCTTCTATGTCGTGCGTATCGAGGCCCAGCATGTGGCCGATGCCGTGCGGAAAAAACAACGCGTGCGCGCCCGCCTGCACCGCCTCTTCCAAGTCGCCGCGCATCAGGCCGATTTCCTTCAGGCCCGCCGCGATCTTGCGCGCCGCGATGAAATGGAGATCGCGATTCGTGACCCGCGGCGACGCGGCCGCGATGACCGCGAGTTGCGCGTCGAGCACGACCTGGTAAATCGCCCGCTGCCGCTCGTCGAAGCGGCCGGCGACCGGAATGACGCGCGTAATGTCGGCCGAATAACCGCCCCGCGATTCGGCGCCGTAGTCGATGAGCAGCAAATCGCCGGCCTGCATGACGCGGTGATAGCTGTTGTTGTGCAGGACCTCGCCGCGGACCGTGACGATCGGCAGAAACGCCTGCGGGCAATCTTGCGCGAGCGCCACGGCCTGCATCGCGCCGGCGATCTCGGCTTCCACCCGGCCCGGGCGGACGGCGGCGCGCGCCGCGCGGAACATCGCCGCGGAAACGTCGAGCGCCGCCTCGATTTCCGCGACTTCTTCCCCGGATTTGACCGATCGCTGCCGGGCCACGGCGCGGGCGAGGTCGAGCGACGCGCCGGCCGCGATCTCGTTCGCCGGCCGGCCGAGCAGGCCGGCGAGTTTTTGCGCGATCGCGGCGCGATACGGCGGCAAGTAAAGAATCGGCGCGCCGCTTCTCCGCAGGTCGGCGACGGCCGTGGGCAACTGCGAAATGTCGCGCGCGTGGTCGACGCCGGCGCGCGCGGCCGTCTCGGCCGGCGACGGCAGCGGGCCGCTCCAGACGATCGTGTCGAGATCGGCGGCCGGGCCGAAGAAGATCTCCGCGCCGTCCGGGGTCAGCAGCAGCGCAACATCGGGCTGGCTGATGCCGGCGTAGTAGAGAAAATGCGAATCCTGGCGAAATGGGTAGACGTTGGCCGCGTAATTGCGCGGCGCTTCGTCGAGGCCGAGAAACAGGATCGCGCCGTGCGGGACGTTCCGCCGCAGTTCTTGCCGGCGCGCGCGATAGGTTCTGGCGTCCATCGTCAACCTCGCGAATGGGGCGGGCGGCCCGCCGCATCTGTGGAATTTTGCGTAGGTTGCGCCAAGCGAGCGCCGATTTCAAGAAGCCGCAGGATCAATGAACAGTGAACAGCGAACAGTGAACAATGGCCCTTGTTCGCCACACCATGGGGCGATAAGGGACTCTGAAAATGGCTCCTGTTGCTCTGATGATCTGCCGTGAAAATCTCACTTCCGCATCAAAATGCGAATTTCACCGAGGCCGAGAACAGGTGCATCAAGCCGCTGCTGCGAAACGCGTAGCCGTCGGAGGTTTCGGCGGTGCGCGACGGCAACAAATGAAGCTGGTAAGCGAAATCGAGATTGACGTCGAGGTCGAGCACGTTGTGCGAATCGAACAGCCAACCGCCGCCGCACGCCAGCACGTGGTCGTCGTTGTCCAGAATCACCTTGCCGATAATGTCGTGATCGGGTTCGGGGAAGCGGGTGCCGATGATCCGAAACGGCGTTTGCTCGTAGCGGTAACCCAGGCGCACCGTCGCGTTTTCCACCGGGTGCGCCTCGACCCCGGCGCGCGGCGTCCAGATGTCGACCGTGTCGAAATGCGCCTGCGAGCCGGCGAAATACGAGCGCCGGGCGACGCGCTCGTAGCGCGACCAGTTCACCCAGCTTACGTCGGCCAGCGCCTTGACCGCCGGGGCGATCTGCCACGACGCGCCCGCCGACGCCTCGCGCGGCACGTAGGTGTCGAGGAAATTCAACGGAATGCGCAACGTCGGCAGCGCCGCGCCAGCGATCGTCGGCGTGGCGATGACGTTGATCGACTGAAACGCGCCGTAGGTTTCGTCGCGGTAGGTCAGCCCGACGCCCCACGTGTCGCCGTGCGCGAACAGACCGCCGAGAAACGCCGGCTGAATGCTGCCGCGGATCTGCGTGCCGTCATTGTACGTCACGCCGCTGACATCCGCCCGCGTGGTCACGACGCCGTGGCCGCGGACCCCGCCGTGCATGCCCAGGCCCAACGCCAGCCAATCCGTCACGCCCACCGCGGCCGCGAATTGCATCGTCAGGTTCGCCATGCCGTAGCGGTAAAACTCGCCGTCGGTGTTGCGCATGTCGTCGAAGGCGATCATCGAGAGAAAATTGTTGTCGATCGCGATGTTTACGCCGAAGCCGATCGGCGGCAGGCGCCAATCTTTGTTGAACAAACGCGAAATGTTGACGCGCGTCGAAAAATAACCGATGCGGTTGCCCTGCGAATTGCGGACGATCGGGCCGTGCTCCAGCCCCCCGCTGAGAAACGGAAAATCGCAAATGTAGCCGAATTCCAGTTGTTGATCGTCGCCGACGGCCAGCCCGCCCGGGTTGTAGTACATCGCGCCCATGTCGTCCGCGTCGCCCGTCAACGCGTTGGCCAGCGCGATGCCGCGGGCGCTCAAGCCCAGGCTGTTCGGCGTGTAGACGAGCGACGCGAACGACGGTTCGGCCGCGAAAGCGACCGCCGCGAACGCCATCACGGCCAACAGACCGGGGCGGACGATTTGTCGCCGCTTCGGCATCAACTTCCCTCAGGGTTGGAGCGGGACTTTAATTCCGCCAATGAGCGAATACAAGCAGCGGGAATGAAGGAACAAGGGAGATGGAAAAAGGAAAAAGTCAGGGCCGCGACGACTTGTCGACACATGTGGCCCGTCAGGCCGCGAAAGCGTAACGTGTGGGCCGGCCCGGCCTGGGCGCACGCATTGCCGTGGAGGGGCTCCACGGCGGCTCGACTTTTTCCTTTGTCCTTGTTCCTTCTTTTTTTCCTTTTTCCTTCAACGAGTGTTATTTTTGGATTGCAACTTCCTGGGGGACGACTATGGCTTTCATTTCGCAAAGCTTGGTGGACTTGATCGAGCGGCATGCGGCGGAATTGACGAACGACTGGCTGGCCGACGTGCGGCGAAACACCGGCATGCCGACCTGCCACGACTGCGCCGACGATCATTTGTTCGACGAGACCTTCGCAGTTTACGGTCAGCTCAGCAAGTGGATTTCGCGCGACGAGCAGTCCAAGGAGGACATCACGCGCACCTATCTGGCGCTGGGCCGGCAGCGGCGGCAGGAGGGCATTCCGCTGTCGGAGGTCTTGCAAGGACTCATTCTGGCCAAACGCCGGCTGTGGCTGAAGGTGCTCTCCGACGGGATCCTCGACACCGCGCTCGGCCTGCAACAAGCGCTCGAACTCAATAACCGCGTCGTGCTGTTCTTCGATCGGGCGATTTACTACACCGCGGCCGGCTACGAAGGGAAAGCCTGACGGCAAGGAACAAGGAACAAGGAAAAAGGAAAAAATAATGGCCGCATCGGCCTTTCAAGTAGGATTTCCCGCATCGCCGCGTGAGCCTAGCACCTGCCTCTAGTCCGCGCGCGACCAGATTCGTGGGAAACTGCATACGCTCCGTCCCTTTGACCGACGATTTTTTCCTTGTTCGTTATTCCTTGTTCCTTTTGCGTTTTTTCCTTTTTCCTTTTTCCTCCACTTGTGCTTTAATCCGCCGGTTTTCCACGCAGCCGAACCTGCACGCCGACGAATCGAGGAACGCGAATGGACTGGAATCTCACGGACGATCAACGCCTGATTGTGGACATGGTGCATTCATTTGCCGAAAAGGAGTTGAAGCCACGGGCCGCGGAGTTGGACCGCACCGGCGAATTTCCACTGGCGACGATGCAACGCCTCGCCGACCTCGGGCTGATGGGCATGAACGTGCCCGCGGCGTACGGCGGCAGCGAGGCCGGCCCGGTCGCGCTGTCGCTCGCGTTGACCGAAGCCGCACGGGGCTGCGCCTCGACGGCGGTGACGATGAGCGTGACCAACATGGTCGGCGAAGCGATCGTCAAATTCGGCGTCGAAGAGCAGAAGCGGCGGCTCCTGCCGCGGCTGAATTCCGGCCCGTTCCCGATCGGCTCGTTTGCGCTCACCGAATCGTCCTCCGGCTCCGACGCCGCGTCGCTGAAGACGCGCGCCGTCCTGCAAGGCGACGAATGGGTGGTCAACGGCAGCAAGATCTTCATCTCGCACGGCGCGTATGCGTCGGTGATGGTCGTCTGGGTGCGCACCGGCGACGCGCCGGGCGCCGACGGCATCAGCGCGCTGCTCGTCGAACGCGACACCCCCGGCCTGATCATCGGCAAACACGAAGACAAGATGGGCCTGCGGGGCTCGAACACCGTTTCGCTGGCGTTCGAAGACTGCCGCGTGCCCCGCGCGAATTTGCTGGGCCGCCCCGGCGAGGGCTTCAAGATCGCGATGATGGCGCTCGACGGCGGGCGCATCGGCATCGGCAGCCAGGCGATCGGCATCGGCCGCGCGGCGCTGGAAGCGGCGGTCGACTACGCCAAGGTCCGCGAGCAGTTCGGCCAGCCGATCGGCCGGCTCGGCGCGATTCAGGACAAGATCGCCGATATGGCCACGCAGCTCGAAGCGGCGCGGGCCCTGACGCTGCGCGCCGCGTGGCTCAAGGAAACGGGCCAGCGGTTCGGCCGCGAGGCGTCGATGGCCAAGCTGTATGCGTCCGAGGCCCTGCAGCGCATCGTCAAGGAAGCCGTGCAAATCCACGGCGGCTACGGCTATGTAAAGGATTACGTGGTCGAGCGGCTGTTCCGCGACGCGCGCGTGGCGACGATTTACGAGGGCACGAGCGAGATTCAGCGGCTGGTGATCGCGAGAGAATTGCTGAGAGACTGATCGGCAGAGGCGATGCTTGTCATCGCCCGCGCATCCAGAGGGCGAACGCAAGGTTCGCCCCTGCATCCAGTCACTCCTCCGCCGGATACAGCGCGTCAATGACCGCGGAATATTTCTCGGCGACGACGCGGCGTTTGACTTTCATCGACGGGGTCAACTCGCCGGTCGCCTCGGAAAACTCGTGGTCGATCACCGCGAATTTTTTGATCTGCTCGTAGCGGGCAAATTCGGCGTTGACCGCGGCCATGCACTCTTCCAGCAACTTGCGGACGTCGGGCGACGCGGCGATTTCGGCGTCGGTTTCGAGCGCCAGGCCCTTGTCCTTCGCCCATTGCCGCACGGCGTCGAAATTCGGGCAGACGAGCGCGGCGATGTACTTGCGCCGGTCGCCGATCGCCACGACGCGTTCGATGTAGCGCTCGGTGTTGAACGCCGACTCGATCGCCAGCGGCGCGATGTTCTTGCCGCCGGCCGTGACGATCAATTCTTTTTTGCGGTCGGTGATCGTCAGGTAGCCGTCGGCGTCGATGGTCCCGATGTCGCCGGTGTGGAACCAGCCTTCCTTATCGATCGCCTCGGCGGTCGCCTCCGGGTCGTTGTAATAGCCCTTCATCAGGTTTTTGCCGCGGATGAGAATTTCGCCGTCCAGCGCGAGCTTTTCTTCGACGCCGGCGATGGCCGGGCCGACCGTGCCGAGCTTGTTTTTCCCGGGCGGATTGACGTTGGCGACCGGGCTCGTCTCGGTCAGGCCGTAGCCCTGGAAGATGTCGATGCCGAGGCTTTGGAAGAAATAGCACAATTCCGTGCTGGTCGGCCCGCCGCCGGCGTAGGCGACGCGCACGCGGTCGAGGCCGGCCTGCTGGCGCACCTTCATCAATATCAATTTGGCCAGTTCGTATTTCGCGAGCAGCGTCAACGGAATCCGCCGGCGCTCGTTTTTCAGATCGAACACCTGCTTGCCGACGTCGAGCGCGGCCTGAAAAATCTTCTGCGCCCGCTCCGGCCGCTGCCCGACGACCCGCCGCACCTCGACGTACAACTTCTCGAACAGGCGCGGCACGCTCATCAGGATGGTGGGGCGGACCGTGCGCAGCGCGTGGCGGATTTGCTCGGCGCCGATGCCGTCGGCGATCGCCAGCGTCGCGCCGACCTCCGCCGTGGCCAGCAGGTCGGCGGTCATGCCGAACGAATGGCAGAACGGCAGGTGATTCAAAAACACGTCGCGATAGTTGATGTTGAATGTCTTGAGCATCACGCGCTGGCTGAGAAAATTGCCGTTGGTCAGCATCACGCCTTTGGGCCGGCCCGTAGTGCCCGAAGTGTAGATGATCGCCGCCACGTCGTCGCCGGCGATCGTGCGCGCGCGCTCGAAAAGCGCCGGCAGCTCCAACCGCCCCGCGGCCGCCGCCAGCAGGCTGTCGTAGGTCCCCAGGCGGTCGTGCACGAGATCGGGGACCGCATCCATCACGAAAATCTTCTTCAGTTCGGGCAGTTCGTCGATGATCGCGAGCGTTTTCCGGGCTTGCTCGAGCGTGTCGACGACGACGTATTTCGCCCCCGAGTCGCGCAAAACAAAGGCCGCCTCGGCCGCGGTCAGCGTCGGATACACCGGCACGGCGACGATGTTCGACAAGAGCAGGCTGGTGTACGAGTGCACCCACCGCGGGCGGTTCTTGCCGAAGATCGCCACTTTCTCCTGCGGCTTGACGCCGAGGATGTGCCACGCCATCGCCAGGTGTTCCGCCTCGTTCGCCTCGTGGCGAAACGTGGTTGTCTGCCAGTCGGCCGCGCGCCGGCCGTCGCCCCAAAGCGAGACCAGGTGCGGCCGATCGCCGTGCGTCTTAAGCCGGTTGAACGCGATCGCCGCGACCGATTTTTCTTCGAACGTCGGGAAATCCATCGTGTGGTCCGCCTTTCGATCCGAACCGGCCGGGCGGCGCGAGACGCCTCGCGAGCCGGCGGTCCCAGGAATGGCAAGTTTTTTCCAACGGAGACGGGTGTGATAATAACTGGCCCGGCCGCGGATTACAAGCGCCCGGCGGCGCCTTTCCGCTTGCGCCGGGCCGGGCCATGACATACAAATACCGGGCGGGAACGCGCGGAGGCGGCCGGATGCACGCAGCGAGAATCGTCCTTTGTCTGACCGCGCTGGCGGTCGTGGGCGCCGCCGGCGCGGCGCGCGCGGCGGAGCATGTGGTCATCGACACGCTGGTCGCCACGGTGGACAACGAAACGCTCAGCATCCAGCAACTGCACGTTGAAGCGGAGATCATCGCCCGCACGGGCATCTGGTTCGCGTTCGAGACGCCGCCGGCGCAGATCGGCGAAAAGGCGGTTTTCGAGGAAACGCTGTCGCGCGTGCTGCTTTACTACCAGGCGCGAAAAATGGGCTTCGGCGACGTGGCGCCCAGTTACGTGCAAGACGCGTTGGGCGCTTTCCGCGACACGTTCGGCAACGACGATGCGTATCGCAAGTGGCTGACCGAAAACCAGATCGCCGACGACAATTTCCCCGTCGGCGGCCCGGCGCAGAAGGATTTCTACCCGCTGGCCAAGCATTTTCTCCGGCAAATCGTCATCGGCCAGTATCTCGACAAGAAGATCAACGTCCAGGTCAAGATCGGCCTGCCCGCGTATATTAGCGAAAATGAAAGCCGCCTGAAGAAGGCGCATCCGAACGCGAGCCAGGATGAACTGGAACAAATCGCACACCGCGAATTCTATGTCCACCGCCTGCGCGAACTCGTCGCCGACCTGCGCAAATCCGCGAAGGTGGCGATTCTGAGCGACCGGGTGGCGCCGTGACGCGCCTTGACGCGCGCGGCGCGGCGATGCTAGCATCCGGCAAATTTTACGCCCGGCGCGAATATGGGAGAAAGCTTTTGTGTTTCCATAAGTTATGTGTCTTCTTGATCGTCGCCGCGGCGCTCGGACTGGCGGCGTGCAGCCGTGGCTTGCCGCCGCCGCCGCCCGAGGAGCCGGTCTGCCCGGATAATATCCAGGACCCTGTTTTCGAGAATGGGTACCGTTCCGTGATGGGCGTGGGCGACGGCGCGTACGCGGCGCTCTACTTGTTTCTTCAGCAACCGGGGCGATTCAATGTCGTCGCGGCGCTGAACGGCCCGACCGAATCCACGGCGCTGACGACATCGCCCCATCCCAGTTCGGTTGCCTCGGGCCTGCTGATCAATAATTGGTTCGACTACGATCCGGCGACTGCCGCCGCGACGGCGGCGCTGGATCTGCTGCCGAGCTACGCTCAGAGCATCTACCTCGACGAATTGCAGGGCGATCCGGCGGCGGTCAACGCGCCGATCGAAGCGCTGGCCGCCGTTTTGAAAGGCCGGCTCGGAAAGCAATCGGCGACCCGCATTGCCAACAACTGTCTCGTCAGTCAGCTCCAGCGATATGACGTGCACGATTGGGACACGCCGGCGCTCACCTACCCGCTGTGGTGGCCGTGGAAATACCTGCTGTTCGATCTGCCGGGCGTCAGCGGGGATTTCTGGGGCGCCGGCGAGGCGCCGCTGACCGAAGGGCGCCTCAGCCAGGCGTTGCGGTTTATCTCCTTGCGCATGCCTAACGGCCATTACCAGGCCGGCTACGAGAACCCGGGGGCATGGCAGGTGCGCACGTATTACAGCCTGACCACGGGCGGCTACGTGCAATACGGCATCGGCTTCCCGGCGGGCTACTTCGACCAGGTCAGCAGTTGGAAGACGTATCCGGTGATTTACTTTTTCCACGATCGCGACGGAACGCTTGACGACGCCGCCGTGGTTTACGCGCGCGAAGCGGATCTCGAACAGCGGATGCTCGTCAAGCAGTCGCTGCTGATCGTCTTCGACCAGGTCGTCGGCGACTATGACGCGTTGGTCGAAGAGCTGATCGCGTACGTCGAAGCGAATTACCGCGTGCAGTACGAGGTCAACAATCGCCAGTGAGCAACAACCGGATTGGGACGGCGCGATCCTCGACGACGTCCGCGCCGGCGACATGCCGGCCGTCGCCGCGCTGGAGCAGGCCTGTTTCACGACGGCGTGGCGCCGCGAAAGCTTCCAGGACTCGCTGACCCGCCCCTTCACCTTTTTTCTGGCGCTGCGGGAAGACGACGAACTGGTCGGCTACGCGCTTTCGTGGCTGCTCGCCGATGAACTGCACCTGCTGAAAATCGCCGTCCGGGCCGATTGCCGCCGGCGCGGCTACGGGTCGCGGTTGCTCGAGGAAACCGCGCAGCGCGCCGTGGCGGCGGGCGCCACGATGATCTGGCTGGAAGTGCGGCCGTCCAACGACGCCGGGCTCGCGCTCTACGAGCGCCACGGCTTCAAGCACGCTTACACCCGGCGCAAGTATTTCACCGACACCAACGAGGACGCGCTGATCTTCGTGCGCAAACTGCGCGAACCGGGGGCGGCGTCGTGAGCGACTACCTGCTGCAACGCCTTGCGCCCGTCGTCGCCAACGAGCGGCTCAACGAAAAATATTGCCGCGTGACCGTCTCCTGCGGGCCGATCGCGTCGCGCTCCCGCCCGGGCCAGTTCGTCACGGTGCGCGTCGCCGCCGGCGGCCCGACGCTGCTGCGCCGGCCGTTTTCGATCCATCGCGTCGTCGCCGACGGCCTGCAACTGCTGGTCAAACTCGTCGGCCCGGCGACCGAGGAACTCGCGAAAATCCGGCCCGGCCGCATGCTCGACGTGTTGGGCCCGCTGGGCGACGGCGTGTTTGCGGTCGCGCCCGAGCGGCCGCGGGTGCTGCTCGTCGCCGGCGGGGTCGGCGTCGCCCCCCTCCTTTTTCTCGCGGACAAAATGCAGGGCGGACGGCACTGGCCGCCGACGCTGATCTTCGGCGGCGCGACCGCGCTCGATCTGCCGACGCGCGAACAATTCGCCGAACTCGGCGTGCCGGTGCGCGCGGCGACGATGGACGGCTCGCTCGGCCGCCGCGGCCCCGTCACCGACGAACTCACGGCCGCGCTCGACGAACGCGACCCGCGCCAATGCCAGGCGCTCGCCTGCGGCCCGACGCCGATGCTGCGCGCCGTCGCGGAAATCTGCGCCGCGCGCGGCGTCCCCTGCCGGGTCAGCCTGGAGAGCCTGATGGCCTGCGGCGTCGGCTCGTGCCGCGGCTGCGTTGTGCCGGTTAGGCAAGATCCGACCGGCCACGGCATTCCGTACACGCGGGTCTGCCACGAAGGCCCGGTCTGCGCGGCGGAAGACCTGGCGTGGGAGCAAATGGAATGAGCGCGCCCGATCTGGCGGTCGATCTCGGCCGCGGTCTCTTGCTCAAAACCCCGGTGCTGGCCGCCTCGGGCACGTACGGCTACGGATTGGAGTATGAAGGCCTGGCCGACCTCGCCGCGGTCGGCGCCATCGTCGTCAAGGGCCTGTCGCCGAAGCCGCGCGCCGGCAACAAGCCCCCGCGGATTTGCGAGACCGCGGCGGGGATGCTCAATTCGATCGGCCTGGAGAACCCGGGCGTCGAGGCCTTCCTTAGCGAGACCTGCCCGCGCCTGGCCGACCTCGGCGCAACGATCGTCGCCAACGTCTACGGCGAAACCGAAGACGATTACGTTTTTGTCGTCGAACGGCTCTCGGCGCCCGACGCCGCGGCGGTCGCCGGCCTGGAATTGAACGTCAGTTGCCCGAACGTCAAAGCCGGCGGCGTCGCCTTCGGCGCCGACCCGGACGTGCTCGGCCGCCTCGTTGCGCGCGTCCGCGCCGCGACCGGCAAGCACCTGATGGTCAAGCTGACGCCGAACGTGACCGACCTCGCCGCCCTCGCCCGCGTCGCGGCGGCGGCCGGCGCCGATTCGCTCTCGGCGGTCAACACGCTGCTGGGTCTGGCGATCGACCTGAAGACGCGGCGGCCGAAGCTCGGCAACGTCACCGGCGGCCTGAGCGGCCCGGCGATCAAACCGGTAGCCCTGCGGATGGCCTGGCAGGCCGCGCGCGCCGTCGGCATCCCGGTGGTCGGCATCGGCGGGATCATGACCGGCGAAGACGCGCTGGAGTATCTCTGCGTCGGCTGCCGCGCGGTGCAGGTCGGCACGGCGAATTTCGTCGATCCGCGTTCGCCCGTGCGCGTGGCCGAGGAAATCAAAGATTGGCTGGAAAAAAACGGCACGGACTTGGCGGCCGTGATCGGATCTTTGCGATCGTAACCGCGCTCAACGCGATGGGGGGAATGTTTTTCTATCCATAGATTGCACAAATTATACAGATAATTTCGGGAAGAAATAAGAACTTATTATCATAATCTGCGAAATCTGTGCAATCTGTGCAATCTGTGGATGAAAAGACCTCCCATCCTCATTTCATCAACACTTCCAGCAGCTCTTCCGTCAAATGTTGCGGGCCGCGGGCGCCGGCGTTGCCTTTGTAGTCGTTGATCAGCGCCGAGAACGCGTACATCTCGCCGCGGGCGTCGTAGCAGTAGCCGCCGAGGCCGACGACGTTGTTGATGAAGCCCGTTTTGGCGCGGACGCGCCCGAGGAGCGGACTCTTGCGGAAGCGATGGCGCAACGTGCCGTCGACGCCGGCGATCGCCTGCGCGTCGAGGTACTCGGGGAAGAGACGCGGGTTTTTCGCCATCCACACGAGCACGCCGACCATGCTCGCCGCGGTCTGCTTGTTCTCGCGCGCCAGGCCCGAACCGTCGACGACCACGACGCCGTCGCGCCAGAGGTTTTCCTGCTTCAGCCAATCGACGACCGCCGCGGCCCCGTTCTCGCGGCTGCCCGGCGGGCCGAATTTCACCGCGCCGAGCGTACGCAGAATCTGTTCGGCCGTGAAATTATTGGAGAAGCGATAGAGTTCGCGCAGAATCTGCGACAGTTCCGGGCTCTCGTGTTCGCACAGGAATGGCGCCTGCGACGGCGTTTTGCCGCCGACCGACGCGCCGTCGACCTCGATTCCCTCTTTGCGCAGCAGGTTCCGAAATACGCCCAGCGAAAAGGTCAGCGGGTCGCCGATCGCCTGCCGCGCCGGGTCGGGAGCCGTGTCGAGGCCGACGAAGCCGCCGATCGTCGCCGATTGGTCGTTGTACGCGAGCGTCGTGTGGTTCACGCGGCCGGCGACGGTCTGCACCGAACCGCCGACGCTCAGGCCGTCCGGCTGCGGGTCGAGTTCGACCGTCGCCGGCGCGCCGATTTTCGGCCCCGGCCGCACCCAGAAAAAGACCGTGTTGAAATTCATCGAGAGCGCGCCGAGCGGCGCCTTGTAGGCGTGAAAATTCTGCGGGCCCCATTCGCGGTAGTAGCGCGTCGAGTCATGGAACGAATCGTCGCCGACCAAGCTGCCGGCCACCCGCCGCACGCCAAGCAGGTGCAGGTTGTGCGCCAGCGCCCAGGCTTGCTCCTGCACGAGCAGAGGGTCGCCGCCGCCGACCAGGTACAGGTTGCCGTGAATGACGCCGCGGCCGTCGGGGCGGCTGTCGGCGAAGACGCGCGTCTTGAAGCGATAGGTCGGCCCGAGGACGGCGAACGCCGCGGCGCCGGTGATCAGCTTGTTGGTGCTCGCCGGACTGCACGCGACGTCGGGGTCGCGCTCGAAAACCCGCTTGCCGCTGGCCAGGTGCTGCACGAGGAAGCTCGCCCGCGCGCCGCGCAACAGCGGATCGTTGACGATCTTCTCGGCCTGCGCGAGCTTCTCCGCGGAAAACGCCGGCCCGTCGCTTGTGGGGGCCGCGGGGGCTTCCGCGGACGCCGGCGCCGGCGTCGGCGCGACGGATCGCCGCGCCGCCGGCGGCCGTCGCGCGGCAAAGACGGCCGTCGTCAACGCCAAGAAAATCAAACTCGCTGCAAGCAAAAAGCGATGGCGCATGGCCTGAAAATCCTTCGCTGTTCGGCCTCGCAGATTATGCGGCGCGGGGCGAACGCGCAAGGTTTTTTTTCGCGGCACGCCAGCCGGTCGGTGGATGGCGTCGGCCCATCCGCCGCCGGCGTCGCCGGCGCCCGCACAATCCACGGCAATGCGATGCTTGTAATTTTCTGCATCGCAGGACTGGGACCCGATCAGTCTGAACCCGGACAACTCAACTGTTGCGAAAGCGGACTTGTTTAGTTGTCAGCGACGGTTTTATTTTCGAGCGCCTGCGCCAAGCCGCCGTTTTTAATTGACGTTCGTTTCTCGATTGTCTTATTATCTTCAAGGATTCGATTGTCCCAATTCAAGCGAGAGGAGAAAAAATGAAGATTCCGGCGGCTCGGCTCCTGTTGGCGTTTTGGTTGGCGTTGTCGACGGTCCTGGCCGTTTCCTGCGCGCCGGATAACAGCGCGGGTTCGCGCGGCGCGAGAGGACCGGCGGGTTTGGCCGGCCCGAGCGGTCCGTCAGGTTTAGCCGGACTGGCCGGGCCCACCGGCCCGCACGGCGCGGCGGGGCCCTCCGGGCCGAGCGGCGCGCCCGGCCAGCCGGGCGCCGCCGGCGTCAAAGGGCCGAGCGGACCGCAAGGGACAACCGGCGCGACCGGCCCAAAAGGGCCGAGCGGCGCCCAAGGCCCCGCCGGCGCGACGGGCCCGCTGGGGCCAAGCGGGCCGCAAGGCGCGAATGGTTCGAGCGGACCGCAGGGCGCGGCAGGTCCGAGCGGACCGCAGGGCGCGATGGGACCCTCGGGGCCGTCCGGAGCTTCGCCGTGGGCGCTCGCGGGAAACAACACGTTTTATAATGTCGGCAACGTCGGGATCGGCGGCAGCGGTCCGAATGCCTTGCTCGACGTTGAAACCGCCGATGCGCAAGGCGCGATGATCGGCAGCGGCAATTCCGTCGCGGTCCAGCAAGGAATGGGCGCGGCGATCGGCTTCCAAAATGCGGCCACGGGCGGCGGCGATTATTCCGTGGCGATCGGCGCCAACAATGTCGCCGGCGGCGCCAACTCGATTGCCCTCGGTGAAAGCATGACGGTCGGCGGCAACGGGACGATCGGCGTCAACCTCGGGGACCCCGACATGGGGCCGACGGGGACGACGAGTGCAGACCATGCCTTCGTAATCATGGGGGGCAAAGTCGGCATCCACAACGCGTCGCCCGGGTGCACTCTGACAGTTGGCAGTGCAACGACCGCCGACGATTTTTGCTTGAACAACGGCGCGGCCATCGGTGCGCAAGCCTGGAGCCAAGTCTCCGACGCCCGCCTCAAGAAAAACGTGATCGGCATCGATGGGTTCCTCGCCCTGCGCCTGCTGCTCATGTTGCGCGGCGTTACGTTCGAGTGGATCAATCCTCGCCAAGGCGAAGGGCCGCACTACGGCATGATCGCCCAAGAGGTGGAGGACATATTCCCCGCCTGGATTACGAACGGTCACGACGGCTACAAGTCGCTGTCGTACGAAGGATTCCAGGGGCTGGCGGTCGAGGCGATGCGGGCGCTGCAAACCGAGAATGATGAAATCAAAGCCGCAAACGCCCGCCTGCAAGCGCAATACGACGAGCTCCAAACGCAAAACGAGACGTTGCGCAGCCGCCTCGATCGTCTGGAAGCCGCGATGGCGGGCACGGTCGCCGCGCCCACCTGTCCGTAAGCGCCTCCTTGCCGGCTTCGCGGCGGCGAGTTCGGCGTCATCTGGCGTCTCCGAGCTTGACGCCGCGGGCCGCGGTTTCTAAGGTGAGCGAAAACAAAAAACGGACCTGGCGATGATTGAGAAAATCAGCGCGTTGGGACAAGCGGACGCCGTGTTCGCCCTGGCCGGGCTGGCGATCGTGCTGGCGGCGATCGGCCTGGTGCGCCGGTTCGTGCTGCGCCGGCCGCTCGACCTGTTCGCGATGTGGAGCGAGACGCGGATGGTGGTGTACGCCGCCGTCACGGGCGCGCTCTATTTCGCCGTGCTCGCGCCGTTCAAATGGGCGATTCTCGTGCCCGGCTTCTCCGAAATCCGCCCCGGCGTCGCGCTGCCGATCTGCCTGTCGTTTCTTTTCGGCCCGGCCGCCGCGTGGGGCGCCGGCGTCGGCAATTTCATCGGCGATTTCTTCGGCACGCTCGGCCCCGGCAGCGCGCCTGGGTTCCTCGGCAACTTCCTGCTCGCCTATGCGCCGTACGCGATCGTCCGCGCCTTCGTCGTGCGAACCCCCGGCGAAAAAATCGGCGCGCGCGCCGCGGTCGTCGTCGGCGGCGGCATTATCGTCGGCGCGTTCGCCTGCGCCACGACGGTCGCCTGGGGCGTGCACGTGCTCGGCCTTGTGCCGTTCCAGGTGCTGGCGCCCGTGATCCTGATCAACAACGGCCTGGTCGGCCTCGTGCTGGCGCTGCCGCTGACGCTGCTGATGCTGCCGCGCGCCGAAAAATGGGGCGTCACGTACAGCGAGGTGCTCGACCCGGAACTCGCCAGGCCGGCGAAGACGGCGAAGCTCGGCGCGATCCTGCTCGCGGCCGGCGCGATCGGCGGTTGGGCGCTCGGCATGGCGACGGCGATCGCCGGCGACGCGAGCGCATCGGGCCTCGCGATCGGCCTGGCGGTCTCGCCGGCGATTCTGTTGATGCTCGTCGGCATCTTGTTGCTGTAGGCCCGCGATGCCTGCGCCGTTGCGGTTGACCGACGTTCATTTCACCTATCGGCGCGCCGCCGCGCCGTCGCTGCGCGGCGTCAACCTCGAACTCGAACCGGGCCGTTTCACCGTCATCTCGGGCCGCACCGGCGCCGGCAAAACGACCTGCCTGCGCACGTTCAACGGCCTGATTCCGTTCACGCTCAAAGGCGAGATGCGCGGCCGCGTCGAGTTGTTCGGCGAACCGCTCGAACGGCGCCGCCGCCTTGACGCGCTGCGCCGCGTGGGCATGGTTTTTCAAGATTTCGAAGCGCAACTTTTTTCGACGACGGTCGCCGCCGAGGTCGCCTTTTCGCTCGAATGCCGCGGGATGCCGCGCCCCGAAATGCGCGCGCGCGTCGACGAAGCGCTGGCCCGCGTCGGCCTGCACGGCCTCGCCGGCCGCGAACCCGGCTCGCTGTCCGGCGGCCAGAAGCAGCGCCTGGCGATCGCCTGCCTGCTCGCGGCGCGGCCGGAAATTCTCGCCTTCGACGAGCCGTCGACCGATCTCGATCCGGCCGGCAAACTCGAAGTCGCCGCGCTGCTCGCCGAACTGGCCGCCGAGGGCCGCACCGTCGCGCTGGTCGAGCACGAAACCGAACTGGTCGCGCGCGCCGGCAGGGTTCTTTTCCTGCGCGACGGCGCCGTCGCCGCGACCGGCGGCTTCGGCGATTTTCGCGACGACTCCGAGGCGCTGCTGACGCTCGGCGTCCGCCCGCCCGATCTGCCGCGGCTGTGGCGGCGGCTGGGCCTGCCCGGCGCGCCGGCGACGGTGGACGAAGCCGCGGCGCAACTGGCGGCCAATGGTTTTGCCGCCGATCCGACGCGGGCGCCGGCGGCGCCGCATTTCGGCGGCCCGCCGCTGTTCGTTTTGCAGAACGTCGGCTTCGCGTATCCGGGCGGCCCGCGCGTTCTCGACGGCGTGAATCTGGAATTCCGGCGCGGCGAGTCGACGGCGATTCTCGGCCCGAACGGCGCCGGCAAAACCACGCTGGTCAGTTTGCTCAACGGCCTGCGCCGGCCGACCGGCGGCCGCGTGCTCGTCGACGGCGTCGACGCGGCCACGCTTTCGATCGGCGAACTCGGCCGGCGCATCGGCTACGTTTTTCAAAACCCCGATCATCAGCTTTTCGCGCCGACCGTCTTCGAAGAGGTCGCGTTCAGCTTGCAGACGCGCGGCGTCGTCGCGGCCGAGCGGCCCGCGCGCGTTGCGCGCGCGCTGGCGGCGGTCGGCCTCGACGCCGCCGAACGCCGCGATCCGTTCATGATGACCAAAGGCGAACGCCAGAAATTGGCGTTGGCGTCGATCCTCGTCGCCGAGCCGGATGCGCTGATACTCGACGAGCCGACGACCGGCCTCGACGCGGCGGAGCAGGAAGCGATGACCGCGCTGCTGCGCGAGCTGGCCGCGCGCGGCTGCACGTTGATCGTCGTCACGCACAGCATGGATGCGGCGCTCGGGGCCTGCCAACGCACGGTTCTGCTGACCGAACGCGGCGTGCTGGCCGACGGTCCGACGCGCGAGATTTTCGCCCGCGACGAACTGCTCGCAGCGGCCCAATTGCGCGCGCCCGACGCGGCTCGGTTGTCGGCGCGGCTCGGCCTCGGCGGGCTCGATTTCGCGACGCTGGCGGCTTGTCTGACGCGGAGGCCGTCGTGAGTTTGTCGTTCCACCAGCCGCGCGACGGCTTCCTTGAACGAACGCATCCGACGACGCGCATCGTCGTCACCATCGCGCTCTTCGTGCCGCCGTTCATGAGCGACGACCCGGCGTTCCAGGGCGCGTATCTGGCGTTGTTGCTCGTCGCCGCCGCCGCCGCGCGCGCGGTCGGCAACCTGTGGCGATTGAAGGGCATCGCGCTGGCGATTTTCTTTTCGTCGCTCGTCCTGTGGACGCTCACGCTGCCCGGCGCGACCGTGCTGTGGCGCGCGGGGCCGCTGGTTTTGCGGCAGGAAGCGCTGCTGCTCGCCGCCGCGCGCGCGACGCGGCTGCTCTCGTTCCTCGTCGTCGGCGCGATCTTCCTGACCGCCACATCGATGGAAGCTTTCGCCTACGGCCTGCGCCGCCTCGGCGTGCCGTACCGCGCCTGCTTTGCGGTGACGCTGGCCTTCCGCCTCGCGCCGCTGTTCTTGGAAACCGCCGGCCAGGTCGCCAACGCGCAACGAGCCCGCGGCCTCGAACTCGACCGCGGCGGCCCCATCGAGCGGGGCCGCAAGTTCCTGCCCCTGCTCGCGCCGATCATGGTCGCCGGTTTCCGCCGCTCCGACGGCCTGGCGCTGGCGCTCGAAGCGAAGGGGTTTTCGCTGCCCGGCCGGCGCACATTCTTGCAGGAATATCCGCTCGGCTGGCGCGACGCCCTCTTGCTTTGCCTCGCGATTCTGCTCAATATCGGGGCGCATTTCTTAACCGTTAGTCGTGTGTTTTAACCCGTTTCGCGCCCGCGCAATCCGCGGCCCTGGTTTGACGTGAACGACCTCCGCCGCGCATTCACATTCCTTGTCGCGCTGGCCGCGCCGTGGCTGGCGTTGGCCGGCGTCGCCGCGGCGGACGCGTTCTACACCTATGGTTTTTCGCCGCGCGCGGTCGGCATGGGCAACGCGTTCTCGGCGACCGCGGACGATTGGTCGTCGTCCTATTACAACCCCGGCGGCAACGCGTTTCAGCACCAGCCGTCGCTCGGCGTCGGCCTGGTCGCGAACTTCGCGGAGCTGCACCCGATCGGCGTCGAGCGGCTGTCGCTCGACCAATCGCAGGCGCTGATCTTCGGCGTCAACCTGCCGCTGCCGATTGCCGCCGGGCCGCTGAAAGACCGCTTCACGCTCGGCGTCGCCGCCTGCATGCCGGCCGGCCGTTTGCTGCAAATGCAGGTTGACGCGCCGAGCCAGCCGAATCTGATTCTGCTGCAAAATGCGCATCGCACGAGCGCGATGTATCCGAGCCTCGGCATCCGCGCGACCGACGGTCTGGCGTTCGGCGTCGGCGTGCAAACGCTGTTCGACACGGTCGGCCAACTCAAGGCCGCGGTCGACCCGGCGGGCAATTTGGACACGCAGGTCGGCGAGGAATTGCTGATGCGTTACGCCCTCGTGGCCGGCGTGCTGTTCCGGCCCGGCGCGCATTGGGACGTCATGCAGGGGTGGTCGTTCGGCGCCGTGTTCCGCGACGAAACCTACACGCATTATCACATTCCGGTCAGCGCGCAGCTCAACTCGATTCCGTTCATCACGACGTTCGACGCGATCAGCCTGTTCACGCCGCGGCAGTGGGTCGCGGCGGCGGCGTTTCACCGCGGCGCCTGGCGCTTCGAACTCGACGGTTCGTTCAACGAATGGTCGCGCTTCCCCGATCCGAATCTGCTGGTGACCGTCGACGTCAAAATCCCGGTCGTGCCGATTCATTTTCTCGACGGCATTCATCGCCCGCCGCATTTCCACGACACCGTCACCGGCCGCGCCGGCGTCGAGGCCGAGGCTTTCGCGCAGCGCGACGTCGAGGTGCTGCTTCGCGGCGGCTACTCGTACGATCCGTCGCCCGTGCCGCCGCAACGCGGGTACACGAACCAGGTGGACGCCGACCGGCACGCCGGCGCGCTGTCGGCGGGCGTCAAGTGGTTGGGCGTCGGCCCGACGCTGTTTCGCACGCCGCTGACGTTCGACGTGATGTGGCAGATGCAGTGCCTGCCGCGGCGGGTATCCTATAAAGACAGTTCCGTCGATCCGAGCAATCCCGGATATCCCAAAATCGGGGTCGAGGGGTTTCTGCAATATATCGGCGGTTCGGTGGGCGTGAATTTTGACTACTTCTAACGCCATCCGCCGCGGTTTGCCGCTGTGGCTGCCGTTGCTGCTGCTGGCGGCGAGCGCGCCGGCGTGGGCGGGCACGTACGACGTGTTCGGCACGGGCGCGCGCGCGATCGCGCTGGGCGGGGCGTACACGGCGGTCGGCGACGACATCGCGGGTCTGTACTACAACCCGGCGGCGATCACGCAGATCGAACGGCTGGACCTCGAACTCGCCTACGGCCGGATGAACCCGCAACTGCTGATCAACGGCCGCGCGCAGAACATCGACGACAACCGCGGCTTCACGCTCGGCGGCGTGGTCTCGACGAAAATCCTCGACCGGCGGCTCAGCCTCGGCCTGAACTTTTTCCTTCCCGACGCCCATTTCATGCGCTTCCTCGTCCTGTCGGGCAACCAGCCGCACGCGGCGCTCGACGCCAACGCGAACCACATTTTCACCTGCCTGATCGGCGCCGGTTATCAGCTTACGGACCGCGTGTCGGTGGGCGTCGGCGTGAACGTGCTGGCGACCGAAATCGGCGGCGTGAATTTCACAATCAACGAAAAGACGCCCAGCGAAGGCAGCGTGTTCAGCGATCTGAGCCCGTCGTACGCGCTGATCGCCGGCGTGTGGGCCCGGCCGGTCGACTGGTTCCGCATCGGCGCGGCGTTCCGCGACAAGGTCGAGATGCATTTCTCGCTGCCGAACGTCATCCACATTCCGGCGCTGACGATCTGGCAAACCAACAACGTCACGATTCTGCGCCCCAGCCTGCTGGATCTCGCGGCCGAGTCCAACAGCCATTTCAGCCCGCGCGCCGTCGAGTTCGGCGTCGCCTTCGAACCCGACAAGCATTGGCAGATCAGCGCGAACCTCACGTGGGACCAATGGTCGGCGATGCGCACCGACGCGCCGTACGCGTCCGTGACGGTCACCGGCGGCCTGGGCGACGTGTTTCCGACCAAACCCGGCGTGCGCCCCGCGCCGCCCGATTTCTACGACACGTTCTCCGCCGCGCTCGGCGTCGAAGGCCGGCCCCTCTTGACCGAACACTGGCAGGTGGCCTTGCGCGGCGGCTACCGCTATCGCCCGACGCCGGTTCCCGACCAGGGCAGCGTCAACAACTATCTCGACGCGGACGCGCACATCTTCTCCCTCGGCGTCGGCGCCATCGGCCGCGCCCTGTCGGCGTACCTGCCGCATTCGCTGGCGCTCGACGCCTACGGCCAATACCAATACAGCCCGGCGCGCGTGTACCAAAAGAACAGCCCGGACGATTTCATCGGGGATTTGAAATTCCGCCAACTGTGGTATGGTGGCGGCGCAAGCCTTTCCGTGAGGTTTTAGTCATGCGCAAGCGCTCGATTGGCCGGGTGTTCGTGGCGTTGCTGTGGGCGTTCGTCTTTCTCGCGGGCTGCGGCCAACTCAGCGACAAATACGGCTCGACCTCGGCCGCGCCGGCGACCGGCGTGGCGCCGTGGTTCAAGGTCGACCTCAACCCGATCAAAGACCTGGTGCAGCCGTACGTGATCTACGGCGATCAGACCCACGTGCTGACCGAGCCCAGCTACTTTCTGCTGAACGGCCAACACCACCTTTATTATGAAGTGACCGAGATGGACCCGACGGGCCAGACCGTTATCGGGCGGACGATTGCGTACGCGGTCAGCCCGAACGGCATCGAGTGGCAGACGCGCGGCTACGACCAGCCGGTGCTGCAGGCCGATGAAACCTGGGAAGGAACCGGCGTCGGCGCGCCGTCGGTGCTTTATGAAGACGGCCGCTTCCTGATGTGGTACTCCGCCGGCGAAGGCGCGGGCATCGGCCTGGCCGAAAGCACGGACGGACTGACGTGGGTGAAGAACCCCGCCAATCCGGTGCTCGTCCCCGACCAGACCTGGGAAGGCGGCGCGACGGGCGTCGTCGCCTCGCCGAGCGTCATTCCGCACGGCGCCCAATATCTCATGTACTATTCGGGCGGGATTTCCGCCGGCCCAGCGTTGTCGCGGCCCCTGGGCACGGCGATCGGCAGCGCCGTCAGCGACGACGGCGTGACGTGGACGAAACGCGACGCCGCCGGCCGCACGAGTTCGAGCAATCCGGGCGCGGTGCAGCCGGTGCTGACGTCCGGACAAACCTGGGAAGGCTGGGATGCGACCGCCAACTCCGGCGGCGCCGTGTGCTGCCCCGACGTGCGCGTCGATCACCCGGTCGACCGCGACGTCTACCGCATGTATTACACCGGCAACTTCCTCGGCAGCCCGGTGCTCGACGATGTGGGCATCGGCTACGCTGGCAGCTTCGACGGCCTGAATTGGGACCGGTTGCAGGAGCCGTACAATCCGATCGTCAATGAGCACTTTCCGCTGACGCTGTACGGCATCACGCAGTACATCACGTACAGCCAATCGGCGCCGTCGGTCGTCAAGATCGGCAACACCTATCGCATGCTCTACAGCCAACTCGATATTTTCGGAACGGCGCAGGGGATCGCGATCGCCGTCAACCCGAACCCGAATAGCCTTTAGAGAAGGAAAAAGGAACAAGGAAAAAGGCAAAATTCGGGCCGGCATCTGGGTCGCAGAACCCTGGTTCCTCACACGCCGCGAATGAAGCCCCGCCCCGTTTGTGTTCGCACTTTTTCCTTTTTCCTTGTTCCTTCGTCAGTTCCGCGTGCTCTGCACGCGCGCCTCGTACTCGTGCACCGCTTCAACCCACGCCGGGCCGGCGGGAACGCCCATTTTCAGGCAGTGGTAATCCCACACCGCGCCGAACGGCAGCGACTTCGCTTCTTCGGTTAACGCGAGTTGCGAAAACTTGTCGCCGCGTTCCTCGTATTGCCGCAGCAGCGGCGTCGGTTCGAGCAGCGCGAACAACAACGTGCGCAACGTGGCGCGCGCGCCGATGACCCACGCGCCGACGCGATTGAGTTCGGCGTCGAAGTAGTCGAGCGCGAAACGCACGCGGCCCAAGGCGCCGGCGCGGACGACCTCCTGCATCAACTCGACGAGCGCGTCGTTTTGCAGCACGACGTGATCGCTGTCCCAGCGGACGCCGCGGCTGACGTGAAGCAGCAGTTCGTCCACGTACGGCAGGATCGCCGAGATCTTGTCGGCGACCGACTCGTTCGGGTGGAAATGGCCCATATCGAGGCACAGCAACATCTTATGGGTTATCGCCCAGCCGAGATAGAACTCGTGCGAACCGACGACGAACGATTCGGAGCCGATGCCGAACAATTTCGCCTCGACGCTGTCGAGCAATTCTTTGCGCGGATAGGCCGTTTCGTAGATTGCGTTGAGGCTCGCGGCCAGCCGTTCGCGATAACGCGCGCGGTCGACCGTCGCGTCTTTCGCGCCGTCCGGAACCCACAAATTGTGCACGCAGGCCTTGCCGAGTTTTTTGCCCATCCACGCGCCGATTTCGCGGCAGCGGCGTACGTGCTCGACCCAGAAGGCGCGGACGCGCGCGTCGCGACTGGCGATCGTAAAGCCGCCGGCCGCCAGCGGATGCGCGAAGCAGGTGGCGTTGAAATCGAGGCCGAGTTTGCGTTCGCGCGCCCAATCCACCCAACTGCGAAAATGTTTCGGCTCGATTTGGTCGCGCTCGACCGGCTTGCCGCCGAAATCGCCGTACATCGCGTGGAGGTTGACGCGGTGGCGGCCCGGAATCAGCGCCAGCGCCGCGCCGAGATCGGCGCGCAGCTCGTCCAGGTCGCGCGCCTTGCCCGGATAGTTTCCCGTAACCGCAAGCCCGCCGCCGAGCGCGGCGCCGCGCGCTTCGAAGCCGCCGACGTCGTCGCCCTGCCAGCACTGCAGCGACAGCGAGACGCGCGCCAACGCGGCCAGCGCGCGATCGACGTTGACGCCCAGCGCGGCGTATCGCTCCCGTGCCGCGTCCATCGCTTTTTCGATCCCGTTGGCGTTCACGCTCAGCCCTCCTGAGAAATTTGGAGTTTATATACGTTACTCGCGAGTAGGGCGCAACAATTCGGAAACGCGGCGGCGGATCCGTGCCCGGTGCTTGACAGGCTCCAATCCGCTGCTTAGCGGAAAAGGCGAAAGGCCGCCGTTCGTTTTACTCTTGGAGAGCGAACGCGAATGAGGGTATTTGGAAAGAAGGGAGAAACGTTGATGAACACGAACCTGCGGAAACTTGCATGGCTGCTGCTGGTGGCGGCGGCTGTGGCGATTCCCATCGCAGCACGGGCCGACGTGAGCGGCGGGACAATTGCGCCACTCCCGTGGAACAGCGCCAACATCGCGACGCGGTTCAATAGGATCGCCAGCCGAGATAATGCAAATCTCGGCGCGGCGAAAGACCGACGACCATTACTCGTGACGTTGTCGCATCCGATCTACCCGCGCCACGTCGACCCCGTACCAGGACCTCGCCATAAGGTGGGACCTGAGCGGCTTCCACACCGCCATTTTCTGATGGCCTACCCGGGCTAACATGGCGCCGTGAACGCACCAGGCGTGGATTGCGGGGAGGACGGGAGAAATCCGCTTCAATCGCTCGCGCAAGGGCGGCAACGAAGCTGTGTCATTCCCGCGTCGCGGTTAATCATACGAGACGGAATTGCTGAAATCGGCGCCAGGCCGCTTCCCACGCGGGCGTCGGCCGCGGCGTGTACGTTTCCAGCGGAAACGAGCGGCGCACAATGTCGCGCAATTCGGCGAGCGAACCGACGCGACCCAGGGCCATTGCCTGGACGAGCAGATTGCCGATGGCGGTGGCCTCGGTCGGCCCGGCGAGGACCGGCAATCCGGTGGCGTCGGCGGTCCATTGATTCAGCAGGCGATTGCGCGCCCCGCCGCCGATCGCATGCAAGCGGCGGATCGGTCGCGGATAGATCCGCCCGAGTTCCTCGAGCACGCAGCGGTATTTAAGAGCGAGGCTTTCGAGCGCGCAGCGCACGACGGCGCCGGGCGTCTCCGGAACCGGCTGGTCCGTGCGGCGGCAGAAATCGCGGATCGCCGCCGGCATGTCGGGCGGATTCAAGAACGACGCGTTGTCCGGATCGACGAGCGCGCGCCACGGCGGCGCGGCGGCGGCCGCGGCGGTCAATTCGTCGTAGTCGATCTCGGCGTCGCGCGACCAGGCGCGCCGGCATTCCTGCACGAGCCATAGCCCCATCACGTTCTTCAGCACGCGGAACGAGCCGCCGACGCCGCCTTCGTTCGTGAAATTGGCCCGGCGCGTTTCGTCGCCGATCAACGGCGCCGGCGACTCCACCCCGAGCAGCGACCACGTGCCGGAACTGAGATACGCCCAGTCGTCGCCCTCGCCGGGCGCCGCGGCGACGGCCGACGCGGTGTCGTGCGTGGCGACGGCGATCAGCGGAATCGGGGCGAGGCCGGTTTCCGCGGCGATCTCGGCGCCGAGCGGACCGAGCGGCGTCCCCGGCGCGACGAGCGGCTGCAACCAGCGGCGCGGCAGGCCGAGCGCGGCGAGCAATTCGTCGTCCCAACCGCCGGTCCGCGGATTGAAGAGTTGCGACGTCGTGGCGAAGGTGAATTCGGTCGCTTTCGCGCCGGCCAGCAGATAGTGGAAGAGGTCCGGCATGAACAGCAAATCGGCCGCGGCCTCGATCAGCGGCGAGCGATCGCGCACCATCGACTCCAACTGAAAAAGCGAATTGAACGGCAGAAATTGCACGCCGGTCAATTCGTAGACGCGTTCCCGCGGGACCTTGCGAAAGAAAGAATCCATCGCGCCGGCGGTGCGGCTGTCGCGGTAGGCGTACGGCAGGCCGAGCAGGTCGCCGTCGCGATCGAACAGGCCGAAATCGACGCCCCACGTGTCGACACCGATGCTCTGCGGCGCGTCGCCCGCGCGCGCGGCAAGCCGCAAGCCCTCTTTGACCTGCTCGAACAAGCGGTACAGATTCCAATGGCAGTGCCCGCGCAGACGCAGCATGCCGTTCGGAAAACGGTGAATTTCGCGCACCGCCAACCGGCCGTCGTCGAGACTGCCCAGCAGCGCGCGTCCGCTTTCGGCGCCCAGATCGAACGCGAGATGGCGGCTCGCGAGCATCGGTCAATCCGGCAGGCCGAAGGCGGCGGCCAGTTCCTGCAATTGCGCGTCCGATAAGCCCCGCGGTTCGCGACCGGCCGCGCGGCAGAGCAAGATCAATTGCGCGCCCTTGTTGAGCGTGTCGATAGCGTCGAAGGCTTCCACCGCGTCTTTGCCGACGGCGACGCAGCCGTGCATTTCCCACAGTGCGACGCCGTGGCCGCGGCGCAACGCGGCGACGGTGGCCTGCGCCAGCGCCTCCGAGCCAGGCACGGTATACGGCACGTAACCGACGCCGCGTGCGACGCAGACGCGGATTTCGGGGTGGACGGCGAACAAGGCCCGGTTGAGTTTCGCTTCGTCGCCGTATTCCGGCAGATGCGTCAAAGCGACCAATTCGGTCGGATGCGTGTGCAGCACGGCTTTCTCGCGTGCGCCGGTTTCGCGCAGAAACTCATGGACGCGCAAGTGGGCCGGAAACTCGGAGGTCGGGCGGAACTGCGGATCGTCGGCGCCGCCCCACAAGACGCGGAAGCCCGCGCCGCGGTCATCCAAACGCAGCAAGCACGCGGCGCCCGCCGGATTTCGCGCGAGGTCGCGAAACCGCCGGCCGGTTCCGGTGACGAGAAAGCAGCGCCCGGCCAGCAGCGAGTAACGATTGTCGAGCGCGCGCCACGCGCCGTCCGCCGGCGGCGCGCCGGCCGCGAGGAGTTCCGTCACATCGATCGAAAGGTTGCCGGCGTTGCGCTCCGCCCAGCCTTTTTCCCACAGGTAAGCAGAGATTTCCGTCATTTCTTCGACGTGCGGCGCCAGCGCCGGGTAGTTGGCGTTGAGCTTCTTCACGGCGGCTCCTTAACAAAAAACCCGAACCGCGACTCGCGAGGAGTCCGCCGTTCGGGCAATGCTTAGACTTGCGATACGGTTCAGTCGCGGCTTTCGGGCCGAGCCGTCGCCGTCAAGCGGCTAAGAAAAAAGTTTCTACCAGCGATTGCGACGCGGTCCGCCACCGCCACCGCCGCCACCACCGCCGCCGCCCTGACGGGGGCCTTTGTCCAGCGCTTCGTTCACTTTAATCGTCCGCCCATCGAGGTCGGTGCCGTTCATCGCGGAGATCGCGGCGGCCGCCTGCTCGGCGTCGTTAAAAGTGACGAAACCGAAACCGCGGGAACGGCCCGTGTCCCGGTCCGTGATGACCTTGGCTTCGGTGACTTCACCGAACCGCGAGAATGCGGCATGCAAGGTCTCATCGGTCGTGTTCCAACTCAACCCACCCACAAACAACTTCTTCGGCATAACTCCTGACTCTCTTTCTTTCGCGCCGTTTTCAGCGGCGCATCAGTCCTCGCGGGACACCGCGCCCGCTATCGCTCCGGCGGCCACGACGGCCGCCGCCTCACCCAGCATTCACCATACGTACACGAAAACCCTTGGGGATTTTCTCCGCGAGTTCGGGTAGGTAGGAAAACCTGGAAATCTTTCAAATGCCTGCACTGTCCACACGTATTGGACGAAATCTGGCGGAACGATAATTCAACGATTTGCGATTGTAAAGGGGGATTTGCAAAATATTTTCGGCGTGTTTCAGGACGACCGGGCGGCCGGTTTTTCCCCGCCACCGTCGCGCCGTGAAAAATTGCGCCGCGCAATCGGCCCGGAAATTGGCTCTTGACCCCGGCCGGCGAATCATAAGAATAAGAAGCAGGGGTCGGGACGATCGGGGGCTGTCATGCGAAAAACCGCGTCTTGTCTGGCATTATGTTTCATCCTTTGCCCGCTGCTGTCGCTCGCTGGGGACGAGGTGAAACAGATCTATCTCGACGACCCGATGGGCCGGCGCTATCAGTTGGCGCTCAACCGGGCGACCCCCGACATCCTGGCCTGCTACAACTCCGCGCTCGCCAAGAAACCCGGGTTGGCGGGTCGAATTGAAATCCGCGTCACGGTCGAAGCGAGCGGCGCCGCGCGCTCGGCGACCGTGACAAAAGACACGGTCGGCAGCAAAACGGCGGTGAAATGCATTCAGGACGTCCTGAAAGACAAGACGTGGCCCACGAGCGAGGGGCCGGTCTTCTTCGACGCGGTGTACTCGTTCTCACCGCAGAAACAGAGTTGACCCCGGCCGGTCTATAACGGATTTTCCCAGAGACCCACGATCTTGTGCGTGGCGTCGTCCTTCGGGAAGATGAACTTCATCGTCGTCTTCGAGGTTTTGCCGTATTTCGCCACGTAGTAAACGTTGATGAACATCTTGTCGGTCTCGACCCGGTCGAATTCGGCCGATTCGAACGGACCGCTCAAGCTCCCCGCTTCTTTGTCCAGTTCCGCCTTCAACTGCTCCGGCGTCAGCTCTTTGCGCAGATCGTCGGAGAAATTCTTCGTCATGCGGGCGTAATCCTTGGTCTTGAGCGCGGCGAAGTAGTCTTCGACGATCGGTTTGACGGCCTTCATGATCGCGTCGGATTCTTCCTTGGTCGCGCGCTTCGCCGTCTCCGCCGGGCTCAAGAACAGGCCGGCGATCTTGTGCGCCGGGTCGTCGACGCTGAACGTCACCTGCATGACCATGTCGCTGCCTTTGGAATACTTCAAGACGTACGACAATTGGATGTACGTCGCCGGTTTCTCCATTTTGCTATACGACTGCGAGACGAAATCGCCGAAATTCTTTTCGATCGCCGCAAACGGCTGGGCCAGTTTTTCCGGCGGCAGTTCTTTCATCATTTCGTCCGAAAAATCCTTGGTCATGCGCTTGTAGTCGCGGGCCTTCAGCGCCGCAAACAGATTGTCGATGACCGGCGCCACGCTCTGCAAGAACTTCGCGTCGTCGCCGGCCGGCCCTTCGGCCGAAGCGAGGCACGGCAAAACCAAAACCGCCAACAAGATCACGAGAAATGCTTTCTTCATGGATTCCTCCTCGAATTTGCGTCGATCATGGGACGGCCGGCGCGCGGAAAATCGACCCACGTCGCCTCCGCCGGATTGCGCACGCGTTTTTCGTCTCCGGCATCGAGACCGGCCGATTCTGCGCAAAATGACGGCAGAGATCAACCGGGACGCGAACCGCTTGCGGAGGATTTTGGGGGATAGGTCATATAGGTCGCATAGGTCGTATAGGCCGTAAAGGCCGCACAAGTCCCACAGGCATTAACCACTGCTGATGACCGGTTCGGCCAATCGCGTCATGGATGCGAAAAAATTCCGTATTGCGGGCCCGTTGCACAGCGCGTTGACGGCTGCGGCCGCCCGACCGTAATCTTGACAATGTCTCGGGGCGGTGTTCTTGGTTCGAAAACGGAAAGGTAAACATCGTGACCCTGCGCCGCACAAACTGCCCCGAAGAACAAATCGAAGAGTTTTGCCGCCGCTGGAATATCCGCACCCTGGCGCTTTTCGGTTCGGTTTTGCGAGACGACTTCCGGCCCGATAGCGATGTGGACGTTCTCTTCACCTATGACGACGACGCGGGGCTCTCCGGTTTCGATCTGGTCGACATGGAGGATGAACTCAGCCGCATTCTCGGCCGCAAAGTGGATCTAGTCAGCCGGCGCGCCATCGAGGAAAGCCGAAATTGGATTCGTCGCGAAAGCATTCTCGGCAACGCGGAGATCGTTTATGAAGCGCGATGACGGCACGATGCTCGACATCGCCGACGCGCTACGCAAGTTGCAGACCTTCACCGCGGACATGGATGAGACCGCTTTTCGCGCCGACGAAAAAACGCAGGCGGCCGTGTTGCACGAATTCATGGTCCTTTTGAAAATGGTTTGGACGGTTTTATGCAATGAACTCCCGTCTCTGAAGCAGCAACTGGTGTTTTTGGCCGCTCCTGGCCTGCCCGAGGGCCGCGACCGCTGACGAGGCCGTCGCTAAGACAACGATTTGCCCCGCCCGCGTCGTTCCGGTTATGCTCGCGGCATGAACTCCGCCGTTCCGCGTTTCATCAACTTCCACATCACCAACCGGTGCGGCAACCAGTGCCGACATTGCGAGATGTGGCGCGTGGCCGAGCCGCCGGCACCCGAGCCGGCCGTTTTCGTCCGCGCGGTCGACGAATTGGCGGATTGGCTGGGGCCCACGGAGATGGTCGTCGCCGGCGGCGAGCCGCTGCTGAGCCCGGCCGCGCTGCCCGTACTCGAACGCGGTGCGCGGCGCGGCATGAAGACGGCCCTGGCGACCAACGGTTTTCACGTCGACGCGGCAGCGGCGCAGCGGCTGGCGGACGCCGGCCTGGGCGTCGCGAACGTCAGCCTCGACGGATTCGACCACACCCACGACCGCATCCGCAATCGTCCGGGCGCGTTCGACCAGGTGCTGCGGGCGATCGGCTTCCTGCGCGACGCGGGCGTGCCGGTGCGCGTCGCGACGGTCATCCTCGCCGACAACCTCGACCAAATCACGGGCCTGCTCGATTTTCTGCGGCAAGACGGCCGCGTTTCGGGCGTTTTTTTTCAGGCGATGGCGCAGCCGTTCGGCGCCCCCGAGCCGCGGCCCGGCTGGTGGCGGACGCACCCGCATTTTCCGCGCGACGTGCGCCGCGTGCAGGCCCTGTGCGACGAGTTGCTGGCGATGAAGCGCGGCGGGTTCTTCATTCTCAACGACGACGCGCAATTCCCGGCGCTCAAGGCTTACTTTGCCAACCCCGACCGCTTCACGCTCGCGCGCTGCAACGTCAGCCGCATCGGCTTGACGATCAACGCCGCGGGCGACGTGCTGCTCTGCAATTTTCTCGAGCCGATCGGGCGGATCGGCGGGCCGAGAGTGCGCGAAATCTACGATTCGCCGGCGGCCGACCGCCTGCGCGCACGCATGGCCGCCTGCGACGTCAATTGCCATTTGCTGCTGAATTGCTGTTTCGATCCGGCGCAATTAATCACGGATTGACCGCATGAGAAATGCATTATTGACATTGTTGTTGCTGGCCGTTTTTCTCGGCGCGCTTATAGCTTGCGGCGCGCGTTCGGCTTCTTCCGCCGCGACAGCGGACGACGATGCCTCGCCTGCGGGCGACGACGACCTTTCGCCAGCGGACGACGATGACGACGACAACGACAACGACAATGACGACAACGACGCCGCCAACGTCGATCCGAGCGCGCCCGGCGTCGCCGTCCCCGCCGATTTTCTCGGCATTTCGGTGGAATGGGACAACGTGCCCGACTACCTCGGCGACGGGGCCGGCGCGGCGAACGCCGTTACGGTGCAACTGCTGCGCAATTTCGCGGCGGAAGCTCACCGCCCGGGCGTGCGCATCGGCGGCAACAGCGAGGACGAGTCCTGGTGGAACCCCGCCGGCCTGCCGCGGCCGCACGGCGTGACGATCGATCTCACGTCGTTGCACATGACGACGCTCGCCGCCTTGCAGTCCGCGCTGGACACGAAGCTGATTCTGGGCCTGAATCTGGGCGTCGATCAACCGTCGCTCGCCGCGGCGGAGGCGACCGGCGCGCTGGCGTCGATTCCGCGCGAGGCGATTCTGGCCTTCGAACTGGGCAACGAGCCGGACTATTACTACGAAAACGGCTGGCGCGGTCTGCTTTACAATTGGCCGGCGTATGTGGCCGATTTCAACTCGTTCCGCGACGGCGTCGCCGGGCTGCTCTCGCCCGCGCCGCCGTTCGCCGCGCCGGCGCTCGGCGGCTGGGGCTGGCTGGGGCATTTGACCGGCTTCATGACCGACGAACGCGGCCGCGTCGCCGTCATCACGACGCACGCGTACCCCTTCACGATTTGCAACGGCATTCCGGCGCCGGCGCCGCAAGACCTGCTGCTCGACCTGGCGACGTCCGACATCGGCCGCCGTTATGCGCCGTTCGCCGCGGCGGCGCACGCCGACGATTACGTCTATCGCATGGGCGAGATGAACAGCATCTCGTGCGGCGGCGCCGACGGCGTGAGCAACGTGTACGCCGCGGCGCTGTGGGGCGCCGATGTGGCCTTCGAACTCGCCGCCGCCGGCCTCGACGGCCTCAACTTCCACACGCCGGCCAACTATGCCGTGTTCGATTATGACAACGGCGTTTTGACGGTGCGCCCGTTGTACTACGGCATGCGGTTTTTCTCGCTGGCTACGGCGCAGCAAGGCAAGCTGCTGCCGGTGCAATTGGCGACCGCGGGGCGCGTGCGCGCTTGGGCGACGCTGGGCGACGACGGCGTCGTGCGCGTCGCACTGATCAACGAGGACATGACCAACAAAGAAACGATCGGCGTGCGCGTGGCCGGGCGCTCGGGCAACGCGACGCTGCTGCGGCTGCGCGCGCCCGCGATCGACGCGAAAACCGGTCTGACGCTGGGCGGACAAACGTGGGACGGTTCGACCGACGGCCTGCCGCTCGGCGCGTTGACGCCCGAGGCGGTCTCGCGTAACGGCGACGCTTACGTCGTGCCGCTGCCCGCGCTCGAGGCCGTCGTCGTTTCGATTTCGGGCTCGTAGCAGCAATTCACTTTGTAATTGCAGGGGATGGCGCAACGGGCGATGCGTTCGCGCATGGCCTCCGCCGCCGGCGAACGCCACAGCGCGCGCAGGTCGTCGTCGATCGAGCCGATGACGCCGTGGTGATTGCAGAATTCGAGCGCGCCGTGCGGGGCCATTTGCAGCAGGCGGTCGGCGATGCGGCAGCCCGCGCCGTCCAGAAAACCCCGCGGGTCGCGAAAATAGCGCCGCCAAAACGCGAATTGCGAACTTTCGTTATGGATATTCGCGCCGGCCGCTCGCATCGCCGTCAGTTCATCGAGCGCCGCGAAAACCGCGTCCCGCCCCTCTTCGTCGCGCGGCCAGAGCGGATCGTCGCGGAAGAAATCGTCCGACCACGGCTTGGCCAACGTCGGAATCACCGCCTGCAGGCGCAGCCCGCCGAAACGCGGGTTGGCGAACAACCGCCGCGCCAGTTCCGGCAACTCGCCGGCGTTTTGCGCATTGACCGTCGAAACTGCGTTGACCCGCATCCGGGTGAAATTCGTCAAGTAATGAAGGATGTCCATCACGCCCTGAAACAGGCCCGGGCCGTTGCGCAACCGGTCGTGCGTTTCGCCGAGGCCGTCGAGGGAAATATTGATATCGCGCAGGCCGGCCTCTTCCAGCCGGCGGACCAGTTCGACGTTCAGCAGCGAGCCGTTCGTGTTCAGCGCCGGGCGCAGCCCCGCCGCGGTCAGGCGCGCGACGTACTCGACAATCTGCGGATGCAACAGCGGTTCGCCGCCGGTCAAATGCACCTGCGTCTCGCGCGGCAACCAGGCCGCCAGCCGGTCGAAAAAGGCGAAGACCCTCTCCGGCGGCGCCAGCGGCTCAGGATACCGCGGGCTCTGGCACATCGCACACGATAGATTGCAGCGCGTCGTGACGGTCAAAATGACGAGCGCCGGCGCGTCGGCTTGCGTCAAAAAATCGCGATGCTCGGTCATGCGCCGCCCCTCGTCGTTCACCGATTGGAAATAGCACAGTGCGGCCTCCGGCCGCAACCGGATTGCGGATTGCGGATTGCGGATTGCGGCATAAATCGAGGCGGAACCCTTGGGTAAAAATCAGAAACTCATCGACAGCAGTGCAAATCGTCGTAGTCCACAAAGACAGCCCTTGCGAACGCAAAACGCGGCCTTGACCGCGGCGCCCGGACCGCGTGAAATGGCCGCCGGGCAAAGGAGCGACAACATGATTTCGACGCATCGTAGTCCCAGGTTCCTGATCCTGATCGTTTTCTTCTTGTCTTGCTGCGGCGCGTGGGCCGCGTCCGCCGAGGCGCAGGGCGCCTATCAAGCCGACATCGATGCCGCCGTGGCGGCGATCTCGCCCGCCGGCTGGCAACAGCAACAAGCCCGCTTCGCGGCGGCGCAGGCCGCGGATCCGTATTTCCGCGTCGAATCGGTCGAGGAATTCGTCAAGATCCACGCGTGGCGCCGCGCGTTCGTCAACGACGGCGTGGTGACGCACGCCTTCCGCACGGAGACCGGCGACGAAATTTACTGCGTCGACGTCAAGACGCAACGGGCGATTTTCGCCGCCGGCGACGATCCGGATCATCTGCCGTCGCCGCCGCTCGTGCAGCGCCGGCCGGCCGACCTCGCCGGACGCGACGGCGAACATTCGCTAGCCACCGGCAGCGCGAATCTGGACGGCTCGCTCGACGCCGACGGCGCCGTGCGGCAATGCCGCCCCGGCGCGTTTCCGAAACTGATCCGGCCGGTCGAGTATTATTACCGCTACCGGACGTTGGCCGACATCTTCAAGAAAAATCGGGACGCGGCCGCGACCGCGCCGCCCTTCGGCGGCGTTCGCTCGACGGACGGCTATGACTGGGCCGTGGTGGAGAACAATGTCGACAACTATGGTCAGGAAGCCGACTTCAACCTGTGGCAGAATTACACGATGTTCGCGATCGAACATTCGCTGGCGCAGATGTGGAACCTCGGCGATTACGGCCAAAGCGACATGCAATCCGCCGAGACCGGGATCATTCACAGCGTCGACGTCAACAACAACGACGACATGTGCCTGTTCATTTACTGGACGGCGGACGACTACGTAACCACGGGTTGTTACGACCTCGACTGCGTCGGCTTCGTGCAAACGGACAACTCGGTCGTTCTCGGCGGGCCGTTCCAGAATTACAGCGTCTTCGGCGGCGAACAGTATCACGTGACCATCGGTTTTATTCGCAACGAGTCGAACGGCAACTGGTATCTGTACATCAACGGCAAGTCGATCGGCTATTATCCAGGCAGCCTTTACAATGGCGGCCCGTTGTCGCGGCACGGCGACGTGCTGTACATGGGCGGCGAAGTCTACGAATATCCGACGACGTACGTGACGTTGGAAGACATGGGCAGCGGCCGGTTTCCCAGCGAGGGTTGGCAATACGCGGCGTTCATCCAAAACATGCAATATTACGACCTGAGCTCGACGGCGCAGGACGCGTACGGTTTGACGGCGAACGCGACGAATCCGACCTACTGGAACATCGGGGCGGTGAGCTACTCGGGCGGCGCCAACCTCGAGGGTGTCAGTTTCTATTACGGCGGCCCCGGCAGCATCGACTGCAACACGACGAGTTGCCCGGCCGGTTGCTGCGACGCCAACCACAATTGCCAACCCGGATACGCCGACGCCGCCTGCGGCCAAGGCGCCGCGCAATGCGTGCAGTGCCCCGCCGGCGACGTGTGCACGAACAGGGCGTGCGTTCCCGACGACGACGACAATGACGACAACGACGACAACGACGATAACGACGACAACGACACGGCCGACGACGACGACAACGACGACAACGATGCGTCGCCGGCGCCGCACAAGCAGGTCCACACGACGAAACGCTCCGGCTGCGGCGCCTAACGCCGCACGGCCGGAATTTACGGTCGGGGAGCTGATCACGGAGGGAGTTCGCATGCGTTGGCATCATTACCTGGCCTACTTCTTCGGCGGCGCATTCTTGGCGAACGCCATTCCCCATTTCGTGAGCGGCGTCACCGGGCATCCGTTTCAAAGCCCGTTCGCGTCGCCGCCCGGCGAAGGGCTGTCCCCGGCGTGGGTCAATGTGCTGTGGGGCTTCGCCAATCTCGTCGTCGCCTACTTGCTCCTGGGCCGGGTCGGCGAGTTCCAATTCCGCCGCTGGCGTCACATCCTGCTCGCCGGCGCAGGCGTCCTGGCCACGGGGCTGATGGCCGCGTACAACTTCGGCCGGTTCTACAACGGTCGATGAGACCGACGAGATTACCCCTGGTCTGAACCAAGCGCGACGCCTTGACGATTGACCCCGGCCGTGGTTTTCTAAATGCCTTTTGAATGTCCTGGATTGGGGATTGGGTTCGTTGAACCGATGACCGAGGAACTCTACCGACAAATCGCCGCCTGGCGGCTTGAACTGGAGCGCTCTCCGGGCCGGCGGATGCACTACCGCCTCGCGGAAGCGCTGCTTGCCGTCGGTCGGCCGCGCGAGGCGCTGGAAATCGCCGAAAAAGGCCTGGCGTCGCAGCCGCGATACCTCGCGTGTTTGGACGTGAAGGGCCAGGCGCTGCTGGCGATGCACCGCTGGCGCGAGGCTGCGGCCGTATTTTCTTCGATGGCCGAACGCGTCGATTCGATCGAAGTTCGGCGGCAATGGGCGACGGCGCTGCTGGGCGCCGGCGAAGAGGCGCAGGCGCGCGAAATCGCCGAACTGATTTTGCAGTCGAATCCGCTGGACGCCGAGACCCGCCGGCTGTTGTCGCTGGGCGTCGCCGCGTTGCCGGAGCTGATTGCGGAGGACCGTCCCTTGCCCGACATTCCGGCGGCCGTTGCCCAGACGCCTGCGGGCGCTCCGCCGGCCCCCGAATCGTCGCGCAGCCCCTATGCCTGGCCGCCGCTCGACGTTGACACGCGGCCGACGCCGGCGCCCGCGCCGCGCCCGGCCGCGCCGGAGAAACCCCCGCCGCCGCCCGCGGCAGCCGAAGCCGAGCCGGAGTTAGACGCTGTGACGACCGACGAAACGGATCGTCTCGTCGAAAATTTCTTCGCGCCGTTGCTCGTCGCGGCCGAACCGCCGACAGCGGAGGCCCCGCCGCGCGAACCGCTCGCCGAATTGCGGCCCGTTGAAGGCGGGCCGCCCGCGGGCCCGCCGGGCGACGGCGAGTCGCCGGCGCCCGTGACGCCGCCCGTCGTTCTCCCGCTCGTCGCGTTCACCGAGACGGCAACCGTTGCGCCCGGCATCGCGGACAGCGCCGAACCGGCCCAGGAGTACGACCCCACGATGGAAATGGACCAGGACGTCGATGTCGGCGAAGTCGATGTTTTTGGCGACATCGCCAGCGGTCACGCGTCCGCCGCGCCGCCCGCGGAAACACCGCTTCCACTCGCACCGCCGCTGCCCGCGGAGCCGATGGCAACGCCCGCTGCCATGGCGGTCGCAGCGTCGCTCGCAGAGCCGCTGACGATGCCTATCGCAACGGCGGTTGCGGCGCCGCTCGCGGAGCCGTTGACAACGCCTGCCGCCGCGGCGGTTGCCGCGCCGCCGGCCGAACCGCCGCCGACGCCGGTCGCAACGGCGGTGGCGCCCGCCGCACCGCAGGCAGCCGAAGGCGGAACGAGCGCCCCGGCGCCGGAACCGGAACGCGCCGACGCTTCGCGCGCGGCCGTTGACGATAAGCAGAAAAAAAAATGGGGCTTCTGGAAGCGCTGGTTGAAGCGGAAGGAGTGAGACGATGGCACGGAAGAACATCCGCCGGATCAAGGTGATTCACGGGCCTTTGCTCGATCGTTTGGGCGAGCGGGAAACGGACCTCTACGGTTCCGAACCCATGGACGAGATCAACGCGTCCTTGATTGCCATGGGCAAGGCGCGCGGCGTCGAGGTGGATTGCTTTCAATCCAATGACGAGGGGCGCTTGGTCACCGAGATCGCCAACGTCCGCGGCAACTACAACTTCGTCATCTTGAATCCGGCGGCGTACTCGCATACGAGCGTCGCGATCTACGACGCCGTCATTTTCTCCCAAACGCCGACCGTTGAAGTGCACCTTTCCAATCTTTCGCGCCGCGAACCGTTCCGCCGCGAGAGCACGATCTCCAGCGCCGTCGTCGGCCGCATCGAGGGGCTCGGCCCCGACGGTTATCGGCTCGCGATGCAGTATTGCCTGGAAAGGCTGGTGGGAAATGCCATCTAGGCTGGACCGGCTGCGCGCCGCACTAGCCGCAAGAAAGGTCGACGCGGCGTTGATCAGCTCGCCGCCAAACGTCCGCTACCTGAGCGGCTTCACCGGCACGGAAGGATCGCTGCTGATCACCGATCGCGAGGCGCTGTTTTTGACCGATTCGCGCTACACCGAACAGGCGGGCGAACAAGTTGCGCCGCGCGGCTTTTCGGTGATCACGTTCAAGCAAAAGTTCAAGGAGATCGGCCAACAACTCGTGCGCCTCGGCGTCCGGAGCCTGGGCTACGAAGACGAGACCACAACGGTCGTCCAACAGAAGCAGTTGGCGGCGGAGCTCGGCGGCGCGGCCCTGGAGCCGCTAGGCAAGCTGGCGACGAACCTGCGCGTGATCAAAGACGCGGGCGAAATAGCCGCGATTCGCCGCGCCGTGAAGGTGCAGGAGCAGGCGCTGGAGATGACGGCGCCGGCGATTCGGCCGGGCGAATCCGAATGGGACTTCGCGCTGGCTCTTGAGTTCGAAATGCGCCGCCTGGGCGCCTCGGCCGTCAGCTTCGAAACCATCGTCGGTTCCGGCCCGCGCGGGGCCATGCCGCACGGAGTCGCCTCCGAAAAGAAGATCGCGGCCGGCGAGATGGTCGTCATCGATTGGGGCTGCCTCGTCGATGGTTATTGTTCCGACCAAACGATCACCGTCGCGGTCGGCGAACCGAGCGATCCGGACGCGCGGGCGGTTTACGACATCGTCCGTCGGGCGCAGCAGGCCGGCCTCGACGCAGTTCGACCGGGCGCCGAGTTCAAAGCCATCGACAAAGCCGCGCGCGAGGTGATCGTCGACGCGGGCTACGGCGAGCGGTTCGGCCACGGCACGGGCCACGCGCTCGGCTTGGAAATTCACGAAGAGCCGCGCGTCAGTCCGCTGGGCGTCGGCACGGCGGAAGTCGGCATGGTTTTCACGATCGAACCGGGCATCTATTTGCCGGGGCGTTTCGGGGTGCGGCTGGAAGACATTGTGCTGGTTACGGAACGGGGCGGCGAACGCCTGACGGGTCTCTCCAAGGATTGGCGTTCGGCGCTCTGAGACAAGGGCGGAGACTTGATTGCCAAAGGGGAATCAAGTAGGGTCGCGGACTGAGGCTAGGGTGGAAGCTTCACCATCCGCCGAGGCGAGTTGGCGGCAACTCGTCATTGGTGCGCGATCGATAGATTGAATAGAACGCGGCGACCGGTTATCCGAATCACGGGAGTGCAGTCTTGGCCAAGGACACCAAAAAGAAAAAAGACGGTGGTTTGCTGCAAAAACTTCGCGGGCCCAAGCAGCCGAAGACGGACCCCGAACTCCAGGCGCTGCTCACCGAAGTGCAGGCCGACGCGAGCAACATGCGGGCGCGGCTAAAACTCGCCGACTACTACAAGAAAATCGAGGACACCGCGCATGCCCTCGACCAATATTTGACGGTCGCCGAGACGTACGCCGAAAAGGGCTTTTATCCCAAAGCCATCGCGGTTTACAAGCAAGCGCTGCAAATCAAACCGAACATCATCGACGCCTATCTCAAACTGGCCACGCTGTACCACAAACTCGGGCTGATGCCGGAAGTCGTCGAACAATATCAAAAGGCGGCGGTTGTCTACGAACAACAGGGCAAGGAACGCGAGGCGCTCGACATCCGCCGGATGATGCTCGATCTCGATCCGACCAACGTTGTGGGCCGCCTCAAACTCGGCCAGCGCTATCTGGAAAAAGGCTTCGTGACCGAGGCGACGGCGGAATTTCTGCGGGTCGCCGACGTGTTCGAGAAGCAAGGCAAGACGGCCGAACTGCAAAAACTGCTGGAAGGCGTGCTGGACCGCGGGCTGGAAAATTTCGACGTTCTGTACCGGCTGGTCGAACTGTACCGTACGCAGGGCCATCCGGAACTCGCGCTGGTCCGCCTGGCGAAGCTGTCCGGCGAACTCGCCGGGAGCAGCAGCACCCTCGAGTTGACCGCCGAAATCGCCGAGGAACTGGGCAAACCGGCCGTCGCGATCCGCGCGCTGGAACGCGCCAGCGAACTGTACTTGCAAAGCGGCCGCCGCGACAAAGTCGGCGCGATTTGCCGTCACATTCTCGAACTGGACGCGGCCAACCCCTACGCCGTCGCCCGCGTCGCCGAGATCGGCGCGGCGCCGGCGCCGGCCGAACGCCGCCGCCGAGCTCCGGCCGAGGAAGCGCCGCGCGCCGAGGTCCAACCGCCGCCGGCCGCCATCCAGCCGCCCCGGGCCGCTCCCCAGCCGCCGCGCGCCGCCGTCCAACCGCCGCGGGCGGCCGTCGCCGCTCCGCCGGCCGCTCCCGCCGGGCCGGCGGAAGAAGAGGTCGTCGAAGAAGAAATCGTCATCGACGAAATCCCGATCGAAATCGAGGAGGAAACCCCGGAGGCCGCTGCTTCGGCCGCCGACGAAACCGTAATCGAAGAAATCGTTCTCGACGAACTGCCGCCCACGCCGCCCCTCGCGACGGCCGCTGAACCCGAAGTCGAAGAGTTCGCGGTCGAAGTGGGGCCGCTGCCCGAACGCGCCGCCGAGCCGGTCGAAGCCGCCGCCATCGACGCCGCACCGACCGAAGCTGCCGCCGTCGAAGCCGCGGCCCCGGAAGCGCCGGCGGAAGAGATCGCATTCGACGTCGAGCCAGCGGTCGAAGAGGCGCCGGCCGCCGAGGAAACCGGGCCGGAGCAGATCGATCTGACCGGCATGAGCGAAGAAGAAGCGGCGGCCCGCCTCGAAGAAGCCATCGACATCTACCTGAAATACAACCTCCGCGACAAGGCGATCGAATACCTGAATCTGGCGCTGGAACGTCACCGCGAATCGCTGCCGATCCTCGAAAAACTCATGGTTGTGCATCGCGACGGCGGCGACGAAGCGAAAGCGGACGAATTGCTCGACCGCTTGATCGACCGCGCCCAGCATCTCGATCTCCCCGACAAACTCGAACAGTACCTCTCGCGCAAAGTCGAATACGCGCCGGACGATCTGGCGGCGGCGCGCCGCCTGGCCGATTTCTACGTCGTGCGCGAACCCGACCGCGCCGTCGTTCACCTGTTCGACATCGCCAATCGCTGCCGCGATCTCAACCGTGTCGCGGACGCCGAAGAGGCGCTCGGCAAAATTCTCGAACTCGATCCGGAGAACCTCGGCGCGCGCCAGGAATTGCTCGACATCTATGAGCAGTCCGGGCAAATCGACAACGCGGTCGCCGAACTTTTCCGCCTCGCCGAACAAGCCCGCGACGCCGGCGAAGCGGCCGACGCCGAAGCGTACGGCCAGCGCATCCTCGCCCATCGGCCTCTGGACGAAAAAGCGCAGGACGAACTGCTGCACCTCTACGCCTCGACCAG